>Ga0058701_10005796_pt1 | contig 10331 bp, 8 predicted proteins | sample AgamicOrMae_FD_97039 | JGI IMG/M metagenome (GOLD analysis project Ga0058701, IMG submission 97039) | Agave microbial communities from Guanajuato, Mexico - Or.Ma.e | ecosystem: Host-associated > Plants > Phyllosphere > Phylloplane/Leaf | place: Guanajuato, Mexico | collected 2012-06-04 | reverse complement strand
CCTCAGATGTTTCGCCACTAGATGAAGCCCCTTCTGCGTCAGCCATTTTCTTTGTTTTGATTGCATAATAAACCAAAATAAGGGTAACCAAAGACTCGGTACCAACATAACGCCCAGTTTGAGAATGATGTCCACTTCACGGCAAAGTTCGGACAAGGTTCAAAGCGTTCTTCGCACCATATTTCTCTTTAATTATTTATTAAGCGCATATTGGGAGCTTTAAATCGATGTTTTCAGAATATCAACGTGTAAAATATTTTGAGAGGGTTGGTATGACTTTACTCAGATGAACAACGTAAACAAGATCAGCTGGAGTGCGAACGACGGGTTCCATCGTGAAAAGGGATGAGAGGCGATTTGAGGATTTTCTGATGGGACAGCGTTTGAAACGATTGCATGCAATCCGCAAAATATAAATTCGCCACAGTCCTTTATCTTTTCCCCCTCGCATTTTTCTTAAGGGAATTGGTAGCGAAGCGGATAGGTGATGGCGAGGTCAAGGCATCGCAGCGTGACGGGCGTGATGAAATCCATACAGAAAAGAAAGAAACGGACCATGTCATGCATGGGTCTTCGTTTCAATTGTAAGAACTTGAAACCGAGACCTAAATATTTCCGTTACTACAATTTCTCTACGAAGGGAAAATTAAAACGTCCGTGGACAAAGGACAGAAAACTACCTTACTGATCCGGGTGTACCATTGTTCGTGTTTAAAATGAAAAGAATACAAGGATTTAATTCGATGCTATTTCGTTGAATCAACGGAAATTACAGCACTGAATTAACAAAATGCCTAACAATATTTACCACAAAAAAAGAAAAGAAAGAATAAAAAGAACGATGTGGTGCAAAAGTCGGCATAACGCCATCCCGAAACCAGCCGGGGCGGTTCGAACGTCAGGCACTTAACATAGAGAGAGAAAAAAGCGCAAACACGGTTTTATGGCGTGGTTTTGCGGGTGACGGCCTTTTTCAAGGCGCTGCCCGGTCAGAGCCGAATGCTTCTGTGCCAACGGCCCGGCTGGATGAAGAGTTTTGGGCAGGCTTAAAAAATGGACCTCCGCACGGCACTGAAACAAACTAATGTCGCCTGCACGAGTCCCGTGTTCCATACTTCAAACACTCCGCAAAAGTCAATTCGTAACATTGTGTTCCCGTCAAGGGCTGCGGCTGAATTTTCAAAAACAAAGCAGAAAACAGAAATAACACGTTTTTGGAAACGGCCCCCTCAAATTTCCGGGGTGCTCCTTAGAGGAAAATTGCGAAACTGCTCGGCAGATCAATCAAGTATTCGGGTTTCCACCGACTTTATTTTGGGATCGGTAGAAAATACAAAAGAAAAAGAGAGTCTTGTCAATTACCACGTCTTTGGTCTATCAACCTGGACAAGTGAAATACAATGTTTTGAGTGTAAAGATCCTGGACCTTTACAGGTAATCAAGGAAAAAAGAATACTGTGTACACCAGTTTACATAAGAGACTCTTGAATAGGCAAGAAACGAGTGCAAGAAAAAACAGTTACATATAGATAATAAAAAATATACAACGCTTCCTAGCACAACACATTTCTTATCAGCACATTATTTACTAAGAACACATAAGTACACAATACTTGCTCTATCGCTACGGAAGAGCTATCAATTACGCATTTTACACGAATAGGCTCTCTTTATTTACAAGATTGAAACTCGATCGCTCGAAAAAGGCACGCGATACGAAATAAAAGTAAAGAAATTATTGTTTACGTAGCAGAAAAAAATGTCAATTCTAGTGACATTGTTATCCTTTGATAAGTCTTCTTTTTCTCATACATTCATATTCATAACTTTGGCTGCAAACACTCAAGACCCATGAGAGTCAGACTCCCGAATGAACGTCAAATTAAATTCTCATCAACAGGACAGAAAAGTTCACTACCCATCTCTAGCTTAATACACAGCTGAAGTACTTTCGGATCGTATTTTTACAAAAATCGTTGCCCGTGTACCTATGCTCGGAAAAAAATATTTTGATAGACCCAATAATTAGCCTGGGCGTCTTTAGCAATCACGTTCAATCGCCAAAAATAATAAAAATGACAGCAAAATAACAAGATTTAACAAAAATGCCCTATGAAACTATCTTGGTTTTATCTAACATCTATTTTAGAGTCCAGAAAAAGGAATATCTAAGATTCATCACTTAAGAGTATTTAGGATATGTTCGCCGTTAAATTGCTATTAAGATATTGCATTACCATAACATTTTAGTCCGAGAAAAATAGATATGAGGACCTAACGACTGAATTACCTGTAAATACGATCGTAAAAGTTAACAAATAAATTGAAAAAAAAAGAGAAAAGAAGCATGGTTTAAACTCACGTCCGACGATGTCGAGCAGACGAGTAGAAACTCTAATTTTCAAACAAAAATTGAAGATGCGTTCGCAGCAACGCAGGAGTCGAAGGTTCTATCCGACGGAGGAAGCGGGATTAAACGATAGGAATTCAGAAATTCTTAAGCTGAATATTGGGCTTAAGATAAGAATCAGGAAGGTCGTATTTGTGGACCGTTTTCTAATGTCACACAATGTCCGACGGTTGCGTTAAACTGGAAATAGGTATTGCAACTCAATGTTCTTAAATACCTTAGAAAAAATTAAAATAATAATGATTAAAAAAATATAGGAAAACATTGCGAGAAAAGTCCACTTTCAAGGTCAACTCTTTAGTTTATACTCTTCGTTTAAAGGGTCCTTGATAGATCACTATTTATCTCGTGAAGATAGGCAGATTCTCGAAGGGTCACCCTCAGTAAAAAAAACGAATTCTCCTTTGGCGATCCCTAATGGGCAGATTTTGCCAGCCCTCAAAAGGTAGATATCAAGTTCACTTCGTTGGACTTGGAAATCTCTTCCATGAACAGATTCCTTTAGTCCGAAAGGCAGATTCGATGAAAATTGCAGAAAACAATAGCGAATCAAAACGAAAGTTTCCGGAATGTCTGGTGATTCACTGCGATTCCTCCTTCGCACACAAATCGGCTATTTCTCATAAATACGGGAAAGTGTAATTGCTACCCAGCTCCGCCTCCAGATCTAGGCACGGCACGGCTGTCGGCGCCGCGTAAGTTGTCGGAATCGGGTGAGACTGATACGGATGCGGTAACATGGAGCGAGAGGTTGGCGTGGGGCCTGGGGAACTTGTCACCACTTGGGCGGAGGACAGCGCTGGACCTGAGGATAGCGTCGGCGTCGTCCTGGAGGGCGGGGAAGGGCTGTCATCTAGGGTGATCGTTGGACTCATGTAACCCGAGCTCGTCACTGAACTTGGCCCAGGAGTAACGCAAACCGAGCCGGTGCTACAAGTAGCTTCTGGAACACAAAAATACCAACCAACTTAAGACTCCCACATTTCGAGCAAAATAAAGATATTGACATGCAGAAAAAAAAAACTTGAGGTATCAATCGTCTAGGGCACTTCTTCTCCAGCGGGGAACGATATCACAGCGAGAAAATTCGAAGGTTTCTCTTCCAGAAACTAAACTCAGCTGATTTCTGGCCAGAAAATGCAATGAAAGAGTTAAGTTTTGAGAAAATCGTCGAACGTTTTACTGGTAATTTCGTAAAATAATTATTTCATCAAACGGCGGATAAGTCGTCCGTCGGTACGGAGACGTTTTCGGCTATAAACACTTTATCTTTAGACTTACGGTTTTGACAGGTCAAGAAGGATTTTACAGAAAATTTTTAATTTGAAATAACATCCGTAATTAACAATCAAAACGCTAAAAATGCTGGAACTAAATTCGTCAAGGCGTACACATACCGTGAAAACATCCAAGAGATGGAGTGATTTCATTCCTGCTTTACGCAAAGTTAAGACTGGGCATCGGTTTTACCTCACACAAATTATGTGAGCATTTTCGTAGTACAGTAAATATATGCACTTTGTGAGTCAAAAATAACTCGCTGGAATACATCGAGTTGAAAGACAATTCACTGATTCACCGAGTAAAAATTATGGGCCAAAAACACGAATTTACGTGAGGCCGTTCTCGGTAATCTTAACCTGATGCAAATCACTTAATCTCTTTGATGTAAAACTCTCCGCACAAAAATGATTCCATACGAAAATTAAGGGCTGAAGTCTTGAAGTTTTTCTTTCGAAAAACAGAAAATAAGAAAATGAAGGCTTAAATTTTGTTTTAGAAAAGGGATACAAAAATTTGGGACGCGATAACTTTGATTCAAGTCAACGTTGATCAACTGGTGTCATCCTATTGCTTGCATAAACCTCAGTTAAAAACAAGGATTTACCTAGCTTAAGTAGTAATAGACGTAAACTTATGGCGTAAATATTTATCGCAACCAAGAACAGGAAGGTGGCCGATCAAACTTACGGAATAGTTGATGAAAAATTCAAACGGAAACAGAGATTGAAGGGTCTTCACAAATACAGGGCAAGGCACTTTCAAAATTTCCCTTAAGAGCTTTCATAAACGGGAAGCCGTGTACTATTCATACTCATCCCTTCCATCACAGGTTAACTAACTCACTCCAATACTACCTGGTCCTTAAATCATTCCCCACAAAAAAATTAAAATAAATAAAATTAATGAACTATAAAACGCTTTGTGAATCCGGTTATTTTCCCCAAAGGCAGTGCTAAGGGGATTGTTTCGTTAAGATGTAACGAAAGAGAGAATTGAATAAGAATGGCAGTTCACGGATGGTAGCTCAGTTGGTAGCAAAAGCAGCTCAGGCTGGAGGTCCCAGGTTCGAATCCCGATTCTGTAGATGACTTTTTTCTTGCAAACAGTTAATATAAAACACTTAAAAAGGCTGCTGAAGACAAATTGGCCAAAATATGAAAGAGTTCGCAGTAACAATTATCCTACCACAGCGCCGAAAAGAAAAACAAAACTCGAGCGAAACTTTAGCGATTTGAGAATCTGGCTGGTTAAGAGCTTCTGCTCCCATGCGGCACTGCCATTCTTGGGATAAATAAGTAAAAATGGGCTTCAACGAAGAAATTTGTTTATTTATCATGAGTACCAAAATAAAGCGATTACAAAAAGTTAAAACTATCAGTGCCGATATGATTAAACCAGCTTTTACTGCCTCCTCAAAATAAGTAGTGTACACGATAAACGCCTTATCACAGGTACGTCTTGAACTGGACTTTTACGTCATTTTAAGACAATGGTAGGACAATGGTTACTCTCGCAAAAACATTCCAGCATATACTATGTAAACAGGAAAAAAGAAAAGAAAGCGATTAAAAGATTCAACATAGATCAAAACCACATTAAATCTAAGTTCAATGCAGCCAAACAAGTGGAACTCCAATTTAAGTCCGATTCTAAGAGGGATAAGTGTTTGCGAAGTTTACGGGATTTCAGTCGCCGTACTTATTCGTCCCTTAATTGTCATCTTAACATAAATCTGTCGCAAAAATAGGAAGAGAAAAAGAGGCCTTTTAAAGATTTTGCCTTGAAAATCGAACCTGAAAGACATCTTTTACTGCGTCTTCGCATTTCATGATGAAACCGGGTTTAAGGACGCGTTAGCTTGACAAAATCTGATCTCAAACTTTAGGTACCTGGCTGGATGTCCAATCTAGATCGTACTTCAAGAGGGGTTCCACTTAATTAACAATGACACTAATTTACAATCATGCGAACGCAACACATGAAAAAAAGTACAAAAAATCTCCGAAAAATGTGGCTTTTTGATAATGAAACAGTGCCTTACTCAAATTACGATTAGATGAAAATTACAAGAATTACGTCAAGGGATACTCCGGATGCCCTTAATTTCTCCGGTAGCGATCGCCCACTGATTGTGAGTTTCAGCACTTTCGGGCAGTGAGATGAATTAAAACCTGCATTTATTTCTGCTTTCGCCAATTTGTGATTACTTGAACGACAAGTTTTAGTCATTGACTTCCCGCTTTAATAGACACCCCTGGTTGACAGACAACCTCAATATTCATAAAAAATATCGATGGAAGGAGAAAAAATATCCTTAAAATGACGATAAACGAAAAAAACGAGCAAAGCCATGCTCAAGTCACAGCTGCACACAGGGGCAATACTACAATGATTTCACATGAACAACACACCCAAAATGAAAGACAAACTTAACCGCAAGGGAACTGTTTAGGTAAAAAATTAAATAAGGGTTTACATTTGATAAAGCTATTGCGCTGGAGCGCAGTAACTCTCACTTCAAAACAAACGTAAAACTAGAGGAAGCATCAGCCCTAGTAATGGAAAATACCCATTAAGTCCATTTTGATGACTTGTAATTTAGCGCTACAGCTAGCGATAAATAATCACAAAACCGGGAATCACGTTATTTCGAGACTACAGCCAGGGTTGGTATCCCTGCTGACGGGCTGTACGAACACAGTCTAAGAAAAATATCCCTCAAATTTTTCTAGGTTCAATGGTAACCCTGTTAGCTCTTTGAGGGAACAATTACGATCTTATCCCAACACTGGCGATAACCTAACGAACAAAAGAGGGACTACTAAGCATGAAGGACGGAGGGAGACAGGAGAACTAGTTTATAGGCTGCATCGTTACTGAGGGAGTGAGATGAACTAGATTCTGACCTGCGAATGGCCGAGAAGTATGATTGGAATTTTTGGACGCTGCCTGCGAGGTGATGACAGTTGTAGGAATCGACGACACTGGCGCAGCCTTGGACGAAGAATTTGCTGGGGCTGACGTCTTAGGAGGCGGTGGTGATTCGTCTTCAGAGTCACTCAGTGTCACCACAATCGGTTCTTTCTTTTTCTCTGGCTCTTTCGCGGTGCTGTTGCTCGACGAAGTTGCGTTTGGTTTCGAACTCGTCTTGCTGTCGTCCGCTATGATTTCTGCGCTCACAGAATAACAACAATAAACTAAAGAGTTTGATTCAAGTACACTGGAGATTTTAGGTTACAATTACGGCTGAAACCTGAAATTCCCACGGTTTAGGGTTATTAAAGGTTGCATTTTCTACCTCTCGTATCCCAAGTAAGTCCTTTGTGCCTTGGCACAATGGAATTTACTTAACCGAACGGTCGTCAAGCCTGGTGCCGCTTACTTCTCAGCGGCCTGCAGCCGAGAAATGAGAGGCATCAGGCTTGCCGCCATCCAGAGGGGGCGGTAGCGATGCGCATCGAACCTAATCTTGGTTAACCTATAATCATTTCACTGTTGTTAATCATAATCTGACAAAAAGATAGAAGAACACAAGACATAGAAAATAAAAACTTTGCAGTGCAGCGGTGGATTTTTTTTTCCGTTGTTCAACTTACCCAGATCGTCAATTATCTCAACGGCATCTCCCTTGTCCACCTGGAAGATCAAAATTAGGTTGAATTGAGATCATGGGATATCTCCCGAATATTTTAAGATATGATCGATTGCGCTAGCGTCGGGTAAGCTACAGTTCAAGGCAAAATCGTCTTTTACGTAAATCGCTGGATAGAATTCACAGAACCACGATCTGAGATTTCGGACTCACCGGTGAGGCTGCTCTAGACTTTTCTTTCTTAACCGTCAAAGTAGTCCACGAGCCATCAGGGTGCAACTGAATTTCATGGCTGTCACTGGGTAGTTTCCCGCTTTGCAGGACGTCTTGGAAATACCTGAAAAGGACGTAGAACATGAGTGATACAATCCACCCCGGTGGGCAATGTTCACGCTCGACCACTTCTACCTAAGAGAATAGGACTATACAATACAGATACAGTACTTGCTGTATTGAGAAGTTAGGTTAGGTTAAGTTCGGTTAGGTTAAGTTAGGTTAGGCTAGTTTGGGTTAAGTTAGGTTAAGTTATATTAGGTTAAGTTAGGATAAGTTAGGTTCGGTTCGTTAAAGTGAGGTAACATTTAGTAAGGATAGGTTACATAACGGTCGTGATTCACGTAACGTACAAGTTAACTACTAATAAAAAGCTACGGAGCTACGTTCCATCAAGGTTCCATGCATCATGAATAACACCGGAACGAACTCTTGGACAAGTTATGTTACCCATAAACCCGGCGTCAAACAAGGGCTAGGTTAAGCTGTGAGAGATCTCCCGTGTCGCAATTCAAGCATCCTACTTTGCAGTGGCTTACCCGTCAATGAGCAAATTGTCGTAATGACATTCCTTGTCGCACACAGGACATATCCAGGTCGGCTTCCTCTCATTCATCTGGAGGTAGAGCGAGGCGTCGAAGCACTGCAGGTGCACGCACGTCGACGCCCGGCAAGGGGTCGTCATCCTCATCTTGCCCAGCGGACACATCAGCGACACCCGCAGCGATGTCGTCGCGATTTCGGCATCCGCATCGTTCAGCTTCTCCTTGACTGAAACACAAACAAGACATGAAAAGCAAAAATCAGGCGAAATACGCCTCTAAACAAGCCCGGGGCTTAATCAAGCACAAGATTTGACGTCATTTCTACCAGTATTCGACGCTAATTCCATCGAAAAGGCAGTGGAGCAAGGCATTATCCTCGCCAAGCCTGATGACGCTTACTTAGCTGTAACTGACCAGGGATAGTAAGCCAGGCACAACGCTTTTAACCCACGTTGTGTTTCAATGTAAAGGTTAAACCACGGTGAAACACATAAACGGGTAGTTAGGGTAATCTTCATACCTTCGAGCGCAATGTAATCGGTCGAGAATTTCCAACGTCCGACACAAAATTCCTGTATTTTCCGGTGAGCTAAAATTTCAAGAGCAGAAGTGGTTGCACTTACTTAAGCCTCTAGTGAAGTCGGAATGCCTAACGCCTTTGGCTTTCATCTTTTGGAGAAGCTCTGCTGATGACAATTTCCGAACAAGATTGGCTGCTATGCAATATCCTCGGGTATAGTCGCTATTCCACTGAACCAAGATCTGGTTGCTGACAGTGGGGCTTAATTTGACGAGCGGCGAAATGTTAACCGGCCGGGGAGGTCTCTTGGGCTCCATGCCAGGCCGATTCGTTGGGATAGGGTTCTGAAATTCAGAAGAAAGTTATGACACTGTCTCCACGACAACAACATGCTTCCTGAAGATACTCACAGGTAGGTTACACTGTTTCCCGTTGACTTTGACAAGAATACTGGGAGGAAAGCAGTCATCTTGTTCACAAGAGGTTTCTAAAAGGCAAAATCTGATTTGTACCTGGAAAGACATAAAAGCTTCATAAATAAGGATGTTCAACATGAATTCTGTGCCCAGACGGTTCTGACTTTCGTTATCAGATAACTACGAGGTAAATAGCTGGACATAGCGGACAGTAGCCTTGCATTATATGATTAAACGAAATATTGAAAGGAGCTCGCAGCACTTACTTGTATTATGTATTCATTTTTGGATCCTGGTCCACAATCCCGATTCTGCGCGATTGCGGTTGCTTGTTGTGGGCTCAGATGAAAGACAAAGGTTTGTTCCTGGAGTCGAGGCCCAGATCCCTGAGGCACTACAAACGAAAACCAATTACATACCAAAACCTACACCATTTAACTTCACCAGGTCACTGACAACAGGGCTGCCAGTCAATTCCCAAATAGAGACTTTAGTGACTTTTTCAAGCAATTCAAGCTTACGTGTATTGCATAAAAGAATAAAAAAATTAATAGCTCTGCACAGCCAAATTCTTGTCATTTTTTTATTTCAACGACGGAAAGTGGTAGGCTGGCTTTTCTGGGTCCGAACGAATAGGAAATTAAGAGGGGAATCGTATGTGTATTTCAATTGGTTTTTAGGTCTATAGTTATTAAAGTATACATTGCTGGGAAAAATAATATACCTGCGACATGGAAACCCCCGATAAGGGCAAAAAATTAAGACCACTAACTCTAAAAAAAGAAGCGCAAACATGCGCTAGGAAGAATCTGGGGTAGGAATTTTACATTCTACTTTAGAAAAGATACATGCACGAAGTGGATAACAGTCGACGGTAAAAATATTTTTTAAGTTCCTCTTAATTAATTCCAACCATAAAGTGTTAAAAAATTGAACATACAATTGACTGAAAATGTTAAAAACAGTAAGAGGTAGGATTTTTAAAAAAAATTTGGGCTGAATTTTAAAATACGATCTTGATTGTCAAACCACTGGATCTAATTGGCGATTGAAACGGCTACGACAGCGCTCGTAACGGCAACCCGCGAACTAATCAAAAGGTGACTCCATCGTCAGAAATGCATTGCTCGAATAGGAGTACTGATAAACCGTCGCTAATTTCATTATTTTCCGCCGTATTGAACCGTGAATTGTTGCATATAAAAGACCAGACTTTTAAGATTATAGTCCACACTCAAAAACGCAAATCGGACGAAAAATAAAAAAAAAATAAAACAGCAACGAAAAATTG
>Ga0058701_10005795_pt1 | contig 10334 bp, 5 predicted proteins | sample AgamicOrMae_FD_97039 | JGI IMG/M metagenome (GOLD analysis project Ga0058701, IMG submission 97039) | Agave microbial communities from Guanajuato, Mexico - Or.Ma.e | ecosystem: Host-associated > Plants > Phyllosphere > Phylloplane/Leaf | place: Guanajuato, Mexico | collected 2012-06-04 | reverse complement strand
TATACGATCTCGTACAGTATCGCGTGCTCGGGGAAATGTATAAAAGACAGAAAAAATGTGTTATTTTTAAAAAAAAAAAAGAACAAAACGCGAATATTGAATCTTGCTGAGGCATATTAATTTGCCTATATTTTTCACTATATCTATTTATGTATATATCATATGAAGAGCTTTTTTATATACATAAAGAATATTCATACAACGCCTTTCGGTTTCAAACAAAATGTGCTGATCAAAAACTAGCAAGGTATTAATTGTTTTAGTATTTAACTTCTCGTAATTCGTATTCAAATGCGTTAAACATACATTTGCTTGTACCGGGTGGAAAATCCTAGAGGTCACTCGCGCGCGTTACGTTTGAACCTGTTCCCCTCTTGCTCCTCCAGCAGTCCGCGGTCATTGGCTCGCCGGTGATACCTGGAGCGCGGCGGAAACGTCCGAAATCATCCCATGCGCTCCCATCCCCTCCGCCACTTTCCCCTGTAGCATACGGCGCGTCTTAACTCTCGCTGCACGACTGGCTTTCGGATGTTTCCGCCGCGCTTCGGGTATCACCGGCGAGCTATTCATCGCGGAGCGCAGAGGGGGCGAGACGGGAGCAGATTCAAACGTAGCGCGCGCAAGTGACCTCTAGGATTTTCCACCCGGTATAATTAAAAAAAGACAGCGTTACGTAACAAACCGGTGGTAGGGGGGGTTCAACCGGGGATCTGTAACATGAGGGGATGGGGAGGGTTCCACAGTGGCCTAAATCGTGTTACGTAATATTTTGATTGCCCCATACGACGTGAAGAAACACTTCTCGAAAAGTGAGCGTAAACAGACTGTGCTTTGATAGGTCTATGCGGGGCATAACGTCTTACTTATATTAGAAGTGCTTTAGTGAAATGCTTAAGTTTTTAAAGATTCTCACAAGTTTGAAGCATTAGAGATACCCTTTCCCGTCCCAAAAAAGGAGAAATAAAAGCCCTTTTTAAAAAGACCTGTTTTTTTTATTTTACGTTGAGTTATGGTGTGCTAAATATGCGAGGTACTTTTTGAAAGATACCATACATTGTTCCCCAGGAGCCGTGCATATTGGTGACCCCGTATGTCAACGTCAAATTGAAACTTAGCACCATTCAGACAAAAATTGCAAGGATTTTTGCATATCTTTAACCGTGTGGATATGTTGCGAGGAAGGGTTTCATAATAGCATGAAGTAGTCTTCTGACCAGGTTTCGCTCATGCTACCTTTTTACACTTTCCCGCAAAATAACATACCTCATGACCAACCCTGATCACTCGAACACGTGTCAGCAATGTGTGCCAGGAGGCTACCGGTACATATTTTATTGTGTTTTCCAACTTCTGCGAACGATGTTACTCATTTTCTTCAGGTGAAAGAAAATGATGTTTACGCGTCATGGCCTTTGAAGGTAGTAAATGTACAGCCTCATGTCCCTTGTTAGAACTTTATATATTTAAAACCTGTTCTATCAGTGCCTCACTAAACACGTTTTACTCTTCGATAAACGTATTTGCTTGCTTTTATTCCGTTTGTCTACAGTATCTTTATAATTTTGCTCGCGCAACAGATGAATAGAATGACTTACCCGTAATAAATGACAACATGCTGTCGGTCGTTGTTGAGACTGCTGCAAAAGTAAATCCTACTATTCTGATGAACTTCGAGTGAGTAGTTCTCTTCAGAGTTTTGAAATTCGCAACACTACAGCGACGCTTCATGACACAAAGCTGACGAGTGTGGTTTTATATGTTTTCTTCGTTTCGTGGTTTTGAAGCCAATTATCAGCGATATCGAGAATCTGGAAGGTCCCTCTGATAAACAAAACACTTAACATAAGTGAAAAAAGGACGGTTTTGAAACTGAGATGTGTAGAACTCCTGCATACACTACCTTTAACCGCATTTACATTATTTCAACTATCTACATCCTTAATCGCCTAAATTTTATCTTAAGGACAATTTGCAGATTCAGTTTCCTTCTTTAATGAAAAAAACATCACTTCCTGTTGGATGTGGAAAGAAAGGTTCAAGGTAGCCTTTGGCAAATAACAGGGAGGGGGTGAGGCAGCGACGGTAGGTTAAAACGCAAGATAAAACCTTCAGGCTACGTTTTTTGGGGTCTGATGCTGCAGGAATGATCTATGGAACCCATAGGATTCGGTGCGTTTATCAGCAGCTTGAAAATTTGGTTTTAATGGGATCATTGGGGCGGAAGAATAAGTGGCTTTCAGGAAGGAAGAATAAGTTGCTTCCAATTTGCGCGAAATATGGTTCGTGCAACTTGGAAGCAACCTTTTGGGTCGTTTGTTGGTCTTACGTATTTTTTTTAAACCAATAGGCGATTTTTTTTTAAAACCAATGAACGGGTTCATTTTCAAAATTATTAGTGAGAAGGCCTATTTGTCCTCGCTGCGTCCTTTTTTTTAGAACCAAAAACTTGCCTTTTTAAACAGCCAAAATTTAATCAAATTCATCCTTAAATCATAAGGAATAATACAGAATCATCTGTTTTACTCAACAAATACCTTTATTTTAGGGCAGAAATATTAGAAAAGGACAATTGTGGCCAATAGCCTAAAAGAGTTTTTTTTTAGTCAAGTCAATATTTACATTCAACAACTAAGCCATCTTTTGGTTTAGCTCTCAATTAAAGTCGTGAGAAATGTCCATGTTATCCTAAAAGTGCAGTTTTCTTCCCATTTGAAACTAAACTCGAAAACACCTTGTTTTGTAAATACGCAGATTAGGTACTTAAATTCTTACTTCTAAGTGGATCGTAATACAAGAGTTCACAGCGATAAGACCCATTTCCTCCGAAAATTTCGGACCCATAAATCTGCGAAATCCTAAGGATATAATACGATGTGACTTAATGGTCCATTCTTGCACGAAAATAGGCCCAAGACATCCGACTAGTAATAAACAGACCGCAAAAGTGTGTGTGTGAGTAGCGACAAAAGTGTAGACCGTCACGGCAGCCAAAATTGCAACTGACCCATTTTCCAAACGAGCAGCTCCAACTAGGCTAGTTTCCTAAGTGTACCTTTGACTAATCAAGTGTCAAACGGACTAACGCTTTGTAGTTATCGATCAAAATGCTGTTCAGAATATAAGAAGAGCACTGAAGTCGCTTTTTGTCCCTTGTGTGTGCGCACCACGGCGGTCCGCTCCACCCCTGCAAAACGAAAAAAGAACACGGGATTTGACGTGCCCTCGTGGAACTACTCACGTACATGATATCGGACATTTTCTCTAGATGCTATTCGCGTTGAGTACCTGACATGTGACTTTGTCCTGAAAGTATTCACGAGCCTGTAATTTGTCATTTACTCGTCAAACTATTCACGTATCTGAAATTTTATATTTTCGTCTGGAACTATTCACGTTCCGGAAGTCGGAATTCGAATGAGTCTAAGGTAATTTCTTACGAGAATAGGGAACTTTCATTTCCTTAACACGAAAACACCCGCGGTATTGTGAATTTCTACGAAACTGCCGTAAAAATTCTTATATTGAGATTTTGGAAGGTCTCACCTTTCACATAATACCTCGAAATGTTCCAAAAGATTGCTTTCATCCCTCGCTAAGTAGGTTAAGTATCCTTTGTACTGTATATCCTTCCCCCATTTCCTCGTGAGAACCGAATTTTGGAGTTAAACTAACTCAACACCCCATCGATCTTGTCTTTCTTCTCTTTTTTTTTTGACTGCATTTGACCTGACGTAGCCTAGAGATTTTGTCTGGACGCTTGGGAGTTATCAGAACTGTGTACCGGTACCTTAGTGAGTAGTTAAGGACTGAATATTCGATGCCGTCTTCTGATTTCTAAGGCTCTAAGATAGATTTTAAGACTTTCTCCTACATTTTTTGTACTCCAAATCTACGCATATTTTGGAATTTGTCCTTCTTCTGATGTTGCAGAGGCACTGGAAGACCGCATGGTACACGATAGCGCAGGCCCGACCTCAAATGATGTCAACGATGCCCAAGCCGAAAAAAGCGCCTGTCCTTCAACCGCCATCACCCAGACCAATAGTTACCCGTGTACAATCTGCAAGAGAAGTTTCTCGCGTATGATCTCACTGAAAAGTCACCTCGAGTCTCACAACCGCGGAAAGCCGTACGTTTGCTCAGCGTGCCCAAAAGCGTTTTCACGCAATTCAACCTTGACTCAGCACCTGAAAGCACACAGCGAAAAACCGTTTGCATGTGACACGTGCGGTAATCGCTTTAGGTTCGAAGCTAAATTGAAAATACATAAGCTCTTGCACAGTAAGGGTAAAATGCCTTTTGTGTGTAACATGCCCCAATGTGGTCGAGGATTTGCACAACAGAGCTCATTCAATAGACACCTTGAGGGTCATAACAAGCGGAGGACCTGTCCCAAATGTCAGAAAGAGTTGTCATCGCAAGTGCAGCTCGACTTACACTTGCGAAATACAGCTTGCAGCTTTCTTCCGATGATCTGTTCAAAATGCAGGACAGCATTCAAGGAACATTCCGCCTTTGCAGAACATTTATGCGTACCTGCGAAGGAGCCATCTTCGGAAGACACCCTTTTTTGCTCGGAGTGTGATCATAAGTGCCAATCTAGGAGTGCGTTGATTGATCATTTCTATGCTGTGCACCAGCGGGAAAACTCTGCTTTCTGCGATGAGTGCAACAGAGTTTACTGTAGTGCAGACGTACTTAAAAAGCACATCCGGAGAGTACACTGTGGAGATAAGCCGTTTACTTGTTCGACCTGCAATAAAGGACATTTCACACTTTTCGATCTTAAAAGGCACCTCCGTCGTCATTCAGGGCTGAAACCTTTCTCTTGCAAAACTTGTGATAAATCCTTTAGTAATCACGGTGAACTAACAGCGCATTCCGAGCTTCACAAAAAGGCCATTACGTGTCCTGATTGCGGCAGGCAGTATACTGCTTACTACTCTCTGCACAAGCACATACAAAAGGCTCACAGTGAAAAGCCGGTATTAACTTGTCCCGTCTGCGAACGAGCTTTTAGCTCTGAGTCGGACCTCCAAACTCATCAAATTCTTCATTCTGCGTTGAAAGAAGTAGATGACACGTCACCGCAGTTTTCTCCACCTGTAACAAAAGAAGACGACAGAGATAATGATGTGCCAAACGCATGCCAAGAGTGCAACAAGGAATTTCCTACTCGCGCCGAGTGCGAACAACATTTGCACATTCATCCAACCAAAAAAACTAACGTGTGTTCTCAATGCGGCCGCCGCTTTGTTGATCCAGCTGTCTTAAAGCAACATGAGTTGTACTGCAAAAGTCGGTCAAGACCTTACCCATGCTCTGTATGCAGCCAGCGATTTTGGACATCCTCGTCACAGAGAGCGCACATGCTTTTGCATTTCTCGAAGAGAGCAATTTTTTGCCACGAATGCCACAAGAGCTTTCTCACGGCAGATAGCTTGAAGGCGCATCTCGCAATGCACGAAACAAGTAAGTTCGTTTGTCCCATGTGTCGCCGAGTCTTTTCTGACCTTTCCAGTCTAACAAGGCATTTCCATACTCACTATAGACCAAACAGAAAACTTTATGATTGCGATCAGTGCGATAAAAATTTTGTCCGATTCAACAGCCTAAGGGCGCACATGCTTAAAAGACATCGTTCCTTCGAGTTTGTCGAATGTTAAGTTGTAGAAACTTGATAAGTTAGCCTGTATTTTTATTGATTTATGATAAACAAATTTGCACGAATAAATACCAGCAGTGAAAATAAGCACTTTTGTCTTGCCTGTTATTCCAGACGGTGCCCCTATTCCCTCCGTTACAAATTCTCAGGTGCACCCAAGAGTTCAGTTACTTTCCTTTAAACGTGCGATTTATTTTTATGCTCATTAAGGAATATTTAAAAACAGTGGCACAAACGCCATTACTTTTTTGTGGCACCTGTCATACTTATCGAGGGGGTGGGTGGGTAATTTTTGAACGGAATAGACGGGAGGGCGAAAAAATAGGGAAACGAGGGGAAATAAGAATAAAATCTTTATTTTAATCACAACTTTTATTTTCTACTGAGGTTCGGGGATCAGGAGAAAATCCTGACTTTTAAAGTTCCAATGTTGCACAACATTAACGAAATATTGTTAAATCATTTGAACGCGTGTAAACGGAAACCGAGGCGTTTCCGGACATGGGTACCTGCACATTATCTTCTCAGCTCGATGAGTTATACCGATTAATCCAGTATTTTATTACAAATGTTGGCCTACTTTTGGTAATAGCAGAAGCTTCTAACCACAAAAAAACAGAATATAGCTGTTCAGACTTTTTTTGTTTCTGTTTCAAGACGATGAATTAGATTTTCGACTTAGTTGATAAATATATAACGAATATTCGCACTTCACCGCAATGCCCCATTTTTCCGAAGATCACAATGGACGATTAATTTTTTGAGATAGGAAGTAGCCTGGGGTCGGGCAGGTAAGTCTCTGTTGGAATGTTGATGTGCTCGCTGTTTCGATGTGAAAATCTTTGCATCCCGTGCCGCTACCGACCTACCTTCGCCTCCAAAGCACTGGGATACAGGTAAGTTTTCTGGTTTTCATACAGTAGACATGCCGCTAGTTTCAGGCATGGCAATAAGTTACACTTTCGTCAGTATAGTCGTTTCAGCATAACGTGGTGCGTCGGTTCCACCGAGCCGTCGAAGCGGTGGGCACCCTCCTCCCGGCCTTGCCCTACGTTCGGATACCTCCGGCAGGAGAGGTACGCGGGGAGAGGATTGGAGGGGTATCGGTCCGATGCATCACTTTGGGTTGGAAAGACTATCTCAAATCGCAGCCTGAGACAGTGACTATGGTCATGTAATCATGGAGGAAAATAAACTAGTGTTTTCGTCCAAGGTGTAATATTTAACATCTTATACTCCTGGATGTAATGTCGAGAAATCCGCACTACACCTAGTGTCAGAGTTTTTATCTTGCCGCCATTTGAGTAGAAAGGTGAAAGGACCCCCGGTGAAACCAGGTGGCGTTGCGTTTGCATCCTTATCTTGCCGATCACCTCCTACTGGCCGAAAAGTCCAGTCTGCTAGCAAAAGTTCTGATGGGATCGAAAATCCTGTGTGGCGCACTTTTTCCGGAGACCATGACGTTAAGTCCTTCGCAGGAGTGGGCGCAGCTCCGTAAAAGGAGGTTCAGTGAAAGCCCTGTAGTGGCGCAAGCCCAAAGTGGTTAATGCCTTTCGCTGACTCAAACGCTGCAACCTGAAGCCTAAATTTGAATGTGAGGAAAACAGATTTACACTTGATGCAATTTGTACCCACGCTACTTGGTCGCACTGGCCTTGTGCTATCAAGCCCGCCCAACTCCGTCTTGGGAAGTCCACTATTGCCTTGCAGGATGTGTATCTGCCAGAGAGCAGTCGCCTTAAGAACTTATGGTTTCTGGGTATTTTTCTGTAAATTTCGAGATTTAATTGGTAAGATCTGTTGTACATTCGACGGGCGATTCTGGCAAGGTTTTCGTTCGCCAACACCTCGATCTTATCTTCGTTGCCAAAGTCGTCTATGCTTCCTCTGAGTTCGCAAAGTACTTGTCTGGCCCAAGCCTCTTGTTCCACTGGCCTTGAGCTCTGCCACTTCAGATTGTCCTCTGTCTTGCCGGTGGCGCACGTCCGACGATGAAACGTGGAAACGACGGCCTCTTTTCAGCCACGTTCTCCATTTGACTAATCAGACGCAAAAATAATTTTCATGTTGGACATTGCTTTACCTAAGACCTTTCAAAGGCCGTCGAAGATGGCCGAGGGACTGGTCTGTTAGGAGGCTGTGTTTGAACTCCTGACCTCCGAATACACTTTGCTAGTACGCTTCCCAAAGGTTCCCCAAGAGTTCACTGTGTAGTTTTCCAACCAAGGCACCGTAACGCCACGGTCATTTTCTTGCTACGGATAGCCGGTGGTAGAGGAGGTGCGGTCGGATTGTCCTACACCGTTTCGGAGTCACCGCATGAGACACATGCGTGTAGAGGTCCCGATCGTCTACAGAAATGGAGGCATGGACGCCAGGTAGAGTTTGGCAGTGGTGGTGTTCACTATCATTGTGTTGGTGGCCTTGGACCTTTTTTGGAACGAAGTGGTAGTTGACTGTCGCCAGTGGCATTTTTAGAAACCACTCCATTGAAGAGATGAATGTTTTCCTCGGGGGTAGCTTGCCTTTAAGAGGAGAAAGGTACTTTTGAGGTTCTAACCTCGACGTCTTCCAGCGTTCGCTAACTCATCACCAATAAACTACTACATCAGTGGTGATACCAGACCAGTGCCTATATAACACATCCACAGTCAGGCTGAACGTGAGAGGATATATAACATGGAACAGAAGCAGCAAAGGTGGACCTATTTTGAGGGAATTTTCACGGGTGGTAGGGTTTGAGTTATGCCAAGTCCAGGGTCTAGAAATGTAGGTGAAAGTTGATTGTGTGCCCATATCACAAAATAAATGACATGTATCTTTTTCGATCAATAATTGTCATAAAAATGCGCACCTCCATGATCGTCCTAGCTAAACAACAACAATAACATTCGTCTGTGATGGGCGCTCTGACCAACGTGGCAGCCATGAGCGGCGGTTACCGTTTGAATACAGTATAACCAAACACGTATGCTGGAAAATGGCAGTTTTGTTTCAAATTATGTTTTAAATGCAAACAGTCCTTCGGATAATACTTGTTGCTCGTATGTGGAGGAGGTCTCAGAGTCTTACGTCACTTAAAGCGGTGACAATTGCTAGTAAGCTTGCGTGAGCAACTTTGTTAGTACGTAAACATTACACTTCATTACTGTATTTCTGCCCCAAGAGGACTATTCAACTCGATTTAATGTAACGTAGGCACACAACCAAATTTCCTCGACATTTCTAGACCTACGGCTTCGGTAAATTCGCAACCTGCTACCCGTGCAAATTCCCACAAAATCGGTCTGCGCAGATCCGGACCGCAGAATCGTTCCTGGATCGTAAGAGGGTCATAATCCTGTCTTCATTTCTACACCGAATGATAAGAAAGGCCTGGGTTCAGCCCCAAAAAACGGATGAGAACCCAAACCTACGTTATCGAACTAACCATACCTACTAATACACTGAGAGATACATAAAGCTTCTGTTCAGCATCAATAGTTACTTATAAAGCTACTGTTCAGTGACATTATGGATAGATAATGGTGTGAAAACACATACTCGTTCTCAAACTAAAGGGAATGTGAGAATGCCTATTTACATTTCTCAATCGAAAGAAAAAGTCCTTAGTTCAGCCTCGAAAGTTGTTGCAAGTCCTTGGTATATTCTGATTCTTCGGAATGGAAGGCTTCCTTCATCACTATTGACACCCTTTGCCGCTATCTTATTTATCGTCCTATCAGTCCAAAAGGTATTGTCCGGTCCTAGACACCCAAGCATCACATAAGAGGCTAGATGACGTCATCTTGACGTCTGGATTCGGTCCAGATTTGGTCAAAGTTGCTGAGGTCATAAGGACGTCTTTTGTGGTTTCGATTTTGACTATATCAAGACCTTCTGGACTAAATCGAGACTTATGGAATAAACACATTTTTAGCTTCCCCATTGCACGCGAGCCGTGAAAATATCGAATGAAGCTTTCTATAGCGATTCCCGTTCAAAAGGAGTATCGGTGCTAAAAAAAAAAGAAAAACAATTTCGAGAGGCACGAGGATTTGAACTTGAGGATGATGGTCCATCGGTTTGGTTTACCACATTTGCTGACATCCTGACGATCTTCGCTATTTAGCCGGATGGAAGGGAAGGTGCTTCTTTCACTTCTTGACACACCCGCGCGTAGTATATTTGCTGGATGTTCCGATTTCGGTGAATTAGAGAAGTTTTTTGGTTGTTTCATTCAAAGTGGACAACTTCTGCTTATTGACAAAGTACCGGTACCGGTGCGTAACTTCGTTTGCCTCCCCCCAAAAAAGGCAACGAAAATTACTCAATTGTAGCTTTGATTTATATGTCAGTTCATTTAATCTCACATAACCACTTTTTTAAACCGGCGGAGGAAAGTGGCCGTTCCTTTTTGTGGCGCTCAAATCAAAATAACAATAACGGTCAAAACGCAACCATACCTATGTCTACCGAAGCTATATGTAATCTTAAGTTACGATGATTATGATCTTTGTCAGAAGTAGTCTATTGATTACATATTTACGATATTTGTGTAAAGACGCTTACTTGAATAATTATTATAAGAAAGGGAGAACGAAGTCAGTATGACGTCATTTTGACGTCATTTTTTTGTGGGTGAGAAAAACCAAATAGCACGGATATATACTTTGTTAAAGTCGTTTAT
>Ga0058701_10005794_pt1 | contig 10334 bp, 6 predicted proteins | sample AgamicOrMae_FD_97039 | JGI IMG/M metagenome (GOLD analysis project Ga0058701, IMG submission 97039) | Agave microbial communities from Guanajuato, Mexico - Or.Ma.e | ecosystem: Host-associated > Plants > Phyllosphere > Phylloplane/Leaf | place: Guanajuato, Mexico | collected 2012-06-04 | reverse complement strand
GGTTTTTGGCGCTATCGAATGCCCCCCCCCCCCGCCACTGTCTCTGGGACGCGTTTGAAAACGCACCCGAGGATGTTCTATCGCTGTCTTACGCATGGAGCCCCCATAAGAGAGTAAGACTGAATACCCTTGGGGTGGTGTCTTCGAACGCACCCCTGGATGGGGTAATCGTATTAGGGAATGTTTGATTCGTGACTTTCTCAAATGCTGTGTTCCTCAACCAGACTTTCCCTCGATGAAAATGCCGCTGGATTCACGAGAGACGCGTTCGGCCGCCAGAGTATGTCGGAGAAAAGACATGGTACCCTCGACGCCAAAAATACAGACACTTACCAACGAAATAAAAAATTAAGGTGCGTATCAAATGCGATTCGTGCATTCAGCTCCTTGTAAGAATTTCTTTTATGAAGTAAATTGTTCTTTGTAGGGAGGAACGAGAGAAACAGAAGCATAACTCGGGATCAGAGTTAGGATCAAGCACCGAAGGTATGTACAAGTTATTCTACTTCAAAATCTTTTCATTATAGTCATATGTGTTCTGATTTTCATACAAATCGGCCATTTCTCGTTGAGTTGGTTTTGTATATTTTTTTTTCGCTCTCTGCTGCCACTCATTCAAATTAACAGATGCGCTTTTAGATTCATCAGCTCAAACTAATTTTCCATTTAAGTTTTTTTTCTGGTATTGGTTAGCTTTTTATACATTTTGTTATCACATTCCTTAATCATTAATGTGCCAATCAATATAGGAGGTATGATGTTCATACTCGCAAAAATGTAGTTTCGATCAGGAATCTGTAAGTTGTGGTAAATCACTACCATAATTTACCATCACTACTAGTGATGGTAAATTATTTGTCGGAAGTGTTAACCCACTACCGCCCAGCGATGCCGTTCGGCAACAGGAAAATTTTTTTTTAGAGGATCTTGTCAGTTCAGTATTTTCACAAATTAAAAAAAAATCCCTCCCTCTTGAAGCTTGAACTTTAATCATTTAGGCATATTCCAAAGCTTAAAATGGCGTATTTTAATGGAAAAAATCCTTTCAATTTTTCTTAAGCAGAATTTCACTCGAAACACTTTGGGCTGTTATGGGTTAATGTTGATGAGGGTAAGCCTGATAGCGCTTGCTTCATTTTCATAGCTGGCCTCGTCTAATGCGTTTGACTAAATGGAATAAGAAATGTTGGTCACAGCTGTGTGTTTGGTTTTTAGCGAGGTTTCCAGGCCTGTCGCCGTCTATTTTGCTGCGGGCGACATCCGTCGAGTCAGTTGCAAGCAATTCCAGACCGTACACAAGGCTTGAGTGTACGTAATATGACGTTGACAAGTCCGTCATTGTCTCTCATTGGTCGTGGCTTGATGGCGGTAGTGTTTTGATTGGTGGTTCCGGAAGTCAGTCTCAGAATAAACCTCCGGAAGATGTGGGAAATGTTATCATGGGGGAGACTCGACTAACGCGGTGTATACAGATTTAACTTTTAAGAACACGAGCGTTAAGGTTTTCGTTGACAGCACAATCACACCTTATTAGCCAATTAGCTGGTCTAATGAGCTGGCCGAATTTAATTCAGCAGTAAAATAATTCCTGGTCTGTTGCGTAAGCTTTGGGGAGGTTCAAGTCTGATTATTTGCTGCTTTACGAGAAGCTGATGTTCTGAAATATTCTTTGAATGCTCTGAAAACGTGATTGGGTTTGCGTGAGTTCTCGCACCCCTTGCGCAGATTTTTCCTCAGCTGAGATCACCTTGGCTCTTTCATTTGCAGTGTGCTTCAAAATGTGCATTTTCAACGAAACCCGTAACTGTAGACGTGTGTTTTTATGTGAATTGGTGCGTCGTTGTTGTAGTTGTTTTTTTCTCTTTATTTTATGTTCTATCACAGACAGAAAAAACGTCCCGCCCATTGCAACCACCTGGACATCGGTGCGTTGCGGTTGCCTACCTTAGCTCAGCATCAGCCAATCACCTGCCTGATTCCGAGCTAAGGTAGGCGTCCGCAACGCACCGATGTCTAGGTGGTTGCGGGGGGGACGCTTTTTCTGTCCATGATGGTTTCGTACTAACAAGTAGATTAATATCACTTTTGTTCAACCTTAAGGTATGGTGTAAGCGAGTAGGGGATTATGTGGGTTAATGTTGGTAGTAGATAATTTGACTGTTTTCGACCAAGTAATCTTTCCAGTTCTTTACTAGGTTTGTCTATTTTTCTTTCGTAAGAAAAATTGTTGATATTACGCTTACGGTGTGATATTTTCATTAAAAATATTTTGTGAAGACTAGGCTTCGTTGGTTGGGCCAACTACTTTTCAGTTGCTCGAAAACAGATTCTGGTACTTCTGTCTAGCAAATACAACTGTTTGGCTGTATTTCTTAATCAGCTACTAGGTTTTTAGTCGCGAGAGAAAGGCCAGCACAGAAGTATTTCAGTGAATTAAACGTGCCAGCACAAGAAAATTCACTTGCATGATCGAGGTGAATTGAGCACCGGGACTTCGAAATCCTCGGATAAAAGGTGGTGAATCCGTTACAGAGCTTGATAGTTGCACCATGAGTTCACGTGGGTCACACACGTTGGGCCACCTCTTTCATGCAAATAATAGACTATCGCTCGTAACAGACTCACTAATCTTTTTCTGGAGGGTTTAGACCCACAATCACCCCAAGGCATCATCGCAAACCATTTATTTTTTTCCAATCGGTGAAGTTAAGTGTGTCAAATGTTGCAGTAAAAACATCAATTTGTCTATTATAAATATGTTTATCTTTGATGACTTAAAGATAGATGTTTCATCTCAAACTTGATGGCTTTGACATTAAGAGGAAGTGCTCTTTGCAACCCATGGTCCACAGGACTCCGTGGTCACTTTGAGACAAAACATCATGGTGCTTTCCGGAACCCCGCATGTAAAAAGCCGCAAATACGCAGGCCACACGCACTACGTCTGAGCATGTGGATTGCCTGTATCATTCCAAAAAGCACCAAGGCGAGTTCGAAAAACACCAACACACTACGGTTACTTTGCTGCTCTCGTCGCTCCTGAAAGCACCCTTCTGTCTTGGGTGCTTTTCGGAAAGCAGCATGGTGTTTCCTGGAGCAGGGAAGTTTTCAAGTTAAAATCGGTATGATCTGAAAGGCTTAGCACAGAGATTGTAGCTCAACTCTCTCCTGACTTCTTTCTTAAAAGTAAATTTAGTTTTGAGAAAGAATCATTTCTGATTTATCAGAAATGATTAGAAGAGGCTTGCTGATGCAACTTGAGGTGGTTCTAGATGACAACTCAGTGTGATAGTGGGTACATGCTCATCTTTCTCCACGTATTTTAATCAAGGATTCCTATCAGCTTTGTTGTTTAGCCATTGTACATTGCAGATCGAATGGTCTCCCTCACGTTTTTCGATAATTTCTCTCGCTATTTCCAGATGGAGTATCTTGCGTCACAAGTCCACGCTTTTGCACCGGGTTATCAATTTGATGTCACTCGTCACTCATTCACAGCGGCCACTGGGTCAGGATACGGACACTAAAGATTGGCTTTCTTTTTTCAGATAAAGATTCCCGAATGAAGCACGAGCTGGGACCCTCTTTAGGAATGAAGAAATCTTCTAGTCTTGAATCCCTTCAGACGATGGTGCAAGAGGTAAGACATTTTAAAGATGGAAAGACGAAAGTCTTAGCGATCAGTTCTAAATGATGAACTTTATACTTGTTGTGCCTGAACCCTAGTTGAACGTTTCTTTGTATAATGAGGGTGAACGTCCAACAATCGCTTAATGTGATTGAGAAGACCTATTTCGGTTTGCGAGCACGGCATGGCACCTAGCTCGGCTCGTCAGGTCTGATGCCGCTCTCGTCTTGGCGACCGTAATGGTGCATCGAACTGGTCGACGATAGCTCAAGTATGTTTAGGTGCCGTGTGCCTCGATCCGATCTAGAAGGTAGAGCATAATTTAATCCTCCGAATTAAGGATTTACGGTAAATTTTAAAGACGGAATTTCTTGCGGTCAGTTGTGGCTTAAATTTTCAAGACTACGTCTGGATAAATGATATACAACCGCAGTTTTACTGAGGAAGCTCAGATTCCAGATACGCTTAAGCCAACGCTCAAGTATGCACCTACGAAGACATGCCTGACTCCTTTACATTCGTATCTAGGGACTTTCTTTTTTCGAAACTTGTGTAGACACCTCTAATGCGTTGAAATACGGAGGACCTGGCGCTCGGTCAGGTCAGTTCAATGATATTTTCAAAATGAATTAATCGGAACGGAAAATCCAGCGTTTTTATTACGACACGACTTAAGATCTCCACTGTACAGACCGACAGAGCAGTACAAAGACACAACCGGGGCTAATAAGTTACTCGCAGCTTTAGTGTACGCCTCCTTTCCTTGGACTCCATAAAACTAACTCTAGGTTAGTTCAAGCTAGGTTGAGGCAATCTACGGAAAGTTACGTATCTTGTAGCTCACTTGGCTGTGATGCTTTGCCTGGCCTGGCACCCGCGAGCGTAGGTGAAGCTAAAGTAATCTTGTTCCTCGCTCCGTTTGTCTTGGCGAAGAAAAGTCGGATGCAAGAGGTGGAAAGTTTAAACTTTGAAGTATGATGTATGGTGGGAAGAATGTTCAGTTTGACATTTTATTTCCAGATTCAGATGCAAGAGGACAGCGATCCAGCGTACTCGTATCGGAATGCGCAAGGAGCCGTTCGAGTGATCCGGGGCCGAGGCTGCAACGAGAGTTTCCGAGCGGCCGTTGATCGGAGCTACGAAGCCCCTCTGGCTCTATCGGAACTCAGAGATCGAATGGAAACCTGTAAGTTTTATTGAATCGCGCCCTTTTTCTCTCTCTTCTCCTCCGTCATTTCGCCCTCTGCATAGTGCTGCAATCTAGCGGCCGGTTTATGTACTCGCCCTCTTTTCTTCTCCCCTCTCCTCCGTCATTTCGCCCTCTGCATAGTGCTGCAATCTAGCGGCCGGTTTATGTACTCGCCCTCTTTCCTTCTCCCCTCTCCTCCGTAATTTCGCCCTCTGCATAGTGCTGCAATCTAGCGGCCGGTTCATGTACTCGCCCTTGTTTTGGCGCTTCATCGCGTTACCAACTTAACTCACTTTGACACGAAGTTTAGATTGGAATGAACATATTTCGGTACGAAACGTTACAGAGAGGTTGAAATCCTCCTTGGGGCAGGATAAATTGAACGTTGTGGAGAGGGAAACTTGGAATTTTGCAGGGACCAAACATTTTGAACGCTGTAGGAAGGAAATGTTATAGAGAGGCTTCACTGTATTCATTTTCGTGGAGATCTTTTCGCCTCCAAATCAAGTGGACCTAAAGGGCACTAATAATTTACGAAAAATAAATCAGTCGTGGAAATATCCATGTGAAGATACTTGTGGACCGTATAGCGTAAACACACTTGTAATTACTTGTGACTGTTTTTTCAGTAACCGAAGAAGATGGTGGTATGGTGGATCCGTTAGGTCTTCCCTCTTTCGCCAATGTTCGAGGTGGTCCAAGGCAGTCATCTCTCAACGCCGCAATGGATAACAAACATAAAATGGCAAAGAAAAAACCCGGCATTCTTAAAGGGATCGGTTCAATGTTTAGGTAAGTAAAACTCCGCTTAACACAGACCTATCATCGGCTGGTAGCCTTGACGCGCTCTCTTTATCTAGGTTCGGGAAACATCGGAAAGGAACGGATAATCGGGCAGAAGACGAGGACGGAGAGATCGATCATGACGAGATTGACAGAGAAAACGCCAGGCGCGCCGCTCAGGACGAGCAGGAGCGAATCCAAGAGCAGTACAGGCGCCTCGTGCATAAGCAACGCCTCAGAGAACAGGAGGAACAGGTGAGAGACCAGTCTGGACTAGCCTTCGGCTTCGGTCTTGGGAGCATTCTGGGAGTTTTGTTTGTGTTTATGCAGGAGGCCGGAAGTATGAACGGGTCGGACGGAAGCTGCAGCCGCGAGGCGTCGCCCCCCGCGCAGTCCCGCACGCAGCGCATCCACCTGCTGCGCGCCCAGCACCAGCGGCGCCACGTCGAGAGGCAGGGCCATTATCCGCTCGACGAGAGGGAAGAGTGTTACGAACAGGTGATACGCCAGGTTCGTCAAATGAACGCTTCCACTCGCTGGGCCGGCGCGGCGCGGACGCTGGGACTTTGGGACGCAGCCCTCAGCTCGCCCAGCCGGTTACAGCGTTTCAAGTATTTTGACGATGGAACCTTTTATGTCGAAACCCCGTGCACCGCTTTTTATTCCTAACGCAGTTTTCTAATTTATGTATGAGTGATTTTTTTAAAGGACTCTTTTAACCGCTTTTGGATAGTTGCCGTAGTTACTGATGACGTAACTTGTCTACTGCTCGCTAAATTATTTATTAGTTAAAACAAGAGTTTTGTGAAAAGGGTCTTCCATTTAACCTCACGCGAGGTTGATTTTAATTATGGGGCAAATACTATGCATGGCTTATACTCGATGCATGTTTTGTACGAATTGGGAAAGACCAGTTTTGCTGAAGTTTATGAAGTTATTTTACAAGTTCATTGTCTGCTTAGAGAAGACGCTTTGGAAAACTACCTTTTAAAGTTTTCTCTTTTTTGAGGGGAGGGGGGGTGCAATTCCATTGAGTTAACCCCCTTTTCAGCTCAAATTTTCGTCCTGAAGTACCTCTCTCGTCTTCAAGATATCGGTCTCCTATACATTTCTGCCGCGAAAATTGAATGTAGAAAGTTTTATTGAAATCTTAATTCAGTCTTCAGATCACAAATATCTTTTGATATGTCATACGCTGGATACATTTATCCATGATGCGAAAAAAATGCCTTTTTGCGAGATCTCAAAATCAAGCCTTAGTCATCCTATTTTCTCCCCTCTGCTTTAAGCACGCGCCCTGTAATGCCCAGTAGAGGTACTCACAATCATTGGTCAGAGGGTGTCAGCGAGCCCGCGTTCACAACTGTGATTGCCTGAAAAAAATATTTTCATTCCAGCTGTGCTGCAATACTGTCAAAAGGGTTTTAACATCAATTTATGTTATGCAATTCCAAGAAATGAATCAAACTCGTCATAAATTTTAATAATTAGATATCATAAACCTTACATACTTGCATCAACCTGCACATTGAAGACAAGATCAGACATAAACTCCAAAGCCACTAGCATGCGATTCTTAGGCGCCTTGATAGTGTCAAGTGTCAAGTAGTCCACATTTGAGTTTTAAATGTTTGCCGGAAATAATTTTTTTCGACCGATGCCTTTATATGCAATCTCGGAATGTTATCTTGAAGTCATATTTTACATTCCAAGCCAGTTGGTGGCTTTCATCTCACAGTCAAACGGTGAAATGGGTCTCGGGAGAATTTAGCTTAAAAGTAAACCACTTTTCAAAAGGCTCGACACCCACAGGCGCACGAGTCCAATATGCGCCCGTGATCAATGGTCGTATCTTCCTTATACCTGTAATACCCCTTGTGGAAGTTGTCATGATCTTTTATGTCAACTAACTGTACATTTGTTTTTCGACTAAGGTAGTTTTCCTAGCTGTTCTGTACTGGAAATCCTTAATTGTTATTCGTTCTAAATCTTGGTTATTTTTTATTTTTTGACAGCGTCTTGACCAACCTTACCATCACCACCAAAAACATCACCAGCCAAACAGGCAATCTTCTTACGATATGTATGGTGAAATGACGAGACCAGGGAGCCGGGTGGGCATAACGGAACCTTCTCAAAGGTTTAGCCATTATGTTAATTACGAAGAAATTCAACAGCATTTAAGGTAGGCCCCTCCGTTTGTCACTTTGAAAAATGAACTGTTTAACTGAGAACTTCTTTCGTTGGTTTTCCGTACTCTTGACTAACAGTTTGTTGTGAATGTCTGTTTTATGGCTGAAGTGACGGAAGTGATCAACTTACAGACGTAGATATTTTTCAAATGAGGCAACAAGTTCATCTACAGAGGTTAAAAGTTGACGAAGAAAGGTATGGCGCCAGCACACGGGCCGTGCCGGATTCCTGCTTGTCGTAGATTTTGGTGGCTTGGTTTTGTAGAAGTGACGGCGTTTGACTTTTGTGTAGTTGGATTTAATATTTCAGGGTTGTTGCGTTGCTCGAAAAATTTGATTGGCATAAAAAAAAATTCTTTGTTGTCACGCTTTGTTAGATTTTTTAATCGCCTTTAGAATAGTTTATATTGTTTCTTACAAACCGTAGTCATGCTGAATCTGATGGAAACTAGACAAACTTCAAAGTCTAGTGTACAACTCGTCAACTTATGTTGTGTGCAAACCATGGGTAATATAATTCAGCAAGGTATTTAAAAAAATGAAGATCAACCGAATTTAAGTATCTTAAGCTGTTTATTTTAAAAAACCGTAGTATAAGCTTGGCTATACCAAGATCAAGTTCAGCTGAAGCAATTTTAGCCAATTCATTTGTCAGCGGACGTCAATGAACCTTGAATTTACATATTTGATAAAAACTTAATAACGGTTGTTTTTACCAAATTCTATGTGAGGATACCCCCCGGCGAACGCGCAACAACCCTTCGTTTTGGTTGCAGCTGAAGTAAAATGCACAGTCGAAGTAAATAGCCTTTAAAAGCCTTCTCCTTAAAAAGAATTACCTTCCTTAAAAATCCTTAGCCTCCTTGAAAAGAATTTGCGGGTTGTTACAAGACCTATAATTTAGATTTATGTCAAGAAAGTTGTTGTAGAATTCGAATGAAAGAAGGACTTCAAAAAACAAAAAATCGGCAAAAATTAGAAAGTCGAAGAAATTTTTGGTTGAATTTTTTTGTTATAAATTACCAATACAAAGCTCCTATCGTAATAAATTCGAATTCTGAGAATCGCAGATCATTTTTAGTTAAAAACGTAAAGGAAAATATTCGCAGGAAAGAGTTAAATTGGTTAGGGAATACGCTAGGAAATTTGGCATTTAAGTCTCGTGACAATCATGAGTTTTGTTGTTTTAGGGCTTTTGACCTCGACTGTTATGCATGGCTGTTTGACTTGAGGTTTTCTTTGTTTGTTTTTGTTTTTTTTCCCCGTAAAAGGAATATTCCCTGAGACGTTTGACTCCACGGTCGGACAGTGTTGACCAGAAAACCGTCATTGGTTCTTCTCTTACGATTAGCATTGCATTTTTATCTTGCGTGCCCCAGTTTTTGTTTGCTGTGACATTATTTGTTGTCCATGTTGTTTTTGGTTCCTTTTTTCTATTTGGGCTAATTGACTTGTATGAAACATCTTTTGGGTGTGGGGCATCGATCACTTTCGCGATACTACACGTATAAAGGCCATAGAAACATCGGAAGCACTGTCCAGTAAGCCCTTCTCAAGATCATTTAATCCCCTCTAAAATGAATGACCAATGCTCCACAGGTCATGAGGTTTCTCTAAGTAATTTTTTTTAAATATTAAAACCCGTTATAAGTTAGTGCTTAGTTTTTATATTAGTTAGCTGCTAATCTTCCCTAACATTGAACCGTCGTTTTTGTTGAACTATTCAAGCTTTGTAGTAAGTTTGCTTAATAATTTCTTCTAGCTTAATAATTTTCCCAGTTGATTCTTTCTTACTGATAGAAATCAGATTTGAAGGTTTAAAATTATAGTATGATATTGTGATGACATTTTTCGTTAGTATGATGTGATACATCATAGGAAATGTCTTAAAAAATACTAAGGTTTTAAATCTTGAATATATTCTTCTCCCTGAACATTTCAGCTTACCGCATAAATTTTGACAAATTAATTTTAATTAACTCTGGTGATGGGATAGCGATTATGTTGAGTGTTTCATCTCCGATTCAGTTCATCCGCGTGCTGCTGACATGGGCTGGCTGTTTTGGTGGTACATTCGTGTTAATGTGTTATTCGGTTTTTATTTTATTATATTTTTCGCGGGTGTGTTTCTCCTTTATGTTTTAGGTCTCATTCCCAATTTTTTTTTCGAACAACCATTTCGAGCATTTTCAGTTAACTTCCCATTTTGACTGTCTCTCCATCTAAGGGTGTGTGCATGTCAGAGAAGAGGTGACTTAAAATCTTGGGCCACTTTTCCACAGAAGTTGTGTTTGTTTCCAGATCCCGGCTCGCATGAAATCATTCCGGCCTTTTTCTTTATAATAAAAATGAATAAAAATAATCATATAAAGAAAATAAAACCTTTATTCGCGATTTAGCGTATTTTTCTGTGGTATTCTAATCTTTACATATGGGCTTATTTGCTCCCTTTTCTTTTGTGCTCATATCCACACAGTCTCGCCAACGTTAACCCATTCAACTCGGAAAAACTAAAAGTATTGATTTCCTTCGAAATATGATG
>Ga0058701_10005793_pt1 | contig 10334 bp, 4 predicted proteins | sample AgamicOrMae_FD_97039 | JGI IMG/M metagenome (GOLD analysis project Ga0058701, IMG submission 97039) | Agave microbial communities from Guanajuato, Mexico - Or.Ma.e | ecosystem: Host-associated > Plants > Phyllosphere > Phylloplane/Leaf | place: Guanajuato, Mexico | collected 2012-06-04 | reverse complement strand
GCCTTAGACTAGTGTTTCATTTCTTCAGGCGTGACATTATGTGCCTGCACTTTTCACTGTAAGCAGAAAGAGAAGGTAACACGATTGATGTCAACACCGTGAAAGAGGCGCCGTTTCGCAAATTTTTGTTTCGCCTTTCTAGGAAAAGTCATCTCAGGCGTATTGGTATGGAAACTCACGTATTCCACGCAGAAAGTTACGACGAAAACTTCCCTGATAAAAGATACCGCTTTGTTTTCGGCATGAAAGTATAACGTGCACAGCTCTTCTCCAGGATAGATCCATACACACATTGAAAACTCGCACTGAACCCTTTCGTTTTACACGGCCACGCGGGAAAAAAAATAGCAGTGGCAGCTAACGCGTTAATTGATTTAGCAGGTACAAACAATTTTAGCTGACATTGCTAAATTTTTACCAGTCATTGGTAACGTTAGATGTAGCTGCTTAAATGTTACTAATGGCTGCTAAACAGACAACTTTGCCGAATTTGTAGCCCGTGCTAACTTTTTAGTCGCTAGACACAGTTCTTCCGATGCCGATCAGTCGCTCTTTGGAGCAGGTGATGCAAGGCAGAGACCCAAGCTGCAAATGAAGTTATTTGACAGGAAGTGAAGCTGTATGTAACGCAGTATGAGAGGAAATTTAGGCGCCTTTGGGAAATGAGGGCTTGCAGTTCACCGTTCGACGGCTGCTGATGAAGTGTCAGAGGTCAGCAGTGCTGTTATTTCTGGGATAAGTCACGAGTATATTTAGGTCAGGGAGCGGAATCGCTTATGAGCGAATTGCGTGAAGAATATCTCCTCCGAAGTCGTTACGTCGCGAGCTATTTCGACCGAAGTGTAATTGCTTAATGTTTGTCGCGGCGCACTTTTCTTTTTGGGCGGTGGTTAGTTTAGGACGATTATGAGTCGGCTCCGTCATTATAGTGCGCGTTGTCATGCAGATTGGGCCAAGTTTTGGAATGGGGCTGTAAAACCATGATCGGATATAGTCCGCATTGTCCTTTGTTAGATCTGATTGCCCTTGGAAGACTTTATATCGTTTGTTGGTTTTCCCTTAAAAAAATATCTGAAGTCACGGCGATGGAGTTGATTCCTGGAATTTTAGTTTTTCGGGCTGTTAATTTGTGGAGGTACAGTTGTTTAACCGCCCAGCGATGCTGTTCGGCAACAGAAAAAAAATATTTTAGAGGATATTTTCAGTTCATTATAGTCACAATTTAAATGACCCCTCTGGTAACCTGAACTTTAATTTTTAGGCATTTTCCAAAGCTTGATGTTGCGTATTTTCATGGAAAAAAAATCCTTTTAATTTCTCTTAATCTGAATTTCTCTCCAAATACTTTGGGCTATTATGGGTTAACACAGGCATGTATGTAGCCAGACTCCATCGGAGGATTTTGGTCTAGGGTTAACTTTCATGTTTCCATATTTATATACCCCTTTCCTTTCATACTTTGTAGCCTGATTTATCACGTTCTTTCAAGTTCTGCGCTCAATAAAAGAAACTGCACATCGATTCTTTTAAATAAAAGTCAACCAAGTGCAATTACTTTGCAGGGGCCAAGTGAAAGACATCCTGGAAGATGCGACCTCGATCCCTCCAAAGTAAAAACGATCAAGTGGAAGGGTCTATTTCAAAAACCGATCAAGTGAAAGGGTACGTTTGAAAAATCGATCAACTGCTTGCAGTTAATCGCTTTTTCAAACTATCAAGTTCATTATCTATTTTCGACATGTGCATTTATACTCGATCGATTGTTAATTTGAGGGATGGACTTAGTCTGTGTCCCTTCTCTTTCATCCGTTCCCCTCTCAGAGAAATGTCCAATGCTCCACCCCATCATAACTGGGTCGCAAAGAAGATATCTCATTCCGTGGCACATTTCAGCTCGTAAAAAGAAAATTCCCGGCAGATTCGTCTCTCTCATAACGAGCTGAGATATTCAATCGGCGGGGGCGCAGCACCCCGAAGTACTTGTTCGCCATCTGCTGGCGCTGCGGCGCGCCTGTCGGGCGGATAGTCATTCCTTAGCTATCACCGTGTTCCTCTCCACTTTGCGGGAGCGCGGGCGCCATCTCCCGCCCTGCCCCTTCGGCCCAGCATCGGCTTTCCGCCCGATAAACCTGTCTAATTGCCAAATAAATTTGAGGCAAGAGCTACTGGAGCATGGTAAAGCGTGGCGGGGCTCGACTCTCTGCATGTGCACTGCGCCGCGAGACCGAAAGCGCGACAAAAGGCGACTGGCATGTCATGGTTTCCGCTTAATAATTACGCGCTCACCCGCGGCCGGAACCCGCGGAGGGCTTTTGCACAGAGCTTTATACTCACTTCAACCCTGGGTCCTCACTCGTGCTCGTTGAGACACCGAGTTGAGCAGAGAAGGGAGCCACGAACTCTTGCTGCAAACGCTCGGTGATCTTTGGAGCTCATACCAGTCGCTGATTCGCCACAGACGCTTCGTTTAAGAACGGACTACCGCCGAGCGATGCCGTTCGGAAACAGGAAAATTTATTTTAGAGGATCTTTTTAGTTCAGTATTGGCACAATTAACAAAATATCACCCCTCTGGAAACCTGAAATTCAATAATTTAGGCACTTTTAAAAGCTTGAAATTTCGTATTTTAATAGAAACAATCCTTTCAGTTTCTCTTAAGCTAAATTTCACTCTAAAGACTTTGGGCTGTTATGGGTTAATGGGCATTGACAAGTTGTATGAGTATGAATTGAATCTCTTGTAGGTATCTTGCTCCATACTCATAATATTATGAGCATTGACGAAAACACATCTGAGTATGCCAGGTTTAAGTGGCTCTGGAAAATTAACAGGGGTAGAGACTAAGTCTCATCTTCCAGGATGCGCAATTTCACTTGATCCATTGTACAAATCAGCGATCGCCCATGATTGACTTTTATTTAGATCGATGTGAAGTTTCTTTTATTGCGTGCAGTAAAGAAAGATGACTGTCAAATCAACCTACGAAGTATGAAAGGAGAGGAGGATGCAAATACGTTGGCTGTGGAAAATATACAGTTTTTTGAAAGGACATTGGTCGTAAAATGTTATGTCCTTGTCGCGGACAAAAAACTGATATCACTTAGGCGACCGATAGGCTAAGCTAAAGTCCTCTATGCTTTGCTCTTCTGTCACTTCCCTCAGCTCAACTTCGGAAGATGGAATTCAACATCTGAAATTTACAGAATACAGCCACTTTCATTTCGATCCAATGAAGACATTCTGCAGTCGAGGTTGAAAACACCGTCTCTGCAGAGACCAAACATCGTGGGTTCAACCATTTCCGTTTCCGCATAAAGGACGTTGTTTGTGGTTGATAGCGTTTGCCGTCAGAGAGCACCACGGTTTTACCAGTCGAATCGTTTTCGTTTGCATACAAGCCTAAAATTTGCGACCCCTCCACCATGAAATTATCTAGAAGTGCCGTCTCATGTTCTTCGACTCCCTCCTCGGGCGCCACGTGCTGGAGCTGCTTCTGGCGCCGCCGGGCCGCGACAAAAAGTCCGTGGATAGTCTCAGATTCCGCGCCATATTGCGCGCTCGCTCACTCGTTCTTCCAGAAGGGGCCTCGAACCGCGAAGGCTGGGAGCTTCTGGAAGAAGGCACCACCGCCTTCCGAAGTGACCTAGCGACGAGTGTTAAAGAGCTGTCATGCAAGGGGCGGGATCCCATTAAGAAACTTTTGAGTTAGGACCATCTCCTCATTAATCTTAGCGGGTTTTAATAATACCCCTTGCTGAAAACTTGAGAAGGGGAGCCAAAGAACATTGGTCCTGATTCGGGAATGAGAGTTGCTCAGGGAAAATCACTGGATTTAGTCACTGCATCTCTTTATTCTTGAACTGATCAACTCTTACCTGACGACCAGGATTCATGGTTTGACAATTTACATCAATGTTTGACCGGATTATGTGATAGATATTTCCAAGGAGAGTCTTTGCGTTGGATTTTGAATTAGCGCTATCATCAAAGGCTCATTCCAGAGTTGTATGAGTCCTCAACGTGTGATCGCTTTTTTTTTATATTCGTGTGAAGAGCGTTTGATACGCTGCTTCGGAATTTTAATCAGCATTAGGATGTTCACTCAGTTTTAAAATTGGCAGTGTTTGAGAATATTATTACCTAGGACGACCTGAATGTTTGACCCAGTTTTAAGATCGGTCCTAAAACGGAAAAAGAAAACTTAAGACTATATATTTTTTTACAAAAAAAAAAAAGAAAAAAATTCTTTCCGGGAAGATGACACATCTAATTTAGGACGAAAGTTAATTAATCGTGGTATACAGTATGGTGACGAAACTCATCCTCATCGCACGGTCTGACGACGTCGTTTCGGGGGTTGAAGCCTGACTCCGGGTTAAGTTTGGGTCGGAAGGAGTCGTGTGTCATCCCATCGTATCCCAAGCCTCGAAGCCCTAGCGTACCCTGCTTTTCCGTATCACGTAAGAAATCAATTAACGACTTCCGGATTTCGGCCACACCCCGAGTCACTCGTGCGGAGTGAGTCAGTGTCCCCTCGTCTTGAGCTGTACCACCCCTCTCTTGTTTGATATAAAATGGCCGCTTGTAGGGTCGCTTGCCCTCCTAGAGGAAATTAGAAACGTTTCGCGACCGATTTTAAAGGGCCTCTCTAACCTAGCTGAACGAGTTAGTTTACAAATTCTGCCGTGAATACTGATATATTTATCTATTATTGAATTTAACTTATGGACACACAGAGTGAAACTCGGTTAAGATACGAATCAAGGGACTGAGACACCGTTGTTTCTTAAGCGGGTTCGTATCTTATCCGGGTTTCATTAAATACCTGCCTAAGGGAATAAAGATTATGCTTATCTTAAACGGGTTCGTATCTTAAACGGGCGTAAGGTGAGTTTTATTGTATTTTTATAGATTTCTCCTAAAAATATTTTTCCCAAAGTTTTATTCTCCTAATAAAGACGACGCAATAGAATTTGAAAGGATCTTATTAGCCCATCACTTTTAATAGCCTCCAGGTGTAAGTCTTGAATTAACGTATAAACTCTCATGAATTCAGTGAGAATCTGGACAGGATAATGGCCTATATTAAGAGACGAATCGATCAAAGGAGAGGCATCAAGATCCTGCAACGGAAAAATGATCCCACGGCTTTTTTAAGTGGCCGACTTTTTATAGGTTAAATGCTATTTTCGACATTACAAGCATCCTCTCCGGAAAGAGCGGAGAGCAAAGACCCGTTTGCGAGGCACCGCTCCGCGCCCCTTCCAAAGATGCAGGCAAAAACAAGGCGTTTATAGCGGACAAAAAGAAAATTACTCTGCGAAAACGCTTTAAGAGCGTCGGTCTCAAAAGGATTTCCCGAGGTGCTACACTTAGAAAAGAGGGCCATTGTGAATCAGCTAAAATCGTAGACGCCAGGTAATGATACCGTAACGAGAAGCATACTAAAAACAGACCGTTTTCAAGGTTCCGGCTTTGACTTGAGGCTGATCCGTCTGTGACCAAGCAAGTTTTCGGGAATCGAACCAATGGTGCAAAATTACTTGTAGTTTGGGGACTACTGAGGTTATTTTCAGACTGCGAATGGGGCATGAAACACGTTTATTCGCGTTTTCTGGAAAATTAGCTGAGAATAAGTGGTTGGGTTTCGTTATTGTAGGTTTGTGGGTGCGTGAGGTTAGTTTAAGTTAGCTTTAAGGCGTGCGGTAAGTTCAATCCAATCCTAATCGAGAGTATTGGGCGATTAACCCACTTCCGCCAAGCGATGCAGTTCGGAAACAGAAAAGTTTATTTCAGAGGATCTTTTTAGTTCAGTTTCGTCAAAATTTGAAAAATATCTCCCCTCTGGAAACCTGAAATTTAATATTCTAGGCATTTTCAAAAGCTTAAAATTGCGTAATTTAATGGGAAAAATCCTTCTAATTTCTCTTGAGCTGAATTTCACTCCAAATACTTTGGGCTGTCATAGGTTAAAGGGAAAAACGAAACTGACTCTCAAGTTAAATCCTGACTCGATTCGCCCAAAAACTAGCCCAACCCAAATACCATAGTCTGTGAGTCCTATCTTTGTAAGTCACATCCGAAACCTCGTCTAATCAAAGTCGCCAATCAAGGAGAAATCTTTATCGATGAATTCTGTACTTGTGGGGCAACCAAGCGGGCATTTCTAGGGATTGGACCGCTCCACGTGTCTAGGAACATTTCCCCGCGGAGTTGGCGAGATGTTTCGTAGTCGCCATGGCAACAGACGCTGCCTGCTCCACGGCTCCGTCGGGGACCCCCGAATATGGAGCGTTCGTCTAGCGCAGGTCCTTCCTCGCGGGTCCTGGTTCGCGGGTCCCCAATTTCCGGTGGCTTCATCTGATCGTCTTCCGATGTAACCGACTCGTCATCATCCTGGAACCAATTAGGCCCCAAATCAGGTTCCTGGATTACAACGACCTCCTCGCCTTCTCGAGCGCGCAAATCGGCGATGATTAAAACTGAGTTCGCGCTCGTGGCTTTGACTTTTTTATAGCGTGCATATTACATCCAGTTAAAACGATTTGAATTTTTCCCTCTGGAGGTTTCCAGGAAAGGACTCCAGTCCACTTTACGTAGTTTCCTGTTTGTATAGACCTGTTTAAAGCATACATGCAACACATGATTACCTGATATTTATGGGATAAGACTTCCAAGACTTATTTATGTTGACGCGTCTGCTCTTCATTCCCTTTTTTTAAAGCAAAAATTTTCAATTCAGGTTGGAAGTGATGCTTGAGAGTCAAAATTCTCAAAGAAATATTTGACATTTTTTTTGGTTTTTCTTGAAACCGTAAAAAAAACGTATTATTTTAAGCATTTTACATATTTTTTAGCATTTCCTTTTCTTGAAACCGTTAAAAAACACGTATTATTTTAGGCATGTAATTCCGAATTTGTCATTTTTGCATGAGCCTCTATTAATCAATTTTTTATTACATAATCTAAAATTTCTTGTGCAACAATTCAAATCTCCGTTCTCAAGCAAACATTATGATCAGTTCATGTCAAAGAATCAGCAATGCGTCCTGTGCTTGTGCAACCGCGATATCAGTAGCACAAACAATTTCGCGGAATATCCAAGATTTTTCATCTTTGAGGGGGAAAAAGTCAACTGGTCTTATCACTGCAATTTTTATTAAAATGAATCTCATGATTTCATATCCTCGTTGAATCCTTCAAGACACATGCTTTAGAGTAAAATTCCACTCGAGAATGATCCTTTGAAAAATTCTCCTTTCTAGGCATCACTACCAACTCCGACAAATCTGCGCCGTCGAGAAGTAATACCACAACATATAAGGACTTGTTAATCTATACGCACTTAGTTTTTTAAGGCGAGGACTCAAGTATACGATTTCAAAGTGTGTCGGAAATAAAGGGTTAGGTGGTCCCATTTGCGCGAAGCAAATGGACGGCCCAGCAACGCTTTCCCTCTTTATTTTAGGCCGTGTGAACGTGTGCAGACTTCTATCGAAGTGTGTGAGTGTAAAACGTGGTAAAATAAGGGCAGGCCCCAGCCAGGTCAGACTAACATAGCTCCGCATAACACGTACATAAATCTGGCTTTCAATCGGCAAGGGGGAAGGAGGTCGGAGGGGGGGGGGGCAAAGCTCCAGGGGCAATAGGGCCCCTGCCGCGGGCTCAGCCTTTGCCAAGTGCGGGAGCGATGCTGCCACCCTTTCCTCTTTTCCTTTTTTATTTACGCCGAAGTGAAGGCCGTTTGACTGGGTTAGATCCAAAATTAGTTACGTCGACGGATTAGTGATTCAGGATAAGTAGAACTGTCTTTTTTTGGGGGGGGGGGCGACGTATGGGTAAAGTTTTGAGAAGCTCGAGTCTGGAATTCTGTGTTTTTAAGCCCGCCTCCTTTCGAAAAAACGACCTGTAGTTTCGTGCGAGTTCGTTTGGTGTTACCCCTTAAGTTTACATCGTTAGTTATCCAGGCTTTAGTTATTGGTTACCATCAGGTTGTCCAGATAAGCTAAGGCTAACATGCATAGTAAAAACCAACCTCTGTTTTAGAGAAGTTAAAACAAGGCAAGAGCGTAATTTGGTTATTTATTAGGTACTCCTATGAATAACAATATCAATCGACAGCTCTCGACCAGACCTTTTTATTTGTTGAAAGATTTATTCTGCAAAATAACCAAATTACGCGCTCTCCGGTTTCACCTTCATACTTGAAACAGGTGATGTGGAACCACCTAAAACAGGGATTAGTTTTCACCTCATATGCTTTTGGTGGACTCAGCTTCGGTTAGATTATGTTAAATGAGGCCTCTTTAGGTTCGGTTCGATTAGGTTTCCGCACTTTAGTTTTATTACTCTCTGTCCAAGGCTATAATCAAATTAATTTTTACATACAAAAAACAGCTACGTCTTGAATATAGTGCGAATGATCGCTCTGAACTTCTCGAAAACCTCCCTCATATGAGCACACTTTAGGCGACCGAACTGAGACGTCATAGCATTAAAACGCTCTTCGATCCCTAAATAACAAGATTTAACCCATTTAACTTCTCGAAGAATTTTCGAGATGACGTGTATGAATAAACTTCTCTGAGGCATTCATAGCATGTTGACCACTTTGGACTTGAAGATTGCATCTTGGCAGATTCCCACATATCATATGACAAAGGGGATTATTCCATTATGCGGGCAGCTACATCTTATACTACCCGAAGTATTCTATCCCAGCAGTTAGGTACCCTGGGGAATACCAGAAACGTGTTGCCTCGACCAGCCGAGCGTAAATTCCGCTTTCTGTCTGTCGTCCTGAGTTCTGCCTCTGCTTGCTGTCAGGACGACAAAGTGCTAATAACAGTACGGTACCCATACTGGTTGTACCATCCACGATTTATGGACTACGCCCGAGGAAATCGTTTTGAAGCAAATGCAATTCTGACGACTATCGGTATTACGCCACTTGCATAGATTAACAAAGAAACTCTGCTCGAGTTTTCAATTGCGATCAGTGCTTTTTTTTTTCGTCAGCTTCTGTAAGCGGGACGACATTCCGTAATGTAGGATTACTGCAAGTACTTTCCTCAGGATAATCTCTGAATTCGACCCTGGAAGTAAGGAATACTTTTCACTCGCCATGTATCTTTCAAAGCGGCAAAGATGTCATAATTAGACTAGTTTCAAAGAACTTTAAATCTGCTAAAAGCGAGAAGTTTGTCACACAGTTTAAACTAACCATTTTTTCATGTAGTCCCATACATGTTTTGGGAATGAAGGTAGAAAAGTGGACATGCGTCCCAGGGTTATTTTCAAAGGTAAAAAGTATTGAACTATCAATAATGAAAAAGTCTTGTCGAAAGATCTCAAAATGGTAATCGATTGGGATTTTTCCCCCCAAAATAACCAAACTGCGTTCTTTCCGTGTTTCACACTCCTTCCAAGAGCAAGAAGAGCTATACCCAAAACAGCGAGTGAGTCTTTACTGTGCCGTTCTGAAGTGCTATACTTAGAAATTTTACCCGTTTTTTTTCTGTAATGCTTTTATAATAGAAAAAAAGTCTCGTACTTCCTCACCATGAATCTGCTCAGGACAGAGTGAAGGTATATCGAAAAATGGTGGATTTAATCACGACTAGGGAAATACGAGCTTGTCCTTAGAACAAGGTTCAGAGTCAATTTAGGTCGAGTCGCAATCTTGCAGGGTCCTTGGAAAACCTGGAGGTGCGTTGAGGTGTCGGATACATCCGCATCCGGAATGAAATGCAACCTCCTCTTTGCCCTCATTCCGAATTTAGCAATCTCTGTGATCGAATCTCTTTTTCTCCGTCGCTCTCGAGGAGAGATAGGTCTACTGCCAAAGATAACGCCGAACCAATACTGCCCTTAACAATAGTAGCTGCCCTCTTTCGAGCGGGTGCTCTCACGGACAAAGTAAGCGCCGTTTGCATTTGAACGCATTAGGGCCTAACTGCCGTGTTCTCTAGCGCTCTCTGGAAAATAAAACACTGTTAGATGTCGTTGACAGCACCGTTTTGTTATTTTCCGACTAGTGAGGTTTCGCGGGGCAAAATACGTTGGGCGATTTCCCTTTGCATTTAGTGCATAAAGCAACAACCTACAAAAAAAGGATTGAATTTATTAAACTTAAACCCATTTCAACCTGCAGTGGAATGCTCGAGACTCTGTGGAAGTGTTTATTCAACTTCGAAAATCTCTAAAGTAATCATATATTGTAAGTAAAAATGATGACTTTGCCGTATAAGTTGAATTTTGTTTAAAAAATTCAGCTTGAAGAAACAATTTTTTTGAAAATTGTTGGCGATGAAAACGGTGGTATTTATTTGGG
>Ga0058701_10005792_pt1 | contig 10335 bp, 7 predicted proteins | sample AgamicOrMae_FD_97039 | JGI IMG/M metagenome (GOLD analysis project Ga0058701, IMG submission 97039) | Agave microbial communities from Guanajuato, Mexico - Or.Ma.e | ecosystem: Host-associated > Plants > Phyllosphere > Phylloplane/Leaf | place: Guanajuato, Mexico | collected 2012-06-04 | reverse complement strand
CATACAGTAAGCCTATCTTTAAAAATAATCAATATACGTACGACCCCCGTTTTGGTTTCACACCCAAAACAGGTATAGCATTCCCCAAAAGGGGGTTTTGTTTTTGCTGTCAGGGGTTGGTTTTTACTGTGCATCGTTGTACTCTTTGAGCCTTGAAGTGATTGTGATAGCGCTATGACCACACTAATTTAACCTAACCTAACCTAACCTATGCCTTTCATATTGTCTAACTCATCTCCCTTAGCCTACACACCTTTATCTCGCTTAACCTTTTAAAATCGCCCCACCCGGTTTGTTGACGGAAGGTGCACAAAACAAGGTTGAAAATTTGACCCAATCAAATTGACGGCAGACGTGTTAAATCTCGGATCATTTCTCGGAAGATGGCGTCGTGGCAGCGCGGCGCGGCGTGGCGCCTCCAGCAGGTGAGTCACCCGAGCCGCATCCAAATCATCATCGACGCTTGATTAATCATATCGCTCGGCCGAGACAACTTGGCTAAAAGTCATTCACTCCATTTGACTGGCTTGACGGGTCTGCGTAGCAGCTCACACAAAAGCAACGCTCACGAGATAACAATCAAGTTTTCATGCCGACTATGAAAATAAGTAATTTCGTTGGTCGAAAGACGAAAAGCGAAACGAAGCACCCGCCAGTCCGTGAAATTTCGGAGCTATTTTATGAAACGTTTGCGAAAATAACGATTTTTTGAAGAAGCCATCATGGAAGGTTACGACTGATTGAGTAGTGACTTCAACTCAAGTTCGTTCTTGGAGAGTTCATTTGGTTGTAAGGTGTGACGCCTTGGGTAAGGAAAGGGTTGCACAGTAAAAACAATACCCCGGTTTGGGGGATGCTTTACCTGTTGAGGGTATGAAATGAAATCGGGGTAGCGCGTATTTTGGAAATTTTTCAAGGTAGACCTATGTTCAGCCACATCAATGGAAAGCTCTTGCCCAGACCTTTCGAATGATATGGCTGAACATAGGCCTATCTTGAAAAATAACAAAAATACACACTACTCCCTTATTTTTCAAGATAGACCTATGCTCAGCCACATCAATGGAAAGCTCTTGCCGAGACCTTATTCGAATATGAAATGGCTGCAGGCGTTGGGTTATAACCAATCTGCGAACAACCTCCATTTTGGTTTTACACCCAAAACAAGTATAGCATCTCCCACAACGTTCTGTGTGGGAGAAGCGAGGTTAGGTTAGGTTGGCAAGGTAATGCTGAATGATGTGCAGAAAGCGTGGGACGAGTTCCCTAGACTCTAGTCGACTTCTCGAGATGGTCTTGAGATGTACGCGTGGCGTATCAAGTCCTTGCATTATTGTAAGCAAGTTAATTACATTAGCGGGCCTGCTGATTGTGAGCTGCACAGGCCAGCCGGTTGGCCAGGCCATGCATATTGCATATGCAGCGCTGCGAGTTGGGCGGGACGGGTCAGACGTGCAGCCTCCCAGCTGCAGAGCGCCAAGCCGTGTCTATCTGGGAAGGCCTCGTAAGAATATCTCAGCGGCTGCCTCCAACAAGCTTTGTTTCTAAACAGCTCAGCTTGTTCCAAATAATTGAGAGGGATGCCTTGGTACACGCTTGGATAAACTCTGTCAGTAAAGGACTAATTGTCCGACATTCTAGCCCTGTTGGTTCAAAGGTAACCGCTATGGTAGGGAAGAATGTTGTGGATCTCAAAGGCGATTATAGGATAATCGTTTAGATGAAATATATCTAGTACTAAACAGTAAATAAATGAATGAGAAAATTTGATATTGTTCAGACTAACTTGGCTTGATGTGACTAGTCGTATCCCTGACCTCAGCAATTTTTACTCACTCGAACGAACTTCCCTCATGGCTAAACTTGCCTTCATCTTGACCTGAACCTGACCTAATTTTCCTTAACTTCACTACACCTAAATTTTCTGAACTTATACCTTTACTTAACCTAACTTTTCTCGACCGAACTTTCCTTAACTTAATCTTCCTTAACCTAACTTCCCTTGAGCTAACCTTCCTTAACCTAACTTTCCTTAACCTAACTCTTCAAACTTTCCTTTACTTCATTCCCTCAACCTAACTTCCCTTAAATTAAGTTTTCTTTACCTAACTTTTCTTATCTAACTTTCCTTAACCTCACTTTCCTTAACCTAACTTTTCTTATCTAACTTTCCTTAACCTTACTTTCCTTAACCTTACTTTCCTTAACCTTACTTTCCTTAACCTTACTTCCCTTAACATAACTTTCCTTGACCTAACTTTCCTTAACCCAACATTCCTTGATCTAACTTCCGCTGACCTAAGTTTCCTTAACCTACTTTCATTTACACAAACTTTCCTTAACCTAACTATCCTTACCCTAACTTCCCCCAAACGAGCTTTCTCTAACTAATCTTAACCTAACTTCTGTTTAATTTCCTTCAACCTCACCTATCTTACCTCGACATATCCCAAATTTCCTTAACTTCCCCCAACTTTACTCAACCATACACAACTTACTCTAAACTTAACCTCGCTCTCCCTAACCAAGTCAGAACTTCATCAAAACTGAACCTGCATCCATAAGTACCGCAGGGACCATTTCTTCAAGCACCGGCGAAACGACTTCTTCAAGTCTCGCTTCCTTTAACGCCTGCAGACTTGACAAACAATCCACAAAAGTCACCTTCCCTTGGTTAACGACTCATAGTTGAGAAAAGAGTCTTGATCCAATTTGAGCGATCCACTGAAAAAGCCGAACACAAAGGAAAGAAACGAGAAAACAGGCTAATATTAACAGACCGCGTCGGTGGCTGCACTTCATATCGCTCCCGCCGACGAGAATAATACTAATGCTACTATTAATCACGTCAATTGTAGATCCATATCTGGGATGGCGAGTAGAACAGTAGAATGGGACGAGCGCACGGCACCGCCACTAGATAACTCCCGCACCGGATGCCTAATTTTAGGGCACAAGCGCCTGTTTCGGCCCGGCCGGCAGACAGGCGGACGGCAACTGCTCCGAAAATTGCCCTGCAGAGTGCATTAACTGGGGATGATGGATATTACCACGCTGAACCAAGGCTTAATTGCGTCTATTTAATCTTACAAGTTGCATTTTCTGGCACTTGTGTTATAGAAGGCTCCGGCCGATTCGAGCAGATCGGAACCCTGCGGACTTAGTGTCAATGCAGGTTACTTCTCAAGGGCTGTGATTGTGGCCGAGGGACAGCTTTGAGTTGGACCCCTTCTTCGTGCCTTCTTGGTTTTAGGTCCCCCTAACTCTTGAACACAAGGTTTAGGTACGTTCCCTAATGTATTGCAAGGTTGAACGGCGTATATCACATCGGTGGAAAGATATAACGTGAATGAGTGAGATCGCTGCGGAAGCCACATTCATTCAGAGTGATCAGAGAGAGAAGATAAATGTTCCGTCTGTCGTCATTGGAGGCCCAAACGAAATGATATCGGATGGTTCTGTTAAATAAGACGGATTGATAACAAAAGCTATTTGTAATCTGCGGACGCTTAAAGTGATTCCATATCAAGATATTGCTCTGATTCGTCTAGGGAAAAAAGTAAAACTAATAAAATGATTGCTTCCGAAATCGTCGAATCACATTACAGTATTTTTCTTTAAATCAAGTAAAAGTTTTCATGTAGAACTGTTATCCACATAGTTCGAAAGAATGATTGGATGAAACGGTAAATATAATTTTTACAAAATCAAACAATCGTCTGTTTTTTTCTTTTTTTTGATTGACAGCTTTAATAAAATTCTCCTTCTCTGAATTTCTCAATCTCTTAAGAGATCGATAATTAACAATTAATGGCTGAATTTTGAGTAAAATATATCCTAAAAGCCGAAACATAGATCGAGTGACATGATCTCAATCTATTTCACCTTAATTAAATTGATAGTTTGTATCTAGTTCTTAGTCGCGGAACACGAGTCTCGTCCATCTTTGAGAACCTTTTTAATTAGATTTATGGGGTGTAGTAAGAAAGACAAAATGGCCGACTTTCCATGAAAAAATCTAGATTAGGAAGTAGCGAACTTTCCCACTGTTAAAGTGCTACTACCATGCGAACATACCGGGTGTCAACTTTCAGCAAAATATATGACTTCCGTACGAATTGCTTTCGAGATGATGCCGCTGAGCACCAATGCCAAAATTGCTTTTCATATCCCAGCAGCGTCTGGTTCTTTTTCCAAAATAAAAATAAATGAAATAATAATAAAAAATAGCCCGGAAACAAATTTCATCGCAAAAAATGTACATATTATTATTCTACGTGGTCTTTTTATTTCGGCAGTAGACTGCTATTAATTCGGAAGGTGGCGTTTTATACATTCGTGTGTTTCATCTTTCGTCACCAGAATTGTAGCGACGTCGAAACACCCAGACAATTTAATTACGCGGTTGCATATCTTTTAATATTGCAATACAACGGATGATAAAACCAAGGAAGGTGGGATCACAGTAAAAAAAACAACAAAAAAACACCCCGTTTTGGGGAATGCTATACCTGTTTTGGGTGTACAATCAAATAGGGGTGGTACGTATTTAGGTTGTTTTTTAACATAGGCCGATGTTCAGCCATATCATTCAAAAGGTCTCAGCGAGAGCTTTCCATTGATGTGGCTGAACATCTGTCTATCTTGAAAAATAAGGGAGTATAGCGTATTTTGGTTATTTTTAAAGATAGACCTATGTTCAGCCATTTATTCAAAAGGTCTCGGCGAGAGCTTTCCATGGATGTGGCTGAACATATGTCTACGTTGAAAAATTACCAAAATACGAAGTACCCCGTTTTGGTACCCAAAACAGGTATAGCATCCCCTAAATTGCGGTTTTGTTAACACTGTGATACGAAAAGTAGAAAAATTTTCCGCTCCTAAATTTACAGAGTAAACAGTGATGATGGAGCACTTTCATTCAGTAAAAAGACAATTGCGATTTTAGCCACGTCTATATTTGTGTGGTGTGTCTCCATTTGGCGCGATCGCGCACTTCACCTCATTGTCAGACTGATAAAGTTAATCCGTCCTTGATACAAGTTGATTCGCTGAGATGGTGCGGCGAGATGGTGGAGCGGGCCCCCGCCCGGCCCCCGGGGCGTATCAATTTCCGGGTGGCGCGGCGGCGTCGTCGTGGTCGCGGATGCTATCTGGTGCGACCCCCGCGTCATCGGCCACGTGCTCACCACGAGCAACGCGACAAAGGTCATAGGTGTCTCTCGATGTGCCTGAGGGACTGAGTCATGACGCAAGTAGCCGATACCAACAGCTTCTGCTTAAATACCTTCACCTCAGAGCAAATTCTCAGAAAAAAATAAAAGTTAAAAAATAAATTAATTAAAAAAATAAAAAAGTACAAACATTGCAATCAATTTAAAAAAAGGATTTTTGAATTGTATAATAATTTATGAACAAAAATGGAATTAAGCAGTGCAACGCCCATAAAAAATAAAAAAAATGGATGATAAATCTGATATCTTAAAAAAGAAAAAATCTAGGAAGGGCTAAAAAAAAAGAGTTTGGTTAGTTTTTAAGGTAAGTTTGTATTAGTAACCATAACAAATAAACAGTGTTTGGCGAAAGCTGTTTAATTAATTGGTATGGTTAGGTCTAAACTAGCACTGCTTGCTGGACCCTTTGCGCCACCTAGTCAACAAATTATACGGGATTCGAAGCCAGGCCATTTCGGCAATGATTTCATATTTCATAAACGAAAACGCACCACATAAACCGCATTGTTCAATGATCAAGATCCGGTAAGATGTGGTTACGTTAAGACTGGGTTAAGCTATTATTTAACATAAGAGGAGAACGCTTCGGTACCTACATGTAATTTTAAATTTATAGTAGGCTACATAAGAGCACAGTAAAAACCCAGCCCTGTTTTGGGTACTCGAATACCCGTTTTGGGTAAAGTAAAACAGGGGGGAGCGAAATGTCTTATTCTTACGATAACCCGTTTAAAATATCAATCAAAAGGTCTCAAAGGTCTCGTCGAGAGCTCTCAATTCATATGGGTATCTCCAAAAATAACCAAATTACGCACAATCCCATGTCTTAGCGAACTAAAACACAGGTATGGTACTATAGATAAAACAGTGGTTTGTTCCTCACGTAGGTTTAGAACTCAATATCCCTTTCCGAGAGAGCAGAAAACAACAACAGTAAATTAAGTAAGCAATTGCCGATCACAAAAGCGACATGACAGCCATCGGCAATGTTCATCGAGGTCTACGACGCGGCGGCGGCGGCGGCGGCGCAGCGCAACGCGGAGAGAGGCAAGTGGGCACGAAAGCCTCGTGGCCTTGGTGGGCCTCCGAGAGCCGCAGAGCGCCGCAGAGAGCCGTGGAGCTCTAAATGCAGGTCTGGTCGCTTGAGATGCATCCCAACTTGGAGTGCACGGTTCCTCAATTTGACACTAGAGGGCAGCATGTGATTCGCCTAACCTCACTTTTACTACTTGCACACAGTCGATTTCAGAGGTTAGATTTCTACCGTGTTCCACCAAGCCAATCAAAGCGAGCCTAACCTACCTCAATGCGAGAAACGTGCACGCAAACTCTTGTTGAGATTCCGATTTGAAATTGGCGAACTAAAGTCGCAGATTACACCAAGAGCCTAATAAATACTGCGCAGTCGGCAGCTCTGGCAGTTGGCAAATGCGAAATCCTTCTTCGCTGAGCCGCGGAAAGCACTGCGCCTAAACTCATCTGGTTCGATTGCTAATCAACTAAGCAGGTCTCTTAACTGCGGAATTTCAATATTGCTTTCGCAAATATGAATCCAAAACTCTACCGGTGCGGGATGAGGTTATGCGCAGGAATATCGATACGCTGAAGTGAAGTTCTCATGAACTGTGAGTTAGAAAGGTCGGGTTTCCGACCTGTTCCACCTTTCGCCTCTAAGCACGCAGCTCATCCAGGCACAATGCGGGCTAACCTCAAAGTCAAACTCAAAACAAGCCAAGCTAAAAATGCAGAAATAGTTCAAAGTTATAGGAGCTCTGAAATGAGAGAGCATATAATTTTCGAATAGGTCACCTTCCCCCACTCGCGTTCACTGAACGAAACGTTTAGCGCATACGTCATAGATGTACACCACTGTTGGATGAGGACAAACAAGGTAATGAACAGTGATGGCCTGAAATTAGCCAGGTTGTTCAACGCCTCCGAAACGTACACGAACTCCGATTTCAACAAGATTTGGCTCAATTTTGGCGCGGCGTATTTGGCTGCGCTCACAAATAAGCGATCACGCCATTGTCATGAAGGTCACCTTGGCTTTCGTAAACGCGATCTTTGATGCCTTGTTTCGAGAGATGCTAGCTTAGGTGCTATAACCCCATGAGATGCTTATCCCACGGTGAATGGTAAACAAAAAGGATTTTAAGGATACAGTAGTGACCGTCAAAGCACTTTAAAATTTAAAGGTTGCATTTTCTATCTCGAGTTGCAGCACTCGTCAACACCTTGGCCGGACTGAGGCACAATCAGCGCCATCTTGCGAAACCAAATCTAACCTAAGCTGTTCTATTTTCTGAGAGGTTCGGTTTAGCGACTGTCAGGCACAGCAACAGCGGAGACAGGCATAATGCATCAAACAAAACTTAATCTGATGTATATTGCCCATTCGCATTACGCAACTAAAAGATTAAACCAAGGTGGAACACCGTAAAACAAAACCACGTTTTGGGGAATGCTATACCTATGTTTTAGGTGTGAAAAAAAACGGGTGTGGAAGGTATTTTTTTTCAAGATAGGCCTATGTTCAGCCATATCATTCAAAACGTCGCGGCGAGAGCTTTCCATTGATGTGGCTGAACATAGGTCTATCATGAAAAGTAAGGGAATGGTGAGTATTTTGGTTATTTTTCAAGATAGGACTATGTTCAGCCATATCATTCAAAAGGTCTCGGTACGCACTACCCCCTTGGTTTCATACCTAGAAAAGGTAAAGCGTTCTCAAAACGGGGGTTTTGTGTTTACTGTGAACAAAATCGGTAGAAGATATGACCTTAAAAATTTAATGATCCCGCCGAAAATCATAAAAAAAACAAAATGCAGAAGCTTTTTCTAAGGCTTGATTATTGCATATTTTATGAAATAAGCAAATTTCTTTATTGGGTTTTAAAGTTCCAAAAGAGCAAAAAAAGTGCCTTTTGAGGCCTACAAAAAAAAGTGAAATTGAGTTCTCAGTAAATCAACCTTTCAAGCGGTACAAACGGTATAGGACAGCCGTTTCCAGATTTTGCCGTTGCTATTTTCCCCGAACTCGGTCCAAACCAAAATGCGTGCACCTTCCGGGAACGCGAGTTAATTGTAGGCCAACTTTAGCAGTGTTTGCCAAACGAGCCCGTCGTATCGCGGCGCCTCGAAATCCAGTTACGAGAACAAATACCGCTGTTTACTTTGAGCAAAAACCGTCTAACTAGGCTCTGTTTTTTTCCGGAGCTGTGACAACAAGCGACGCGACGAGTGATGAGTGGTCATCGGGCGGCCGCGTTTAACGGGCTACTCTTTAGTCGGGATGCTGAGCCACTCCGGCCTGGACCACTTCGCCTGCAGCGCCGGAAAATGAGCCAGGGTCGAGCCAGGCTCAAATCCACTTTTCGTAATTCGACTTGGAAGTGTCCTCTCCTCATCGTATTCGACAACTCATCTTTCAAGCAGTGCTTTTTCACTAGCAAGAACCAGTGTAAAGTCACTGGTTATCCAGTGACCCAAGTGCCACTTGAAAATTCAGTGGAATCCCACTGGAAATTCAGTAAAATTCCACTGGAAACCAGTGAAAATTAACTGGAAACCAGTGAAAATTAACTGGAAACCAGTGAAAATTAACTGGAAACCAGTGAAAATTAATTGGAAACCAGTTAAACTTCACTGAAGGACCAGTGCCACGGCACTGAAATTCCCAGTTGCACCTGGGTCACTGGAGCTTGCTAAGCGTGTTCTTCATCATAAGGCAAATAATTTGAGGGGGGATCATTCCTCCAGAAAAGGGGTTAAGACAGAGAAAAACGATTTCTGATATAATCCTTCCAAGTTGATGAGTACTTATTCTTTCAAATATTGGCCTTACACGCAAAAAATGACTTTCTCACAGTAATATCTGTAAAACTAACAATCGGGATTTGATCCCTGTAAAGAATAAACCATGCTGAAATAACAGTCATTTTATGTCGCCTTTAAAATTTTCTCTTCACCATTACAATTTTTTTCGTAACGTTTACCAAATAAAAATTGTCGCCTAAAAATTGTTATTTAGACAAAGTCACTTTTTGGCGTGTATGGAACGACGACTGTGTTCATATAGCGCAGGCGCGAAACTCAAGACTTTCACATCAAAACTAGTTTATCCGAAAATAATATTCGGTAGAAATAAGTATGTAGTTTATAATGGGCTATGAATCGGCACCATGAGAGAAAGCCCCTTCTCTCATGTCGGCACGAATATAAATCTGAGAGGGTGCGGACAAGACCCAATATTTCTCCTGCCATGAATTTTTAAGATCTGAGTTAATCATAAACAAAAAGGTAAAAATCGATTACATTCAGAGAATCTGTTTTCATTTTTGATACAAAAACGCATTTTTTATTTTTTTTATTTTTATGATTGTTTAAAAGAAACTCAAAAGCGGGCAAGTCGAGCAACCAAAGAATCTGTTTAAGTAAAACTGTCGCGGCTTTAAGGGTTAGAAATGTTGCTGCTTAGTTCGTCAATACGCGCCAGTAAGTATAACATGCAAAAGACTTCTCTAACAACAATCTTGAGAGCAGTTAACCTCTAATAGGAGAGCACCATAAACAGCTAACATTGCTTCACTGCTAACAGAGCCTTGAGTGGCTGCGTGGACGGCCACTGAGTGTTTTAAAACGGTAGCTCTTTTTCGCGCGTTTCAATCTCCGCTGAGGATCTCTGCCAGTGGGCCCCTCCGCTGGCCAATCAACTTCAACCCTTATCATATTATTCCCCTGCCAATAACTGCCATCTGAAACTATTACCTATGCCAACTGCGTACTCTCAAGTAAAGCGTATGCATTTTCCAACGCTTCTGTTTCATATCCAACTTCATTTTACGCTGACTCACCAATAGGTTTGTTAAGTTAACCCAGATTAGGTCAAGCGATTTAGGAAAGCTAATCACTCTTTTGAATCAGTCACTGAGATTCAGTGAAAATTCATTGAACATCAGTCCACACACCACTTAAAAAATTCAGAGGTGCTTGACTGGAATTCAATGAATTTTGAGTGAATTTCGGACTCTCACCACGGAAAAAAAGTTTTGTCATACCAACAAAGTCATTTGTTAAAATAGGCATAACAAAAATATTT
>Ga0058701_10005791_pt1 | contig 10335 bp, 5 predicted proteins | sample AgamicOrMae_FD_97039 | JGI IMG/M metagenome (GOLD analysis project Ga0058701, IMG submission 97039) | Agave microbial communities from Guanajuato, Mexico - Or.Ma.e | ecosystem: Host-associated > Plants > Phyllosphere > Phylloplane/Leaf | place: Guanajuato, Mexico | collected 2012-06-04 | reverse complement strand
GCTCACTGTCACAAGCTAGAAAAAAACTTTCGAAACAAGTTCTTATTTTCGAAAGATATACCAGCTTGTGTGAAAAAATTATAGGTCCTTAATTAAAACTCGAAGGTTGTGTGCAGTTACACCATGCTATGCGCACACAGCAAAAATAAGCACACCACCAGATTCTACGTAGTCGATTACCGGATAGATACTTTCACAGAACGAATCTAAGTCTAATCGTTCTCGAGAAAAAAAGGGGTGGACGGGTGGTCTATGGGACATCCGGTAGACACTAGCTCCTCCCCTTCACTAGTGATCTACCTTAGGAAGCCGGAAAATACGACTGTTGAAATTTGCAACGAACTCCTGCCAATCCTGCCGTCTCCGCAACTCCGATCATTCCCGAAATAAAGACGAAGCGCAACGGATTCCGCATTTTCGGTGATCGTGCTAATCATGTTCCGCCTGCACGGCATCCGCTCTCACAAGCGTCGCCTCTCGTTGCCATGGCGACAGAACACCCATACGGGCTGTGAACCATGCGAAATAGCTTCTCCCCACGCATCGGTAGCTCGAGCTCGTCAAACCGAGCGAGCATCCTTAATGCGTGCATTGCGCAAGGCTGGCATTTTCTACCTGCGTGGTCCACCCTGTTTTGAGGTTGTAAGAGCGCGCGTTGCGATATCATTTCAACTCAAGAACTCTGGAAACCCCGCAATATTTCCTGACACACTTGCGAGGTTCATTACCGCCATCGACGTCTACCTTGGGTCTTGGAACAGATTCTAAAAGATATTTTTTCCGTGGCCCTTAAAAGGAATCTTAAGATTCCTTTCCTAAACAATTGTTTATTGGCATCTCGAATAGAATCACACATTCCAAATTAACTTGTAATAAACCTTTCATTTTCAGTTTTCTGAGGGCCTATGGATTGACAAAAAAAACGTTATTCATAAATGATTGGCCATTTAAAAAATAATTAAATAATAAGAAAACCCCAAAACGTAGATAACTGTACGCAGAGTAAAAACTGAAGTTGACTACTAATAGGAATTTTAATCACGAATAAAGAAAAATGGAAATAACATCTTTCTTCCTTGCAATGAATTTTTACTGCGACTTTTCCTGCGACTGAAAATACTCAACTTTCGTCCGTACATAACCTAAACCGTTTCGAGCACTCACTTGAGAACCTGTTGTGCTCACATTACCTTAACCTCTCGTTACATTTGTGAAAGATTAACATAAAGTACGTTAGACTATGTCAACTTAGGTTAACAAGATATAACCTATGCCCTATACACTCGCTTTACTATCGCCCACAATAAACGAACATTTAGGTTAACCTAGGTTAGGTTAACGCTCCAGAGTCGCACCACGAAGAATTCCACTTAGGTTTAGTGAGCATCAGCCACTCCGCGAGAACACTTTGCCGCTGCGAAGCAGGAATCGTTCACGCACGTATGAAAGGCAGACGATGGGTGCCAATTGTTTAGTTGGCTTGCCAATTACTCCCCCTCTCCCCCCTTCCCCTCGCGGCAACCGAAGATTGCACACCAGTCATATAAGCGCGGTTGCGAGACAAAACGTCGATTATTTCACTGCCCCGCGGTCAGTCTTTTGCCGGTGTATTTAAAGGGTTTAGGTTTTAATATCGGAAAGGCAACTCTTTGATCCGAATCGGGGGCCATCCAGTTTTTACGGCTCTCCATTGAGTGTCGTTTGATTCGCTGCCACAGTGTTGTACTAGGTGAGTCGTTTTCTGGCTTTGTGTGTTTTCTTCGATTCAGTTTTATTCGCCGTATTTGATAGTGCCTTTTAAGTTTTGGTCACGGTCACGTTACAAGTGTGTCCTTGAGTCCAACGTACACGACCGAAGTATTGAGATTTACCTACCACACCAAAGTATTTAGAGTAAAATTTATAGCTTAAGAGAAATTGAAATGATTTTTTCCAATGAAATACGCAATTTTCAAACTTAATAAAATGCCTAAATAAATTTCAGGTTTCCACGGGGGTGATATTTTTTGAATAGAGACAATACTGAGCTGAAAAGATCCTCTAAAATAGGTTTTTCTGTTTCCGGACGGCATCGCTGGGCGGTAGTGGGTTAAATGACTACGGATTCGAAACCCCTTTTCGTTGATTAGCATCGACGAACACCGGAGAAGATACCTAGAAACAGGCTTCTAAAAATCATTTTACCGAATCAGCGCGTTTTTAAAAGCCTGACTTTAGTGTTGAGTACAGTTAGAACGACCATTAACAAAGTTGAACCTAAGGAGAACAAGGTTTCCAGGCGCGATGTCTGCTGGCTAAGCCCACCGTTGCTTATTCGCACGAAAAACAAGTGCAAATAGGGCTTCGCTGGCAGCGTCGTGGTGTGGCTGGCCAAACGGGATGTTCGACAACGTCTTGAGTCCGTCCTTTCCGATGTAGCTCCCAACACCTTTGCTAAGCTCTTTCGTCGAGTTTATGACCTTTCCGATCGGACGGACAACTCCGTTCAAAAAAAAAACCTAGCTCAACCTTCCACGAACAAAAAAAATATTACTTCTACACTTGCATTATTAGTGTATCCTACTCCTATTAAAACAAAAGTGCTTCACAGAGCGTAAAACAGAACGGTTACAAGAAAATCATTTGTAATGCATAGTGAAACAAATCGATACCTCCATGCAGTCACAACTAAAAACTCCAGTGCTGGAAGGTCTAGAGAGAAACCAAGTGCTGTGTCATAACTTTCCACATGGAATTTTTAGCGCTTTCAGAATTTTGATTTCTACGCTCACGTATGATAAATTTTCCACCATTTTTTCTACCAATTACAAACTTAACATATCAAACTAGGCTTCCAGCATGAAATATACACCGAAATTAGCCCGTAGGCGTAGAATATGAACTTTTAAAAACGGTTAAGAGTAAGAGCACTGTCATTAAGAAGAGCTCAGAAAATAATGAAGAACCTCAAAAACCGCACATCGATCATCCGATCGCTAAATAAAAAATTGACGAAGAATTTGCCTGTGACGTCACAACTCATACCAAATTCGTACGTGACGTCACTAGCGACTTCAACCTCGATTTTCTAGCGGTCAGATGATCGAATCGGTGTGTCGTTTGTGCGGTTCTTCATTGTTTTCTGTGCTCTTTTAAATGAAAATGCTTTTAAAAATTCGTATTCTTCCCCTTAAATTCTAAAAGCGTAAAAAAATTCGGCCTAAAAAATATGAAATTGCAGCACTGCGTTTATCAGTTATGGCCTAACAACACTGGGTGTTCCAGTTATGACCTTTCTGCACGGAGGTATCGAAATAAGTTCCAAGCTGTGTGGACTGCACGTAACAAGCCGCTTGGCCCCAATGACGTCACAAAAACTTGTAGAGATACTGAAAAGGAAGACGTCTGTAGGCTATTGCTGACAGTGCTTTGGGTCGGCAGGGCATTTCTACTACGCCCACATTTACTTTGATTGGCAGCTCACAATGTCTCGTTTCCGATGGTTTGACTGACACTAGCTTATTATTGACTCGCGGCAACCCTCGCAGCGGCTCGGAATCAGCCCAACCCCTTGGCCCCTTGGTACAGCGCGCGACGCTGCCTCGCTGCCTAGCCCGTAAAACACATTTCATTCCCTGCACACAATCAAAATACGTCCGCAACACGGTATACACTACGCTCTTTGCCGACACTAAAATTCCAGGGCCCAACAAAAGCAGCTCGTTTCCGAGCCACGGCCGGCCCGAGTGCTCGCACCGGAAATTCCAGGTTTACAAGCGGGCAACCCATATAAAGAAACCTGGCGTTGATTTCGTGTACTTCACGAAACTAGACATTGCAGGGACCTAAAAATATAACGCATTATCGAAAACTGTAACACTGGTTCGTATTACACGCTAAATTTAAGTCAGTGATTTAGTGAAAATTCACTGAATTTTAGACTTAAGACTTCACCGGCACACAGATAAAATTACGCAGTTCAGACGCTAAATCAGGAGGCACTATGTCATATCGAGACACTGCACTGCATTACCAAAACCCTTATCAGTCGCGCCTTGATCGTTCACACCCTTAGGGAAGCCCAACGCCCTGCGGAGACTTTTATTGGATACAGCTGCGTAAAGTGGGGCGACGGTTTGTAGGATCAAAGGCACCGCGGCACCAAACCCTGCGATTGTACCTCCCCCCCCCCAACGCCCACACATCTTTTGATAAAATGTTCTCGTTGCGTGTGAAATAGATTTCAAAGAATCACGAAGACATCAAGTGGTCAAAGGTTTCGAAGGTAAAATCTGTTGCATGAACAAGGTGAGGCAGTCGTCTCGAAAAATCTTAATCGTTGGAGCGAATAAGAAACTCCCGAAGAAGCGAAAATCATCCTTTAGGCCCCTACATCAGCGGCCCAAAGACAAGCCCCGACATAAGGCCTACAATGCATAATCGCTACGGATCGTGTTCGCATCATCCTCCATTCCCGCAGCAGTGCGCGCTAGAGGAGACAACCGTCATGGGTATACAAACATCTCCGGCCGGATGCTCTTTGTGTCCTACAAATGGTATGTCCCTTGGGACCTACGAAAGCCCGGGGCTGGACACTGAGTTCGCTACTACTGAAACAACTGAAAATAATTGCACCCAATTTAAAGGTTTATACAATTTCAGCCTCTTCCCCATGTAAAATTTGAAGGATTAAAGACGCTCGACCGCGTAGTTGAGGCAAATTCATACGTTAACTTAGGTTGATTAACCTAGGTAAGAGGTCTTTGCATTTATCTTCGCTTTCGTTACGATGCCGTTTTCCTGTTACTTTTTACAGTAACTGCCGAAAAAAGGCGGTATCACGCTACGCGACCGTTAGGTTTAAATGCATTGTGCCTCGCTCCGATCAACGTGGCGCCGCAAGGTGGATAAAAGGCCGGGTTCCACCTTTGAAATCGACTGATTATGATTTAAGTAGGCCGCCAAGGAGGGGGCGTGCAGACGGTCTTGTTTATCAGAGTATACTTATGAGTCACATCAGATACTGCATCACCGCCAAATATTCTGATCATCTCCCATGGACGGCTCGGCGGCGGCCAGCTGCCGTCAATTTGAATACCAATGCTGGCGTGCACCGCTGCGCCCGAAACTTCTTTTTAGCGGACTGATTCCCCTTCTCTTGGAGGACGGCGCGGCGGCGCTGGGCGCAAAACTTCAAATCCGCGTTTTCTGCGGGATAATAAGGCTACGTTATCCTTGACGGAGGAACGCTTGCCAAACTTAAAGTCGGATGTTCCGATTGTGCGCGCCTCGCCGCTGGAACTTGACTTGACAAACATTCAACAAATTACAAAATTCGGAGGCATTTTTTTTGACAAAACAAAGATTGGTTCAGGCCTAGTTATTTCAATGTGTAAAAAATACTCTGATGAAGTTGCGTGTCGCCAAAATCTTGGTGTTTATAAGGGTGCTCTTAAAGCACTAGAAAACTAAAAAAAAAAGACCTCTGAAGAAGAAAAAAAGATCTAAAGCTCCAAAAAAATTCCAGGCCTCTTAAAAAATCCATGCCCTCTAAAAAATTTACAGACGTTTAAAAAAATTACAGACCTCTAATAAAATAAAATAGCGGTAAAAATTCCTCATTTGTAAAAGTAATTCAAGACTTCTAAAAAAATTCCACATATCAAAAAGAAAAAAATCACGCCTCTACAAAGAGAAAATTCCAGACCTCCGAAAAATTCCAGACCCCTAAAAAAAAAAAGCCTTAATAAATCAGAATTACTAAAAGCAATTCCAGGACTTCTTTCAAAAACATATTTCAAAAAAACACGCTTTTACAAAAAAAAAGAAAAAAATCCAGACCTTTAAAAAATTCACACATGAAAATATACAGACCTCCAAAGACAAGTTCCGAAAAAAATAAAACAAAAATGACCCTTGAAGAAATGTATGAGAAACAGAAAATATTCAAGAGATCACAGATTTTCCGTCACGCCCTACTAGGTTTAACGAAAAGCGCTTAGTCCCACACGGGAAAAAATAGTTTTGTAACGGCAACAAAATTAAGAACAAATAAAATTTTTGTTGCTGCAACCAAAACATTTGCCGCAGCAACCAAACGTTTTGTTGATAGAACCAAACATTTTGTTGTAACAAAATGTTTTTGTTATCCCTATTTTAACAAATGATTTTGTTGGTATAACAAAACATTTTCCGTGCAAATGACACACGAGAGGTGAGAGCAGATCAAGTGAGGATGCAGTTGCGCCGATGCAGGTATGGCGGGGGATGCACCAGTCAAATCCAATGTGCCGGCGATTTTGCTTCTCTCCTTCCAGTTACTTAAAACGCAATTCTTTCAAATGACCTGGCCATAGATGACCGGCAAGCCGGCCAGTGTCCCATGTGATTAGCCTCATCTGCGACGCGACACAGCGGACAGGAGCGGCCATCCACTGCGCTGCGCTCGTCATTACCATATTCTCCATTTTCCACTAGTTTGCCCCGCATGCAGTCTACGTTAAACCGCTCTATCGGAAAATACGGAACAAGCAGGCGGAAAAATCCATTATTCATTTTTTTATTAAGCGCCCAGGCTGCAAATATCAAACAAGCCAACTTCCATTCGTCAAACAAGATTGCTTTCACGGAAAGCATGGTGACTTTTAATATATTTCGACTACTAGCCGCAAAAAGCTCCATCCGTTTCCGTTACGTTCATTTTTCTTCATTTTTTAAATCAATTTTTTAAGGCGAAGGAGCCGTTTTTTTTTCTCCCCTTCTTGAGACTCTACTATTTGAGGCGCGAATAAGTATACGGCTAATCGGCATTTGCGCCTTGATCAAGTTTCCGTCGAGATTGCTGTAGGCTGTTCCTGTATGCATTCGGTGCGACCCACTTTAGATTTTCCCTTCAGAGATCCTTTTTTCCCTGATAAAATAAAACTCGGAAATGAAAGTTTAGATTTCCTTTCAAAGGAAAAGTTCCGAGAGAGTAAAAAACTAGGAAACTGCATTTTAAATCAATTTCACGACTATCGTACGAGTTTAAGGCCTTAACCGGGGGGCGAGAAAAGGATTCAATAAAAAGCAAGTCGAGCAATGCGTTTCCTTTAAGACGGCAACGTATCAAAACCAGCCTTTTCCACCAGCCCGACTCTCCTTGCGTAGCCTAATCAAATTAACCTCCCAGGCTTGATGAAGCAGCTTCGGCGACACAGCCCCTGCGCCCGTGCGGTGAATACCCCTCTTTACAATAAAGGCTCATGATTAGAAAGGTTAACACTAGAACGACGAGGCCATCCGCCTGAGGGTCAATTGACCCTTGCACTCTATTCAGGCTGGCTCGGCCTCAAATGATATTTTCTTTAGCGGAACAGTCAACATACCGTAGGAGATTCTGATCTGTTTCCAAGCATTTTGGTACAACATTTTCCCAATGGTTGACAGGGGCAGACCTCCGGATAACGCCTGCAAAGGTTTTGTTATACCAACAAAATCATTTGTTAAAATAGGGATAACAAAAATATTTTGTTACAACAAAATATTTGGTTCTATCAACAAAACGTTTGGTTGCTGCGGCAAAATTTTTGGTTGCGGCAACAAAAATTTTATTTGTTGTCCCTAATCTTGTTGCCGTAACAAAACCATTTTTTCCGTGCATGGAGAGGACGTTGTGCGGTCTGCCGCCTGTTCATTAACCCACAAAGGCCCAGCGATGCCGTTCGGAAGCAGAAAAATTTATTTTAGAGGATCTTTTTAGTTCAGTATTGTCAGGATTCAAAAAAGTCACCCCTCTGGAAACGTGAAATTTATACATTTAGGCATTTCCCAGAGCTTAAAATTGCGTAAACTAATGGAGAATCCATCGAATTTCTCTTAAGCTAAATTTTATTCCAAATCCTTAACGCTGTTATGTGTTAAATTATTATTTTTCCACAAGTTAATTACCTGATTTAATAAGTTATATCGGATCACCTTGGCTTCACAAAAGCTTTTTAAGAGCTGAATAAGTACATTGTGTGCGGATTAACAATTGACCGGAGAATCCAATAGGATCATTAGTCTATACGCGGTTCAGTCAAATAGGCCCTCTTCCATGTACGAGCCACCGAGTTGAGCGTCTGCCGAAACCAATTAGCGCTAAGAATGTGTTCCGGAAATAGGGCCCCACGCCCGCAGCCACGGCTTCCGGTTGGCTGCCGCCAGCTCAACTCGGTGCCTCGCCGAACACGAGTAACGACCTTTGAACCGAGTGCACATATATCTCTGTTGCACACATCATCACACCGCTAAGATCATACGGCCTGATACAGAAAATATGAAACCATTTATTCAGAGGCTGAGACAATAGGATCTAGGAAGTGCGGGAGAGTGGACGTTGGGCGAGATAGTGATCAGGTGGAAAGCCGTGAGGGCTTTCGAGGAAAGAGCCCCCATAAGCATCGGAATTCACCGGCGAGTCCGCCATTGAGTCCCCCTACCACACAATACCCTACCCCGCCCACCTCATCCTTCCCGACGATGCAAATGTGAATCATCATGCCATTTGTCAAGCTCAGAATGAAATTTGACATGCTTGTTGAAGAGAGAATGCCGTCGCTGGTTATTGCCTCTTTCCACTCAAGTCTCTCCTTCGTCAGCACCCTTTGCACCCCCTCAGAGTCTGATAAGCGGGCGAAACTCGTCAAAAGTCGACTACTCTATAAATTTTAAAGTTAGCACTTTCTACCTCTTGTGTCCTTTCTAACCATACCGAGGGAGGTCCGCGGCGTAGGGCAAACAAGTCTCGTGTTGCCGAAGTAAGGTGTTGTGCCTCACTTCGTTAACGTTCCGCTCATCTGTCGCGAAGCCTAATCTGTATCGAGTGGCTGCAACTAGTCTTGCCGCGCCAAGATACGGATAATGCTAGCCGAGCGTTATACGATATAGGGTAAAGTAGGATGGGTAAACTTTCACGTTAACCTATGTTAGGTCAACCTACCATAAGATATAACCTAAGTTAACTAAGGATAAATTAAGTTAGCTTAACCTTGGTTACATTAACCTTTTAGTTGGCTTAATTTTACCTTGTTAGTTTAAATGCTTTGTGCCATAAAGGTAATCGGACTCCATAAACGCTGTGAGCCAAAGCCCTGCTATTCTGATCGCCTCTGAGCGATGGAAGCATTAAAAAGTGTTGCCAAATTCCGCGAATCCGTCAAAAACTTGTTCAAATTTTAACCAGAAAATATGAACTGCGGAGATTTACCCCTTCGTTTGAATACTCAGCTCAAGAACGATCCAAAAACACAGAGTTACAATACTTGTCGAGTTAATCGTGGTTAACTTTTAGCGAAATTGCGAAACCTGGCAACACTGGAACACACACCTCGATACCTCCGAGGCCGTCACCGCGCCGGTCTTTGTAGCATCGTATTACATTATGCGACCAGTCCGAACATTTCCCTCGGACGCGATTTCGATGCAGAATCGATAAACGCCCGAGTCATCGGCATAAAAAAGCTTGCTCATTAAAGCTTGCAGTTTCCACCACTTGCGCTCCGTTTGTTTAGTTCTATCAACAAAACGTTTGGTTGCTGCAGCAAATTTTTTGGTTGCAGCTATTAAAAAAAAGGGTTGTCCCTAATTTTGTTTGCGTAACAAAACCATTTCTTCCGTGTAACCAAATAATCGCCAAGCGGAGATAAAACGAAGCACAAGGTACCTAGATCTCATTGGAAGGTTTCACATTTCTGTAGTTCCCCACCTCAATCCTGGATTATGAAAGTGATGACTGTTAAAATAGGAATTTTTGTCCCTTGTTGGATCATGGATACTATTCAGCGACGGTGGCAAAACCACATATGAACCAAACTATGCAAATGCATGGAAATAAACCTCAAGACGTAATGAAAAGTTGAAGCAGAACACAGGTAGAAAATGCCGCCTGTACCTTGGGAGGCCAAGACGCGCCAGGACGTTCCGGTCCGCGGGGCACAAAGGACTCTGCAAGACGGTTTCATTACTCTAAAGAGGTGCAGATTCGAGTGTCCTAGACTTCTTACAGCTTGCCTTGGAGTGATTAAAGAGACGGAGTACTTTTCGTAAGAGATTACAGCCGTGTCCGTAATATGAACTTGCGCTATAACCCGAGGAAGGGCGGGGTGTTCTTAAAGGGCAACCGCCGCGACGTGATTCTTGCGAACTATAGGCCTACACTCTAAATTTGTAGGGTTGCATTTCCAACCTTTGGGTTCAACCCCTACGCCATTAAGCCGAGCGGAGCGATATCGGGGCGAGGCAAAAGCTACGTAACCTAACCTAACTTAACCTAGGGTTACTTAATTAAACGGTCGCCAAGCCTGATGCCGCTTACTTCTCGGCGGCCGATTTAGG
>Ga0058701_10005790_pt1 | contig 10336 bp, 12 predicted proteins | sample AgamicOrMae_FD_97039 | JGI IMG/M metagenome (GOLD analysis project Ga0058701, IMG submission 97039) | Agave microbial communities from Guanajuato, Mexico - Or.Ma.e | ecosystem: Host-associated > Plants > Phyllosphere > Phylloplane/Leaf | place: Guanajuato, Mexico | collected 2012-06-04 | reverse complement strand
GCACTAATCGCAATCGATTCTCATCCAAAAGATACAAGTTACACCATCTTAAAGTGAAGCATCTGGACACAAGAGATTACACCTCAAGCTCGTGGTCTTCCCAATTGCAGAGGTGAGTCTATTCAAAGAGGGCACGCAAAACCTCATTCACCCAGCTCCTGCCAAAGCCTGTCTCCTCTCTATATTCGCTGCCTTCTTTTCACCTCTTGGTGAGTACATAGTTCATGTAAGCCCGTCCATCTTGTGTAACTTGTCACTGGTATGACTCCTGACACATGAGTCTCATCAATTAGTGACGGCTACCGATTTGGAATTTGATTGGAGTAAAGTGATAGATGCATGTTATGTACCACCGGGTTAGTGGTAGCACAGACATTTGTGTCCAGTCATAGTTCCATAATAGATTTATCCTGTCTGCAACCAGGCTGAGCTGGTTGATAGTAAGTTCGAAAGTTTGATTGAAGTACAATGCATATTCAAAAGAATGATTGCCGAATCAACAGACTGGCGACGACAGCACCATCACCGATGTCATCCAGCAATCGATCTCGCTGAACGATACAAGTGACGACACTGGCGGTTATCGGTGAGTTAGCTATCTGTAATGATCAAGCGATAGTGGATCTAACCGGGACCTTAGAGAGTTACTGTCGATATCGCAAGTCAATAGTATCTAGCCATAGCCCATGACCAGTAGAAAATCCCCCATCATGCGAAGGGAGATTATCAGATGATTCAACCTGATAGAGGACAAACCGATCTTGAACAACAAACTATGCCGATCCAATTCCTCTTTCATATCTCATCTCGCCATGTCGTTATCACGTTAAGCCATATATTGAATTTTATCTCCACTATCATATGTGAGACGATCATAGACCGCTCGCAATATTGTCCCGATAACACCGATTCACAACATCGGCACCTTGTCATTAGATCAACCGACCATTCAATATGGAAAGTAGACCCTCCTCTCCAAGCGTGACGCAATCAGCCCAATCATTCGATGCCTCCACTCGGACTCAGCCTACACCCGAATCATCCAGACATATACGGCCCAGACCCACCTCAAATTATACAGATAAGCAGCTACACTGGATCTTCGCCTTGATATGTATGACAAGGGGTCTACTTAATCTCGAATATAATGATAAATCAAGATTCTTATTCTACAAAGCTAGTGAACTGATCGGAGACCATCTCGAAGATTTAGGACTCCAAGAGGCGCCAACTCCAAGAGATTTGAAGAAACTCTGGCGCTCATTTACGAGTGGCGACAGCTTCGCGCCAGTCGAGCTTGTTATGACAATGAAATCCAAGGGCAAGAAACTAAGAAGGTATTAGGTGAAGTGATGGTCCGAGTTCGAGCCCTCCTTCAGCACAATTACATGTCTCTATCTATTGGTGCCAATCATACACACTGATTCACTGGAAGCCATTATCAAGATGTCAACTCAACTGAAAATGGCAATCCTTTTCTAAGGGCAGCTGCAAGTGCGAGTTGTGAAGAGGAAGGGGCATAGGGGCGTCCTCGAGACACGAGTGGAGGAAACAGAGGCTTCTCGACTCTGCGCCCCAAATCGATGTGGTAGTGCCAATCTAAGAGTGTTAGATTGGCACTACCGCGTCTCATCGTCATCATTTGACACCTATTAGTTATATGTGGTTAATTGTCCAGTCAATCTCTGCTTTAGGGGCCCTAGAGTTCCCAGTCCGACCATTGTGCATTGCATCGAATATAGACACACAAGCATATGTTTGCCACCTCCATATACACCTGCAGCTCCTCTTCTAGACTGGCCATATTGGAGACGAAAGCAGGCCGATTTTTGTTCCGAAAGTCGATCGATTTCTTTGGGTAATCTTTTCAGAGTAGCTCTGGCAAAGGTTCAGTCCCCCGTAGGGGAGAGCGTTTGAAGAAGAGCCGCTTGAAGTCTGATTCTTGGGCGGTCTCTTGGGCTATCATCGTGAATGAGGCATCAACTGGTCACAATAATTTGTCCATCACTTGCCTAATTGGAGAAATTTTTCAATAAATCAATAAATGGACCCAAGAAAGTTGCTGTATTTTACTATCTCGAGAGCTGAAAATCATTGTTATCGGGTTTTTGCAGTCCAGTTCAATAAACTCTTGCTTTAAGTCCAATTTCTAACTCTGCTCCGTGTCATCAGCCATGAGGGACACTGTTGAGCCAGAAACTGTGAGTGTTGATCTTCGGGATTCAATCCGATAGAGATTGCCAACTGGCATCATTAAAGAGCTTTGCCAAGTTTGAATTCAGAGAGTTCATTTGTTCGCAAATCCGTAATATTTTGCGGAACTGTTTCGTCACCAGGACACTTGTTGGCAGTTTGCCTGTTGGTTTTCAGCGCCTCCTAAGTTCCAGCTCAATCTGTTGCCATCCAGTCTGGATAGTGCGCTCTCTTTCTCTGCCTTCAAATGTGATCCAAATTTTGCCGGCGCTATGCTACAGTGCAGGCTGGCGAGACAACGACCGGCGCCATACGCTAATCGTCTACACTCGCTTAGCGGACACAAATGGTGGCATAAAGTTTTGCTGGTAAACACAGCAACACAGAACAACCAGACAGCGGTTTGCAAAGGATCAATTGAGTTGGACGTCATATTGACGATTTTGCGCCCATGTGATTTGCTTTTATTTGTCATTTTTTTTTTCACTTAATTTATGCAAAAAAAGAAACAAGCTTTCAAAATCAGAGATGAACTGGCGCCAAAATAGCAAGCGATTGGTGCGCTCGAACAATAGCTCCCAACAGCTCTACTGACAGACTCTAGTCGAGGTGCCAAAGAGTGAACTCGATCTTATACAATAGGTTACTGGGAAAGGAGAGAGTTTAATTGGACAAAGTGTCGGCGTACTAGGCGGCGTTTTGATGGATGAGGGCGGACTTTACTCAGCCACAAGCCAGCACGACAGCAGAGCAGAGGATGAAAGAGGACAGCACAAGGTGAAAGAGACAAAAGCGATCAAGAGCAAGAAAAGCGTTCCTGAAGTAGATACGAAATGGGCTTCAATGGAAATGGCCAACAGCACTAAGGGCGAGCACATGAGGCAGCTGAATGCGGCCTCTTTGGTCCAGAGACGACCAATAGGCGACCATGAAAAGGAGCGCACCAAAATCAAGTGGGACACTGAGAAGCAACAGGTTCATTTTAAAGAAAGCAGCTTGGCGGCAGTGGTCGAAAATGGCGCCGCCTTCAGTGCCAAATCGATTGAGCATGAGAAGCGGGCCAAATCAGCCTTCGAGATGGCCTCCGACAGTCTCAACAATCCACCACCGCAAGACTGTCTCAAGCCGATAACTCGTGGTCGCCTGGCCACACTGGCCCAGATTGCCGAAGATTGGCTCTACTTGGCCCTCTTGGGTATCATAATGGCCCTGCTTAGCTTCTCCATGGACTCAATCATAACACTCTTTCTCAACACTCGCCTCTGGCTTTCAAACGAAATGGTCGAACACAATCTCCTAGTGCAATATCTCGCCTGGTGCATCACTCCAATTCTCTTGGTCACCTTCAGCACTGGTTTTGTCCACCTCTGCTCGCCCACAGCCATTGGATCTGGTATTCCAGAGATGAAAACAATCCTCAGAGGCGTAGTGCTCAACGAGTATCTAACCTTCAGAACTCTGGTTGCCAAAATTGTGGGCCTCACTTTCACCCTTGGCTCTGGATTGCCGCTCGGCAAGGAGGGACCTTCAGTGCATATGGCCTCAATTGTGGCCACACTATTGAGCAAACTGGTGGCCTCTTTTCAGGGCATTTACGAGAATGAGTCTCGCACTAGCGAAATGCTGTCCGCCGCCTGTGCAGTGGTAAGTATCTTGATGCTGTCAAGATACCTCAGCTTATGTGTATAATCTTTTGCGGCCCCTGAACTGAGAGAGACCTTGTTTCCCTCTTTTTGACGCGTTACACTTCATCACCCACTGACCTGCCTTCTTCTGCAATCTCTACGTTCAAAATGATGAAATAATCCATATGATGCACAATCAGGGAGTGGCGGCCACCTTTTACGCACCAATTGGAGGAGTGCTCTTCTCAATCGAGGTCACGACGGTCTATTTCGCAGTCCGCAACTACTGGCGAGGCTTCTTCGCGGCCTGTTGTGGGGCCACAGTGTGGCGCCTGCTCGGCTTCTGGATCAAGAATGATGAATCCATTTCGGCACTTTTTAAGACAAACTTCAGCACTGACTATCCATTTGATCCCATCGAACTGCTGGCCTTCTCATTTATCGGCGCGACCTGCGGACTGGCCGGTGCAGCGTATATAAAATTTCATAGAGAAATAGTGCAATTCTTCAGACGCCACAAGCGAATCAGTGGCTTTTTGCAACAAAAGTAAGTTATAACAGTCTATATGATCAATGTCTTAACGCCTATCATCCTGTCCGCCCACAGTATGTAGACAATGTTCGGCCTGATTCAATAACTTTCAGGGAGCTTCTAGAAGTACTCCATTGAAATCTGGTGACTGACCATCTGATTAATGTATCATTGGTTTGAATAAACCAGCCGCTTTGTTTATCCCACTCTGGTCACCCTAATCATAACAAGCTCAACCTTTCCGCCTTTCATTGGCAAGTACACTGCCTCCACGCTGAGCACTCACACAACCATTGAGCACCTCTTCAGCAATCGCACTTGGAGTTTGGGCAATCAGGATCTCGTCTCTAAGGACATCCTAGACCAGTGGACCACTCCGGACACTGGTTTCCACTTCCATCTGGTGCTGTACATAATCATGCTCTTCTGGACCTCGGCGCTCGCCTCAACCATTCCAACGCCCAGTGGAGTTTTCATTCCGGTACTAAAGATGGGCGCTGCTTATGGGCGACTATTGGGTGAAATAATGGCCTCCATATATCCAAACGGAATCAAGTACTCCCATCCGGCAGCCTTGGTGCCTGGTAGCTATGCAGTGGTTGGGGCAGCGGCTCTTTCGGGAGCAGTAACGCACACTGTGAGCACTTCTGTGATATTGTTCGAGATGACTGGCCAAATAGTGCACATTATTCCAGTTATTTTGGGGGTTCTGATTGCAAACGCTGTTTGTCAGAGTTTGCAACCATCCATTTACGACTCGATAATTGAGATTAAAAAGTTGCCCTACTTGCCGCCGATAGCCAGCAGCAACTCTGTGTCGCACAGGATTTTGGTCCGCGATTTCATGAACACAAATATCCCTTTCGTTTGGAAGGAAAAGTGCACCTATGCTGACCTGAAGTCATTGCTATCTGAGCACAAGAAGATCATGTCATTTCCTCTGGTGGAATCTCCAAGCTCCATGAAATTGTTGGGCTCAATTCCGCGGCCCGACCTGCTCAAGTTGCTCTACATGCATCTGGGTCGCGAGAGGCGCCTGCAAGAAGTTTGCCGGCGCAATTCGGACACTCTGTCGCCAGCCATCCACTTGCTCAACACGATCAGCAGTCGAGTGTTGGGCTCAGACGAGCCTAAACTGGCTGCTAGTGATCGAGTGGAGGCGAAGAAAGAGAGCGACCAAAATGCGGCCAGCCCTAGTCTGAAGAGGTCCGAGAGTGCGCCCGAGGCGACGAGCTCTCGGCCGAAAGGGAAAGTGGACGACAATTCGGCAGGAAACCGGGTGACCAAATCGGATGAGACACTTGCTCAGGAGTTAGAGTCGAGGGCTGATGAGGGATATGTGATAATCGAAAAGGTGGACTCGCACCCAACAGAAATGGCCGCTGATGCCACTCGACTGATTGTGTATGCTAGCAGACCCCAGAATTATGGGGCCACAGAAAACAGCAACAACTGCAGCCATCTGAATACTGTTGCCTCTCACATTGAAGGTAAAGCTGATCCCAAGGTGGTTTGTGAGCAACCCAAAGAGCAACTGCTGTCCGAATGCCAGAAGGCCAAGGACGACGACGATGGATCGGACCGCGTGGGGCCCATCAAGAGTATTGCCAAATTGGTCAATCATTACGACCGAGGCTCATCAATGGACGAAGAGTTCCTGAACAAGTCGATCCAGGAGGTGGAGGGACATTTGGCAAGTGCCGAAAAGGGACCGCCAGAGATTCTGGTTGTGGCCACTCCAAAGCATCAGACTTCCGGCGAGTCTGAGTCTAGAAAACAAGAGAGCAGCAGGTCTACTCCAGTTGGAAATGAATTGCTGACAATGAATAATCAAAGGTGGCAGAATTATCATTTGCAAGATTATCCACAAAAGTCACACATGACCACAAGACGAAGCCATGGGAATGATAAATTTATTAACACATCAACGAACACTAATGTCCAATCGGTGAATAGTGTGCCGCTATACAATATCCACCTAAACTCTAGTCCATCGCTTAGCTCTAGGCCAACTAAATCAATTCTGAAAACAAGCAGTTTTAATAGCACGACAAAGAGAAACATCTCAGCCCAAAGCTTCTCTAGCGGCCAGTATTCCATGTCAATTGCTGGCAATCAAAGTTTTGACAATAATTCGCTGAACATCAATGACTCAAATAATAGACAAGGCAAAAATCATCACCTGGCAGACAATCTGAAACTCTCACAGGCCTCCTATGGTGGCCGAATAAACGAGAACGGCTCATCTACAGCCGATTCTAGCAATCCCGACTTCTCAAACGAGAGGAGGTCATCAAAATTGGACGACAGACGACCAGGATTCACAATAGGAGATGGCGAGAAGACAATGTCGTCACCTGATGGGCCCCAATCAAACTGGACGGCCCCCAACCAACAAGGATCAGTGAGAAGTGTTAGCAAGAGAAAGGTGAGACTGCCAAGACTTCGAGTGGTTGACATGACGCCAGACGAACAGGAACAGTGGGAAAAGGAACAGCTAAATGCTCATATTGACATATCAAGGTGCCAAATAGATGAGGCTCCATTTCAGTTAGTTGAACAGACTTCACTCTACAGGGTGCACACACTATTCTCCATGCTTGGCCTCAATCACGCTTATGTGACATCATTTGGACGACTCGTTGGTATTGTTGCGCTAAAGGATATCCGTTTGGCCTTAGAGCGGATGTTACAAGAGAAATGACTCATGGGCGGCTGGGCTCTTTAATCCATGACCAGAGATGATCTTTACGAATTTCGATTTGGACTCGGATTTTGCTACATGTGCCATGGAAGAGAAGGCCCAATCAAACACGATGAAGGAGATTATCATACCTTTGCAGGACTATGCTCATGCCGATGCAAGAAAATCGCGGCCCTGGAAGGAAAAGTTGAACGCGATTCGGATATCTAATCCATAGAGATTAGATATGCTATGATATTCATCAATAGGGAGAAGTCGATCGCTAGAAGGGGTTGTCTAGCCTTCAAACAAACAGCCTGCAGGTTTGACTTGTTGAGGGAGGAGGAGTGAACAAATTTCGTCATTTTGCTCAAGACCAACTCAGCAGAAGAGATTCAGATTTGGAAGAGCTTGTGTAATTGTTGTCCGCCTGTGTAATTGTTGGAGAATGACGAGAATCTTGGAGCCGACAATGAGATATGTGCCACTATTTTACAGGACATTCCACATCATCAACTCCCTCACGTTTATTTGCGATTACGAACGGTTCCAAATTGTAAATAAACGTGAGGGAGTTAATGACGTGGAATTGCTTATAGCTGAAAAATTTTCTCGTGATTTTGGTGGTGCGTCAATGAAGCCTTGAGATCTTCCGTATGTTGAACTGGGACTTGTCTTTTCGGTGTTGCCTGTGGTGGAATGTCGGTGGAATGTTGGTCAGATTGTGGTTCAGATCTACTTTCTCGTTGGTCCCACAACTGGCGTATCAATCGTTTGAAGAAGCTCTGACGGAAGAACAGTTACGATCGGCCGGCAAGTGGCCCACAAAAACAAGCAAACAAAAAGTCGGACAGACAGGCGGCCCGAAAGGCAGAAGGGTGAACCCTTCTTTTGTAATTGTTGTCACTCTCTCTGGAAGCCCTAATCCCGCCGACCTTGTCTCAGCGCCCATCTGCTCGCCCCTCGAGCCGCTGGGTGGTGCCCTAAGGGGGGCGGCCGCGGCAGCTTGGCGGCACTCAGCTAGGTGAGGGGGATAAGCACACAGCACAATGGTCGATCTTATGTATGTGTGATGTGAATGAGTTCAGCTTTGTGAAAAGCTCGATGGAACACTATGAGGACTGCTCCAAGATTATTGGCGATCTTATTCTTCGTGTGTTCGCTGCCCAACTCCATATTCCTTGGTCAATACTATTTCAACTGGATGATCCGCCGATTGTTCCGAGTGCCTTCGAGTGCAGGATGCAACTGCTCTGTGCCATAGCTGTGATTATATAAGGTGATAGAACTGCCAAGCAGAAGATGAAACTCGAGATTAGGCATCCAAAGAGTGGAACCAGCGCAGGGGCTCAGAAAAGTGCCTCTGTGTCGCCAGTCGCTGATCGAAATAAGACTAGCCCGCCGAGTGGCTACCAGTTGCAGTTACATCTCTACCCTCAAAAGGCCTGCGAGACTTGCTTATCGAAGCAACTGGTTAGTATAGAGACGATACTTTGACCAATTTCGGCTGTCTATCCTCCAAGAGATACTGAATTCCCAGGGTCTAAAGTAGATTCTGGAACTGGGTTTTCGAGTGTTGAGTGGATGGTTGCTACTTCTAGCGCAATTAGAGGCACAGAATCGGTCACTTTCAAGGCCCAGTCACTGGAAAATTGTAATAACAATAGCATGAACAACTGCAATACTGATGTGGAGGCCGACAGAGAGAACAACGAGTCAATTTGTTTGACAATCCTTGCAATGACAACAACAAGACGACAGAGCGATGAACCGCAGGGCCAAAGTGCAGTCCTATTGGATTGTTGAGTTGCAGGCCGATTCGCTGGCCGCAGAATTGTGCGGCTGCTTTGAGGGCGCCCATCGCTAGAGGATATCTGTTTGCGAGGATCGCCAGACGCCCGACGATGCTCCCACCAGCAGTAAGACACATTCCCCAGCGACTGACAAGAGCAACAATAATAACAACAACATCATCACCAATGACAATGCCGCCAGCAGCAAGCCAGACAAGAGCGGCAATACAAACAGCGGCGGGGCCAACAACATCAAGAGCAGCAACAGCAACAGCCAACCAGACGTGGGGCGGCCCCAAAGCTTGAGGTCGGTGCTGGCGCGATTATTGCGACGAATGGAGCCCCCCTCAGCCGCGCGTCGACAACTCGCAGCTGAGGGGCGGGGCGGGCGTAACTCATGCAGTCTGGGACTGCAGGATATTGCAGGCACCAAGGGAAGAAGCAAGGGAGGGTTTCCCTCAAACTCGCGACTAGGCTCGCCGCCCGGCTGGACGCGCGCCGCCTCATTGCCGGTGGGCACGCACTCAGGCGCAGGCTGAGGGACCAAGCGGGGCCGCAATGGGGCACTGGCCAGAGGCGAGCCAGTCCGACGAGCTGGACAGGTTCCACTTCCGGCCGCGGGCCGCCCTTTTGGGCAGGCAATGGCGGCAAACGGGCGCAGCGGCGGCACACAAGCAGCCGCCCCTGTGGCCACTGTTGAAGCCAAGCGGCGGGCGCGTCAACCCAGAGCAACAGGCAGCTCCCGCAGACAGTCTGGCTTTGTGGCGCGCGCAAACTCGCCCCTGCCCAAGCCTCAGCGGGCCAGTCTCCACCCAGCCGGGGCCACAACATCCGGGGAGGCCTCCACTTGGCGGGGCTCCGTTGTGATTTATAGCTCGCTGGTATAAATCCGAGAAGGGCGGCCCAGTTGGTGTTCGCGTGGCCAGTGGTTCGGGAAGCAGAACAAGAGTATCAGCTGAGCAGCAGCAACTACTGCTCTCTCTCTCTCTCTCTCTCTCTCTGAACCGCACAAAGAGCCTCCCAGAAAGTACTCCTCTCTGGTGCATCATCCGCTGCAGCCGTCTCCTCCTGGCCCCCTTCCTCTGGCCCCTGTCCCTGGCCACCACCTTGTGCCAGGTCGCCAAAATTGCTCCTCTTTGTTCTCCCGGGCTCATGGCGCCACGAGAAGCGCTGCACACAAGCTGCAACACAGGCCAGTGGATAACTTTCTCCACCGCCAACAGTGTTCACTTTTTTCAACGGACGAGAAATTATTCTTCTCCCACCAAAGCGAACGCTTGTTGCCGCGCCATCACGGGCTGCCCATCATCAGGGCTCGAGTGTTCAAAATTGCGCGCCAGAATGGCACGCGCACAGCCAGAGAACAAGAACAACTAGCCAACTGAGAGAAGCAAGAGAAACTCTAGTGACGCACAGGCATATCGAAATATTCTAGCTTGATTGACGCACGCGCTTGTTTTGTTGCCACTCTCTCTCTCTCTCTCTCTCTCTCTCTCTCTCTCTCTCTCTC
>Ga0058701_10005789_pt1 | contig 10336 bp, 9 predicted proteins | sample AgamicOrMae_FD_97039 | JGI IMG/M metagenome (GOLD analysis project Ga0058701, IMG submission 97039) | Agave microbial communities from Guanajuato, Mexico - Or.Ma.e | ecosystem: Host-associated > Plants > Phyllosphere > Phylloplane/Leaf | place: Guanajuato, Mexico | collected 2012-06-04 | reverse complement strand
GCATTTAACCTTAAAACTCTTCAACTCAATTAAAACTTTCGCGCGATAACGAGCGCCATCTAGCGTAAGGCCTGACCGCTGGGAAAAGTATATAGCTGGCGATACCCGGACGATTTGGATAGGCAACCGAAACCACACGGCTGTATTTCAGACTCACCCGGTACAAGTTGTTTTTCCCGCTTCTACGGTGAGTTCCTTTAAAGGAAAAGAGGGCGATTGCCTATAGCCGTCATTACGCCGAAGAAATGAGATAGATAAACACTCACTTTCAACACTGTTTACCTTAGCAGCTGATTTCTTGCGTGAGAGACAAAAATGCGGTGAAAATGAGAGAATCGCAGTAAAACTAACCCATTTCAGCATGAGAGTAGGGGTAAATGGAGATGTCACATGGACAGGCTTGGTGCGTGTATGATCCCACTAATTACAGGTTTTTGGAAGAACCTGTCGAGTCTCAACTCATACAGAAAAATTTTCCAGCTCACAAATGTTTGAGCTAGTGCTTAGAACCTTTCTTAGTACATTTGATACATGATTTCTGATATCACACTATGCTTAAGAGGAATTGTCTATTGACCCGACTACCTCATTTAAAATGTTTTAGGTTGGGTTCCGTGCGTTCACGTCACCTCCCATTTAGAATGCCTCAGGTTAGTTACGTGCGTTCAATTCTCCTTATATTAATGCATGTCGGGTCAATAGCAACACTCTGTGTAAAAAAAGATACAAACGCTTGAATAACCCGGTTTATAAAAAGAAAAACGTTCTAATGTGGCTCATAATCATCTAGAAATACTTAAACAAAATGGCGAAATACGACGATTATTGTTGATGATTGTCTAGGATAGTCAAAACACTGGACAATATTCAGTTATTTATAAACCTTTATTTGGCAGAAAACAGACGTTGCTCGAACGTAAAAAAGGCTTCTAGCTGAGCTTAGTCACTTTATGTGGGCCAGTCCGCTGTGCTACCATCGCCCCGACCAGACCGAAAAGCTCGAGCAGACATACACGGCCGCTGACGCCTACGCCCTCTCCATGGGCAATCCAAACTAATTGTTTTTCATCTTTTTTTCTTATCATCCCTACCACCCTTGAGCACGACAGCAAGGGATTCGTAAAAAACTCGAAGAGGAATAAACGCATTCTTCCTGGCCTTAACTGACAACACCACGCCTTCCCCCAACACCAAACCTGGAAAGCCATTGTAGATAATACTGAGACCATTCCGACTTCCTCCCGATATATTGACGTATTTCGTGGCCACCCATTACAACTTTGCCACTGCAGCCAACTCCAGTAACATAACACGAGATATGTTTTTCATTATATTAATTTCTAGAACTCTTGTTACAAGAGTGTTCACGTATTCGGGTATCTAATAGCGGTCAATTTGAGAGAATATCATTGTTTCAAATCTTCCCCAATAAATCGATGGAAAAAAGAGCGCTAATATTTATTTCCTCTTTGATAGAATTGTAACTCCAAAGTGTCCGTCCCTCTTCAAACACTGAGCTGGCCGATTGCAATATTCTTTTTTATTTTTCAAAAATAGGTAAACACAATCTGCAAAACCTTTCCTTGCTTTTACCAATCATCTTCACTTTCACAACTTCGATCAAAAAAACAAGAAATGCGACAAAACAACCGCAGAGCCATAGCAAAAACAGGGCAGACAAGCCTGGCAAATCTATTGCAACTACTCTTTATTTCCATTCCTTTCGACTTGAAAAGCCTCGCGGGTTCCCCCCATCGATAAAAACAAAAGCACTCTCATCAAAAATCCGAAAGACAGATTTCACAAATATGCTTTCAAGAGGCGTCGGCTTACGCATAATGAAATATGACGTATCAATAAAGAAAACGGAGTCGGGAAAGATGTGATAAGACGGAAGAAAAATCTGTAAGTCTTCAATATTACAAACATACGCAATTTTCTCCGCCGGCCGCAAAATGTCCCAAAGTTCGTTGTTCACACTGATCGCCTTTCCTGCTAAGGGCGCATGCTCCGGTGTAATCCAAATATATTCTTTTAAGGCGTACAAATGATCAGCAGGAATGAGCATTTTTACATCTGATTCCAAAAATTCCGCAACGCTTCCGATGGCATCCGCAGAAACTTGGAAAGTCAGGTCACTCACAAGATGCGACTGGTAAGCTGCATTCAAAACCAGACATACTGTACAAAAAGCCAAAGAGAAAGAAAAATTCGGTCTCTTGCCCGGAAGACTTTAAATGTACCGGCATTCAGGAAAGTTTGACAACATAAGACGAACGCAAGGGATAGCGACCGCTTTTCTCTAAGGGAAACCATGATGTAACAACCAGACACGAAAAAACAGATATTATGCACCACCACTTGATTTGAGAATTCGTGCAATATTCGGAACAACTGGACGGGCGAGACGAGCATTTTTTGCACACATATTCCGCAAGGAAGACGCCGGGTTATCGGAGAAAAAACGAAGTAAGGCACCCTACGAGGATGGCGAAGAAACAGACTCTATCCGACGCCCGTCATGTTTTCTTTTTTCAGGGCATACGGAGTGTTACGCAATAGAGGTTTGTCCTCCGCATTCATTGCCTTAAGAAGAAAAGACACAAAATCGTACCACCGCCTAGCCACAGCTTCAGAACTGGGGATTCTCGCTAATATATCGTAATGCACTTCTAACTTGCACGAATGAAGATCTGATAGCTTCTCAAGAGGAAAATATGTTTTGGTGACATGTTGAGCGGATTTGTGGCGTCTGTCCAACAGAACGGGCGAAGTGTCGTAGCATTTTCCTTCATCAAAAGGGATATACGTATAGCATTCGCAGAAGTCATCCACACGTTAGGATATAAGCACATCAACGATCCCAACACTCCACGCAACATCGAAAACTCTCTTCATGTCTGCGGAACTGATGTCGGCTGGGAAAGTCAGAATGGATTTGGTTTTGTAACATTTTACAAAGAGTTTTACGAGGGTGCTCATTCTTGCAACGTCGTCTGCGGCAAGGACACACACATCTTCTCATTCATGGGCCAAAATAACCGTTTCTTTTCTGTCGTAAAACGTCCAAGCGATTCCAGGAATTCTTTTGATGATATGCGAAGGGCAGTGCGAAGATTCTTCGCAAATTAGGTGAACATTTTGGGGCTTGTACTGAAGGACGACTGGCAGGAAACATTCGTCGGAATATTCCATTGTTGGGAGTCGTGAATTCGCTCCGAGAAGTTGGTGAAAAGCTAAATTCACTGTTAACCCAAACAACGTTTCCATTGTGGTAAAATAATGATACTGACTGCAGTAAGTTACAACAAATATGTTTGTAACTCCAATAGTCAGTATGCCATTAACGAGGATATAGGCCTTGTAACATTTGCCTCCAAGCATTGAAGACTGAAAAAATCATGCCTCAATGATCAGTTCGCACTGATAAAATTGTTTAACTTCTTCCGCTGCCGATACCTTACTAAGCCTTCGGTTTAGATTTAGAGTTACATGTAGCTAAGGACACAAGTCTATTAAATAAATTGGGCCTTTTCAATACGATGAAGTTGACGCAAAAAGGGCAAATGATCGATAAAGCTTTTGAGTATACTATTTGCTACTCCAGTTTTTATCATATTCATAAGTAGACGGCGGCATGAGCCATACCAGAAATTGCGGGCATCAAATATACGCTCAACAGTTAATCATTGAGAAGGTCGCTTAATGGACTTGGAACCGGGGACATATGAACCACGACCCGCGCCCGTGACGGTTTTTACATTAGTCCAAGCCCGTACACAATAATGCGATATCCCAACAGGTTATTGAAAATTCCGGATTCACAGATATACAATAGTCTCATAGCGGTTTACTCAGTCGAATTCAAATAAATGAGTCATAAAGTTGCCACTTTGGAACTCTCAACAGGGCGGCGTACGTAGGAGCGGGCGCCTTCTCGAGGTGCATCGAAACATTTTTTTTTTGCGATTTCGCTAATTACGGCTTACTTAAAACAAATCTATATGCATTTGGCCACTAAAAACAGTACTTTGATTTTTCTGAAAATTTCGTGGCGTTTTGTCACTCTTTGAGTCGAAATTTAATTTTCCACTTAAAGCGTGAGAAAGAGGTTATGATGCCCGATGCCCACCATTACGCTAAAAAAATAAGATGAATAAACACTCAACATTATATGCATAAAAAGACATATAAAATGTTTTTTTTTTAAAGGACACCTGTTTCCATCAGAAACAAATGGGAGCACGAGTCATGACTTTTGAAACACACAGTAAACACGAACAGCACAACATTTACAACCTTTCACCATGAGAGTAGAGCGCTCTTCTTTCATGCTTTCGCAACATAACTTAACTTTTACTACTTCGATACTAAAAACAAAGAATGCGAGAAAACAGCCGCAAAGCCACAGCAAAAACACAGCAGACAAGCCTGGCAAATCTATCGCAACCGCTTTTTCCTTCCATTCTTTTCGATTTAAAAGACCGCGTGGGTTCCCTCGTTCCATGAAGGCAAACGCACCTACATCGAAAATCCGCAACGCAGATTTAATGAATAAGTCTTCAAGTGGGGTGGGCTTAAGTAATATGAAATAAGACGCTTCAACCGAAAAGGCAGTGTCGGGAATGATGCGATAAGACGGGAGAAAAATCCGCAAGTCTTCAACATTACAGAGATAAGCAATTTTCTCCGCCGGCCGCATAAAATCCCATGCATCGCCGATTACAGCGATAAACATTCCCAGTAATGGCACATCCCTAGGTGTCACCTTAATATATTCTATTATGGCGTCAAAGTGATCTTTGGGAATACGAATTTTAAAATCTGACTGATAAAAATCAGCGACGTTTTCGAACGCATCTGCAGAAGTTTGAAAAGTCAGGTCACCGACAAGTTTCGACTGATACGCTGCATTTAAAATCAGGCAAACGACAAGCCAGAGAGAAAGAAAGGGTCGGTCCCTTGCACGGAAGATGCGTAAATTTATAGCAGCATAGGAGAATTTGAAAACATAAGAGAATCGCATAGGGTAGGGACCGCTTTCCTCTAAGAACAACATAAACATAACAAACAGACACGCAAAAAACAAAAAATATGCAACACCATACTTGATATGAGAATTCGTGCAATATTCGGAACATCTGAACGGACGAAACCGGAAATTTTTGCACGCAAACTCCGCAGGGAAGACTGTGGGTTATCGGAGAAAAAACGTAAAGATCCGTTCTACTCGGAAGGCGCACAAATACACTTACTCCGACGCCCGTCATGTTTTCTTGGAACATGATATAAGGAGTGTTACACAATGGAGGTTTGTCTTCCGCATTCATTGCTCTCAAAAGAAAAGAAACAAAATCGTACCACCGCTTCGCCACAGCTTTAGAACTGGGAATCCTGGCCAATACATCGAGGTGCACTTCTAACTCGCAAGAATGAAGATGTGACAGCTTCCCAGATGGAAAAAAAGTTTCGATAACTGGTTGAGCGGTTTTCTGGCGTCTGTCCAAAAGCACGGGCGAAGTGTTGTAGCATTTTCGTTCATTGAAAGGGATATACGTATAGCATTCGCAGAAGTCACCCACACGTTTGGATATAAGCAAATCAACGATCCCAACACTCCACGCAACATCGAATAGTCTCTTCATGTCTGCGGAACTGATGTCAGCCGGGAAAGTCAGAATTGATTTTGTTTTGTGACATCTTAAAAAGAGTTTTAAGAGGGTGCTCATTCTTGCAACGTCGTCTGCAGCAAGAACACACACATCTTCCCATTCGTGGGTCAAAATGACCGTTTGTTTTCTGTCGTAAAACGTCCAAGCAATTCCAGGAATTGTGTTGATGATGTGCGAAGGACAGCGCGGGGATTCTTCGCAAATGAGGTAAACGTTTTTAGGCTGCTGGTATTGAAGAACAACTGGCAGGAAACATTCCTCGGTCTCTTCGACTGTTGGAAGTTGTAAATTCGCTTCGAGAAGTTGGTGAGAGGCAAATAAAATTGCTAACCCAAGCAACGTTTCCATCCTGGTAAATTACTGATATTAACAGCAGTAAAACATGTATTTTGCTAATTCCATTAGTCAGGATGCTGATACATACAGGACTCGTAACAAAGCATTCGGAGCATTAAAGGCTTAAAAAGTTATTCCTTCATGATTGGTTCGCACTGATAGCTTCTCACTTCTTCCACTAGGAATACCCAACTAAGCCTCAGCTCTAGTTTAAGATTTATATGTTGCTAAGGTCGAACGGCTGATAAATACACGGCGCCGTTTATAGATAAAGCTTCTAAGTGCCCCAATTTGCTACTCCAGTTTTCACCATCATGTCCCTAAGTGGGCGGCGCGGCGGCATGAGCTGCACCGGAAATTGAGACCCATAAACACTCAAGAGTAAATTATTCACAGAAGGGTTTGTTTATCGCTATGAAGGGCCTTACTGTCATGGTAGAAATGTTTAAACGAATGTCTAAAAAGTATTGCCTGGCGGAAGCTAAACGCGGGGATTGCAGATGGAACTAGTTTGAGATGGGTAACTCAGAACCGTAGCAAACACTCACGCCTCTGGAGCAGTTTTAATTTAATGTAAGTTTGGCAAAATTACACGAAGACAAACTCTTGTGTGTAGGAGACAGTTTACGTATGCTCTTGTTGTTGCAGACGACGCCTCTGATTAATATTTACAGTGCCAGACTGAAGACCTACAAACTGGTTGCGGTTTAGAGGCAATTTACAATTATTTTCTGCTTCTACGGTGAGTTCCTTAAAAAAAAAAATTAAAGCGATTTGTCTATTGCTGTCATTGCGCCTAAGAAATGAGATAGATAATTACTTATGTTTCACATTGTTTATGTTGATATTAACAGTTGTTTCCTTACGTAAGAGATAAGAATACGACAAAAGATAGACAAGCTTAGTAAAAACTAACTCCTGCCGTGTTACTTTCTAAAAGCCTTCGAGTGAAATTCGCTCTTCCAATCCAAAAACTGACCATGCCAAAGCTTCGAGAGGATAAGATTTATGTTTAAACGAGTTAATTACACTCAAAGCCTAGAGAGTAGGTGTCCCATATATCTGTTTTAGATGTGAAGGTGAAACAGGGGGAGAGGGAGAGCGTAATTTGGTTATTTTTGAAGATAAACCGTTCAACAACCATATCAATGAAAAGGTCTCGTCGAGAGCTCTCCATTGACATGGTTATTCATTGGGGTATCTTTGAGAAAAAATATATTGCGCTCTTCCGCTCTACCTTCATTCCCAAAATAGGGTTTAGTATTTACTGTGATGCTTAAAGTATTGAGAATTCAAATTCTCAATTTTTCAAGTCGAGCGACGAGTTGACATACTTTTTTTTTCTTAGACTTGCAGTTTCCAGTTTCGTGAGTAGGGAAAGGGAAGTGATATTTATACTGAGCGAAAATTTAGATCAGCTACTGTGTGCTTAGCTCTTTAGTCGGTTTGTTGGAAGTTTGCGTCACGGTCAGTCTGTCTTTGTTATTATTATTTTTCTTTTGTCGGGTCATGTCGAGTGTCATGCGTGCTAAGATCCTTTGGCTTTCGTGGAAAGAAATAGCAGGATTATCTTGTTTTAAGCCCGCTTAGTCTTGTCGCGATTATGATCAGGTTGTGTTTTAAATAATTATTAGTGTTAGAATTTTAGTGCGTTGGTGCCTCAAAAATATCCACTGTATAAGACCTCTGTACCCCGGTCTTGGATCTTCAAAAGAACATTGTAAAAATGGGTAAGATTTGCATGTTTGAATTTCACATATATCAGATTTAGATAGCTCAAATCTGATGGCTTGTCTCCTTTCATGATTTTCCTAAATTTCCCTAGCGATATCTTCTTTATGATTATTTGGAACGATAAATAATTAATATAAAAAAAAAGTTCAAGGGACCACTAAACCACCGAATTATTTAAGATGAGAGAGAATCATTTTGCATAGAAAGAAGATTCTACAGAAAGAGAGTAAAATTAGCGAGCATCTCCCTACGTGAGCCAGCGCTAAGAATCCACTATTATAACCAATAACCACCAATACCCACGCTCAATAAAGAGTCGGAATCGAACCGCACAATCAGTCCAGCCCAACATGTAGTGTCCTCAACCATGCAATTGATTGTAAGCGAACGTCACCGATGTACTATCGCGCACAAAAGTTCCGGAACACCCTTTAAGCGCGGCTAACAAGCCGGTAGGTTGGAACACTGACAGTTGACCTTGAGCAGGCCAATCACAGGACTTCTCGGCGCTCGCCTGGCTCCTGCTGCCAACCTAAAAGCTTTACCGCGCAAAAATGGTGTTCCGGAACTTTCGTGCGCGATAGTACACGCAAGATAAATCCCACGAGTCGTTTCCATTCCATAAGGTTAAGCCTCGGTGTTACGTTTCTTAGAAACGTATCGCCGCGCCTTAAACGTCCGTAGAAAACGGTGAAAAAAGTTCGCTGGGATCCCGTTACGGATGTATCATTAATTCATCTCCATACTGGATACCGTCAACAAAATTCAGGTAGAATTCCAATTACAATCTTTGAAGAAGTCTTACTGTTAGAGCTACTGTAATTTTAGTTAATACTTTTCATGAAATTAGTTTTTGCTCTGAATTATACATAAAGATTAGAGAGTTCAGTTTCATTCGCGTGCACTTGGCGAGCCAGCATTCATGAGGGGAGACTTCAACGCCCGTCTAGAGGGCCCAATGCATTGGAAATCGCGTGCAAATAAATCCGTATTGGTAAAGACTCGACAAAGCGACGTACGAATTGCGCCGTGTTATTGTTCCTGACCTAAAATCAACAGCCACTTTCACAATGAATTGAAAGAAAGACTCCGAAACTAATTAACTTTATATACTGTATGCCGAAGGTGTAACTTCAGTCTAGTTTTACATGCATATCCGGTAGTTTTTTAAAGTAGCAACAACATTTTGAGCCGATGGCAAACATTTTATTATTCAAATAATGGCAAAGTGGATAACAAAAGTGATGACACCTGCTTCCATAAGAAATACATAGAAGCAGGAGTGGTGACTTTGTGATCTACTGTACACACGAACAGCATAACATTTATTAGATTTCACAATTTAACTTCACTTTTACTACTTCGAGAACAAAGCAAGAAATGCTATGAAACAGCCGCAAAGCCATAGCAAAAACACGGCAGACAAGACTGGCAAATCTATTGCAACCGCTTTTTCCTTCCATTCTCTTTGATTGGACAGGCCACGTGAGTTCCCTCGTTCCATAAACACAAAAGCGCCTGCATCAAAAATCCGAAAGACAGATTTAACGAATATGCGTTCAAATGGAGTGGGCTTACGTATAGTGAAATAGGACGAATGAAGCGAGAAAACGGAGTCGGGAACCATGCGATAAGGCGGAAGAAAAGGTCACCTTCTCCATTAATGCCGCATCCTTAGGTGTCATGCTCACAAAATCTTTTACGTTCTGATAAAATTCTATAGGCACCCGAACTTCTATATCTGACTGCCAAAAATCAGCGAGGTTTTCGATCGCATCCGCAGAAGTTCGAAAAGTCAGGTCACCTACAAGTTTCGACTGATACGCTGCGTTTAAAACCAGGCAGACGACAAGCCAGAGAGAAAGAAAGAGTCGGTCCCTTGCGCGGAAGATTTGTAACTTTGTAGCGACATTCAGGAGGGTTTTAAAACATAAGAGAATCGCATAGGGTAGGGACCGCTTTTCTCTAAGGACAACATAAACATAAGAGACAGACACGCAAAAAACAAAAAATATGCAACACCACACTTCATATGAGAATTCGTGAAAAATTCGGAATAACTGAACGGACGAGATGGGCTGGGCAGTTTTTGCACACAAAGTCCGCAGGGAAGACGTCGGGTTATCGGAGAAAAAAACGTGAAGATCCCATGCATTCGGAAAGCGTACAAATAAACTTACTCCGACGCCTTTCATGTTTTCTTTGAACATGGTATACGGAGTGTTACGCAATGGAGGTTTGTCCTCCGCATTCATTGCCTTCAGAAGAAAAGACACAAAATCGTACCACCGCCTAGCCACAGCTTTAGAACTGGGAATTCTCGCTAATACATCGTAGTGCACTTCTAACTTGCAAGAATGAAGATCTGATAGCTTCCCAACTGGAAAAAAAGGTTTGATAACTGGTTTAGCGGTTTTGTGGCGTCGGTCCAATAGCACGGGCGAAGTGTCGTAGCATTTTCCTCCACTGAAAGGGATGTACTATCGAGGAAAGATAAATCTACCCCCCCCCTGCAACCGTCAACACACGCGTGTGTTTCGGTTGCCTATCCTCGATGGAGCGTAGTCTGATGGATCGCAGCGGGATTTGGGATC
>Ga0058701_10005788_pt1 | contig 10338 bp, 4 predicted proteins | sample AgamicOrMae_FD_97039 | JGI IMG/M metagenome (GOLD analysis project Ga0058701, IMG submission 97039) | Agave microbial communities from Guanajuato, Mexico - Or.Ma.e | ecosystem: Host-associated > Plants > Phyllosphere > Phylloplane/Leaf | place: Guanajuato, Mexico | collected 2012-06-04 | reverse complement strand
TATCTACGAATATCCGATTTAGAAATTAAACAGAGAGTGTGTTGACCCGACTGCCCCATTTAAAATGTATTAAGCTTGGATTCCGTTTAAAATGCGTTAGGTTGGATACAAGCGTTCGAGTCTCCCTGTAATAATGCATGTCGGGTGAATAGCAACACCCAATCAAATATTCAAATTTCGGAAAAGAAATATTTGATTGTTCTTTTGATTAGACTTCTAATGAGCCTAATTCGAGAAAATATACAGTATTTAACTCTTGGACCCCCGTACACTACACTACCAGTCAAATATAACAATTTTACAGCGCTGCTTACCTTACACGGGGCACTTTCGATTAGTTTTCGAACTCACCTGCAAAAGAAAAAGAAAAACATAAGCACATGGGCTGGGCTAAATAACAAGAACCGTTCTTTCAGAAATTACTTTTTTTCTAAATAGCAGTTTAATGACGTAAAAAGCTAAGGGATTCAGATTTTTCCGCATTTTATTGAAATCTCGAAAAAATTCGGGATCTCTGACAAGTGAGATACCATCCTATATCGTCAACTCATCGTTCCTGAACTCCACGGTTTCATCTATTTAATGAAGCATATCATCATTTGGATAAATGCCCTGTACACCGCATTGCTTTCCCTCCACTCGGCTTCTTGAGATTGAACGCAACATAAAGAACTAAAAAATAAATTTGTATCTGTTTCGCTTTTTTTTTAAATTGGAGTTTGTGAAGATATTTCGATAAATCTTCAAAATCCAATCTCTAGTAAGATCACTTCTCAACAATACTATCAAGGGCGCTATGTGCTCTACTGGATACAGCGATATATCTTGGCAGGAACACAGTTCGAAGATTGCGGTAAAGAAATGTCCGCTTGTATGCGAGTGTGAAGGTGATGATGCAAATTGTGGCCTACCCTCCCGGCGCGGCGCATACACCGAATGAAACGGCCCGCGGGACTGTCCCCATAAATTTGAGCAGCGCTTTATCACGCTTCTAAAACTTTGGTAGATGCAAACATATGTAACAATCTCAGGCAGTTGTTGTGGCCCACGTTGCCAGATTTCTAAAACTTAAACCTTTGATTATCTCCAGAACTACTGGAGATAATCTAGCATATAGGCTATGTTTTGGATCGCCTTCGAGCTGAGCAATCCAAGAATGGGGTTGAACATTAAGTTATCCTTACGGGTTAGAAAAATAACCACATTTAAAAGAGTGAAATCTGGCAACACTGGAGGGTTCTATCGGCCTGCGGTCGCGACTCGTTGCTGCCTCGGAATTTATTCGACCCGAGGTTCCATTGGGGGCTTCAACTCCCGCCGGAACAAGTATTCTTCGATGTAAAGCAGTAAATAACTGGCCGAGCGAGTAAACACCGAATTATACGGTCATAGCGAAAGCAGTGCAATTTGCGAAAAACCGATAATAAATTGTAGCCTTCCTCTTTTCCTTGTTGAAGTGGAACGCCACCTCGAAGGCTAAATTGTTTCTAGTAGAGAAATGCAAAGCATCCTCTTTACTTGGCTCAAGCCGCCCTGCGCCACAGATCGCCCTGCGCCAAAGGCCGCATCAGCCCTTATAGGTCATCGTTTATAGAACCCTTTCTCTATGCATTCTGCGTTGTAATCAGCTTGTTCCAGCCAAAATAGAAAGGGAAACCCACAGGGAAATGCTACACTAACATATCGAAATATTGTTACAAAAATGGATTATTTTTTTTTAGCAGATTCATATTAACGTTAGTGATTTTGTCCGTTTTATACGAGATTGACCAAGAGCTACTCGTAAAAATATTATGAATAAAATCAATAAGTCCAACTAGTCAAACTTAGGGCTGTATTATTAAAAAAAATATTTGTATTTATCAGCTTTTTAGCCTATTATTTTAAAGTCCTATGAAGCGTTTGTATGACAATGAGACTACTGTACCATTGAATACAGCTATCTTAAGATTGCGATTCGAACAACTCAAGGGAGTTAGAAGCGTTCTTTGTCACTGTATGTGGAGCACCTCCTCTGCATTGACCGGAGAACGTCATTGCCTTTAGGTGAAAATAAAACGCCACATTAAAAAAAACTATACTTTAAGTGTTTAAAAAAGCTAGATTTTCCATGGACTAACATGGCTCAACCTCCATGCAAGAAGAGGTAGAAAATTGAACCATTCAAATACATAGAGTGTAATGTATATCAAAGGAGAAAAGGTAAGTGGGAACATATGCATTCATACATACTGATTCCCTTGTCGGCCATGTTGAAGAAAAAAATGTTAACATAAAAAAAGTGGCCATTTTATACGAAAACAAGCACTGACGTCCCGAAACGCTCGGACAAAGTCTACTGTCTTTAAAAAAGAGGTTCGTTTTCTGTATTTTTTTCCAAGTGGAATTTTCCCCCTGCAGTTTCATCACTCGAACATAAACCAAACGAAGTAAAGCACAAGAAATTTTGAGACTATACCTATTCACATCGGGAAGGTTCGAAATCAGGTGAGAGATAGGCAAAAAATAAAAACAAAAAAAAAATGGGGATTGTTGAATATTTTAGATTGGTGTCACGTTGGTTTCCATCTAATTTCATTTGCAATGGGCCGCACGAAGGCGCTGATTAAACTAACGTAATATATCTTGTTTTCTTCCCATATCAATTGGATGACAGAAAATCCATCTTATATTTTTATGTGAATATTGGCTGGCATGTTTTTGTAGCTCCGAGTCACGGGTGAGGAGGGGGGCACCAGTCCCCCCTCTCTTCCTTGGAGGGAGCCCTCTGCTCAGGATTCTATGATGCTAACTTAAAAAAAAGATATTTTGCCGAGTCATCACATATTCATAGCTGAACGTTGCCGTGCAGCGGACGTATATATCCATGTGCCAAAAAGAACGAATTCGCGCCTTCTTCGTTGCACTTAAGCCTTAATTCACCGCAGGTGCATGTCGCCATCTTATACGAGATATGTATCCTATTTACTATGCATGTAAAAGGTGGCATTGCCCAGGTTGTTATACCATGAATGTAGACATTCAGTCCTCACATGACGTGTATTTTTTTTTACAAAGATGTAAACTGATATCAACGAAATAATGTTGTGAATGAGGACCCAAAGAAAGAGAGTGCCGTAAATAGCAGGCTTTGATGTGCTTTGTTGACTTTGGGTGGATAATGTTGCCATAGACTAACAGTAAGCTCGAACCGTGATCACATCAGTCAAGGCCAACAGTAAAAGACTAGTAAATCCTGCAGAGCGGAAGTAGCTCTCAAACAGGTACACCAACTATACGCCCCTAATCAACCCTCCGCTGAGACTATAGTGCTCCTGAAAATCCGAAACACTACTTTTTGTTAACCTTTACTTGAAGTACGACAACTTTGATGATCGGATTCCGACCAAATGGCAGCTGCATTGAGGCTAGAAACTTTCATTGTGACAAAGAACCATTTTGGGCTGTACAACATTTTTGTGGTTTTCGCGAACAAATCGTAAACTTGTGACGGAAATAGTACCGTACACTCTGTGCTATTGGTTTGGGTTACCTCTAGAAAAATCAATCTGTAACTACGGAATTTATAGTGCAAGTAACTCTTCCTATACTAATACATAAAAAAATAAGATGAAATAATAATAACAAAACATATTTTAAAAAATCGAAAAATTCTTCTTGTTGGTTTCAAATAACAACCTGACCTTGGTTAAACCACGCAACAGTCGTTATAATCTTGAAGAATATACTGAACATTCAAGCAAAGTGTATCACGAAAATGGGGAATTCAACATTTTAAGCTGACTTTCTGTGCAATTTAAATCAACCAACGTTTAAGTGTGCATTACAAATCAGTGTTTAAAAAAGCACAGGATTTTAGTCACTGGGGTAGCATGTAAATGCGGCTCCTTGAATTCCCGATTTGCTTAGTCTACTTTTGAAGACTTTTGTATACTTTTAAACCCTTTCTCTTTCAAAGGAGCAAAGAATGCCTTACAAAGGTTGGTAATGTGTTCAAGCGGTAGTAATTCGAGAGGGGAAGATAAAAGCGTTGTCAATGTCTTTTTTAGGGGAAGCGTTCGCGACGAAACCAAAGTAGAGAAAAGTGCTGTGAAGTGGGACAGTAACGACTTGATCCCTTACAGACAACGAAATTGTTCCGTTAAAATTAAGTTAGCCGACGCTGAGGAAAGTTAGGTTTGTTTGCGGCTTACGGCACGTTCGACCAAATCTATCGAGGCCTAAAGTTAAAGGTCTACTAAATACTTCAATGAGTTAAATTAACTTAAATTACGTTGAATGCCCTGTCTTAGCTCCACTCGGTTTGTAGACGAAAGATGAGCAATAAATGAAAAGGAATTAACCTTTAATAAGGTAAATCAATGTTATGTCATCCTCATACAAATCTATGATAATTTCTCATTTTCTACCAAAGAACAGTACGTTTTTCCCAAGGGATGACAACTCATGGTATCCGTTGTACAAAAAGCATTGATATCCGACTGTTGGTTTTGATCGAAATATGGCTGTTTTAATCTATTTTTGAAGTATGTTACTCTTTGACCATAGTCCACTGGTATCTGACCGAAATCCAGGTATTACCAGCGGATATTTTTTATATTCTTCTAAAATCTGTCAGATAATTGAAACTTGGTCAATTTTCTCGACATTCGTTTAATAGACCTCTGATATCCGGCTGATATCCTTGATATCCTGATATCTGGTGAACTGATTTCCAGCAAAACATTACCTCTTCTTGGTTCTTCCACGTTCTACACCAAAAAAGATCCAAGATCAAAAGACACATGAGATTTTTTTATCTGCTGCACAGCTTCAAACTTGCAAATTTCAGATCCCTCATTTAGGAATATTTATTCCTCTGGAATCCTATGTCAAAGAACCGAGTCGGGTGAGAGAGTATTTCAATTGCAAAACCTTTTTATGAAAGACAATTTTTTCCCTTGCACATTTTTCTTGGGAATAAACACACCTAAGAGGTCAGAACATTGACTTTCTTCTCTCATATTTACTACGACCTCTATCAATCAAGCTTTGTCAACAGTCCTCATTTATTCGAAAACCACGCGCGGAAGTTGTAAGCATGGAGTACAAGAACAGTTACCGGAAGTTGGTCACCATAGAACGGCCAAGCACTTTCTATTAGAGGTTTTCTTTGTTAGGAAAGTCTTGCTGGACAATGATCTTTTGTGGACTGCGACGGACAGTAGCCTGACCCTTGACGTCCGTAAATAGCGCTTAGGTTAACGGGTACCGGTGCCAAAGAGGTACCCATTCGCGCTGTTTGCCTGACATATTCAATCGAACGCACAGTGCGATTTATGCTGAGATCAGCTCTAGGTCATGTGGCGTGGCTTCCATTTGGACGAGTCAGCTCCAGTTGCTTCCTTCCAGATCAAATATTGGTAAATGCGATCGAGGCGAACATATCAGATATGGAGCCGGACAAAAACGCATGTGTCCGCAACGCTCCAATTGCAAATACCAAATCAGTTCCAACGAAATCCGCTTTCGCCGAGCTAGACTTCATCTTTTGTTTAGCTTATATCAGAAAAAAGGGATATGGAACTCTGATGAGAAGAATCCCTGAGGGTTCACTTTCACGAAGTCGCAACCATTTGTCGCAAGCAGGTCAAGGAGACCGATCGTGAGGGAAGACAACCAAATCTAACCTAACTTAACCTAACCTAACATAGATGATACCAAACTAATAACCTTCGGCAATATTAAAGATAACAAACGATGTAATTTATTTCAAATCTAACCTGACTTAACCTAACCTAGCAGAAACGAGACCAAAGTAATAACCCACGACAATATGAAAGATAACTCAAGACGTATTTCATGAGCGAGGTATTCTTAAAATAATTATTGCGGTCGGGGAAGGCTATTCACAGTTACGAGACTGCGAACTAATTAAAAAGATATATTCGCAGTTTCTGAAAGCTACGGACCAAACATTATTTGCAGAACCCAATTAAATCTGTAAATTAGTGGCGAGGTTAAGAAACAGGTCAAGTTTTGTGGTTTCTGTTGAATTTCATCTGAAACTATGCGTACTGACATGCGTACTGCGTAATGACACGCTGGTTTTGTTATACTACATACATTCATTTCCGAATGATAGCTTAACTTAGTTACGCTAATATTGTAAAAATCTTCAAGTAGAGGTTTTGATTTTACTTTCCGCTTTACGACCATTCATATCCCGGGGTAACAGCAGACAAGATCTTGTGAAGGACCGGCGTGGGTGTAGAGAAACGTATAGGGGTTTACAGTAACAAGAGTTTTAATCACAGGATTTCCTTAGGGTAACGCGGCATTTCCTGCCCTGCAACCGTGTCAAGAGTGCGTGCTCCTTGCAGACTCAGTGTTGCCAAATTCCGGGATATGATAAACTTCATCCTAGTTTAACTCGAATAGCCATACAGATAAAGTCACAAACAATACCCTTACTGGAAAGCGCATGCCGCATGAGATGGCTATTTCAAAAAGGTACTGTTTGGCAGGTTTTCTGAGCCTATTTTAAAGATAAACATAGTTGACTTAGCGAGTTAGTGAAATCGGGCAACACTGTAGTGCATGCTACTGGGCGCATTTTGTACGGCAACGCGCAGAGGTTTGCGGAAAATTTGCACTTTGGAAAATTAACGCGTCCATTCCCGTACATTGCCATTTATCCTCGAATCTACACGTTTTGCACAAAACGATAATTATGACAATTCTCTGTGCTTTCCCTCGGTTTACGATGCTCAATGGAATGAAACCTCATAGTCACGTTCCGTGCGGCGGAAAATATTTATTGGAGTAAAAAACAACAACAAAAAACAAGAGGAAAACTTTGCTCATTTCAATACTGCGTTTGTATGTCCAGCTATGTTAACATACTTTTTTTTATTTTTTTTACAAAAAAAAACAGAGTTAATGATTTTAATGTTTTAAGAATTTTCATATTAGCGTCATTCCAAAATGCCGCTCTAAAAATAATTAATAAATAATAATCCGTTTTTTTTTAATTTAACGTTGAATCTTAAAACTACTTGCTATGGTTAAAATTCACATAAGACAAGTTTGTCCGTGACTAAAACAATTGTATTTCAAGTTCATCCTGAGCTGTGGTGAAGACTAATAAGATTACCATAAATCAGTAGAGTAATCACTCTATATGTGGGTGTTCAGTGAATTTTCATTGAATCTCAGAGACTCTCACTGATTCAAATTTAATGTTTAAAAAGTGGGCAACCCGATTAGAGTTAAAACGACGGTAACAGGACGGCTGGAAAATAATTCGCTATTCCGAAAATTAGTTGACGAAAAGAAGGTTTGGCGATCAGAGCTCCCGAATAGGAACCATAAAATGAGGTAGAGAAAGGTACAAGAAAAGTTTGCCGTGTCTGTGCAAGAGTTTTCCAGAGTACCAGGTGGTTACACAAAGGCATAGCCGTAAAGGTACACCCATAAATGTAAGGGGTGCTGGACGAGGGTGGGGGCAGGGCGACGGTAGTTTGTAAACTACTCAACAAAATGTGGACATCAACTCGACGAGTTTGCGATGTTGTTTACTCAAATTCTGCAATAACTTCAAAACTGTGATTTGCGAATTTCCCACTTTAGTATATCGCGACCAACGAGTATTCCGCTACAATCGTAAGTGTGTGCCTTTAGCGACGACACACTTCTCAGCTTGGCGACGAAAGTTAGAGCTCCAACGAGGCGACATCTGTTGGCCCAAGACAGTAAAATAAAGTCAGTTTTCATGTTATGACTTTGATCACTGTTCAGAAACAGTGGGATAATCTGGAAGAAGTGCGAAGTTATTTAAATTAAAGTTAACTTTCTATTGTGTAGGGATAAGAGAGTTATGGACTACCAGGTTACGTGGATAAAATCCTGTCTCGTCCGACGGATTGTTAGGTACAATCGTATAAACACGAAATTTCATCAATACTCTCACGATTCGACGATTTTTTTATCATATCCGCCGTCAATGAAGCGAAGAATGGCGAGTTTGTTGGACTGTTAAAATCGCACGCAAAACAGAAATAAAACACGAGAATATCGCACGGTCCTCACTCCACATATGCCTCGCCGCTTTGACGCTTTAGTTTCACACTTTGGTATGCAGCCGATTATATTGCCGCACTCAATACAAACTCAAAAGGCTTTTCGCAATCACGCTTGCGTTACCCGCGCAATCCGCTATTAGCCAATCAAATCGCGCCTTTTGTTATATGCTTTTAAAAATCCTGAAAAACGAGTACCCGATTTAATTCGAAGTGGACTAGAGACAAAACGAAAATTTCCGGTATCAGGAACAAACTCTTAACCCAAGACGCAATGACCGCATTCTCCGTTAATGAAAATTATATCTCTTTTGAGTAGTTACTATACCCGATTTGGAATTGAAAGTTATAACGATTGTATGTTTAATAGTTACTCTCAAAGCCATTTCTAGTGACATTTTACATGATTGAAAATGATTACACCACAGGAAAAAAAATAAGTGATGTTTTAATGTAATACCCCTAAACTTTACAGGAACACCAGTGACATTTAACTCGTAGACCAGTAAAGCTATGACATTCATTGGGATTTCCTTTAAGGTTTCACTGAATTCCAATAAAATTTCCAGGACCACCATGATTATCGATAGTGAACTATAACTATGAACTTTCTAAGAGTGTAGACCTATCAATTGCTATGTCTGTTAATGAAAACCTTTAGTATCGAGCCCTCCCATTTGCTTCTGATGGGCTTACCGTGTTATGTTGTTAATAGATTAATCTTGAAAAACAATCAAAATACTACATGAACTCGCTCTAACTTCATACCCAATACTAATGTTTGGCGACTAAATAATATCGCTTTTTGTTGGTTAATTGCTCTGAACTTATGGCGCACGGTAGAATACTATATCTCGTACCTATTTCGTTTATAGTCACACTTTTTTTTGCTGTAACAAGAATATTTGTTAGTAGGAATAAACCAAGTGCTCTAACAAATGAATTTTACAGATCACTCATATTATTCGCACAATAATGTTAGCTTATTGAAGTGATTTCGGGAAAAATTCACGAAAGGAAAAAATGGTCTATACCCTAGAGGACGAGGGGCAGAAGTCTAGCGTGAATTAACTGGTGCTGATCGATGTTTATAGAGAGAAAGAGATTTGGGTGCACAGAGGGCGTTGGTGGTCCCTTGCTGGCATGGTATGCCGGTCCCAAGCTAGCAACCTTTCCTCAAGAGGACAGCCAATCCTGTCGAATAAATGTAAAGATGTTATCCAGCTGTCAATCTCGTCGGAATTGGTTTTACCAGCTGCCAGGTCTTCTTCTATATGCTCATCACGTTTCCCTCCAAAGACCAAAGCTTTCCCAAATCACGAATTCTTTCTTAAAATTCACTTTTCGATTCGGAAAAAATCAAGCTCTAATCGAGAGACGCACAACCAATCCTCACACGTAGATACTCGGTTTGAGTGATGGAATCTCGTGATCGTTAGCTCTTTTTCTTTCTTTTTTTTCGATCGTTAATTTATTGCTCTGCACCAATATAAAGCGGGATTACCGATAACGAGACTTACAAAAAAAAAGAAAGTATAATTCCTAACGATAAAGAAAAAAACATGTTGGTATAAAAACAATAGAGGGAAGAAGTCAAAATGGCGTGTTAACTTGTTCTGTTAGATCTTTCATCGGCGAGCCAATCAGAGCGAAGAACCAAGTACATAAACTACAAGCAAACTTAACCTAAGTTAGCCTAACGTAACGATTGCCAAGCCTGATATTGAATCGTAGGGCCATGAAATAAAACAAGAGTTACAAGAAGGTACAGTGTCATCGCCCAAAGTAGCACTTAAGTGCTAATCAAATTGGACAAAGTTTTCTTAAATTTAAAGTACAAATTTACCCAAAGAATCATAAGAGACGAACATACAAATCGCAAGTATGTTTTAAATAACTCTCGAGCCGGGCAAATCAATGTCGCCTTATTCTTTTGAAACACGTACTGAAATATAAAAGCCATTTTCTTGGAATCAGAGAACATTTACGGCAACAACCATGCTATTTTCTCTTTATTTTTGAATGAATTGATATGAATGAGTTGAGTTAATGGACAACGATTTCCAGGCGGAGAGTTTGATTTACATCAGATAGTAAAAATACTCATATTTCAATCGTTAAATTAACAATTATTAACTGTCCCTACGACTCTGGTTTGTTACGGCGACCTTCACTTTTTTTTTTTTTTTTTTTTAGGCAAAAAAATCATTTTCTCCGTTCTGAAAGAATGCTCGCTTTATTTTATGTGTGGGCTTTTTTTTTTGTGTTGTGTGCTTCT
>Ga0058701_10005787_pt1 | contig 10338 bp, 5 predicted proteins | sample AgamicOrMae_FD_97039 | JGI IMG/M metagenome (GOLD analysis project Ga0058701, IMG submission 97039) | Agave microbial communities from Guanajuato, Mexico - Or.Ma.e | ecosystem: Host-associated > Plants > Phyllosphere > Phylloplane/Leaf | place: Guanajuato, Mexico | collected 2012-06-04 | reverse complement strand
GCACGCAAACGTCACCTCACACCTGAGGAATACAAGGCTGCTCACCTACATGTGCTCCTTAATTGTGGTGAAGTTCAGCCATACCTCCAGTAAGTGGTTCCGTTAGGTGTGTAGAATAGCATCATACAATGTAATCTACAGCTCTTATTCCACATGTGCTACGTAACTTGTGCAGGTACTTTCGTAACATTATGTCAATGGGTCAACCGCAACTGTCCCACGAAGACATGGATAAGATTATTAAGGCCTAATTTCCACAGTGGTTTAAGGACACTGTACGAATATCCCTCAATCATTTTCTCTTACAAATTTAAGTAAATCCATAATTGCAAATAGTAAGCAGTAACCTTATATCGTACAGGTTGCCCATTCCCATGTCTTCAATGATGCACGACAACTCTGGTTGCAACAACTGGTTGAGGGGCCAATCACAATTGTTCTTTAACCATATATAGGGTACAAGGTACATGGTGTGCGATTTCATACCAGAACAAGAAATGCAAACACGAAAACATACTCATGCGGTGTCCTAGTGAAAGGGACCGGAGAAGGAGATAATCGTGGGGTTGAATACCACAGAGTGCTCGAGGAAGTGTTGAGGGTTGAGTACTTGGGTGAGGCAATCAAGTGATGTGTGTTGTTTCGTTGCGATTGGTTTGACCCTGCAAACCCTCGGGGTATGAGGTACTCGAGGGTAAATCGTGCCTATGAGGTGAACCACACTCGTCGGTACGCAAAGTATGACCCTTTTATCATTGCTGATGTTGCATACCAAGTCTTCTACCTTCCGTACCCAGTTGGTGTTCCTCAGAAAGGAAACTAGTGGGCTGCATTGGTGAACAAGTCACGCATATGCCCACACAAGTCTAATGATGGAGAAATGGTTGCCTCGATTTTCCAAGAGAATGTAATGATTCCAACTCACACTATTTCCGAGGCATTGGCGCAACATCTAGGTGACAGTAGTCATGGGGGCGAGGAAGTGAATGAGGTAAGAGGGATGGATTCTGAAGAAGAGGAACCACCTGAGGTATATGAAGGTGAAGAACAAGAGTGGGATGATTTAGAAACAGACAATGAAGAAGAAGATGTGCACATTCACTACCATTCTAGCGAAGACGATAGTGACAGTGATGATGACGACATATTACCTAGTGACGAATGAACACTCCAGTCTAATTATATGCTTATTGTCGAAACCTTATATTATGTGAAATCTATCATTCAAGTATGAGTTTGTTCATTCATGTCTATGTGTAACTTCAATTGTATGCCAATCAATGTACATCTTCCTGTCATTGCTTTTTCTCGACAACTTACAAATGGTATGCTATGTGTATGTGGAGTCCGTAATGTTTTATACTTATGTCAGTTAATGAATGCTTTCGTTGTGTATGTAGACAACGTTACAAGTTTCCATGCCATTGTGCATAAGTTCTAACCTTTTTTTTATTTAGTTATATTTGAGCACGCTACACATTAGGGGAAACGGCCTTTTGACGGTGAGACTCTGTCATTACTTTGAACACTTGTGGATGTCTGTTGTGGACTCCGAGTGTGTGACCCATTGAGACGTAAACTCCGGCATGTGGCCGATGAGTTTTGAATGCATATATATATTTTTGACTACTGCAGGTTTGTAATTTATGGCTTAAGGTCAGGCTAACGTCCATGTGTAGGGGAAACTCTGCCCGTTTGACTTTAGGTATGACTTAATACCTGTGCATTTTTTGCTAATGTCAGAGGCTGATCTTGCTTGATATGTTGATGTATGTTGTGGACTCCGGGCGTGTGACCCGTTAAGCTGTACACTCCGGCGTGTGGCCGATGAGATGTGAACACTTGAATTGTATGTGAATTTTTCCTACTGCAAGTTTGTATATACGGCTTCAAGCCAGGCTAACGTCCATGTATAGGGGAAACTCTGCCCGTTTTTTATGATGTGACTTAATACCTGTGCATTGTTTGCTAATGTCAGAGTCTGATGTTGCTTGATATGTTGATGTATGTTGTGGACTCCGGGCGTGTGACCCATTGAGGTGTGAACTCCGACGTGTGGCCGATGAGATGCGAACACTTGAATTGTATGTGAATTTTTCCTACTGCAGGTTTGTAATATACGGCTTCAGGCTAGGCTAACGTCCATGTATAGGGGAAACTCTTCCCGTTTTACTACAGAAATGGAAACATTTTACACTTGATGGCACGTCCACACTAACGCAATAATTTATTTTCCATTTGTAGATGTCAAACAGGGACTCTGGGCATGACCCTCGACGACGAGGTAGGGGGAGACAAGGAGCAGGTCTCTCACAACCCTCACCGGTTGCAGATGAGGAAGAAACTTTTGTCACACCAGACAAAATCCTGTCACAGACAGTTCAGCCCCAATCTGTTATCCCCAACCCTGGGTACGATCCATGATTCAACTTTCCCTATTTTGACTCCTCCCAAGTCCCACCCCAACAGTCAAATGCAAACACTCCCCAACCAAATGTTGGTGACATTCCGAGCACTTCATGGCAGAACCCTATGTTTTGGCAAACGTACGGTCGCTACATGTCGTACAACCACAATTGAGTCCTGAGCCTATTTGGGAATGTGAAGCAGAGCACTGCGACCCACCCCCCACAGCCCCCTACCCAAAATTTTGACCAACCACAGCCCTCCCAACCAGTATCCCATGCCTCCCAAGCCCCGGCTGAGACAGAACAACCATTGTTATCAGGACAAGCTCACACTCCGAGCACAACGAAGGTTTTCATTGAACCTGAAGGGGACACGTAAGCTTAAGCTAATTTCAGTTGGCTGCAAAATATGTGTTGAACATAAAATCGTTCCTTGCATAGTATTTTTGTCTAACACATTCGAATTTAATTGTAGGTTTCATCTATACCAAGGATTGCCAGGGCGAATTGGGGAGGTAATCAAAGGAAAGTACCCTGGAGCATGGCTAACGTGGGGAGATGTGCCGAGTGAGTTGCGCAATTTCTGGTTCAACGAATTCAAGGTGCTTTTTAATATACATTTACATAAGCATATTATCTGCTAATGTTTTCTAATCCCACTATGGACATTGTCGTTAGACTTGTACAACTGTGATTGCAGAAGTCTTCTACTGGATGCCTGAAAATGATGGCCTCGTGCGGAGGAATTTTGAAATTCGGGCCGCAAAACAGTTAAAGAGCATGTTTGCGTGCGCACGTAAGACAGGGAAGATGCCCAAGTTTTTGTCACCCGACAACGCCGAGCAGTTGCGCAAATATTGGGAGAGCCCAGACTTCAAGAAGCTAAGTGATCAGAACAAAAAAAACCGCAACAGTGACCAAGGCGGCGTGAGGCCATCACTTCATACATGTGGTTCTATTCCCGTCATGGAGTGGCGAAGATGATATGTAAGTGCATTATAATTATTTACATGATATTTTATTAACACACACATACGTGATTATATATTTCGTTTCACATGCAGAAGCAAAAGCTGAATCGGGACCCCACAATGCATGAACTGTACAAGGACCTTCACCAGCACAGGACCTAGGACAAGCAGGGGAGCTGGGTGTGCAAAAAATCAGAGATAAAATTGGTAATGCTTTCCCTATATGTTCATACAGTAGTATCACTCTATATTATAAACGCTCAACATGTGACCATTGATTTGATTAACATGTTCTTTGTAGGTGGAACACACTCAGAAGTGGGAACAGTTTCACAACACCCAGCCCTCGACCAAGGACACAACCAACGATGAGCCATTATTGGAGCGCGATTTTTGGGTTGTGCAAAATCTCAACAACAAAGGTCGTGTGTATGGGTTTGGGTCCGAGGGCCTTGTGATGAGACAACAATCCCGCCAGTCAATGCCTGCTCGGTCTTCATCAGTCAACAACTATGACGCGTGCGAAATGGCTCAAGGGTTGAATGGGAGCGTCACTAAGGCCGCCGAAGAAGCTTGTCAGGAAGAGTTGCGTTGCAAAATTGAGGACGAAGTTACCCAGAAGCTGAGCGACAAATTCACCAAACATTTGGCTGATGCAAAGGCTTCCCTGGAGAAGACGATGAAGAAACAGATAAAAAAGAGTCAAACAAAACTAGACCGCATTTTGGATTTCTTCAAACGCCAACGCACGGGATCTTCCTCGACGGTGCCTCCTGATATAAGTCAATTTGAAGAGGAGACTGATGATGAGAAGAACGATAAGACACCTAATTTGGGGGATGACTCTACTCATCCCTAGGTAATAGTACTTATTCGTTGGACTTATTATGGCATGTTCACATGTATTCTTTGAGAAACTAATTAGTATGTATCCTTTACACTATTGTGAAAGTTATTTATTGTAATTTATATGAATTTGTTTATTACAGCATGGTTATAGCGGTTTTCTTTATAACTATTTTAGTACTTCACATTCGACGTAAGCTGAAATCCCGAAAATGTTTCAACACTTTTTTTTGCCCTTTTTAAAAAATTGTGACGGAATTTGTAATGGAATTCCGTCAGAAAAAGTGAATTCTGACGGAACTCCGTCACAATTTTCCATCGCAAATAACTATTGTGACGAAAAATTGTGACCGATTTCCGTCACAATTTGTGACAGACGGTCAACATTCCGTCACAATTTGTGAGGGATGGTCACCATTCCGTCACAAAATTGTGACGGAATCCGTCACCATTTTTCCGTCCGTCACAAAATCTCCTTTGTTTGTGGAGTTCCTCCTTCCAAAATTGTGACGGATCTTCCGTCACAATTTCCGTCACAACATCCGTCACAATTGTCTAATGTCCGTCACAATTTCCGTCACAAACGGATTGTGACGGAAAAAATTCCGTGACAATTATTCCGTCACAAATAATTGTGACGGGCGATTTTCCGTCACAATTGTCCGTCACAATTACATTTGTGACCAATGCAATTGTTACGGACTAATTTATGTCACAATTTCAACTTTTCCGTCACAATTTCAGAAATTTTCCGTCACAAATTGCAACTTTTTCCGTAGTGAAAGTTAAGTTTTAGAGATCACCTTATATATGTGTGGATGAGGGGCTATTTTTGGGTGGACTGTGGGGTTGCTGGGAGGATTGGGGGTGGTACAGGGCAGCTCTAGTGATGCAAGGGTGGCGGTAGCTAGCCAAAAAACAATGGTGGAGTAGGCGGATAGTAGGCTAGCACAGGTAAAACAAAACAGGGGGGTGTGCTTGAAATGGGTAGGGGAAATGAAGGGGATATTTGAGCTAATTGTTCTAAATCTTTTTAGGGGTAAGTAGCTAAGTTTACTAGTTAAATATTGGCTAAAATACAGGTGAAAATCAGCTCATAGATGCTCCAAATATTCAGCTCAAAATCAAGTGTATTCTTGGGGTGAAAAGTCAAAGTTGGTGACTTAATTCTTTTACTAGTATACAATTGCTATTTTACTAAAACAAAATGCTTCACTTATACATACTAAATCAATATGTTTGGGTTTACATAATGTCAAAGTTGAAACAAACATTTATTCGCTAAATGTAATTAATCGATGCTTACTACCATTATGCGATTTAACGATACTTAAAATTTTAACGTAACTTGAAATTTTGATTTGTAATGCAGAGCCCAAAATTTTCTTCCAATGGAAATGATAAATAAAATAAATGAATTCGAAAAAGTAACACATGATGTAATTAAACAATTAGACATGATTTAAAGAAAATAATTAAATGCGCTGTAATGTTAGGCCATTACAATTCCCAATCCAGCAAGGTGTGGAGAAGCTATCAGGGTCCATAAGCTCAGTGAGAAGCTTGTTAAGAACCACGACACTACACTCCTCACCTTAAAGCAAAGATCTCATGCTCATCAATTTTTCTCTTTTTGGAGAGGATTTCTTTCAAGAATTTAGCAAACATTGACATTTGTGACAAAGCATTAATGAAAGGAACGTTAACATGCAACTTCTCAAGCACATCAGGAAACATGCCAAATTAAGCATCAAGTTTAGCCTTAGCAATCTTTGTGGGAATGGAAAATGGGACATGTAAGGCTTTAGGGAATGGGACTTAGACTCCTCAAACTTCTCACTCTCTTTTCTCTTTAGAGACTCATCCTCACTAAACAAAGTGATGACACCCTCATTATGGTCATTCTTACCCTCCTTCTCAACTTTAGCACCTTTAAGACCCTCAAACTGTTTTCCACTTCTTAAGACAATGGCATTACAATGCTCCATGGGGTTCGGTTAAAGCTTCCTAGGAAGTCTACTGGGGGATGTAGAAGATGAGTTAGCTTGTTGTGCAATTTGTGACTCTAACATCTTGTTATGAGTAGTTAACGAATTGAACTTAGAGGCTAATGGCTTAATGTACTCATCCTATTTTTGTTATGCTAAAGGCACACTCTCCAACATAGCTTCAAGGTTAGACTTTTTCTAGAGGTGGTAGAGGAAAGTTAGGTCTTTGAAAACCTAAGGCTATAGGCCTTGCATTAGCCTAGGAAAAGGGAAGATATCAGTTCCCATAGGACAAGTTCAGGTGGTGCTTCCACCTGGATTATGAGTATTGAAGTAAGGTTTATTGCTGGCCTAGGTTAGAAGTTGTTCATATACACAACTGGCTCACTATAGGATTGGGTAAAGGTGTTCCCAATTGGACAATGCACAATCATATGATCAAAAGAACCACACCTTTCTCAAATAAAGGATAGGGCACAAGCAACAATGACATTCACATTTAAACGATCAAGTTGTTGAACCCCAGAGGCAACGAATTAAGCCATGTCCCCATCTTGTCCCTACGAGAGAATGGAAACAAACGAAGATGTATTGCACCAGTGGAGGCCTTGTTGATCCTTAAAGTGTTGCAAACATCTAGAAAAACTGAGAGGTGTGAATTGGAATCTTCAATAGGTGTACTGCTAAACTAAGATTATTGTAGGACGGAGATAAGTGTCGGCTTGAGTTTGAAATTATTAGTGGTCACGGGCGGTCTAGTGATGCCCAGGGTTTGGCTATGGGCCCTTGAGTGACATAGTATTAAAGGGTTCTTCTTTTCTTATCATCTCCTCCCACCATTGTAAATGTGATTGTCTTCTCTTCATATGCTCTTTTCCTCTGTAATATATGAAAAGTCCTCTCGTTCTTAGAGTCAAACTCAAAGAGTGCTCTAAAATGAAGGTTCTTTTGCATAATATGGAGGACAACTTACATGCAAACAAAGCACACCCATCTGTTAAAACTGAACAAGAAAAGAAAAATAAAAATATTTAGGCAAACTATTAGAGGTAACTCAATATCCAACTCTGATCCCGACCACTAGCACTAAAAACATGTTCTCCTGCAAAAGTCCACGGGTGTTGTAGAATAGCTCAAGGTTGTTCCCATAAAGATTAGATTGAATTACTAAACCACCCTTTTAGAATTTGCTAAACGAAATCACAATTTGGCCTGGAATTTGTCTAACAAATACTAAATAACCATAATTAACCTCAATGACTGAAAACATCTAGGGGGAAAACATCACTTATAATAATGTGTTGATCTTACTTGTCTAAATAGCACTTTTCACTTTAATTGATTCATTTATTGGTTGATAATAACAAAAATTCAAAACCTTCTTTCAAAATAGAGTAAGTTAACTTGATCAAACTAACATTAACTCTGATTGGATCTTAATTTAAGCCAGTTTAAAGAATAAAATTATCTAAAGACCACTTAATTCACAACCCTTTCTCATGTAATTATTGAACAAAGTCTAACCCAAACTTTCCAATGCTGATTTTCACCTTTCAGTACTTCAATCAAGCATCCAATATGCATGCAAGAAATTGGCTAGAAATCTTACAGTAACAATTAAAATTATTCGGTTAAAATTGAAGCAATTAAACAAAGTTCAAAGTGCCAACTGGCCAATCAACACATTATTTTTGGCTTTGCAAACCCCTAGATTAAAGAAATCTACTCACATATGCTTGAATAATCCAAATAAACATTCTCAAAAATCTAAACTAATAAGAAAGAACCAAAAGTAAAGTGAAGAAAAAGAAATCTTATGCTCAAGTCGATCTCTTAATTTGCCTTTAAGCATTTGCTTGTTGTTGATCTTACTTCTTCTAATCTCTCCAACGATGGACTAATGATGTGAAGTGAAAATTTTGATGGAGTTTGATGAAAAGAGAAATGGTCTATAAGGAAGCAGAAAAACTAGGCTTTGAAGCACGAATTCGCAACTAGTAACGTAGAAAACGCACGGGAAACTAACGTCCGTGGAGAAAACTGAATGAGCACGAGAATAAAGGCCCACTACAGCTAGCCCATGGTGGCCGTGGTGGCTGGCACACTTGTGTTCAACTTTTCTTCCGATCTTTCTTCATGGGATCATCCTCAAACACAGTAATTGCCATGGTATGTCCATGTTGGGTCATTTTGGGCCGCTTTTGGGCTTATTAGGCTGAAATCTACACGCACACTTGGCACAAGCAACATCGAAGCATAATAGAAGAAATTGAGGTATAAATCATACAACGAATCACTTTAATCCCCAAAAATGACTCCTTAATACTCAAATAAACCATGCAAATATGGCATTAATCAGTGAAGGGCGCCCCACATCAGATATATTTAAAATTGAAAGTCGTAAAGGAGGAAAACAATAGATTTGCCCTCTTGTGCTTGACATGACAAGTGAAGCAAAAAAGAGCTTGTAAAGTTGACTAACTCCGTTCTCTTTCTTGTGAATGACATAATAAGTGAAGCATAAAGATCTTGTAAAGTTCAGTAACTTTATTTTCTTTTTTGACTTAATTTTTTCTAGAATGGCCTTACGGGCTTCTATGATATGGGCTTCTCTCACCTATCATTTTGGTTTTTCAACTTAACTATTTTTTCTTTTATATTTCCCACCCTCAGATTTTTAGTCCAGACTTTTGCATGGCATCTGTTTTTCATCCATTGTTCTAGAGAGGCATTCGCCCTTTTTTTTGTTTCTTCAAGAAAATTAAATTTGGACGTGCATGGCTAGAGCCTAAGGTTTCTGATGTATCCCTATAAAGAGTACACAATTTTATTTGGATTTTTCTAGTTATTAGATCAACTATGATATGAATAGGGAGTCAAGGTCAAATGTAGTGCAAAGTATGTAAGCTAATGGCATCTTTTTTGTTTTTTAATTGACAGAAGAAAACATGAAGTAGGAGACGGCTAAGTCTAAGGTGAGCTACTTGCTTACTCTTGTTTACAAGGATCAAGCATTATGTAGCTCTTGTCTAAGGGGAAAAAAAACCTCAAATGGCAAAATGAAAAATGAAAGATAAAAAGGTTGTCCTGGCCACTTTTGGCATGACATTTATAGAACTTAAATTGAAGGGACACATGTCGTTAATGAGATAGTGACAGAAGCATTCTGCTAGAAAAGGACTAGAGCTTCGAGCTCCTGCTCTTTTAGGGCATGACCTTTTGATGAATGTTGTTGTAACACCCGGTTTTCAAACCCTGAGTGGTGAACTCAGGACGATAATGTTATGAAAAATTTGGGTTTATTGTATTTGTTTTACTGATTTAATTTTCAAAAATAAGTTGTTTATATCATGAGAGCTCGTAATATTTGATTTAATTGCAAAATTATTAGCATTTGAATTGAATTACGAAAACAATATTTCATGATATTAATGTGATTTAGTTGGGTAACGGTTACTAAAATGAAGTAAATAATAATAGTGGTAACCAAATAAAGGAAAAAGAAATAAAGTAGTCAAAAGGGGAGGGGGGCTCTCATTTCACTCGGTTTCCCTCATCTCATTCCCGACCCCCTCTACCTCCTTCGTCCCTCGCACTTGAAACCCTCAAACCTTAACTCCTGAAACCCATCCCAGCTAGAGTCGCGAGAGAGAGAGAGTGAGGAGCAGACGGCGACGGCAGGGAAGGACGGCCAGCGATGACGAGGCGGCTGGAACACGGGTAGGAACCCCTCCGCACCGAAGCCAGAACCCGTGCGTTAAAGAGGGAGGTGGCGAGCGACGTTGGCTGGTGACGGCGCTGCAGGAGGCCAGTGGGTCGACAGAGGGGGAGTGAGTCTCTGGTGGCTGGCCCAAGTTCAGCAGCAGTGAAGGCAGAGAGGGGAGACCGGGACGGCAGTGGCAGCAAGGAGCCCGAAACCCTAGCCCTGACCTGACCCAATCAGCCCAATAAACCCATATTACGGGTCCTCTAGCTTGGATCGAGATGGGTGGTCTCTAAACTCTAAATTAATAATAATTTCTAAGTTTTTAACGCTTGATTGCTTGATTATATGCTCGAATGTTTGCATGTCGATTTATAGAATTGATTATATAATTATGGTACTGAGTTGAGCATGAATCGAGT
>Ga0058701_10005786_pt1 | contig 10338 bp, 6 predicted proteins | sample AgamicOrMae_FD_97039 | JGI IMG/M metagenome (GOLD analysis project Ga0058701, IMG submission 97039) | Agave microbial communities from Guanajuato, Mexico - Or.Ma.e | ecosystem: Host-associated > Plants > Phyllosphere > Phylloplane/Leaf | place: Guanajuato, Mexico | collected 2012-06-04 | reverse complement strand
TTCTTTTCATTCTCTTTTCATTTTTTCTATATTTCCTTTTTATATGTATTTTTTCCTTTAACTTTATTTTCTTAATTTCTGTTTTATTTCTTTTTTCACCTTTTAAAATTATATTTTTTACAGGTTGTATATCGTCTAAAATAAGTAAAATCAACGAAATACAACAGCGTTAAAAGGTAAAATGCGTTGAGGTACCTCGGAGGTGCCAAGTTCCTTCGTAACCGCTCCGCTCAAAGGCCATCAAGCCTATGCCTGAAGCGAAATCTCGATTGTCAACCGTTAGCAAAGGTAAGCCTTTGGTAGGTGCCCTGTGCCCCGCTCCGCTAGCGCTTTCATCAAGCCTATTGACTACCTTTCGGCGGCAGCAACAAGGCGGCGCGACGCCAGACTTGGCACACGACGTTTGCACGCTTTCATCTTGAGAGTGTTCGCCTGACTACTCTGCGAATTTAACAGCTGAGTATGTCATTTTGACTACGTAAGTCGACACGCATGAGAACAGAGACTTGAGTGTTTTCGCATTTTTGTGTGCCAAATAAAAAGCCGGAGTGAAGCAACAGTACAAAAATTCGCTAGATGGCGCCATTTCCGACTTGTAGGCCGCGACTGCACATCCGCACCGCTGCCGCGGGGTAATATGTCGTCATAACTGCCGCTGACAAAAACAAACGTACGCCAGGATATGTGGCTTGACACATGGACCCTTCATCCTGCTGTTTTGCCTGTGATTTCGTATGAAACGAAAATCCTCCTCCAGGAACAAAACTTCGAAAAACTGACCCAACAATGACAAGACCTCGAACCAAGTCGAACGAATTCTTCCTCGGTGAGACGAAATTAGAAGACTTTGAAGCTCCAAAAGTCCATCGCGCATTATAGCCTTACCAATAAACGGAGGTCAGTTTTATTCGCATGCCTACGTTGATACAACGGAGACGTGAACGCACGGAAACCAACCTAATACTTTTTAAATGAGAGGTGACTTGAACGCACGGAAACCAACCCAATGAATTTTAAATGAGAGGTGACTTGAACGCACGGAAACCAACCCCATGCATTTTGAATGAGAGGTGACTTGAACGTACGGAAACCAACCCAATGCATTTTAAATGAGAGGTGACTTGAACGCACGGAAACCAACCCCATGCATTTTGAATGAGAGGTGACTTGAACGCACGGAAACCAACCCAATGCATTTTAAATGAGAGGTGACTTGAACGCACGGAAACCAACCCCATGCATTTTGAATGAGAGGTGACTTGAACGCACGAAAACCAACCGAATGCATTTTAAATGAGAGGTGACTTGAACGCACGGAAACCAACATGATATTTTAAATTGGGCAGAGCGTGAATAGTCACTTCGATAAACATACGCACCTCAGTACAGAAGAGGCTTCAACGCACGAGAAGACAGCAGTCTTCATTGGAAATTGATTGACAAGCGCGCATTGAAATTTGGAGACTTCAACGCTCGAGAAATTCACGTACTATTAAAAGAAATGGATGCATCTTAATTTGGAGACTTCAACGCCCGAGGAGGCCGCATTCTTCCTTGGCTCATGATTGAGAAACGCGCACTGAAATTTGGAGACTTAGACGCTCTAGAACACTGGCAGTCGACAACACTGACCTTCGAGATGAAAATAGAGTTTAAATCGATCTGACCTGGGCACAACGGCTGCGCACAATAATAAAAAGCGCGCGAAAAAATAAAAGAAAGTCTTAACGTAAGTTATTACTTCGCACCGGCATTACCTCATAAAGACTGCTTCCACACGCGATTATGATCTTAACGCACATTTCAAGAATAGTGACTCCAGAAACGAGTTTTACTACAAGTAGTGCACATTAAACAGTTGGAAAATTTCTGACCCACTTAAGCATAGTACCATGATTTCTTTTCAATTTAACGTTTGCAATGAAACTTGATATTTTTGTTGGGCCTAAGATCGCTGAGACGGAGGGTCAAGTTTCTTCGTCTAGTCCAGTAATACGTTTGATATAGCGTATATTGCCGTAAAATCGTTTTCATCTTTATAATTTGTTTTGGAATAGTTACAGTTTGAATGTTGGTCGTTGATTAGAGTTGTGGTTTCACCAGGCCTCACATCTCTATTCAATATATTTACAAAAAAAAAACAACGACAAAAAAGCAAAAAAAAGTCAAACAATTCTAACAAATAGTTTTGGCAGAAAAAAGGAAAGCCCTTGCAGATTCTGCAATTAATACAACGTATCCGTGTGGGATCGATTCGTTTGTTTGATATAGTTCCAACGGAATGCACACTCTAAATTTGAATCAGCGAGAGTCGCTAATAAAATTAAGTGAAAAATCACTGAATTTCAGGGACTCTCAATTCATTATGCTCCTAAATACGAAAAACCTCAAAAGTTCGGAGCAGTGTAACGCATTAAAAGGGCACCCGCCAATTTTTTTTAAACCCAGAAATGGGCAAACCATACTTATTTTATGATAAACGAGATATTAAATCCGAAAATGAGGTTGGATTAAGTTCCCTGTGTCGCTCCGCTTTCGCAATGCTCGTCTTTGCGACAAAAAGTAGAACACAAAAGAAAACTCGTAAGTATAGACAGAAGATTGTCCACCGTCATCCAATTTGTGTATTGTTGCTGTATCAATCGTGATTTTTCATAGATGCTTATCTCATTTTACGAAACCACCGAAGATTACGAGGTTGTTTTAGCAGCGCAAGAGAGTAATTTAACATTTGGGAAACAGGTCCTGCGCCGGGCGCTTTTTGAGGTTCCCGAAGATCGACGTCTGATAGTTCTAACAATCGGTACCGTATCGATTCACTCTTCATGGAATATCGATACCGCGATTTCGAGTGTCGGAATAATCGGAGTAAACATTGCAGAAATTGCAATGCGGCTGAAATGACCCGGGTACACTGCTGATTTGAGTAATAGAATTTTCCATCCATGTGCGGCAAGACGCCAAACTGATTGTGAGAGGAGAGACAGAGAATCTAGGTACAAGGCACGTAAATTAAGGTTCACCTAACGTTCGATAAGCCTGATGCCGCTTACTTCTCAGCAGGAGCGGCATACCGTCGAGATACGGCATCAGTCTTTGCCACAGCTGAGCTGAGTAAGAGTAAAGCGAGGCACATGCACTGACATAAATAACCTTGTGCTCGAGATGGAACTCTCATAATAACCATATAAACCGAGAAATCAAATAAATCTTATGAAACGAGAGGACTTAACAACCGCCAGGTATTATGAAATCATATCGAAAGCTCACCTTTGTGAATGTTATACGTGATTTTCTTCTGTACCCCAAACAGATTGAAGACTACCCGTAACAAAAATGCTATATCAATAGCTAAGAAAGTTGATTTTTTAGATTTTTTTTCTAAAAACCGAAAAATTAAAAGAAAAAAACGAAGTGACTATTTACACGCTGCTTCATTCAAAGTGTATCAGGTTGGTTCCCGTGCGTTCAAGTCACCTCCCATTTAAAGTGCATCAGGTTGGTTTCCATGCGTTAAAGTCTCCCTTGTATTAACATAGGCGTGCAAATAAAACCGACAAAAAATAAATAGTGAGCCTTAGACAAGCACACATTGAGGTCTCCATGGGGAGACTTAACGCACGTCAAAAAGGCCGAATGTATTTTCAATGGGACTTTGCGTCCTAGTAGACAATTGGTAAATAATATTCTCTTAAAAAGTACCGACAAAGACTCTGAAGGCATAAACAAGGGTAATAGTAGCTAAAGAACAAGTAAAGGGTAAACGGATAAAGTCCGATAAGCTGGGGATTAGCTGAAAGGCCACACTTTAGCATGTACCACACCCGCGATTAGATTTGTGTCTTAATTTCGCATAAGAAGTTTTCGCGGCTCGTAGTCGCACGACATTTGTATGCGCGAGTTGACCTTGCGGCGGCAACGTTGCTGCTGCCACAGTGCCGCCGAGGTGCCGCCAAGGTGCCGCCGCGTTAAGCCACACCCCGTCTACGACCGTCCCGCGGCAGCCGCAAATGAAAACAAAAACCTGACCACATTACTTTCAATTTTGCCTCTTTAGTGAACGGAAACCTATAACATTCTCCCACTCCCAATTTTATAGCAAGCATTCACCAGAGCCCTGTAACTTTGTAGAGAGGCGCTGATCCAACCCCCACCACTGGCACCTCCGCCATGTTGAGCACAGTTCGCCCGTAAGAAATACATTGTACCCATCATGGCAGCCCCCATGGCAGGGGACACAATTCGCGCCTCTCTACGAACTTGTAAGGCTCTAGCATTCACTATCTTTTTGTAGTCTACCTTCCGTCGAAAAATCAAACAGCGAAGAATATGGCACCTAAAATCAGGTTAACTTAGCGCTTTGCGCGACTGACATAAGATGGAACAAATTTACTCAAAAATTAAATGGCGAAAAGCGCTCATTTTAAGGTTTTCCGTTTTTACTAATGTATCAGAATCGCGACATTTTAAACTTTCCATTTTTCCTCTATTTAAAAACATTCGGTGACATCATCCGGCGACGAAAAATATTTTAGGTTATTCTAAAAAAATTCGAAACTAAAACACCTTTTTATGAGGCTTTTACCGATTCATCCGATCAATCAATTTTTTTTCGTGATTACAGCAAATTGATGTTAGAAAGGAAAGCTGTTGTTTTTAAGAGACCGGATGTTTTGGAAAAAATCTTCCAGATTGGACGGTCACTTTAATCTGCGACGGATCAGCTTTATGTCCTCGATAACTTTTGAAGATATAAAGTTGTTACGTAAATGAGCACCGGCCCGGCTTTTGCTTTCTCCGATCTTGACCTTCCTCAACCTGGTTTCAAACTGAAACTTTGAATATACTGTAGGTTTGGAAGGTCGATGTTTCCACCTCTTATTTTCTACCGTTAGTCTCCTAACCAGATGAAGTGAAACCTGAGCGAGGCATAATGCACATAACCTAATTAAACCTCTTTTTTACCAAACGAATGCCTAGCTCTAACAGAGCAGTAGCGACACGACACACAAGCCACTTGTCCTATCGAATAACCTAGGTTAACCTAACCTAATCTGCGCGAAAGTATTATTGGAATGAAATGAAAACATCAAAGTAGAAGAGGCATAAAATTCCCTCTATATTTACAGAGTACAAGGCAGAAAATATTCCAGAAACTGAGATTATTGATCCTGATAACTTTGCATAACAATTTGTCGCATTGATTTGCAATGAGCCTATCCCGTTACTCATGCTTACGCTGTACGATCAGACAGTAATCAATGCGATCTAATATCCAATGCGAGACATAAAATAAAAAAAAATGTTATGACGGCGTAGCTTACAGCAGACTTCAGCAAAAAATCTTATTTTCTCGAATTATTTTAAAACTTACTATAAAATTCTATATAACAAATACAGTCGTTTCTCTCATAGACAAAGCATAAGTTTAAGTAGATCAGATTGAAGTGTTTGGTTTCAGTTAGAGGGGTTAGGTTTAGCTTAAAAGCCTCATTAGGTTAATTTTAGGTTGCGAGCCTCGCTCCGCTCGAATCGGTGACGAAAGGTCAAAACTTTTGGATATTCTCTTAGCATGACCTAGTTCTTCGACAAATTTAATCACTAGTCATTTAATTTTTTAATCAGGAAACATGTACTTTTGAGAGCGGAGTTTCTGGAAAGAGGTTAAGATGTATGCAAAAGTAGCTCCTGGGCTTCTCCTTTTAAAGTCTCTGGGTCTCTGCCAAGAAACCGGTTTGGCGCGAAATTTAACATTTTACCCCGTTTTTTTTCCTTCAATTGGATCAATTTCAACGTGGACTAATCACTTGCAAAGGCGCTCCCACACGGCGCCCGATCCCGAAACGTAACGGTTACGCAGCGTTACATGATCGATAGCAACGGATCAGACACCTTTACTGACCACACGCGCAAACGTCACATACTAAAGCAAAACTTGCGACATTTGCAGCTGCGCACTAATATTAACCCATAACAGCCCAAAGTATTTGGAGTGAAATTCAGCTGAAGAGAAAGTGAAAGGATTTTTTCCATTAAAATACGCAATTTTAAGCCTTTGAAAATGCCTAAATAATTAAATTTTACGCTTTCAGAGGGGCGATATTTTTGAAATTATGACAATACTGAACTGAAAAGATTCTTTAAAATAAAGTTTTCTGTTGCCGAACGGCATCGCTGGGCGGTAGTGGGTTAAAGTTGCAATTGCTACCTTTATTGCGTTTTGCATTCATTAAGGTAGCAGACTCGAGTGATTAGAATCGTTCGTTCCCAATTTCTGTGGCTTGCTCTTAAGGACATGCCAAATCCATTTCTTTCAAGAAAACCTACTGCTACCGAACTCAGTTCTGAAATTAACAGGATTACTGTGTTCTTATGGGAAAACGCGCTTATTTGCTTTTGTTTGTGTGGTTTTTTAGGTTGACGCTATGTTTGATTCAAATTTTCTTAAAAACAAAATCTACACTCTTTTCAAGGTGGAAAATAATTGGAAAAAGTAAAATGTGGGGGTTTTGAACCAAATAACGTCGATAACTAGCTTTAACAAAAAACTTGTTTAACCAAATCTTCGTAGAATTTGCGTTATGCATGATTTTGGAGCTCGTGAACTCGTCCGAAAGCAAGAAAGAGTGAATTTTTAGGACTTTAAATAATAATATAGACCCTTCGTTACACACACGCAAAAAAAAGAGTCAGAAGTTTTGAAGCAATTTTTTTTTCCTTGACGCGTATTGGGCCGGTAGCGAGTCTACTACCTTAACATCGTGAACCCACCACCGCCCAGCGATACCACTCGGAAACCGAAACAAATATTTTATAGGATCTTTTTAGTTCAGCATTGTCAAAATTTGAAGAATATCACCCCTCTGGAAGCCTGAAATTTAATAATTTAGGCATTTTCCAAAGCTTAAAATTGCGTAATTGAAAGGTAAAATTCCTTCAAATTTCTCTTAATCTAAATTTCACTCCTAATACTTTGGGCTGCTATAGGTTAATTTGAAAGGTTTACAAAAATTAAAGCCGTAACTAGTAGGTTATCTTCGACAATACCGCTATCAAAAGGTTAAACCGCATTTCAGTCGCAATATCTGGCAACACCGCAAACAGCACTTGCTGGCCACAAGGCCCTTTAGTTTAAATCCTTTTCAATTCGCAAAGCAAGCCTATCGTCCTTTCAGCTGATTGTAGCTCGCTTTTCTCAGGCGCTAGGCGGAAGGTTGCCATACCTCTGTTCGCAAATAATAGAACACAAATCTCATTTTGTCTGTCCGGCGGCGGCGGTGCGGCGGCGATAGCCATCACCGTTTACTGAACGTCCCAAGGGCACTTTTGTTGTGATTGATAAATGCAACTTGCCTAAGGAAACTAGGCGCTGCATAATTATTTTTTTTTAATGCCCATCCGCCCTTGAAAACCCTCTTCATCATTTTCGGCCATGCATCAAGTTAATTAATAAGCTGTCTGTGTCTTGCGTAAGGAGGGTCGAGTCATTAGGCTATTGTCCCCATTGACAGCAACAATATTCAGATGATATCTGAAATCATCGCGTGATTCATACATTCAAATAAAAGTGCTTAATCGCAATTAGTTCCTTATATGTCATGAAAATGTCGAAATTTGTGATTTGCAGTGAAAAACTCGCTAACTTGCTAGGAAATTGAACTCCTACAATGATAGCACAACAGTAAATACATATCTCCACCTCGTTTAGATAAAAAACAAAAACAAAAAAACCTGAATACTATCCATTTCTAAACATATTGATTTACAAAATATTCAGCGAAGTAGTCAAGGCATAAGAATATTAATCGGATATATAAAAGTCCAAAAATAATTCCTCCGATCACATAAAAAAATATTTTAAATAACGATTAAAAAAAGGACAAGTAGAGCTTACAGCTTTATTGCACCAGTCATTACTTACAATAAACTCTGAACAATAAGCTTCCATTTCCTTAATCCACTACCGCCCAGCGATGCCGTTCGGCAACATAAAACTTTATTTTAGAGGATCTTGTCACTTCAGCATTGTCACAATTCAAAAAATATCGCTCCCATGGAAACATAAAATTTAATTATTTAGGCATTTTCCAAATCCTAAATTTGCGTAATTTAATGGAAAAAAGTCCTTCCAATTTCTCTCTAGCTGAATTTCACTCCAAATATAGTGCTTTGGGCTGCTATGGGTTAATTTTATTCGCGCTTAAGTTTAGTTTACTCTCGTAAGTACTCTTAAGTTTTACAGTTATAATGCGATCAACACGGGTTTAGAACAGATAGTCTAATGCATTTTAAGTAAGTAGGCGGCAAAAGGCTTGGCGATCGCTGAATGGTAAGTTGGCAAAACACTGTTACTTTACTGCTGTTTCGACGATGCTTCGCATCCTACAACGCAAAGGGCATCTGCCATACCCTTTCAGCTCCTGTTCCTCCAGTTACATAAGGCTCCACAAGACATTGCTAACTGCAAACTTAATCCTGCAGCTAACCCAACCTCGTTCCGCCAACCATACAAAGATTATCGGATTTAACGAGTTTTCAATGCGCTTTGTTAATTAGCAAGGGCGGCGCGACCCGTGATGGTCGCCGTCCAGGCAAATGGACGCGAGCCGGCGAATGGCGTTACGCAACACTAGGTAAGTGACACACTGGTCTACTTCCGTGTCCCGCATCCGTTTGCTCGCTGCGCGGACCACAAAGAGGAGCGTGCGAGGGCGTCGCCCCCCCCCCCGAACCCCCCCGAGACCCCCCCGCCCCCCAGGTGATTATCTGTTGGCGCCGTCCTCACCGCGGCCTCGCACTTCATAACTCGCGCTAATCGAAGGCAGACCGTCCTGGATTACAACGACGTGGCGAAGATAAAATTTGGAATCAAGGGGGTCAACCGGTCGGCGGACGATCGGCCCAATAAAAAACGCTTTCCCTGATTGCGCGAACATTGACACACCGTACAGTCTTGACCAAAACTCAAGTCCTCGAACGCGGTCAGTTTTAAAGGTTACGTTGTGATTAAGATTTCGTCTACAAACAGCGGAGCGAGGCACACGGCACATAAAACTTCATACGTGAACCTTGAGTTAAGCGGAACGGTAGGGGAGTGAGACAAGGCTACACAAAAACTAGCCACCTGATTTAGGGAGTTCTATACCGGTTTTGGGTGTGGAAATAATACAGGGGTAGTAAGCACAAGCACTTCGATTATTTTTCAAGACAGACCAAAGTTCAGTCATAAATTCAAAAGGTCCCGGCGAGAGCTTTTAAATGATGTGGCTGAACAGAGGCCCACAAAGGAGAAATGCGTATTTTACTTATCCTTTAAGATATACCTGTTTTCAGCTATATCATTTAAAAGGTCTTGGCGTGAGGATTCCATTGATGTGGCTGAACACAGGTCTATCTTGACACGTAAGGGAGTAGTACGTATTTTGGTTATTTTTCATGATAGACCTATGTTCAGCCACACAATTTAAAAGATCTCGGCGAGAGCTTTCCAATGATGTGGCTGAACGTTGGTGTATCTTAAAAAGGAAAGGAGAAATGCGTATTTTGGTTATTTTTCAAGATAGACCTAAGTTCAGCCATATCATTTAAAAGATCTTGGCGTGAGGATTCCATTGATGTGGCTGAACACAGGTATATCTTGAAAAGTAAAGGAGTAAAGCGCATTTTGGTTATTTTTCAAGCTAGACTTATGTTCAGCCATATAACTCAAAAGGCCTCGAAGAGTGCTTTCCATTGATGTGGCTGAACATAGATCTATCGTGAAAGATTACGAAAATACATACTATCCCCATTATATCTCCTTACCCAAAACAGGGAAGAGCAGGTTTAGTAAACAGAAAGGTTAGCTTAACTGACTCGAGTAAGGAGCAAAGGTCAGCAGATGTTTAAGGCTTCAGTAACCTAGCTTATTTCACAGTTGCCTAGCGTAAGTTGAGATGGTCTGCCACATCACTCTGCTTGCTAGGCTGCCATGCTAAATAGGTCAAAGGTACTGTAGCACTCTTACGGAAATATTATCCGCGTATTTCCAATGGCGCGTTGTTCTGTTACGCGGAGGGAAAAGTGCAGTAGCTCCAGTTACGAGGGCTGCTGTGAGCACTGCGATTTGTTACAGTAATCTTAACTGCTCTCATCGTCAACAATGTATGTACGGTTGAATCTTTTACTTCTGATGTTCCACTTAAGCCGAGTGGAGCGAGGCTAGAATCACTGGGAGGGCATTCGATAGCGCCAAAAACCACAAGCGCCAACGCCGCAAGCGCCAGTCCGTAACCGCCAAACGAGAATAGTCGCAAACGCCAAAGTTCGTATAGGTTAGGTTACGTCAAGTTAGGTTAG
>Ga0058701_10005785_pt1 | contig 10339 bp, 7 predicted proteins | sample AgamicOrMae_FD_97039 | JGI IMG/M metagenome (GOLD analysis project Ga0058701, IMG submission 97039) | Agave microbial communities from Guanajuato, Mexico - Or.Ma.e | ecosystem: Host-associated > Plants > Phyllosphere > Phylloplane/Leaf | place: Guanajuato, Mexico | collected 2012-06-04 | reverse complement strand
ATACAGTTCCCTGAACCGATACAACATTAACGGAAATTTGGCTCATGACTTGATATTAATTTTATTTTATATCAAGTGAAATTTTCAATAATCCTGTATCTACTGGTAATTTAACAAAGGTTAATCTTTCGACTGAGCGCATCTTCACTATGGAAGAAAAGATGGATTTCCTACAACTAACGATGTAGGCAACTCTCCATGCGCGCCTGTCTACCGGTTTGCCTACCCACTGCCGGCGTCCGAAAGAATTTAGGCCCATCCGTTAAACACCTCCGCGGTGTATTACCATAAGCCGACAAAGGAAACGAAAGAGTAGAAAAGGCATTTTGTAGACACTTCACGCTAATAAATCACTACAAAAGTATGCGCCTTTTTAAAGTCAAACTTAGAGGTTGGTCAAGGCAATGTTGCGAGGCTACGTTGACGGAAGGTGGTCGGATGGATCGGTCACCACGTATAATTTATTTTAAATCAGAAAGATTTAGTTCAAGCAAAGACAAATTTCCAAATAATGGCAAATTTATCAGCCCCTAAAACTTCCAAACTATCTTTTTAATTGAAAAAATAGGTATTAATTTTTTCTATCAAATGTGGGTTATTCAGCGGGCGGTTACATGTCGTTAATCTGTGATAAAAGACTGAACAAGAGAAATCACTACAAATGGTAGGGAGCGAAAACTATTGAACTCAGTAACTTTGGAATTATAAGTCTCCCAAAAAAATAAAAAAAATGAGGCAAAACAGGTGCAGCTCAAATGTTCTCCAGATATTTTTTTTTTATTTATTTATTTTTTGTACGTTATTTGCTGAGGAATTTCCCGCTGTACGCAATGAGAGGAACGCGCTTTTGCAATTTGTTTAATTATTACAGGTTGGCGAGGCAAAAAGTCAAGGTGCAAACAAGACTTTCATAAAGCCGGGAAACGAGAGAATTCAATCAGAAGATGATTAAGTGATTAAAGACGCCGCACGCGGAGTATCGGCAGCCCTAAGGCCTCGCCACTCGTCAATACTTACGCAGACACCCAGTCTCCGCATAGAAAATTGAATAGGTCGATAGCAACTCTTTTGCGATGTCGTTCACATTATCTGCTTACATCCATTAAAATCTCACCTGAAACAAATAAAAGCAAGGCGTTAAAATACAAATTTACATGAATACGCTAAAATAAAAATGATTTTTTTAGGACTTATAATTTTATGCTTGTGAATGTTGTTTTGCAAAATAACAATAAAACTTGACCGACTAGTATAACGACCTGAGCGTGAGTCTTCATGGTTGACCATAACTTCTAAATGTTATTGTTATCGCACGCCATAAAAATTTCGAGGGATTTTTGATTTTTCTTTCGCACAAAAAAGTGCAGCGTAATTCAATATTCAAAGAGCTGATCTAGATACATTTACATTTGGGTGAGGAGGTGTCTAAATTTTAATTGCTGGTATTTTATTGATGGATCAACCGAAATGCGGACAGAGCATTTTTTACAAAATGTTCCTCTGAGGCCTAACAACTTTCCTCTCAACGAGGTTTTCGATGAGTCCAACGACTAACGTAAAGTTTCTCAATGTTTTTTTTTTTTGTTTTTTTTGCCCATGGAGCTTTTTAAAGAACGTTGTTTAGTTCTGTTGCACATAGAAATACTAGCCTGAGTGTGGCGCAGTTTTTGATCAAGAGATGATCGATATGAACATTTGATGTTTTCGGGAATACTAAAAATATATATTAAATATGTGGTATATGATGAGTTTTGGGCCTACTCAAAGGTCTTTTTTTGTAATATATTCGAATCATCGAGAATGGAGTTCTAGGATTACTTTGAATTCAAAGCCTTAATGGGCAGGCTTATCAAGTTAAGAATTATTTTGAAGGCGCCTGAAGTTTCGATAACCTTTAAAAGTTTAACAGCATCTTGCAGTGTTCAACGCATTAAAATATCCAGATCTTAAGGTGAAGTCAATCTAGATTCACACTACGATGCTACTACCAGAAGCTTAAATTTCTTTTTAATTACTGACATTCAAAAATACAACAGCTAATTCGCACTCTGAAGGTTAAAAACAGTTTTCCCTTTCGTAATTAAAAGTGTGAAGCTGTTGATTCGGTTAGTTGAAAGGAAAAAAAAAGGCTTAAAGGCAAACCACAATATTTAAACCTGTCTAACTTTTCAACAGATCTAATTAAACATCGCTGGGTTGGAGTGACACAGCAATTCTTTTAATTACTCTTTGGGGCAGTACTTTGGACTGTGCATTTTAACTCTCATGATATATTTGTGTGTTAAGTGCCTGCTCCTTTCCAGACAACTACGCAAATGTTCCACTTTATATTAATTTAATTACAAATCTGAAGCTGGGTCAGGATTTTTCCGGAATTTATACAAACCATCGCAAAGGCATACGATGAACGATTTTTATCTTAATCCTCGTCATTTTTGTTTTAACGACGGAAAATGGTTAGCTGGTTTCTCTGGGTCCCAACAAACGGGAAATCGTATGGACAGATAAGAATCATTAAACTAAGTCTACACCTTTCAACTGGTTACGGACTTTATAAACACTTAAGTATATATTGCACGAAAAAATAAATCCACGACACAAATACTACCGTTAAGAAAATTATTGAGACCATGAACTACACTTGATCATGTGCCCGGACGATTCTGGAGTAAGAACCTTAAATTCTGATTTGGGAGTGATAAATGAACTAAGCGGGCGACAGCCGAAGACAAAAACAATTATTCGTTCCTCTTAAACGATTCCAACCATCAACATTGAAAATTCATCAACAAAAAATCGACCAAAAATTTTAAGGAAAAGAAGAAAGGGGTTCCCCTACATTTTTTTCCAAATTTTTTGCCCGATTTTTTAAAATTAGATTTTTATTTTTTGACTATTGGATCTAATTGAGGGAACTAAAAATGATTCAAAGCAATGTGTGTTGCTGAATTTATCGATTTTAAACGGACCGAAAATGGGGCAGTTAGTGGCCGGGAGGTTAGAGGGAAAGGCGTACATTTTATACTTCATTTTTTGGCGCAATACATCAACGAAACGAGAAACCGACGACGGTAAACATCATTTTTAGTTCCCCTTGAACAATTCCAAATATTAAACGTGAAAAATTCCACAAAAAGTTTCCGGCTAAAAATTCGAAAAAAATGAAGGGGTACCCCTTGGATTTTTCCAAATTTTTGGCCGAAACGTTTTGGTGGAATTTTTATTTTTTGACAATTGGATCTGATTAAGGAAAACTAAAAATGGTCAGAACCGATGTCTGTTCCTTCATTCGTCGATTTTGAACGGATGGAGAGAGAGGACACAGTGCTCGGCCGGGGCAGGTTGAAGGGAAAGGCTTAACTTAAAATGCTCTTCTGCGCGAGCGCAGGCCGCGAATTAAGGATCATATTTGACAGTCATATCGGTCTGCGCAAAACAACATCTAAACATGATCTTATAGTGATAAAAAGAGACAAAATTTGCGGAAAAGTGAGAGGCATTGTTTTAAGCGACGAAAAATCATAAAAGTGATTTACTGGTAGCCCTGTGCAACACTTTCTCGATCCATGAGAATATATTTTGTCTTTCTGAGCCGTGCGTTAAGTTTTAATTGATTCGCGAGAATCGCTGAATGTTAAGAACTCAATCCCTCGTTTGCTCACATTTCTAAACAAAAAAAAAATACAGTGTCGCACAATTATATCGTTATTACCTCGTTAGTGATGTCAGGAAAAAAACAAAACAAAAAAGAAGGTCAGATTCTTGACCGGTTTGTCGGTAATCCACACAAATTATTTCTTTCTTTTTACTTTTAGCGCTTGTGTTTTGACTGGGACCAGTTCTCGAACATCCTTTATTTTTACTCATGTTCGATCAAGAAACACATGTAGCAATATAATGTCAATGTCTTTTTGTGTGACATCACTTCTAAGCGTCAGTAATAATTCATTTAACCCGATGAAGACTCCTCTCATTATATAGGCCTGCCGTAATTACAGCTAATCAGACGTAAAGGATTAGTCGGTATGACGCGTGACCTAAGCTAACGTAGCGACTATTGGCCAAAGTTTAGGCGCTTCCTACTTATTACAAAAGTCGCTGACCTTTTCTCCGAGATAACTCGATTAGAATTAAAATGGTGTCTTAATTTCGAGGTTCAGTTCACTAATTCGTAGGTGTTAAAAAATTGGGTCATCAAGTAAAATCTACTCCATAGCTGAAATTATCTGCGTATTATGAAGCACCCATCTTTACGTTTTATAATATTGAGCCAGGCGTTTCCTTTCGACTTCACCTGCAGTTATGCCAAAAATATTACAAAGCAATTCATAAAATTTCACTGAAAATAGTGTAAAATTATTTTTTTAGCGCTGTAAATTTATGAATTGAAAAAAAAGAAACCTAAACACCTTATGCTGATAAATGTTTGGATGCATGCACCGCATAATAGTGAAATGATGGAATTGGGGTACTAACTTACAGCTGTTGATATTACAAAGAAAAAAGATGTCCTTCGGTATGTAATTAGGAACTAAAACAACGTCGTTGATTGATGCGAAGAATGCAACAAACTATGCTGTAATTATATTATTTCTTTATGGGAAAACCAGCGAGGAGGCTCACCGATATTGTTTCTTATGGAGACCTTATACCATGTCATGTCATGAAGTATGATTCCTAAAATAAAACTGACGATTTTAATAACTAAGCATTGCGGTAATGTCATTTGGTACCGTCTTCTTTTTTGGAAGCCGGTCCAATATTTAAATTTCAGGTCCCACCACCTTCCGGTGCCAAATTTGCTTATATAATCACTGGAGATGGGCAAATCATTTACAGTTGATTTTTTAACGCCAACATGATTCGATCGGTAAGTACCTAAATCTTCACAAAAGACACAGTAGGCCTATTCAACGCAAAACAATGATCAAATATTAATTGGGTCTAAGTAATTTGTGCTCCAGAGACCAAGAATTTAATAAAAAATGTGGTTTTATTTGTCTCAATAATCATCAGTTATGACAAAAAACTCAATTTAGACAAATATCTCGGATTTTTTTAAACAATTTTTGTTGTTATTTGTTGCCTCAAACCGTGTACGGTTTTAGAATCGCGACCAGCGTGCCGCATCTGTCAGAGGTCATATGGATCATCTAGATTAAGCAAAGCCAAATAGATTTCTAGGGTCTACTGAAGTCCTCTTTTTGTTAGAACATGTGCCTGAGGCAGACGCGGCGCTATGTGGGAGGGTTAGTATCGAAGTCTGCCGAACACTAGAACTCGTGACTTTTAATACCAGCAAATTTTCTTGAAGTTTCTTCAAAAGGCGATTTGAATTATTTTACGCCAGCTATCGTTGACCCATAAACGTTGTGGACTTCAATAGACACACCGGCATTTTGCTCAAAGAAAACGCTTTTCAAGGGGCTTTGGAGTGGCTTAATCTGACCACATCTCAAACTCGATTTCTTGTTCATAAATCCTTATCAGCAAAATATAAAATTGTAAAGAATAACAAAAATAAAATCTCTTCGCGCGTAAATCAGTTGTTAAACCACACCTTGAACAGTATCAGGTCAAGTTAAATCGTAAAACTGTGTTTTTCATCCGACTGTACTTCCTCAATTATTGTATTGAAACTAAATTTGTTCTATTACAATGTATAACATACACCAGATTGTCGTGTTCGTCGGGGCGGTCACTTTGGCCAGCGCGGCCATGATGGAAATGCCCAAAATGAAAAGCGAGATGATGGAAATGCCCAAAATGAAAAGTGCTTGGATGGAAGTTCCCATTCTTAAGAGCAGCAGCGACGTTCGCTCCGACGGCTTCGCTTATGAGTAAGTACCCTTCGCCAGCTGTGGAACTTCCGCACCCTCACACTTAATTTGAAAGGTTGGAGTTTCCACCTCTTGTGTTTAACATTTTGTCGACAGCACAGAATAACAGAAAAAAAATCCTGCCCAGAACCTACCCATTAAAAAGTTTTATTTCTGTTGTTGTTGTTTTTTTTTCTGAGGATTAACAAGAATTTTCCTGTAACAATTTTCCAATTGCGACTTTTTGAAAACATCTAATCTCGATTTTCTTGATCCTAAGAGGAAGATATTTTAAAGATTTTTACAATATTGCAACAAATATTCCTTCTACGATATATTAGGCTATACTAGAATATGGCCTCACCAAGTGTTGATGGATAAAATCCATTTTTTAACATTCCTCGTGCACGCTAATCGGCTCAATTATGAATATGGACGTTGTTTATGAGCATTAATACGTGCGGCCGCAGGAGGTGACTTTAATTTAAAGCGTACATTTTTTTATTTGTAGAGTCATTGCCAAAAGAGATGTGACCGTCTCCAGTGTCATAAAGCTCGCAATTCTATTTGAAAACCGGATATTTGTACAGTGATTCTTATGTAAGAAGGGGCTTCTTCTTTCAAACCAGTATTCCACCAGTTCAAGGTGAACATTAAACCTACAGGTCCGCATCAAAAATCTGCCTTGCTCTTTACATTGTCTCTCTTTCTTTGCATGCTGCATTTCTCAGTAAAAACAAAACATCCGTTTAAGGGAATGCTATACCTGTTTTGAGTGTGAATCTAAAACGGGGGTAGTACGTATTTTGCTTATATTTCAAGATAGACCTCTGTTCAGCCACATCATTTAAAAGGTCTCGGCGAGACCTTTCTATTGATGTGGCTGAACAAAGGGCCTATCTTTAAAAATGATCGAAGTACCTTCTACCCCCGTTTTAGTTTCACTCCCTAAAAAGGTGTAGAACTCACTCCCTTAATCGGGTGTATTGTTTTTACTGCGTTCTTACCCGATGTTTCCCGACACATGTATCTCGCACAAACGAGTGTATAGTTGTGTTCAAATCTCTTTAAGTAAGCAGTGCTGTCCCTGACTCAGATTGTAAATGCAGAAATAACCCAGTTCTTAAATTAAGTTTCAAGTAAAATGTTCCGATTTTACAGGTATGAGACTGGCAACGGTATTAAGGCCGAGGCCCGCGGGTCAATGAAAGACCCCGAGACCCAGGTCGTCCAGGGTTCGTTCGCCTTCGTCGCCGACGATGGCCAGGAGTACCAAGTGCAGTACGTGGCTGACGAGAACGGCTTTCAGCCTCAGGGCGCCCACCTCCCCACGCCGCCCCCGATGCCCCCCGCCATCGCGCGGTCCCTGGAGTGGATTGCGGCTCATCCTGACCCGAGCCAGAAGACTTTTTAAATCGATCTAATTTTGTTAAGTTTCAATAAAAAGTTAATATGAATTTTTTGCTTGTTTATACTTCATTATCTGTTCCACTTCTGACGTAAAGTAGTGGAGTGCTGCGCCAACAATGAAAATCGTCAATTTCTTAAGGATTTTTTCCGAGTATCGAAGGTATACATATTCCAATACGATATTCTAAGCGTGATTCGCAGGATATCGACTCATGTAGGTTACATCTAAAAGTCTGGGATTTTCTTTGTGTTGTGTTCTACCTTGAGTTACCAAGGCAACGGAAGAGAGGCACAGAACTTCTTGCCTGACTTGACGAAACATGTCGTTACTATTGTCTATCTCTTTGGCTTTGACGGAATAGAATAATAACAATGACAACGACAAAGTAGGCTTTACGGTTGGGCGGGTTAGTAATTAGACAAAGAAAATAGAGCCAAATTATCCCGCCCCCTTCTTTGTTTTAACCTTACACAGACTTTTTTCATGGGTGGAAAAAAAATGATTCACATATTACAAGCACGTAAATATTTTCTCGCATACAGGTACTGCACTGCGCCCATCCCCTAAAAATTGACTTTCCCTTGGGACGTCAAATGATCGGAAAAACAAATAGGTGAGTAGAAAAGCTTCTTTTCCTCTTCCCCACTCTCTTAGCAAGCTCCAGTGACCCAGGTGCAACTGGGAATTTCAGTGCCGTGGCACTGGTCATTCAGCGAAGTTAAACTGGTTTCCAGTAACTTTTCACTGGTTTCCAATGGAATTTCTCTGAATTTCCAGTGGGATTCCACTGAATTTTCCAGTGGCACCAGGGTCAGAATGTGCACTTTGGAGAAAGAAGGAATTGACAAAAAATGCGATCCTTGGACAAAGAAAGAAAATTAAAATAAAAACACGTCACAAATAAAACAATTTATTTAGATAAAAACGAAATCAGTCTCAATTGCGACTGCGGGCAGCCGGGATCTGCGAGCGAGCCCGGGGGCTCTGGTCTTCTTCCGGGGGCGGTGGGTTCCGCGCTATGAACTCCAGCGCCTTGACGATGGCGTCCGGGATGGGCGGCGGGGTGGGCAGGTGGGCGCCCTGCGGCTGGTAGCCGTTCTCGTCGGCGGTGTACGTGATGGAGTAGGTCTGGCCGTCGTCGCCGACGAACGAGAAGGACCCGGTGACCGTCTGCGCCTCGATGTCCTCGCCGAGGTTCTTGAGGGCGCCGCGAGCCTCACTCCGAATACCGTTGGCGCCTTCGTACCTGGTGCGAACGTCTACATATTTGTATACGCCAGTCGATACTTCTCCGCGATTTATATGGAGTTTGATAAGCTCTGGTTCTAGTTTGACTGAAGAGAGTACTCCGAAAAATTGGGTAAAGAAAGAGAGGGTAAAGGTGGCATACATCCGCTATTTTAGGTTTTTTTTTAGATATGCAATCCTTCGGTTATATTAGGTTAAGCTCCGAGCGAATGAGTCTCGGACATCAACTTACTGGGGGGCATTTGATAGCGCCAAAAATAACAAGCGTCAACGCCGCAAGCGCAAGTCCGTAACCGCCAAACGAGAAGTCGCAAACGCCAAGGTTCGTATAGGTTAGGTTAAGTTGGGTTAAGTTAGGTTAGGTTAGGTGACGTTAAGTTAGGTTAGGTTAAGTTAGGTTAGGCAAGGTTAGTATTGCGGTTAAGACCTTTGGCGTTTGCGACTTTTCTCGTTTGGCGGTTACGAATCGGCGCTTGCGGCGTTGGCGCTTGTGGGTTTTGGCGCTTATGACAGCTACCCAACTTACTCATAGACAAAATTGCCGTCATAGCTGACGTCGCTGTTGAGTTTGACGATGGCGATGGGCTCCGGAGCGCGGCCAGCGGCGGCGGGCAAGGGCTGCTGGGGGGGCAGCTGGCGAAGTGGCCTCTGCAGGAAGAGGGCGTGCTGGGGGGCGGGGACGGCGTCGGCGGCCACCGACAGCACCCCGACGAGCGCCATAGCCTGGGCGCGGGAGCGGCGCAGCGACGAGGCGAGGCCAAGCACACGCTCGTTAGTCATCGCACTATGATACACGGTTACGGCGATAATCCGTCCCGACAAGACGCAACGCAAATTTGTCATTTCGGCTCAGGATGCCGAAGGTCGCTCCGTCTGTTTTGACAGCTGCTAATTCTCTGGCAGTAATATACACGGTAAATTTCGGCGGTGAAATTTTCTAGGTTGTCTTTCATCACCAAGCCGCATAGGGTGAAGTATTACATGTGTAACTTAACCTAACTTTAACCCATGCAGACATTAGAACTGTTTATAAATTTTGCACAAGGCCCTGATCAAGTGGACTAGATTAGTGGGCAATGAATAGCACTTAAAAAATCCTAAAAATCAGAAAATGTTTTAAAAAAGCAGTATAATCTCCTATCATACTTATACTTCTCAAAGGATTTTCACTAATTAAACTTTTGATATTTATAATTACTTATGGATGATTACCACTCGTACTGGAATACTTTTTTTTGGCCATCAGTTTATTAACCTTGATACCAGAAATAAAGAATAAAACGTACAGTTTTCACGGACAGATAAGACTTTTTGGTACTTTTCATTACAGCTTAAAGATGAGAGGCAACGAAGTTAGGAGAGGTTACTTCTGCACCTAAGAGAAGGTAGTTGTTCTGCTTTCATGGTTAAAGTCAAAGTGGCGTCTTTAAAGAAACTGTATGCGTAGCCAGAGGCGGCAAATTCCTGCCCATCATGTCATAGATGAGACGGTAAACATTCTTTTGTTCGCCGACCTCGTTTTCATTGACAGTTTATCTCTGGTCCCTCCGGGATCCTTCTATGACATCACACCTCACTTTGCAAACAAGAGTTTTTAAAGGCAAACGTGTTGCGTCATGGGAGTGCGGCCCAGTGACCCTGTCGGCCCAGGCTTATTTACACCAAATCAAAACTTTGCTACCGAACGAATATTTGCATGGAATTAATATTTGATTTCAAATTAAATAATTTGTGCTATAGTAAATTAATACGTGATATAAGTGCGTCTTTGCCTATTAGAGGTGTATACATATAGGTATATGAAAAGTTTCACCACGTACAGGTATATTGGTTAGTTTTGAAAAAAGACTTGAGAATATCT
>Ga0058701_10005784_pt1 | contig 10339 bp, 5 predicted proteins | sample AgamicOrMae_FD_97039 | JGI IMG/M metagenome (GOLD analysis project Ga0058701, IMG submission 97039) | Agave microbial communities from Guanajuato, Mexico - Or.Ma.e | ecosystem: Host-associated > Plants > Phyllosphere > Phylloplane/Leaf | place: Guanajuato, Mexico | collected 2012-06-04 | reverse complement strand
TTAGATCCTTTGTTGGATTGAGGTTAGGAAATCGAGATTGTGTTGCTTTGCTTTCTTTGGCCAAAACTTTTGTACCGGTACCATCGGTGCTATGTAAAAACATTTTATGGGGTACCGATAATCTTATAAACTATCGGAAAGTCTTGCTATTGAAGATGAGGAACGAAATTTCTCGTCCAAAAGACTTCTGTCGTATATTTACAATTAATGTCCAAAAACTTTCAGGGAAAAATTGAAGTGATCGGGAGTTTCAGCCAACTCGCTGAAAGCGGTGTAGACTACGCTCAACTTCTTCAGCTCGGTGATGATGACGAAGAGGATAACGATGATGCGTTGACACCAGCCGGTGGAGCTGACGTGGACAGCCAGAGGTCGCTAGTGAGAGCCCTTCGCCAGCTGTCAAGGACTTCCTTCAGAGTAAGAAAATTCCCATGCACTATTATTTTGAAAGGTTGCATTTTATAGCCTCTTTCGTCGCCAAGCCGGGCGATAGCGAATCGATGGAGGAGGCACCCAACCCATGTTATCTTAGGTTGGCATAACCTATGTTTATTTAAAGTAGGTTAACATAACCAAGGTTAACCTGAAAATCGGTAACCTTTAGATTAACGTTATAAATATTAACCTAACTAATGGGTTGCACGTCGCTCTAATATGATGAAAGATCAAACAAGGGCGAGACACTAAACAAAAAAATCAACTTTTAAATCTTGGTGTTTTAGCTTGCTGAATTTCTCATGTGTTCGTTGCATTTGTTTCTTCCAGAACAGTGTCTCCTCCATGCGTTCGTCGTACCGGTCGTCCAGGAGGTCGTCGAGGACTTCGATCGGCGACTCGCAATACGAATCGGAGGACTATGGACACGACAGCGCTGCCGCCACAGCAGCAACCTTTGAAGCGTCCTCGAAGGGAACTGTCAAAGGGTCTCTCTTGTACAAATACTTTAAAACAGGGACCAACTTCTGTGGGGTCTTCGTTATTGTTTTACTCTTCATCATGGCTCAATTATTCGCCTCCGGAGCTGATGCGTTCCTTGGATTCTGGTAAGGAACTTAGCTTTTCTGGAATTGGCACTCGGAACTTGCTTGGATAAGGTAAATCTAACCGAACCCATCTAACCGTAATCTAACCTTTCTTCAACCAAACTTTCAACTAAAATTAAACCATCATATATATACCGTTTACCTAGTATTAATCGTTAGCCTAATTTTAACCTATTACCTTTATCTAATCCTACCTCTACCCTATCTCAATTAACGCAGGATAAACTAATTTAACTTCTTCTACCGTGGCTTGGCCTACCAAAGCGTAATCATAACCATCCTTCGAGAGCTTTTCACAGAGGTTTTCCTCATGATGATGAGCTTTCATTACGCATTTATCATCAATTCTTGAAAAACTTTGTAAGTCAGGTTTTACGAAGGATTTCCATGTCTTTCCTCCTAGAGGAAGTCATTTTTGATTTCTAGTTGACTGTTATCAACCTTTCTTGAGAATACAGCATTAACAGCGAAACATCCTTTAAGAATCAGAGAAGTCTCGAAGTTTTAAAGTCTTTGTAGGTTATTTTCCGTGTTATTGCATATTTCCACGCGCTTTTCCCAATATATACTCATAGAGTTATTAGTATAATAGGTCCAGAAAAGTAAATGTTCCCTGTAAAAATGAGGTTGTTTTCACTGCGATTGATTTTTCAGGACCAATGTTGAGGAGGCCCGCATGAATCCTCCTCCACAACCCGTCGAAGGCATAGACTGGGCGTCAATGCTCAGCACGATGATGTGCATCTACGTTTATGCAGGGATCATCGTTGGCCTCGTTGTGGTGACACTGTCTCGGTCCGTGTGCTTCTTCCTCGTATGCATGCGCTGCTCCCAGAGTTTGCACGACTCTATGTTTGCCAACCTCGTCGCCGCGACTATGCGCTTCTTCCATACTAATCCTTCAGGTAAGACGGGTCGACGGGTGACAAAGCAGTTTATTTTTACTGAAACTTTGAAAGCGTTTCGTCACAGCTGTTAAAACTTAGCCTAACCTAGAGGCCTGAATATACTAGAGACGAAGCATCGGACAGCCATCTTTTTTCTTATGAGATCATCAAACGCATTGTACACTCTAAATCTGAAGTAATGAAAAGTCACTATTTCCCCTACAAAATTTCTCCACTGATTTCATTCAGTGGAGCAATTTTGTAGGGAAAACAGTGAATTTTCACTGAATCCCGGTGACTTTCACTGTTTTAGATTTAGAGTGTAGCTTACGGAGAAACTTCGGAAACAAGATGGCGGCGACCATGGTTAAGCACTCCCACTGCCGCCTCCCTTATGTCCATGCTTCTAGCCTAACCTAGCCTATATTAGCTCCAATCTGTCCCTTTCGCAAGCCTTATTGATCGTTATCAGATGATTTTCAAACGTAGGTTAGGTTCCTTCAAGTTCAACCGCCCCATCGCAGATTTAGTCTGCAAAATATGTCGACTTAGTTCTATTAACATATTTTTCAATGTTTTATCACGTTACTCGATGACTAAATACGGTAATTGTTTAGCTAAAGGAGTGTTTCTTTCGAAAGTACCGCTCTTACCAACAAAATTTTCAGTGCTACCACCCTATGGGAAAGAATGCTCCTCACACTCAAATGACCCGGAACTTATGGAGACATTGCTTACTTTTTCTTCGTATGGATAAAATTCCGGTGCTATAATAATATTCCTTATAATTACAATTTACCCAGATGGCCGCGTCGTCAATTGTCCTTAGTGATAAAATTTTGGACCGACTTAGTCGCTGGTGCTATCAGTCCAAAAGGTGTTGTCCGCTTCTGGTCGTGCTACAAGGCGGTGGCCAATGTATTTCCCCGTAAGGCGGAGCCTTCCTGCGCGATCAGAACTGGACAAAACCTTTTGGACTAATAGTACATATCTGGTTTTACTTGTATAACTTGTTTACTGCTATGAGCTAAAAGTGCCAAAAATCAGTCAACACTTTTGACCGACCTACTGAGACTAGTACAATTAAATCTTTCCCAAAATCGTCTCCTTTGAGAAAGAAAAAGAAACGTTTTCCGGAATCACTTGCCAAAGATTGTTTTGAAGCTCTTTTTTTTTTTGGGAGGAAGTGCCGAGAGAAGCGGATGTTGGGGCGCGGGCATTTTCAAGACTTTGGTGCGGTGGCGACGATTAAGGGATGATTGCGGATTTTGGACCGGGGAATTGGCAGATCCACGTTCAATCCTTCTCGGCGAGTAGCTAGCCAATCACAAAGCGAAGTCGCCGCGGAAAAATAGGATCTGATGCTAATTTTCTCCCTCAGGATAGTTAGTCAAATCCCCCTTATCCCTGAATTCAAAATGACTCTTTAGTTTTATGGAGCCGAAACTTATTTGATATGCCCAGAGGAAAGCGTGGTGTTTTTTTTTGTTTTGTTTTCAAATCCGGGTTCACGTAAACTGGGTCGTCCCCAAAATTCACCGCATTTTTATCGATCTGCAAATTAGGGATCTGTAAATTATGTCGATTTTGCGGTTTTCTTTACAGAATATCCATAATTTAAATCCTGAATCTTAATTTTTTGATATCTTAAATTTCTATTAATGCGTAGTTATACAGTAGCAAAAATAATCTATATACATCAATTACTGTTGATCCAAAACTAGCGCGTGTTTGCCTATTAAGCTCGCTTTACTTATTACGTAACCAAGTGGAGTGAACATGTGCATTCCTAATTCATAAGGTCGTTGAATTATTAAGGAGTTGATGCCATTTCATTTTTTGTGGTATGCATGATTTCCAAACTTTCTTTACTTTATTTCTACATTATACATCATTAGTGTCCTTTTGAGATTTCATTGCGATTGTTTTGGATGCGACGAACAATTGCGACTTAGGTCTCCAGTTAAATGCAAAAATGCCTTATTACGCAGGACCCATCGAGATAAGCGCTAGAAATTTTCGTTGATAAACGATGCTTTTCAAAAACTGTCTTCTAGTCAAGGTTACGCCGTAGCCTTTATGAAAGACTTTTTCTGAACGCTCATAGCCGTGATGACAGAATGGCAGCCAAAGATTATGTGCAAACAAAGCGTTTGTTGTTGGTGTGTAACAATGGAGCTACAAGTTGAGCAGATTATCTGGAGGCTGACTGGGAGGCAGTCAGGTAGTGCACCCGAGTGCATTGGTGTGCATAGCTGGTCATTGTTGTGTATTGTTGCGCAGTCAATGCTTGACTTCGTCTTGCTGGGGAGCTCCAATTGTTGCCCCGTTCATCTCACAAATAATCCGAACTTCATAAAGCATACGAAAACTTCCCTCAAAGAATTGCTTTCTGAGAAGAAGAGTTTAACTCATCTCCCGTCTTGGTCCAAGATTTTTCGTTTTTAACCTGTATCCAATTAATTATTATAAGTTCTATTCGCACGCCTATGTTAATACAAGCAATATTTGAACGCACAGATACCAATCTAATGGATTTTAAACGGGGCAGCGTGTGAATAGTCACTTCGATTTATTCTTCCAAGAATTTTTGAAATACTCCCCAGTAAGAAAACTTGCCTTTACTTTTGATGTATCGTTGGTTCTCACCTTTTTAAGTTGAGGTTTTATTTTTTTAGGTGTAAAAAAATCCTCGGCATTTTTAAAAAGTTTTATTACTACCCTAGTTTTAACATAAATTTTCCTTAGACCGCCATCTTTATTTACGTTTGCGCAAATCTGCAGGGCTGTGTGTTGAGCTTGCAGGCCACTAAACTCCAAGAACGGCCGAGAGATGGCGCTGCATAACACCCTCCCCCTCCTCAAAGTATTTGAAATTTTAGCGCCTCTTGAGTGGTGTGTACTTTTAAACAGTTGACCACAGCGGCAGTGCAATGACCCTCGCACTGCTAGATAACGCCGCGCGATGCGATCATGCTGCGGAAATGCAGCAATGCTCTTATAATTCGCGCTGTAACAGGGAAGTTGTTTGCTTGTGGGTATAACAACGCTCGTAAACTGGCAGAAAAGCATACCATGTTTTCGCGGAGGGCAGGAACCCAGGCAGGGCTGGCACCCAGAGGGCTTGCACCCAGGCAGGGCTGGCAGTCAGGCAGGGCTGGCAAGGCTAACCCGGTTGATGAGGACGCGCAACTTTATGCGCTCATAAAAACCATCTGTGCAGGCCTTATAGCGAAGAGATACACTCGATGTTATCTTTACAACAAACTCACTCGCTTTGCTTAGTTAGTTCCCTTCGTCGCGGCAACAAGTAGCTGAGACTTACACAGTAAATTTTGGAGGTTGCATTACCTCTAGTGTCCTCCTTTTGTCACCAAGCCCAGCGGAGCGAGGTATAAGAGACTTAACTTAGCCTCTAACCTAACTTAATCTAACCTAACCTCACTTAACCTATCTTTACTAATCCTAACGTAACCGTACTTGACTTAACCTAGCCTAACGGTGTTTAAGCTTTATGCTGCGCTATTTTTGGCGGCTTATTTGTGACCCAAGCAAAGTAAGGTTAAGTCTTTTGAAATTTCGAACGAAAATAAAGTAACAACTTATTTTGTTATTGTTTTTTAAGAGTACCGAAGACCCCAAAAATGCATTTATTTTGAATAAACTGCCTGATTCTTGTGTGAAACAAAAATTAAGCCAATAAACAAATACGACTGTAAAAAAAATTAAAAGCCAATAAAGTTAGCTGCGTATCTTATGACGATGATCAGTTTGAGTCACATCCAGGGAAAAGAATCGGTAAAACGAGTTTATGACAACAAAATACCAGTGAGAAAATGCACTGACAAGGGAGAGAGTGTACGCTAGAAGTGAGGTTAGGTGGTTGATATTCCGTCCGGGTTTCCGAGCCGCTTGGAAGGGTTTCCGAGCGGCTTGGCCTCGTCTCACTCGCCTCACTTGCTTTGCTTCGGAGTTGGTTGGTCTTAGTCATCTGATTGCTGACAAAGAATCGTGGAGTATCTCAATCACAAGGGAAACCTTCCTGCATCAGTTATGAGCCCTTAGGCGAAGGCGGTGGTCCAGGGGGGGGGGCTCCGGGGGGGGGCCCCGGCGGAGGAGCTCTCGAATGCAACTATTTACTCAGTGATCCGCGGCGTGCCTGCCAAGCCTCGCGGTTTGATTTGGGACGCGAGCATCCATACGTGGCGGACAGAAATATTCGATTTTACCGCCACAAATACCGGATTAGGTGGCACGTACATCCTAACGGGTAGCCACTTTATCCCAACCAACCGTGATGGAATGTAGCTCAAGTAACCTTAACCTCCACAAATAACTTAAACTCTCCATTTTTGAGAATCAACTCGACCACTAACCTAATCTACTAAACTCATCTTGCTTAAGAGACCTTAACATAATCGAAACCTAACTTACCCAGCCGAACCTAGCTCACCTAACTTAATTAAACCTATGGAAACCTACCATTGAAGCTAACCCAGTAGACAGACCTAAGCAACGAACAACGTACATGTGTTGACTTGAACGCACGGAAACCAACATGATATATTTTAAATGGAAGAGCGTGTGAATAATAGTCACTTCGATTTTTTAGTCTTATATAGATGTTTATTGTTTATGCTATCTAAAGATGCGCGGAGATATCTCTGAACTCGAGAGAAACACCAACCTTTAATTTAAAGACATAAAATGCAAGACAATATAAAATAGGATAAATTTTTAATTAGAAATTCTAGGTTCTGCGTCTGGTTGGGTCGAGATACCCTGTTACCATCCAATGGTGGATAATATCCGTTCTTGAGCGTGGAGCGCGGTCGTCACTACAAGCCCCTACTTAAGCCAAGTTTAAATAACGCCTCTAACTGCATCGATCGTCCTTCGCCTGTATAATAAAGCCGTGCAAGGATATCTCTTAAACCTCTTTGCGTTGTTAATTACACAGCCGTAGCCCATATGGAATTGGTGCTTCGTTTCAACGAGCTCTCCTCCTGCCGCACGCAAGCGTCGCTCGCTCGACCAACTCGCCCGACGCGTCGACGCAAAATCAACCGCGCACGAAAGAAAGCCATCTAGAGCCCTATCCTAACTCTAGATTAGACTATCTCCAGAGCAGCTGCAGCGATGCGCAACCTGTCTGCCGCAACCTATTCAATTAAAGACCTTTTGAGCTCAAGTGTATCGCCAGCAAGCCTGATGCCGCTTATTTTGAAACGACACTAACTGCCGCCGAGAATCGAGCGCATCCGGACAGGCGACAACTGAGAGAAACTTTGAAGAAACGTTTTTTTTTTCACGTACGGTATCTAAGATAATTTTCAAGATTTTGTCTACAGCCATATCGATATTGAAAGCTTTCGCATAGCCAATTCGTCCCGTACCTGGATTAATTCGGTCTATAATGAAAACTAATCAAAATTTCGACGTTTCTACTACTCTACTCATAAAGACGAAGCACCTGTTTTCGAGATTTCTTGCCTGTTTCGGATGTAAAAATAAAACGGGGGTTGCACGTATTCTGATTATTTTTCTAGACCTACCGTATGTTCACCTCTATAATCCAAAAGCTCTCGGAGAGAGCTTTCCATTGATGTGGCTCAACATAGGTCTATCTTTAAGAAAAATACCAAAATAAGTACCACCCCCGTCTTATTTTAACATTCCCAAGAAAAAAGAGAGTTCTCTAAAACAGGTGTCTCGTTTTTACTGGTTTGCTTGACCTACCCAAAACCGGTAACAGCCTCTATTCACCAGGTATTTTTTTAACAGTGTTGAAGAAATAGTAGCAGGGAGCTATTACCAGGAATATAATATGAATGGCCAACCTCTGCGGTCCCCTCTTTGAGCAGTTTTCCCCCTCTTCGCACCCTCCGCCAAACTTTTATTCTGTTTGGGCTGTTGCGCGACCCAACGACGGTTCCGCAAGTAATGGTGCCACGGCAAACTTTTAACTTGTGAATGACTAGATAGAGGGCGGTGTTGACAAGTACGGCGCCACCGCCCAATGGCGCCACCCACTTGGCTCTGACGAGCCTACCTTGGCGCCATTCAATAAAATGTTTTCTTGGATTAGAAGCAACACCTGAATGGAGTTGATTCGTCGTGAAGGTAGATTTTCTAACCACTGAACCCATTCAAGTCCTGCAGAAGCTGTTTTGGAAGCTGCGTTTGAACCTGAAAGGAGCAATATTTCCGTGCTAGAATTCCTGAAATGGACCGGAAGTCTTTTGCAGCAAGCGGTATCCTCACTCGTATCAAAAATATTTGATGTGGCTGTAAGGGATATAGGATAAATATAAAGGATATACAGGTACGCCTGACCTAGCATGTCTGGTCAGTTTCAAGGAGATACCAATACTTAATGGCAATAAAGCTTTCGGCAAGCCTTTTCTTTTTCTTGTCGATAGATGTGTGTTGGTGAATCAATCTGCAATGAATTTTTAGAATTAACTGTGTACACGTTACGCTTTAAAATACTGTACATCTGTTGAAGAACCTGAATCAGAATCGCGCCATTTCGGTGGGCGGTATGAAAAATTTACGCTGCTGCTCTTTTTCACTTCAAGTACCAATGACGGGCGTGCAACCGAATAGCGTCATACGATGGCATAAAATTGGTTGGTCCTTGCTTTCCGCGAGTCGGATTGGCGCTGGTGGTTGCATCAGACGGCGCCAAAGCGCCCCCCTCCCCTTTCCACCTCGCCCACAATCCACCGCGCTCCGCCGCCCGCGCGTTTTTCCTGCACCGTTTCCTCTTCCGCAACGCGGGCGTTTCATCACCACCCCCTCTTCCCCTCAAAAGCTTTGCCATCTTCGCGACCCTGCTCCATCCTCGTTTTTTCTCATCCAAATGTACCGCCTCTTTATTTCGTCCTTAAAGTTTTGCGTTTAGGTTATTAGGATAAGTGAGAGAGGAAAAAAAAAGTAAAAGAGGGGAAAAAAAACAACAAAAACAGTCGTGTGTTTGCCTTCGTATTCATGAAATTTCGAGTCTAATATAAAAGTACTGTTACTCCAAATCTATTTGACTCAGGCGCCATCTAGTGAGAACAGAAACCAAGTATATTATCATTATTAGTCCTTTATATTTCTCGATTACAACGGTTTAATAGAACTTGATAACTGTTTTTTTAAATCAATAATAGAAGCCTCTGATTAAGTTAAAGGGCCGCGTCCTCGTCAATCCGTCAACGCAAATTTGAGCCGAACATAAATCTTTCTCACTGTATCCTTTGTTTTCAGCCCGAATAAAAATCGCAATAAATATTTCGCAAAACACTGATCCCCGTGAGTCACCCGCCTTCCGCTTTCCCGCCATGGCGCTCCTGCAGCGTAATGGCGGCGCGTTGCGTCGCTTCAGTCCGAATAGGTGCCTTGGCTGTGACGATCGCGATCGACTAAAGTCCCCGTGACATATCAAAACCTCCTTAAATCTTTTCGCGATGTATTTTGCTGTGTGTCCAAACAAGTGAATCTCTGTCTTTACAAGGTTTTATATCTAGCGACGTACGATCCAACACCACTAAAGTTTGCTCATCGGATTAAACCGATGGGCTGTTCTCGGCCGCCCTAATTATTTCCTGTATGACAGACATTGTTTCACAATGCAGTTAGATGTTATACTAAATCAGCAATATCATCAGTTCTCCGGAATATCTTTTTACACATATTAAAGCCTGAAAATTTCTGTTATGAAAAACGACACTTCAAGCATACCGGTAAAGTAGGGTACTTTTGTGAGAATTTGGTTTAGTTGTAGACTCTCAGACAGGATTTGTTTAGGTTTGATTCGGTTTTAGTTTTGTCGGACAACCGCCATACCGAAAACTTCGGTCGCCTCAATTACTGTGCCTTTTATATTGTGAGAAAATTCGACAACACTTTTTGGCCAATATTCAAAACGGAGGAAAAAAAGTGGAGGAGCAGAGGGAATTCGTAAACACATCTCGAAGGCGTACCTCCCATATTTTCTTATCTTGTCACATATATTAGAATGGGGCCCTGCTTGTTGTGGGATGAATTGTTCACTCCACATGTGTAATTCAGTGCCCACCTCCTGCTCCCCTCCCCCGCCCCCAACCCCCACCCGATATCAGTGCTGGGCTTGTCGTCTGGGCTAAGACCCATCGCCCTATGATCTATGGGGGCTTACAGTGTTCACGGGAATACGTATTGAAAGCTAGCCATGTTAATCCATTAAAGGATTTCTTAACGTCAAAATAGGGCGCCGATCCGAGAATGGCGAGACACTTTCAATTACTAGGTGTGATATTTTTTGGGGGGAGATGAGAAATTCGCCTTGAAAAGTCGCTGAACTCTGAGTATTCTAATGGGTCTAATATGAAGAAAAAAAAAGAAAAAAGAGAAACATTTCAGTCAAACTATGAAGACACC
>Ga0058701_10005783_pt1 | contig 10341 bp, 6 predicted proteins | sample AgamicOrMae_FD_97039 | JGI IMG/M metagenome (GOLD analysis project Ga0058701, IMG submission 97039) | Agave microbial communities from Guanajuato, Mexico - Or.Ma.e | ecosystem: Host-associated > Plants > Phyllosphere > Phylloplane/Leaf | place: Guanajuato, Mexico | collected 2012-06-04 | reverse complement strand
ACGAAAATTTTGTGAATACTATCAAATACTAACGAAATACTAACGATTAGAGCAATTAGTTTTAATATTGGCGTCATGGGGTCGGCTAACTTCCCGGGCGTCCTTGACGGTAGTCCGCAACCCGCACTTTCCGAGGAATCCCGAGCAGTAACGACTGCGAACGTATTGCACCCGACAACGCCAGAGGCGGCTTACGGAGACCGGAGGAAAGCGTAGAAGAACGGAGGGGACCGGAGACCAAACGGCCTCGCGAATCTCCACGCATCAATCAAACAGGTGAACGGTTGAAAGGCATTGCTATGCATGCGTGTTAGGAAGTAGCCATCTCAGAGGAAAACGGCTGTAATTGAGAGTCTCTGCGAGAGCGAGAGAGATGCGGCGATTGCCCCGGGGGCGAGACGCGTGGCCCGGTCGTGAGAAAGAAGGGCCCTCGGTCCCCTCTCCGGGCCCCTCTCAGGACGCCGCCGATGGGGTCGCGTGGTGCCACACGACCGGGACCGGGCCGGTCCCGCCGGCAGGCCGGACGGCGCGCTGGACGGTCAGGGGGCATTTCGGGCCCTCGGGGCTACCAGCTTCCGTTCCCTGGAGAGAAGCGCCCAAACACGCTATCCATAAACACGACACCCTACTCATGCAAGGTTCCCGATACACCAGCATAAGTCACCGAGAAGCCAAGGTTTATGACCACAACTTTTGTGCAGTGTTTAGTTAATTGCGCGGTTGTTCAAGAGTTCATAACCCTTGTTTTAGGTTGTCCCATACCTGTCTTAGGTATGAACGTAAACCTGGGGAAGAGCTTAATTTGACTACTTGCGACGATTGGCCATGCCTCTATCAATAACCATAACCATACCAATCGAGAGCTCTTGACAAGATCCATTGATATAGTTGTTGACAGGATTATCTCCAAAAAATATTAAAATTAAGCTATCCACCTGTTTTACCTTCACGCCCAAAACATGTATAGGACTATGCGTAGAACAGGGTGTAGTTTTTTCTGAGCTTCCAAAAAAAGAATTGAAAACAAACGTGCGGGAGAAGTAGTAAAATACACCGGGCTCATTTTCGAAGGTCTTTTTTTTTTCTTCAGAGAGGCGTAAAGGAAGTTCTCAGCTACTGGGGACGTTATCAGTTTTCAAAGCTACGAGTTTAACCGCTATGCTAGTCAGTGAGAGTTCAAAACTTATTGTTAATCTAAAAACATCATCACGCCAGCTGATTCTACTGCCAGAAAATAAGCGGCATCAGCTAGGACGGATATTATAGTAAATTAACATAGGTCAAGTTAGGTTAAACATCCTTGGTTTTCGCTCCGCTGTCGTTCAGGTCAACTTGGAGAAGAAAGGGAACACGCAGAAGACGGAGAATCTAATCTTCCGTCTTCAGAGCAGCTGCCTCGACCTTCATAAATGATCTGCTTTTGAACTGATCTTGTCCAGATTAGCGTTTGGTTCACTCAAGGAGCTCTGCACGAAGCTTCCGCGAGGGTTGCGTCTGCTAAATATTAGTTAAGACTAAGTTAGGCAGAAATAGGTTAGATAAAGTTGGGTTAGGTAAGGCAAGGTACGGTTGGGCTGGTTACGTTCTATCCAAGCTATGAGCAGACACCCCCTCACTGAGGCTCTACTCACACGTCTAAGACCAAAAGCCGATCCAAAGCACATGTTGAAAATCCTGATCACGGCACCAAAAAATTCATTTCGTTAAAGGCGATGGAACAGGCCCTCAGGCGCCCAACGCATCGGATTGCTCTACTAGGCCGACAGAAGCTTCCGTCTTCAGGAAGGCGTCGTCCAATTCTCTTCTCCCCTGTTTCTTTCAGCAGAGCGAAGCGTAGCTCACGTTTTGTCGACTATCATTTACCGTAAACGTCCAATTATGCTGACCAGTGGCTTGGGCGACCAGAGGCTGGGCGACGGGCGGCTCGGCCCCGGAGGGCAAACTCTACTCAGGTAAGCCGACGCCGCGCCACTCAAGCGGCCACGCGGCCAAGGCGGGATCCTGGGGGATCGACGAGTCATCTCGAGGGGCCGGGGGCCGCCTGCTCCCCGTCTCGGCCTGGCTACTGTCCGGCCTTTACAGCCTCCGATTGCTCCTGGTGCCCAGCTATCTCTTCGGTAAACAGTGTTTATCTCTGAGCCCACAAATCTTGTGCAACCACCACTTTTGAACTCCGAAGGACGTCAAGAAAATTCTGCCACCGATTTCGAATTGACCGTATCCCCGACAACATCGTCCACTTTGAGGCAAAGTTGAAAACGTTTTAAATAACGAAAGTAGGCTATTTCTTCCTGTTCAACTGGTATAAAATTTCTAAGTGAAACACGGAGGTCTTAATTTTTTGTTCTCTGCCAACTTTTATTTATGAGAATTGGATTTTTTAAACGACGCAGTTCGAACAGTTTAAGAAGCTATATTTAGCGATTACAAACTGTTTCCAAAGATTTTTCAAAATCCATTCAGGGGAATATTTATAAAAGCAGCAAATTTTTTGTTCCAAAAGAGATTTCGGTCCAAATATGAAAGTTGATCCACAAGAGAGTTCTTTTTATCTCCGTGACACCTAACAATGCTCAAGACGGAAACAAGGATGATCGCTATCTTAAGATAGCGATGTAAAAGACACTCGCGCTTCGCCGGTATTTGTAGGTTTTAATGGAACCCTTCAGCAAGACCTCCCCTTTACGCGAATCACTGTAATTAGCAAAGATACCCTGTTCAAGACAATGAGGCAATTACCGCACAGGTCTGCATTAAAACAATATCAAGATATTGATAAGACTTGCCGTTGACGTAGAGGAACAAAGAGTACATTAACTTATTATCCTCTGCCTGTGGACAATTTTAAAGCGTTAATTAGAAAGAGGAGTGAGGGAGCAAAATGAGCATGGTAGGTCTCCCTGAGTAAGTTAACACCCCGAGTCCGGATAAAACGCCTTTTAACACGGACTGGAAATAAAAAGAAGATTGCTATGCGGCACAAGAAAGCCGGCCCACCCCGGCCATTACGGAAAAGTACAGGTTGCATAAAAACCTGTCATTACTAAGAACACCGGTAACAACATTTAGTGATTAAGCGGATACCAACTCTTTCATATATGTTCTTTATTTGAATCATTATACTCGAGCGAGAACGGTGTTGAACAAGAGCAGAGTGCCGATTAAAGAAAAATGAAAAAGAAACGAGTCAAAGTGACCGAAAAATATGTCCTAGCGCTCCTTCATGTTCCGATTACGTTGGAATTCGCTCACGGTTCAGGCCTGTATGACGATGAAAGTGCTAGTTGAAAATCTCGAAATGATAAGTCTTATAAAGAACAGTGGCTACGTTACAGGGAACAACGATCTTGCTCACAAATGAAAATGTATGAGAGGCGGAAATTCATTAATTCTAGCGTTTCTTAAAAGCGTATTCGCACGATATCTCGAGAGAATTTTAGGAGCCATTTAGCTGAAAAATGCTGATGTGGTAAGTGATAAGAGAGAAAAAGGACCATGACGCGGCCACGTTAGTTCGGATAGCAGCGCTGGGGAAGGGACTTGGGAGTAGCAGAATGACACGTTGGAGGAATGGCAGCGCTCACGGCCCACATCCAATGAGAGACCAAGGGGTAGCAGCGAAAGGAGGACACTTGGAGGGGGTAGCAACAGGTTGATTCGCTGTGGAGAGGGTAGCAGCAGCTGACGGAATACGATGGTAGGGGTTGGAGCTCGTGTAATAGCTCACAAAGACTCAGTTAAAAACGGCGCTTTAGATTCTCCTTGCATTAGAGTGCAACGGTCACAGTGATATAAGGCCGTTTGAGTCTCGTCAAACTCACAGCGTTGAAGGACCGAAAGAATCGTTGGTGCACTGAAAAGAGAAAGTCAAGTTTAGGAACGCGCCCGCGATTATTCATTAGAGAGGATCCTCTGTTCATTACTGAATTCGTGTGTGGTGTAAACCTGTCAAAATTTATTGAGACCGCCGAAGCGGCATCGGTCTTTAAAAAAAGTCATCCTCTGTCACCGCAAAAACAGAGGTCGAAAAAAAAGAAGAAAAACGCCTGTCGTGGGAGTGAAAGGTGGAAGGGATATGACAGAACCGGCGAAGTGGGGGAGTTGACATTTAGAAAAAAAGAACACATCCGGAATTCAAGACGTCGCTGCTATTGGGCCTTATTTAATTGGTCTGTTTTCTTCAATCCGAGGAGAAAATCCTATTATGGAAATTCCAGGGATTCGTCTTTGTCTCCTGAACAGAGAAATAACTTCACAGGTACAGTGGAGATCCCAAGTCACGTCGCATTCAACTTTCGGGAATTTTTGCTTCTAGAAATGTTTATTGGCAATGTCATTAAAATGACCTCCTTACCGAGTGCGAGGTCCTCCGTATTTAAATGCATTAGTATCACCAACAAAAAATTCGAAAAAATAAGTCACTAGATTCGAATGCGAAACGACTTATAGGCCACAGATCTTAACTGTATATTCACAATTAGAGCGAAAAAAAAATCTTGGTGGCTGGCTCAAAATCAGTCAGCTGGTGGCTTTTGTACTAAAAGAGACAGACACATCACACAAACATACATTCAGATTATCGGTTATAGGGGTATTTATCAGCCACTGTAGCAGCTACATTCCGGCTGACCTGTTCTGAGTAATTACATAATTAAAATACAACTTTTCGCCACCCCTTTAAAATGAACTCTCATGAAAAAGTACACTCTCAAAAATATAGACCACAATTTGAAAGACGTATTTTCTGTGAATTAAAACCTCCCCTTGCTTCATTTTTAGTTATATTATATGAATATCAACGACATCAAACCAAGCAAGCTATAACTGGCTGAATAAACCAAAGGTAAGGTTGACCCACAAACATAAAAAATGTGCACTGTGCGTCGCTCCACTACCGCTGCGCTCAGCTGTGACCAGGCCTGACCCCTCTTCCTCCTCGGCGGCATTGCTGCCGCTCAAAAGTTTCCGCATCAGGTCTAGCTACCATTTGGTTAGGTTGACGTAAATTAGGGCAAATGTCTTGCGCCTCGTTTCGCTATCGCTCAGGTAGCTCATACGTGAAGAAAATGGTAAACACAAGTGAAAATTGGCAACAGAAGGTGGGAAATGGTAACACAAGGTATTAAATTGAAAGATAAGGTAAAAAATGGTAATACAAAGGTAAAAAAATGGTGAAACATGGTAGAAAATGGTGACACAAGGTACAAAATGGCAAAACAAGGTAGAAAGTGGTGACAAAAGGTAGAAAATGGTAACACAAGGTAAAATAGAAATTATGAAATTTTAAGTGCGGTACGCTACGATGAAGGGTTTTCCAACACCAAGCATGCGATGGTGTGTAATACGTGCGTTCTATACGGATTTCGCTCAATCTTTCCCAAGGCTTCAAGCATGCCTCGCAGGTTACAGGTCATACAACAAGCAGACATCAATTCCAGGTTAGTCAAGAGCAGGAGCTGTCCAATAGCGGCTGCGAAGCACGAGATTTGCTGTAAACATTCTCACGAACGGAAGGCGGGGCACGCCAACCGTTCAAGCGCCGATCTCGCCACTTGGATTCTCGCAAAATATTCGAAATTTTGGGACCCTTTTCGGAATGCAAGTCACACCAAAGCTGTCGATGAGCTGTCGAAGTCACGAGCACCGTCGGCCTGCCAATCAGTCTTGGTGTCTGATTGTGAGACACGTGTCTCGATCGTATTTTTTTTTCTTTCTTTTCCAACAAAAATTTTCTAAAGACTCCCAAATTGGCGATGGAAATTGACCAAGGCCAAAGAAAATAAACAAAGGTGACAGTGTTCCCAACATGAGGATTTTCACGAGCGTGGACTAGGCGAATGAATGAAGCCGATTTATCACGGAGGTGTTAAGACGACCTTCTTGCTTCACTCGCAAACTAAGTTTCTCAAGTTCACTGCACCACAATAATGGGCCGGAATACTGGTTACATTTTTTTTAAGAATGTCGGCGTTCCCAATGCGAGGATTCAATAAGTGCGTCCCTGCATTAACCAAACACATTTCGCGTCCAACCTCACAAGCAGTTCCTACGTCCCGCCACCAAAATCGTCTGCCTAAAACCTCTCGAGTGGTATTCCTGAAAGGATAGGGCCACCCACAAGAGTGCAGACCCGGTAAACATTGTGGCAGCGCATAGATGAAACCTGGCACGCGTCACAGCGCCAGAACACGAGCCTGCATATAGTTGCGGTGTTCCGGAGCGCTGCTGGGGAGCTCTGGGGTGGACCCCTGACACGGAGAGATGGAGGTACTCGCTGTACAAAACTGCTCATGCGCCGATGCGACCACCCAAGCAAAGGCAGGCAGCTCTGCTCCCGAGCTGGTCGGGACCTTCAGCGGGGACCCGGCCGACCAGGCCTGCTCGGCCAGCCCCGCAAAAAGGCGCACGTTTTAACAAAAACAATGAAAAGTCCATCTACAATAGAGATGTTGATACGGAATCGAAACTTATCGAAGCTCTGCAGCCAGACAATAGCATCGAAGGTGTGATACATTTCCAGGGATTCCGAAGAGATCCCAGGGGCGTAACAAGAAATGCCGCAAGAAACTGCGCAAAAAACTTGACTCTTAAAAACAGCGAATACATACTAAATAAGAGTATTTTAAGACGGGTTACTTTTATTGAATGGGCCAGACAAGGGAGCATTTTCTTTCTGAGAGCTGTGATATGCACTTTGTCTTAGGTTGACCGAGGTGAACCTTGGGTTAGGTTAAATGACTTGTGCCTCAATCTGCTCAATTGTAGCGGGAAATCTTATAAGCCACTTGATTCTCATCCTAAGACGGCAAGGCTGTGACCTTGAGTATTGAATTCCTCCCTCATCCTGATCCTACGAAAGAGGATCACCACACTCTAATTTTTTAAGGAAGCAATTTTGACCTTTTGGTTCAACCTTCCGTCGTCAAATCGAGCGGAGCGAGTCAAGAGGCATCTAACCTAAGCTATCATAACCAAGCCCCTTGCCGTTAACCGAAATTAGTTAAAGTCACTTGTGCCTCGCTTCGCTGTCGCTCCGCTCGGCTGTCGCCAAGCCTGATGCCGCTTGCTTCTCGGCGACCGATTTAGGGCCGCCGAGAGGCAAGCGGCATCAGGCTTGGCGACCGTTTAATTAGGTAACCCTAGGTTAAGGTAGGTTAGGTTTTGTGACTTGTGCCTCACTCCGCTATCGCTCCGCACGACTTAACGTCGTGTTGAACCAAAATGTTGAAAATGCAACCTTGAAAATTTAGAGTGCATAATGTCAATTATTTTTCCTCGTTCTATATCAGCGACCCGCTAATCGATATCTGCACGCCAGCTCCAGGATTTCTTCGAGGCAGTAGCTGCCGATAAGCAGTATCAGGCTGAAAGCCTGGTGCTCGCTCCGCGTAACTCCTCTGTCAATCTGGAGCCGCTCGGCTCCGCCCAGCTTGGGATGGATCACACGGAAGGGAAATCCAGTCTAAGAAATTGTGAGAGTAAGGGTGGGGCCACTTCGTGGTTATTTTTTCAAATTTACCGAGTATTGAGATTCTGCGGGAACATTTCCCCGTCACGGAGGCTTGTTCGTGGTGCACGCATTTTGCACGCTGATTGAAATTCCCGCCACGTAGCTAAGAACCAGAACAGCAGCGAGAACTGCGAGCAGCATGTTCTTGCAGAGCCGAGAATTCAATCGACTTTACAAACTGTCACTCCTGCTTGATTTGTTTATCGCTTTTTAGTGGTGAGAAATGTCGAGTAATACACCTGCCGATAGCGCGGTATTTCCCCAAAAAATATTTCGCTCACGACTTCTCATTTAGGCTAGATTAAACTAAATTCTGTTGAAAAAAAAATCTCAACTGGAGAATGAGTCTTTTTAAGTTTTCTTACGTCCGGTGATTATTTTTACGATTTTTCAGAGCATTACCGAACTCCATTAAAAAGAATATAAAGCGCTTTTGCGGTCATATTAACCCGCTTAAAAATGCTGTTTCCTCTGTCTTTTAAGACAAAACAAGTCATTTCTGAAGGCATAAAAATTTGCGTCGGGCAATTGTATCAGAATCATCTCTTAAAGTACCGGTATTTAAAAATCTGATATCCATCCAATGAATCCTCAAGGGGTATTTCCAACCCGACCTAGATATTTCTAAAACGACTAAAATCTCTTCAGTAGTTTGTATTTATTTTCTCTAAATGGGCGTTCAATTATAAATAACGCTATCATGTTATCCTCTCTAGAATTTCGTTCCAAATTAAAGCAAACATTTAAAAACGTCGATGAAAACAAATCAAAACTTCTATAAGCGTTCTTCGGTTGCTAATCAGTAAACCCTTCACATTCCAATAGGCTATCCTTCGCCCACGGCTAATAATATCGACGAAAATATCAAATATTCAAAATAAATATATTCTTTCACCCTTGAAAAAACAAGAATTTAACCCTTTTCGAAATGCCGTATTTAGAAAACATTGACGCTGAAAATTTGGTTATTTCTTTGCAAGCGTTTTTTTTTGGGAACAAATTGGTTAAAACACTAATTTTTAGAAAATATAATTAAGTTGACTGGATCGGCGTTTGGAGCGAGATGATCAGCGATTTAATCTGTTAAATATCATCTTGTACTTGTAACTTTAACGACAAGCTCCAGTGACGTTAACGAGCTCTGAAAAGATAGCGACGCTTTCGAACAAATAAAAGCCCAGCGGGAGAAAAGTGGCGAAAAAAATACGTCAACACTCACGGAGATCGCACCGCGAGATTGTGCCGACAAAATGTGTCAATGTCCAATTCACTGCAAATGGTTTATGTGTGACACCTTTGAGCGATGGCTTAGCACGGAGCGGTGTGCTCTGCGAACAACTTTCATGTCACGAGTTTTGGCATAATGGAGAAATATTTCCTACGCAACCTCATTAAAATGGAACTTTTATTGCAGTATTTTTGGACTATTTATCGAAAGAAATCAATGCACTGAGATAAAGCAAATGAAAAAATAAAAAAATAAAAAAAATAAAAAAAAGCTACGATGATTTTTGGACCTTTAAATTTTGGTCTGCAATGTCCTCCGCTGTATACCTCCCCCCCAAGAAAAAAATCAAAGGCGATTTTTCAGACGTAATGAGCTAAAAATCTGCGTAATTTAAGGGACCGGCCCAAAATAATGTAAAATTCAGAATCTTATAAAAATATAACCCGCAAATACACAAGAAAAACTAAAATTTAATGACAGGGGTCAAATGAAATGATTATTTATACAATAGATAACACAGATGAGTTTTAACAAATTCATGAATTTTATCTTTGATCACTTACGTATAACACAGTTAACTGCATGACAAAACTTTTCATTTTTGCTTGGCGGATAAAGGTTTAACAGCAATGTTATTGAAAAACAAAAAAGTAAGTATCCCTTTTCGAACATGCCAAGAGTCGCATTAGATCGAGGACATCTTTTTTGGATGGACTGAATGAAATCTTTCCATGAAGACCGAGTTCAGGTCTCACAAGCCAGTCCCGCACAAGTTACGAGCCCGATCGCACAACTAATAAAGAAACCCGTTTTTTAACAATAAAACAGCCGGCTGCGTAAAAAGCAACTACCCAGTCTGCGCTTTACCCAATCAAGAGTGTCCGCAATCGAAAATCAATGCAAGTGCAGCAATCAAAAGCGAGAGACCATAGGATATAAATTATGTTGACGGGCACAAAGTGATTGTCACTCATCTGCCGACTCGGGAAACATTTTCAGTCGTTTTTGTCGACTTTATTAATTGCCTCACTAGTAGTTATTGCCTGACTCATTTCGCGCCAAAACGCGAAAAGAAACCGACGCACTGTCAGGTTCAGTTACGATCGACAAGTGTTGCCTTTTTTACGGCCAAAAAGGTGAGCTGGCTTTGGACAACGTTTTTTCCAGAACTGGGTCCCCTGCAACGCGATGACTTCCTGAAATCTAGCGATGAATGCGTTATGCCCATCATTAAAACGTCCACATAGTACGAACGAAACACCGGTTTTAGGGAGTTAATTGTTTTGGATGTAAAAATAAAACAGGCATATATTTGGTAATTTTTCAAAGATACGTCTTATGGTAAATCACATCAATAGAAAGCTCTCCGAGAACTTGCACTGCAAATGTAAAATGGTCAAATTTGACTAAAGAATAGTAGCTGACATTTTAATATTTTAATTAGTCAATTTTGACTATTTGACTATATAAAAATGACCATTCTTTAGTCACTTTTAACTATTTAATTAGTCATTTACAGCTCACTATTAAAAATAGTCAAATTCGACAAAAGTTCGGTAGCTGAGATTTTAATATCTCGATTAGTCAATTTTGACTATTTTTT
>Ga0058701_10005782_pt1 | contig 10342 bp, 5 predicted proteins | sample AgamicOrMae_FD_97039 | JGI IMG/M metagenome (GOLD analysis project Ga0058701, IMG submission 97039) | Agave microbial communities from Guanajuato, Mexico - Or.Ma.e | ecosystem: Host-associated > Plants > Phyllosphere > Phylloplane/Leaf | place: Guanajuato, Mexico | collected 2012-06-04 | reverse complement strand
TTAAAAAAATTGTTTTTTTTTTTAATTTTTTGGGAAGATTTTTTTTTTAGTATTATTTAAATTTTTTTTTTTTTTTTTAATTTTTGAATTAAAAGTTATTTGGAAATTAAAAAAAAAAAGTTATTTGGCCAGAATTCCCCTATGTTAAAATAGAGAAAATTTTTTTATTAAAGTTAGTGATTTTAGAAGAAAAAAGAAAAACTAAATCAGTCATTGTAATATTTTACTTAGATTTTGAAAATGAAAAATATAAAAAAAAAAGGCTAATGAACACAATAAGGATGAAAAGTTTATTTGATTACTTAAATAACTTTGAATTGTTTTGGTATGTTTAATGAAATCAAGTGGTTTAAAACCAGATATCGATCAGGTAACTCAGTGATATCCTTGAATGTCAGGATATAAAAATGTTATCAGAGAAATCACAAAAATGTCAAGGGAAAATCTGGTCTTAATATGAGTATCAAGGGGAAACGAGGCGCTGCGGGAAGAAAAAATTCTTTGCTTCGTTAAAATCAAAAACTGCAATAATTTCAGGAAAAAATGTAAGAAATTTTTTTTAAAAAATTGTGTTAGGGAAATGTCAAGGAATTTAAAATTTGATGTTTGTGGTGTCCCTTTTGAATTTTTTTCTTCTTTTAGTAAAATTTTTGTTCGATGAATTCATATGCTTAGTGTAAAAAATGTCCTCATAGCTTTGCTATAAAACGCTGTGCTCTGGAAAACTAGGTCAAACAGCAAAAATTTCTGACGGGAACCACAAAGCACAGTGAGCTAATTACAGATATCAGTAGTGAAAAAGTCATTGTGAAGGGAAAAAGCTGTAATGCACCCAGTTGTGACTCCTAACTCAGATCCTCAAAGAAAATTGTTAAACTTTTTGCATCTCCAGTTGCCTCACTCTTTCCTGCACATCTTTTTTTTTAACTTTGTAGTATGACAAATTATTCTCAGGTTTTCATCAGGTGAGTTTTTCTGTAAAACTCACCTGTTTTCATGCCATTTAGCTTTGTTACATAGAACAGGTTGCTGTTTTATGACACTATTACTCATGTGATGACAGTACCCTGTCTTTTCTGTATACTTGGATCTTGATTTTTTCTTAATTGGTTGTATTACCACACAAACCTTTATTAATACGAACTATTGTAGTTCTTACCCACCCGATTTGCCCCCGAGAAAAAACATTTCCCCCAACGACCTTTTCTGCTTTCATTTTTGGTTATTATTATTTGCGATTTTCACGCGGGTGGCTATGGGGCTTTTTTTTTCCTTTTTTTTTCCTGTGCCTAGCAAGTTAACGTCCTTAACAGTAAGTTCAATAGCATAGTAATAATTCACAATAATTATAAAACTTTGTAAAACGTCAAATCCAGCCGTTTGTAACATGTCACGAAAACTGTACCTTTTAATCATGTGTTGTATGGGGTATTAATGATTACGGTGCGCTGTTTCAGGCCTGTTGCAAAAATATCTCAGAAAAGTGAAAATGCCAAATCCAAGAAAACAAAAGGAAGAAGAAGAAAAAATGCGTCGACGAAGCAGCTGGTTTGCTTGCTCTGCTCCGTGGAGTTCCCGACGAAACAGAAGAAGCAGGACCATTACAGTGAGCATCTGGGAAGCAGAGGCTATGAGTGCACGTATTGCGCCAAAGCCTTTGAGAAGATGCCTGCCCTTGTCAGCCATGTTAGCAGAATCCATCTGATTGATAAAAAACTAGCGTGCAAAATTTGCGGGAAAAAATTCAGGAGAGAGTGGCTATTGCGTAGTCATTCCCTGACGCATACGAGTGGCCGCAAGTTTTCATGTCCAAGTTGCAAAATGGGTTTCACTCATAAAAGGCCGCTCTTCGAACATATAAGCGGACATGTTGGTTTCAATCCTTACAAATGTGAAGAGTGTGGCAAGCGCTTTCAGAAGAGTTCGTATCTGTCTCTTCATCGTAAGTCTCACGTCGCCGTTCGCCCTTTTAAGTGTTCTTTATGTAATGTCCATTGTTCCTCTTACTCAGACAAAGAAATCCACTTATTGTTGCATTCGTCAAATCAAGGCTTTGAGTGTGGAGAGTGTCATGTTAAGATACCGTGTAAAATGAAATCTATTCATCTTATGTCTCACGGCAGGAAAAAGACTTGGGCGTGTGACTTGTGCTCAGCCAAGTTTCATGCCAAGAGTGTCCTGAAGGACCATTTAAAGGCTCATTCTTGTATTAAAGAGTACAAATGCGAAGAATGCGAAAAGACTTTTGAAACCGTGCGTGAATGTAGCGATCACGTTTGCCCGAAGTGGCAAAGATTTTATAGCGTTGCAGTGTGTCCCCGTTGCAAGTCCTTTGTCAAGAAAAGTTCTCTGGAACGTCACAGTACCGTGTGCCGTGAGAAACAAGGCGCGGGTAATTCAAATTCGAACGCGGAGGAACTGTGGGACGAATGTGGGGAGTTTGATGTGGCTGGAGATGAAAAGGGAGAGAGAGATAACCTCAGCGAGTCTATGTCGGATGAAAGTGACCCTGACGATGTGAGCGAAGTTGATGAAAATAGCCAAGAAATGTCGGCATTGGATGCTGCTTGGAAATGCGAGTCTCTTGATCTGGAATGCGGCATAGCTCAACTGATAAAACACACTGAATATGAATGTGAGGAGGATACGGACGAAGAGGAACCGCAATACAGTAACCTTTGAAGGTGTGTTTGACTGAGTACCGGTACAGGAAAAATGTGTAGTTAATATGAAACGGAAGGACTTACAAATACTGTATCAGACATGCTACCGTCTTGGGAAGACGTCTTTGCGAAACAAGAAATTTTGTGTTATTGTCTGTTATATGCCAGTTTTAATTAGTACCCTCTCAAGGATATTTTTTTTCTATCAGCAGAGTTGGAAGTCATGAAGGGAGTTTGGGAATGTTTGTTGTTTGCACTCCTGCGGAAATAACGTAAAAAATGTGGTTGAATATTTAATTTGAATATTTGTTTTGTTTCCGTAATTTTTTGGAGAGAAATTCGGTTTTAATAAATTTTTAGTATGTTTGTGCCTATTTTACTGAAGATGTGAGCGCCATAACCGTACGATAAATGCCCTAAGACATGCCTTTCATTACGCGGGACATTCCGCAAATAGTTTTATTTTTACTGATGTGGACTGTACGGAGCTTGCTATAAGCACTGTCAGTGCAGGACACTGTCGTTCTAGTACACTTTAAAAATATTATTCTGAGAAAGTTAAAATTGCTCTCGTGAGACGGATTCATCTTCTGTTATCGCACCATTATTTCATAAAACTGCCCCGCCCCGTGGCGGATCTGAATAGGGGTTCGGCGAAACAATTCCCCGAAGGACTGAATGTACGTGAAAATATTTTTCAAGCCTATAATATTTGTTTTTTTTTTCGTAATTTATAGACATACGATGTGATAATGAATTAAGTGCTGTATTTTTTAAGTTGAAACTTTGAGGATATTTTTAAAATTATTTTTTTGTAGGATGTAGGCCTATTCCAGTTTTAGCAATTGATCATCAACTCAAATTCCAACAAATGGAAAACTGCTTCTACTATTCGAAATACTGACGAGATATCCGAGATGACGTCGTTTGCGCGTCATAGCGAGCGCATATTGCGTTTACTGAGGTGTTTACGGTGTTAAATTGTGTACGCAGAAAAGCATATTTTCGAATTGATTGATGTGAGCGGAATGAAAAATAAACTTCAAGCTGTTATGAGTATCTTGCATTGGTATACTAACTTTCAGCGGAGAATATTAATTCATCTTCCTCTCCTTTCCTGAAATCCCCCTGCATTTTTCCGCCTTTTGGTTTGATCATGTGAGTACGCTATATTCACATGGTTTGATTCAAAGACCTCCAAAACGGGTTTTCGAAAATAAATGAAGATGGGCCTCGACTCTCCGAGCTGCGAGCGTTGCGGCATATCTCATGGTTACGATACGCTGCCAGTACCGGTATAGTACACGATAGTAATTCTGTATACCGGTTGAGCGTTGATGAATGTAAAATTAAGGTTGGTAAAGGCATGGTTTAAACATGAGAGATAAATGGGAAGGTGATAATTCCGGCCGAACCTTGGCGCGGGCAAGCTGCCGACCTCCTGGTGCTTGCCGGCCGGCAGCCTACATTTGCTGTATTTTTTCGGGCACAATCTCTTCAATGATTGTATTTTACAAACAAGAGAACAAAAAATTGGGACATTGAAAATTATTTTATAATGTTATGAAGCCATCAATCCAATATCGGCGGTACAATCAGTGATAAAATCAAAATAAATCTGACAAAGTACGTGCGAACCGGGGAGCGCGTAGCCGGCGCCCAGCACGGCCGTGACCTGTGCGGGCACGTCCGGTCTAGTCAAAACCACATCGATTGCAACTTTAAATTGTTGATTTAATGGGAATAAAATGTACCATGGAATAAGTTTTCGTTTTTTGATTATATTGGTGACACCCTAGCAAAAACAATTCGCATTTCACAAAAAAAAATTGACGACATGAAAAGAACGCGCTTTTGACCCGCATAGTTAGAAAGCGAGTCAAGGAAATATCTTTTTACTCGTACGATTATTCTAAATAGCGTATTGCAACTGCGATATGATTCATCCTTATCGAAAAGATTTCTCCTCGCATACTTGGATCTTTCTATCTTAATTGTCTGCAAGACAAGTATCCACTTATGTGTTTTTGAGCACTGCGTCAACTATCGTAGTCGTAGCTCCGCTGCGCCGCTGCGTTTCTTGGTAGGCTTACGGGCGGTCTGAATGTAAAATCAATGAATTTGTTGAAAAATGACGCGAAAATGTTGTGTAGCGACCCGTTTGTTTTGAATAGCGAAGTTTCGGTTATTTGTGCGTCTAGAGAAGACCTAGGGCGCGCTTTACGGTCGTTTAAGGTTCTTAGTTCGGCTTCTTGTTCGCGATGAGCCTAAGACCCATGTGTGAAAACATTCAAATTTCGGCTGTTCTGACAGAATGACAATGAACAGACGCTTGGTGCAAAGGAAATCTAAATGTAGATTGAAGTTATTTGAATTATAAAAAGTGCCGAAAGGATTATCATCACGGAGTCCAGTCTGCTCATATCTGTGCGCTCTATTCCGCGTAAGAAAAATCTAAGTGAAAATTTGGATACATCGGTGAAACTTAAACATAACCTCATAAACGTTCAGTGAGTGTTTTCAACGATTGTGCCGCGGTTCTGTGAATTGTGTTAAACAGCAGCATCAGTGCCGACGATAGCTCTGTTAAATTCTGTTTCTTATGTGATTTTGCGATGTGAAAACACCTCAGTGTGATATGCAGTGCTACGCGGAGGTCTCCTCAGCAAGTGATAAATTATTACGTTGACATGCCTACGGATCTTTGAGCCCTTTCCAAGTGAATTCTTTCAGTGTTTGTGCTGTGAGTGTTCTCCACGGAACTTACCCTGCTTCAGAAGAAATGTTAGCGTAACCCGTGGAAAGGGAACACATTTTAATGGCAAAGAAGAGTGAGTACCAGAAGTGTTTTGATTTTCCTCTCATGTCTCAGATGCTCCTCTGTGGCATATATAGTTTTCTTACAAACTTTGCCGAATAAAATTTTGATTTTTTTATTGTTTTAATAAAGTGGTTATCTCTGCAAACTGATCATATCTTCTGCTGCCCTTGTATTGTGATAAAGACATTCAATTATCTTTATATTTTTAGTTATCCTCCTTGCATTTAATTTCAATAACCTGGTAAAGTGAAGCTTTCTCAAAGTCAAAAGTGTAGTTTAGGTGCATGAAATTGCCCATGAATTTGTTCCAGCTTTATTTTGAAATAGAGGTAACCTCAAAGTATTATGATATTTGACATTGATATATATTCACAAAGTTTAGAAAAATGAGACCTTTTTGTTGTAAGTTTCAGTAAAAAATCTTCCCTTTTCCTCTGGAATGTCATTTTTCATTCTGAAATGTTATTAAGTTAACCTGTGAAATGTTTCAGGTGAGATTTTTTTTAACAGAAGTACAAGTCATAATCCCTTAAAACTCTGCATTTGACATTTTATTTGATGGGACGTTGACAGTGGATGGTGTGACTTTGCAGGCTGCAGCCGCCGTGTAGCACCAGCTAACACGCTGCCTTCCACACTGGAGGACCCGGTGGCAAGCTGGAAGGGTCCACCCCCTGGTTCAGAGCCACAGAATTTTACCCCAAATTCTGGGCAAAACTTTTCAGGCCCCCCATCAGGCTATCAGGGGCCGTCAGCCTTTCAAGGTCCACCTGGTGGTGCAGGTTCACCTGCAGGCGCGCCTCCATATTCTGGACCACCGCCAGGATCTGGAACTCCCCAATACACAGCCTCCCCTGCTCCTTCGGGATCATCAACCCCTGGACCTGGACCACCACAAGGTGATCCAAGATTCCCTCCAACACCAAACTCGGGTGGACCACCTTACAATGGCCCTGGACCCGGACCTTTTGGCTCACCTTCAGGGGGTGGACCTCAGTTTGTGGGCAGACCAGGATCATCGGGACCTGCCTTTGTAGGCCCACCTGGTCCAGGAAACCCTCACTTCCCATCTCCAGGACAGGGGCCTTTTGGAGGTCCCCAGTTTGGCATCCCTCCTGCTTCACCATACGGCCATGGGCCAGGGCATCCTATACCTGGACCATTACCAACACATGGGCTCATGCCAGCACAGATGTCGGGTCCTAATCCTGTTGACAGGATAGAGCAAGGGTGAGTTATACATTTAAATCTAATCAATTTTATTGCGGTGTTAAGTTTGGGTGCGACTCATTTTCAACCTACTTAAATAAGTTGGTTATTGTCATTTTTTTTTTCCTCTCAATGAAAAAGTATCATTTGGCGGTCGTGTTTTTGAGGCCGTTGTACTGAATCGGCGGACCCGAGTTCGAATCCGATCAATGCATTGATTCATTCGAATACTCAAGTAAGTTTATGGGCAACCCGTCATCCGCCTCTAAACGCAAAACCGTCAATGCAAATTGAATTTCAGTTACTTTCATGTGAATTAATTTTGATGTGCATTGCAAAACCGCGCAAGCGTTTTGCGGGACACCTAATTTAGGCGGCTTGAAAGAAATGTCAGATTCACTACAATTTTCCGAACTTTTATACTTACGGGGAAAGATTATCTTATCGTAAATAGAGATGACTTAAGTCTGATCTAAGTTCGTTATTTAAGCATGATAAACTAAATCCTCTTAACCCACAAATTGGTATCTCTTAAAAATACATTTTTTTTAAAATGAAAATTTAAAATTATGTTTCTGATGAGTGAGTTATCCTCGGAAATTGTCGTGTCCAAAAATCATTTTTTTTTCTTCCCAAGAAAGCAAGTTTTGGATGCTGCAAGATCGAAAATTGGATACTTAATTAGCTATTACGCTCCTTTATATTATTTCTTTCATAATTTCTTTTTTTAGATTAAATTTTATCAAATACGGGACTTGGCCATTTCCAACCAAGGACTTTTCGTCCACGTAGCGGTGCGCCCCCCTCTTAATCTTAAATCGCTGTCTTTTGATACCGGTACCGTATCGGCCTACACAAACGACCTCCCCCAAACCAAAAACTGAGATCCTTTGCTCGTTGGAAATTAAATCGTTTTGTCAGTAAAAAAAGTAAACCCTACATGTATTTAAAAAAAATCCGGAAGTGACATTGTCCGGGGTTAAATTAAGTTAATTCAAGCGCTCTCGCTTACTCGCGGTCATGTTTTGATGAAAAATATTTTCAGCCGAAGGGGAAAAGAAGAAAAATAGTCGCGGTTTGATAACATAACATCCTACATTCCCTCCGAGGCTTGTACTCGTCTAATACGCAATTGCAATACTTATCGAGCGTTAGAGTAAAATCGTGTCATTCTCGGAAATGAAAACTGAAACGATATCAAAGGTATCCCCTTCCCCCCGCAAATAAAAATATGCCCTTCAGTTCGTCTATTGCGTAATTTTTCCTTCGGAAACATATGTGATCGGAACTGCTATAGGCCAGGGGCTCATTACAAGGTATCTTTACTGCCATTGGAAATAAAATTGGAATTGCTCATTAAAATTGCTCTTAAACACTATTCATCTTTTTCGTCAGCCCCTCGAAAACTAGTCTGTCCTTTCGTCTATTTTGGATTTTATTGCTCCTGAACGATCGTAAAATAAGTCAGGGCCCATATTCTCGAAAATATCGGTACCGACTATCAGATGCACCGCAAAATTTAGAGCTGACGCTTTCTATATGTTGTGGTCTACCCTAATTCAATCTTCCATTCACGTACAAGCGCACAGGTTAGGTTATGTGCTCCGGTACTGTTCCGCTCGACTGTCGCTAAGACTCCGCTACGTCCCGAGGCAGATTAAGATAGGTTAGGCACTTTGCCTAGTGCCTCTGTCCGCTAGGCTCATTGACGATGGAGGCTCGAAACGCAATTTGAATTTACAGCGGATAGGTCCGTATCGCAATTTTCATATCGGCGGATCGCGGGTTCGAACCCGGACCAGAGTTGGCAGCGGCGGTATCAGGTATCAATTGGGGCGCGCGGGTGGACAGCAGCGGGAATGCTAAAGCTTTGACGGAAAGACACCGAGCGGAGATTCGCCCGGAACGGGAGCCGATGAGCCGGACCGGACCGGACCGGGGCGGTCGCGCCCGGAGCCGGACCGGAGCGGTCCTCGACGCTCGCCAGCTACACTCTGCCGCTCCGCCGATCCTCAAGAAGGGATCGCTCGGAGGCGAAGGCCGCAACGCCGCGTCCTGGGGGAGGGGGGGGATCTACCGGACAGCCGTGGGTCGAGAAATAAAAAAAAGGGGGAGGGGGAGGGCGGCGCGAAGCCGTCCGGCAACCTTGCGAGCTGGAGAGCACACTCCACTACTTGATTCTTGTACTCTTTTTCGTTGGCTCGGTGTGGTCGCCCTTCTTTTTTTCCGGTCTTCTGGACGGCCGTTCGGCAGGCACTACACACTACTGGTGGGTTTTTGAGAGCTGCCACTGGACGGGAAGGATACCCGTTGCAGGTGCACGGTGCCCCGATAGGGTGTGATGTGGAACCGCCAAAAGAAATTTCTGCAAAAGGGAGATTTGATAGGTTGCATTTGCCACCTCGTGCAATTATGAGGCTGGATATACACCTTGGGTGATCCACTTTTCGGCGCTAAGCAGATAGCGGAACTTGGCGCGAAGCAATCAACCAACTTGATCAAGGTTATCTGTTAACCTTCTCTAAGCCAATGTCGGTTTATGTAGAAGGGATGAGCCTTTGGGGTTGAAATCTTACCTTCAATGCATTCCACCTTTCGTCGCCAAGCCAAGGAAAGCGAGAGCGGAGCTAAGCACAGGGCACTAAACCTAACTCAAATTATCCTAGAATAGGCCAAAGTATTTGGGGTGAAATTTAGCTTAAGAGAAATTCGAAGGATTTTTTCCATCAAAATACGCAATTTTAAAGTTTTGGAGAATGCCTAAATTATTAAATTACAGCTTTCCAGAGGGGTGATATTTTTTTTCTAATTGTGACAAAATAATACTGAACTGAAAACATCGCCTAAGTTAAGTTTTTGTTTCCGAGCGGCATCGCTGGGCGGTAGTGGGTTAACTAACATTACGGTCGCCGGACCTGATGCGTCTTATTGGCGCCAGTTATTGCCGGCCAGAGAGAAGCGGCTCTTAGCTGGCGACGTCCGAGCGGATCTTTATCGGAGCGAGGCTCAATGCCTTTAACCAAACCTAGTTTCACCAAACGTACGTGGATGTACGCTGTTTATTCTAATCGTTAGGCCCAATGGAGGGTTGATTTGTGGTCACACTAAAAACTAACCCCTGTTTTAGGTATGAAGATGAAACAGGAGAAGAGCAAAATTATGTTATTTTTCGGGATAAACCTATATCAACAACTATATATCAATGAGAGAATCTCGTTAAGAGCTCTCATTTGATGTGGTTATTGATATGCATATCATATGAAATAACCAAATTGCGCTTATCCCCTTTTTTACCCTGCCTAAAACAGGTATACGACTACCTAAAACAGGAGGTAGTTTTTACTGTGTACATTTAATCTTTTACAGTCTTTGACTCTGTGGTAGTAGTGTAGGACCATTTAACGTTTGCTTAAATCTCTTTTGCGTGTTAATTTTTATTTCGGGAATGCCTATACTTTTGCGGAAGACAAAGATGCGGCCGGACTCAACAATAAAATTCAACGAATATGGGGAGGAGTCTAATGTTTGCCGAATGTTCACGGAGAAAAAGACTTTGTTGCCTCAGCAAACCGTTTTGTTATTATAGCCTCAGCAAACCAGAATTGCTGTGGTGACAATTTCAATTGTAACAACAACAATATGACTTGTT
>Ga0058701_10005781_pt1 | contig 10342 bp, 8 predicted proteins | sample AgamicOrMae_FD_97039 | JGI IMG/M metagenome (GOLD analysis project Ga0058701, IMG submission 97039) | Agave microbial communities from Guanajuato, Mexico - Or.Ma.e | ecosystem: Host-associated > Plants > Phyllosphere > Phylloplane/Leaf | place: Guanajuato, Mexico | collected 2012-06-04 | reverse complement strand
GGTGGCGTCCCGGTTGAATTAAACCTTTTTGTACCTTTTCGCATCGAAAAAGCTCACTTTTCAGAAAAAAAATTCTCCCGACCCCAAACGAATTTTCACAGCGTAAAAAAAGGCCGTTTCGGTGTTTTTGATAACCAACGAATAAAGTCCGACAGTCTAAACCCCAAGGACAAGACATGACCCAAATTTTGTTGCACAGTGATATTAAACTCTCATGTAGAGTATTCGTTAAACACAACGATTTCATCAAGTCAGAAGTTCGTCTGCTTTGTTGTGGTCCAGTTGATCACGTGACACGACTGATTTACTGTTTTCTTCTTTTTGCTTAAATCATCTATTACGTCCCGGATGTCTTCGTAAAATCATAGGGTGCGGGAAGTGGAGGAGGAAAGCTATATCGTAAACGGAAAGGGAACTCTGAAAAATTCCTATTCAGTTAGATAACGACTTTATGAATCTAATGCACTTCATCCCATGTCCATACCACAAAAAACGACGGAGTTCTATTCTCTACAAGATTTAAATTTTACCCCTCTTCCTGAGCCGAAGACATCGGGCAATGCACGGTTGAGGTACCACTCCAGGAATGTGTTCCTCCATGACTGCAGTCTGTTATTCGGTCGCTAAAAAAATATTAGCGGACAAGATTGCGATTTCACATGTCCCAACTATACATAGACTTCTGTTTACAATTGATACCCGTCAAAACGCAAGCTGTCCCACCTATAAATGTTTTTGTTACGACAGGAAAGGTGGTTTTCACGAGTCTGCATGATACACCAATGGGCTTGGCAAGTGACTACTCCACAGCTATCCTTAATCACAGTTACCACTGCACTGCTTGGAATAGATGCGCGTGCAACTAATCGAAATATGGTAAGTGATGAATCGGTTTTTAAAGTACTGTAGTATGACATTTCAACTCACAGCTTCAGTGACGATGACGCCAACAATGATCGGACCCGCTACGGAAGCGCTGATGCACACAAAATTTGCAACACCAAAAATAGCGCCGGCGAGATTGGGCGCTAAATCGACGAATCCTGCCTGCACTCCAACAAACACTCCCGCTTGGGAACCCATAAAGGCTGTTAAAAGAACTAAAGACAGGATCCTGTTTTCGGAAACCGCTAAAAGGCCTAAGGATAAAGCTCCGCCAAAATGAGCTGAAAAGAAACAGAGAACGCTTGAGCGAAATACCTTGATTAATGCGATAAAAGGACAGAACTACAAACCTATTGAGTTAAAGAATATTCTTGCCCCTGTTAGGCTGAGCCACCGTCGGCTGATTAGTACATCACAGAACCAGGAAAATACAAAAGTCAGAACCCATGACACAAAGAAAGGGAGTGCCGAAAACAGGCCGTTCTGAAAAGAAAACGGTTCCGATATAAAAAGAGGTGTGCATCTTCATATTTCATAGAAAAAAAGTGGGCAACTTTCACCTCGGTTATGCTGAATTTGAGAACTGTTCCTAAATATGTTGGAAGCTTAGTGAGGAACATTATGAAGACCAATCCTTCAAATGTCATCGCGATGGTTGCAGCCCAATACGGTACACTTGACAGCACTCGGCCCCATGGCACATTCACCTAGAGAAACACGAAGTCAAGGTAAGAAGTCCCCTTTTAATCATCGTTAATTGTGTTGCATGGGTTTAGTAGTTACCTTTTCTTTTGCTCCTCCTAGAGAATTCTGAATGTAGTTTTTCTCCTCGTTCGATATCCAGCGGTGTGTCGACGGGTAATCAGCTCCGAGGAAAATCATAGTTATGCTCAAGACCAACGCAAATCCTCCAAAGATGTAGAAGACTGACGGCCATCCAAAATTCAAGCATAAAAACCCTGAGAGCGGTGTAGCCGCAACCGTGCCGAGAAGTTGAGCTACGCAGGACACATATCACATTATATTACTGTCTTGGTTTCAATAATATATTTCAGTTTTCAAAAATCAGTCCCTCATTTAACAATCAGCTCGTCCACCCAGATGACATTTGTTCGTTTCCTTGAGTGCTTCCCGTGTACGTTATACTCATTGCATTAGCCTGGGCCTTGCAAAAATTGCCTGTAAACTGAAAGCAACAAAGGAATAACCGCCCGGACGATCCATTTTCGAAGAAAAAGAACATCATTGAGAGGAACATCGTAACGTTCCTTACCCCCGGTTGAAACACTGGCCAACGTGCTTCTTTCTGAAGGGGGAGCCCATACTCCTAGAAGCGTGAAGACCGAAGGATAAATAAATCCCTGTCAAATGAAAGAATTCTTCGAATCATGTAAATAAAGTTGGCCCAATAATGACATTCTTTGTCAAATTACCTGGCTGATACCTTGTAGCATCCTATTAGCACATACGAGCTTCCATCCTCCGAGATATGCGCTGTAGGGAAAAAGTAACGAACAAAGTGATGATCCCAGAATTGAGCCACATAAGAACTTGTGGCCGCCAAACCGATCCGTTAGGACCCCAGCAGGTATTTGCGTCAATAAATAGCCCCATAAGTAAGAGCTTAGAACAAGACCTTGAGTCTCTTCGCTCCAGTCATACGTCTGTAATTAACAACAAAATATTTATTAGGAGGCCCAAGGTATACCGAAGGAGGGGGTAAAAGTGATCGGTACGTACTGCGGCTATCGGAACCGTTGAGTTTGCATCAGTGTCATTACGTTTTTCCACCATGGCAACAATGGCGACACTCAAAGTACTTTGCAAAGAATATGCTATGAATACCGCACTAGACATGACTGCAATCTGGACATGCCGTATGCCTAGTCCTCTTGATGACGCATCTGGAGGACGGAATAAAAATCACAATCTGGATCACTAGGCATGATTGTAAATGATTGTAAAGATCTACGTGAGTTCAGAAAACTACTTCGACAAATAACTATGGTGTAAACAACGTGACCTCCCTTACAGGGAAGTCACGTCGCATAGAACAAATGATTGGCAAATTCTCCAGAGGTGACTCTAACTGTAAACAAGCCATTCGCTTCTGTCATTGATATAATGTACAGTGATGTTCATAAATGATGAGCCAAACAAAATCTAGTGACTTTTTTTGCAAACTAATGTGTATTGGCAGCAGCGCGTGAAGTTGGTTGGTGAAGGTTCCGGGGAAAAGGCGGGCACCTCCTCTTGCCTCTACACGCTCCCACTGTCCTTCCTAGGCAATGCTTCGAACACACATTAGTGTACAAAAAAAGGCACTAGATTTTGTTTGGCTCATCACTTATGAACATGACTGTACGCACGTTGAAGTGGGGTGAATCCGATGGAACTTTGCACCGTGTTTGAATGTGTGTGAGAGAGAGCGAGAGGTTGTGAGGAATTCAACCGATAATTCTCATAAAAAATTGTCCTTGCCTTTATATTTACTATCTTTGACACTTCCTAAACCCACTAAGGAAAACTGTTTGCCCTTTAGACTTCTAAAAAGTGATTCTTGACTTCAGCAGCGTAGTGTTAGGTTACAAATACTCCGTTTGCCCTCAATCTTTTTTCGAAAGTTTGTTTAACTTATATGCGCGATGCTTCCATAACCAAGTATACCATCACGGCATACCGAATGGGCACATGCCATGACACATTACAAACGTCGTCGAAGGGTTTTTACAAGTTCGGTAAGCGCACGATATCAATCATGCCTCAACTCCTAATGGCATCGCAAGGACTTTTTCTGATGTGAATTTTAATCATATTTAATAAGAGCTTTTGCCAAATAAAACAACATTTTTTCTGTCGTATCACGGGAGGTTTTATTCATCTACGCAAAGAAAAAGCGTCATACTTGAGGGTTCCTTCACGAATGAATTTAGTTTTACACGTGTGGCGTACATGTCGGCAAGGGCAATCGGAAGGCATTCATAATCAATAAGGCGACAAAGCCTTACGGGATACACGACTAAAGATTTCATACATCGATAAGAGTAAAGGAAAACAGACTGTCTGAAATGAAAGCTTCAAAAACTCGTTATTTGGATTCCCCGTTTCAAAAGCTGATCATCGGAAATCCCCGCTCCAAAAACAGACCATGTAGCAATCTCGTCACTCCGCTACACTTGTCTTCACCGTCTCTTGATGTAAAAACGTGAATTGAATGGAATAGTAAATTAAAATGTGTATGTACATGTTTTGATATACTGTAGAAATCGTATATAACGAGCACGAAGATCAAGCCGAATTTGCTCGTTATAACCGGTTCTCGTTATAACCGATATCGCTATACTTATATACGTGCATCTACTAAAACATTTATTTGCGGTATCTGAGGGGTTAAAAAGGGTATTATAGTGTGTAAATAACTCGTAAAAGCGCATTTTCGATGTCTTTGGTATTTATTGATTAAACTTAATCATATAAAACAAGGTACGTACAGTACAAGTAGCGCGCTAATTTAGCTAATATCTTAATGAATTTAAAAAATGACAATACGACGTAGAAAAAAAATCGGTCAACTTCAACAGTTTCTTTTTTTGCTTGCAAAAGTCTGAATCAACAAAATCTTCAAGGGAATGCAGAGCAGCATCAATGAGAGTGGAAACAACTGATTTGGACATGATGTACCGTCGGATTTGAGGAAGAGCCGACTCTAGATTCGCGTATTACGCTTTGCGTTCGACCAAAACCGCCGTCTTCCTCGTTATATACGATAGCGAAATCCGCAGGAGCTCGAAAATCTCGTTATAACCGGTTTCTCGTTATATACGATCTCGTTATAACCGGTATTTTTTGTATGTATTTAGATACGAGACCAAACTTCAGCACCAAATTTGCTCGTTATATCCGGTTGCTCGTTATAACCGGTCTCGTTATATACGACTTCTACTGTACTTCAATCACTATCCTGAAAGTCTCCCAACGTTTTTATTTTTAATTTTTTTTCATTGTTAAAAAACGGGGTGTGTAGACGATTGTTGTTAGAGACGAGATTGCTACTTACAAAGTCAGTTTTCGGAGTGGGGATTTTTTATGGTCACTTTTTGGAATGGAGAATACCAATGTTTCTACTTTGAAGCTGTCACTTTTGACAGTCTTTTCATTTTCACCCCTATCAATATAAGAGTAAAACCCTGTGTATAAGGATAATAAGGATCGTATACGTCGCACATTGGTAGCGTGCACCTTATAGGTATATTATCAAACATGTATGGACCGTTTTTCGCGTGATTTAAAGTATTGAGGCTCCTGTAAACATGGTTCAAAATAAATAATACTCTAAGCAATGGACAATGTTCATCACGTGTTTTACAACACGGCATTTCGCAGCTTCCTTGATGAGGGGAAAAAAATACAGCCAAAGATTGAAACGTGACCACTTTGGTTTATAATCCATATTAAACGAATCGACATCGCCTTGTCCGAATCCACCCCAGCAGTTCGAATCGGCCCAATTTTGAGCTATAAGATTTTGTAAAGACCTACGATGCATATGACTCATCACATTTTACCACACGAGCGCTTCCCAATCAGTTCTAGACTCTCATACCGTGAGACGAGTAATAACTTTTGTTTATTTTGTAATGTAAGATTAAAGAACAAAGTCAACTTAGTGGCTTTCTACAGAAGATGCACCCGTCTATTGACACTGGTATAAGGTACTCGTGATTTGCATAAGTAAAACCTTTTCCGTCGCTGCCTCATAAGCGAGGTAAAAACATAAATCCATGAGCGAAGTGTTCAAGAGATTCTAAATGATGATGTAAGGGACGATAATGTAGGAATAGAAAAAGTAGAGAGGAAGTTAATCACGATAAGGAAAGCGTTAAAAAGTATATTCTGTGTTTGTCTTTAAACAGAATGACAAAAATCCTTGTTGACATTCATAACTTGCATGTTTCCGTTGCCAAAATCTCATGAAAAAGTGGACGAAATACCACAACCGTAAGAGGCGTGAATACCTCGGGAGAACTCACCTCCGATTTTAGGAGATCCATCGTCAAACTTCGTGGACTTCGTCATGGTGGACCAGGTGTCGTCCACCGCAACGAATTATTCGCTGCGAATCTTTTGAAGTATAAGTGGGTTTTCAAGATGAAACAATCTTTATGCCAGTTAACACTCTAATCAATACCTTTATCATGTGAAGTAATAGATAATAATGAGATACAATGACGATCCGTGGTGAAGGTTACCGCGTGTCGATTTTGGAAACACTGTCATCGGTCTGAAACACTCGATTTTTTCTTACAGATTGTCAAGCTTGTATTGCGGGTCGTGAAGCCAACGGCGGAGGCTTCTAAACTCCAGAAGTTCATTTTAAAAGGAAGGAATGATACTGGCCCTCCTGTTCAGGGACGCTGTAGGAGGCGAATGCACTGAGGAAGATCATGATTCTCTCTCAAATTCCGCTCGAGGAGTTGTATGACATCCATATGACTGCGTGGAAGTAAAGAGTTGAAGACGTTTTCAGGGAGCAAACGGTAAGACTTCTCTTTAGGTTCTCAAGCGCCTTGCCGAAAATCGAAGTTAGGAAATGCGATGGAGAGAACATGAGAGGCTTTGTGTTTCCCGCAATCTGAGTGGATGTGTCAGTACGATTCAGATTGAAAATTGTAGGACATCGGCTTTGGCTTTCTCTTGAGAGCTCTTTTTTTTTTTATCGACACTAGATGACCATGACCGAAAAGAATATCTTCAAAAAAATCGGTACTTAAGCATTCCTTTCATAGCTCATTAGTAACTTTCATGACGCTCCTTGGACTCCAGTCACTCCTTTTTTTTAGCTAAAAACTATGTGCAAGGACGTTTTAAAAAGATTCTTCATAGACAAGCAGCCATTCTTTGCTGAAAAAAAAATGAGAAACACCTACTCTCCTAAAGACTTCGAGTGAAATTCACTCGTTAAAACCAAAAACTCAACCAGTTGAAGCTTTGACATGGTGAATTTTTTGTTTAAACGAGTGAATTACACTCGAAATTTTTTATAGAGCACTTTCCTTCAGATATTGTTGTCTAATGTTGTGACTTCCTGTTTAGAGGCAAGCGCCGAGGGCGACGAGGAGCGCACTAATTTTTCGTATTTAATAATCATTCAAGTACATGGATACCGCTACACTTTGTCAGTGACCAAAGAGCAGTACAAGTTTGCAACGAGACACATGGGTAGAAAAGGCAATTCCGCGAGGCCTCGCAAAATATGACTCCATAATTCATGACGAAAAAGCCTCTTTACATTAGAGAAAGTAAGAAAAAAAATATGCAAAAAAGTTTTTTTCTTTTTTTAAAGCAACTTAGAAGCGTACTTTAGACACACCCCATCAATTAAACTAGTCCACTTGATTTTGGTAGCCCATAGGCTATCTATCAGGAATTGTCTAAAAGCACTAATATTTTGCTAAGGCGAGAGAAGCAACTGCCTATAAAATACAAAATTTTAAATCCAGGACGCTTGGCGTATGAAGCGAGTCGTTTATCTTGTAAAAAAATGAGGTAGTAGTGTACCTACAACAAATTGACGACACAATAACACAGATATCACAAAAAATTTCCGTACAGAGGCAACAAGACATAGCCTTTTCTTAAAAAAAAAGAAAAAAAATATTTAAAAAATGGCTACTTGCAGCATACGTTAGTCTGAAATTGTTTCTCTAAAACCAAATTAAAATGTTTTGAGCAAGCTCTTTGCTCAAGTTCCTCCTTTTGATTTTTGCCGTAAATAGTCCTCTGTATCTGCAAATAAAATGCCGACCTTACAAAATGAAGTTGTAGGAAGATGAAAGTAATCTACAACCAAACGATGTATCTATCCGGCCAATTCCACCACTGTGTCTCTGAGGTACCCCAAACCAGGTAACCGACGTTACTGGCAGCAACAAGAGCAGCACAAATATAAAACACGCTCTTCCATTGTTCCGCAGATCCCTGTAAAATGCAAAAGGAATGTCTAACAATGCTTGGTTACGGTGATACGCTACCGAGACACTCTGACATTAAACTTACTGTTTCAGTCACAATGTATCCTATAACGATTGGGCCACATAAACCAAGACAGGCTGACAAACAATTCGCAACACTGAAAATGGCTCCCGAGAAGTTTGGCGCTAGATCAACGAATCCCGCCTGGGTACCCACATACACTCCCGCTGTGAAACCCGTTGCGACGGTTAGAAAAAACACTGATAAAACCCTATTGTCTTGTGTGAGAGCGAGAAGGACGAAAGCTATTGCCTGTCCAAAATGAGCTAGAAAAAAGAAAAAAAAAGAGATTAATATCGGAGAAGAGACGTTTTCGACTTTAAGCTGGAGTGTCACCCTTACCTATGGAGTTGAACAACTTTCTAGCTATCGTCAGTCTCAGGTAGCGATGACTTATTAGAAAATCGCATGTCCAAGAGAATACAAATGAGAGTATCCATGCTACCAGATACGGGAGAGCCGAAACAAGACCATTCTAGAAAATAAAATAAACAAGCGAAACTATAGTCTTTCTCCCGAAAGGGAGGCGGGCTTAAAAAGCAATGTTAAGTCGAACCGTGTATAGAAAGGATAAATCAACATATCAATGCAGATCCGTATAGATATCCATGTACGTGGTCACTTGGCTACGATATCCGCATGGATGTCCATGATCTGTGACCATTTAAATTGTACAGTGAGCAACAAAAGTCGTGATCCCGGCTTCTATTAGAAATACATGGAAGCAGGGGTCATGACTTTTGCGGCCCACTGTACATCCATTATACATACGTGCGGATGTCCTTGTCACATTCCCCACATAACGGACACTGAGACCGGGGAAATCTTGTATTCAACCGAGTTATGCTTTCAACCAATCCTCATTAGGGAAAAAAAGCGTAAGTTGCCTCGCGTGTGGGCACACCGGTACTTACTTCTTTCACATCGAAGTGGAGAACTGTACCAAGGTACGTAGGAGTTTTCGTCAGGAATGTGATATACACTGCCGCTTGGAAAACCATAGCAAACATCGCCGAAAGATACGGTGCGCTTGTAAACACGTGTTCCCACGGAACCGGGAGCTGCAGAGTCGAAATTGCCGATTGAATTCCACATTTATGAGATACAGCCGAAAACCAACTTTACCTTCTCTCTAACTCCGCCTAATGATGACTGGATATAATGCTTTTCGTTGTTAGAAATCATTCTGTGTTTGCTAGGAGTGTCAGCTCCAACAAAAATCATCACTAAACCGACAATCGCACCGGCACCTCCTATAATGTAGAAGACTGAGGGCCATCCATAGGCCGAGATTAGGTACCCAGACAACGGTGTTGAAGCGACAGTGCCGAGAAACTGGGCTGAATAAAAACTAAGAATGAACACCGACCAACCTTTCTTCCACCTTAAGGGTCGGTACTGTTCTTCTTACCGCTCACTGATACGCTAGCAAACCTCCCTCGTTCTTCAGGAGGTGCCCATACACCTAGTAGAGAGAAAATCGAGGGAAATACAAACCCCTGTAAAAGATATGACCTGAGATAAGTACTTGAAATAGAAGTGCGGGCCTACAATGTTTCCGAAATTTGAGTTTTACCTGACTAACGCCTTGAAGTACCCTGTTTCCACACACAAGCTGCCATCCTCCCCAATAGGCACATTGGGGTAGTATCACTGATAGAAAAGAGGAAGCCAGTATCGCAACATACAGGAACCGGTAAGCGCCAAAGCGGTCCGTCAAAACTCCCGCGGGAATCTGAGTTGTTATATACCCCCAGTAGAAGGAGCTCAATATATATCCTTGTACTTTTCCATCCCAATCGTATTTCTGTAAAAAAAAAATAAAAAAAATAAAGCGTTTCATATTGTGAGGGTTTGAATCAGGGTTAAACTCCACAAGTAGAAAATGACACCTAGAAAATTCTTCAGTGTTCTGTACATACCTCTGCTAAATTATTGGTGTTATTTGGATCATGGTCGTCGACCATAGCGACTATAGCAATATTGAGGTTGGTTCGCAAGACATATGCCGTAAACGCTGCTATAGACATAACTGTAAGCTGCATATGCCGTATACCCAGTCCGTATGTGGGAACATTTTCTGCGATAACAAAACAAAGTAGGAAATGATACCCTAAGGTATACATACAAGAATAGGAGGAATGAAATACAGAAAGAATGAAGCGGTTAAGGATAATCACGTGACGGTAAGAGGGGGAGGGGTCAAGCCTTGCGTCATGGTCCGTTATGAGGGGGGAGGGGGGGAGTCTGGGCTACCGTCATGTAACGCCCTTAAGTTCGACTTTTAAGTCCACAAACAGCAGCCTGTTTGAAAAATACCGCGCTTGCCCCCTCGCTGCTGCCATCTAGCGGTTAAGACATGTTCACTCGTTGTTTTTTCCCCTTAATTTTCATGTTTCTGTGATTTTTTCATTTCTCCTAAGAT
>Ga0058701_10005780_pt1 | contig 10343 bp, 10 predicted proteins | sample AgamicOrMae_FD_97039 | JGI IMG/M metagenome (GOLD analysis project Ga0058701, IMG submission 97039) | Agave microbial communities from Guanajuato, Mexico - Or.Ma.e | ecosystem: Host-associated > Plants > Phyllosphere > Phylloplane/Leaf | place: Guanajuato, Mexico | collected 2012-06-04 | reverse complement strand
GCACCGGGGCTCGGCTCGGCTCAGCCGATACAGGCGCGCCGCCATTTTGTGGCCCTGCTGTAGCTTGGTCAATTAGGAGCCATGGTACGCCGGTTGCGTTTCTCTAACTATTAAGGGCTCTAGATCAAACTGCGCGCACCAACCATAGTAGCCAACCTTCAAACTTAATACGGCTCAATCTTAGAACAATCGGAACACATTTATCAACAACAATTGCCACGGTATACCTACGATAACATAAAATTAACTTTTTTTCCGAGAATCGGTTGATTCCGGCATATGATTTCAGCCTGTAAAAAGTCCAAGAACTTTACTGCCCTAACGGTTCATATTGGCAGCACCTGGGCAGCACCCACCATGAAAAACTTTAAGTCACATTACGGTAAGCTAAAGAATGAAAATATTTTCGATATTTCCTCGAGGCGAAAGTTTTTAACTTGTATCAGAACTATTCCAATTCAATTTCAAGAATTTTGACATTCTCGAACAACATTGGTGAATGTAGTAGTTAACAATCTGTTTACAATCCATGACCGGTCGATATTTCTCATACCAAGTATTGTAGAACAGGTAAGAACACGTCTCAAGTTTGTTGTTTGTTTATCAAATTTTTGTTTGGGGCGTTTTTGATAAAATTGCGATCAAAATTTTCAGAAGTTTTGAATAATATTCGTGATATATTTTAGTGAAGAAATCTGGCATTTTTTCCTGGAGCTCATCTTACCATGAACACGGAGGATTTCCAAGCCTGCGTCAGCCTCTTAAAAAATAAAATATTTCTCGGACATTATGCGGGGAGGCATCGAGTGGATGAAATCGACGATTTCAGGTAAGTTTGATTTATTTTGGACGCTTATTAGGTCCCGCGACACCGAATAGGTTAAGGGGCTTAGAGCAAATATTTACGGGTACAGGTTATGTCGTCCTGTCATCCCTTTTATTTCGTTACAGTTCTATAATTTCTTACCGTTTAGGACAAGATTCATCCTTCAACAATGCCCTTATTTAAGTACCATATTATGAGGTTATTTATCAGACCTTGTCGATCATATTGTTTGTTGATATATTTTTATTCTGTGGTATTTTATAGTATTTCCCGAAATTTTCGAGAGGATAAAACGGTAATTGAAAGTATTTTAGGAGGATATTGTTCAGATTCCCTTCTCATCAATGGGATAATGTATTTAATGTGTGTCATTCCAACTTTTGCGGGGGGGGGGGGCTAAACAGCGGGTTGCCATTGAACGGAAGATTGTCTTCCCCATGTACAGACATATGACATTCATTAGTTGCGTTTACTGTACAAGTGGCGTAAAACAATTAACACACACATAAAATGTGTCTCCTGAAATAGTTCAAAATAGGGCCCTCAAATTCCTCTCTTGAAAAAAACTAATACCCCTACCGTACCTCCTCTTGTGGAATTCGTTGACTGTGTTTCAAAAATATCAAGTTGGTAGGTATTATTATTTATTTATTTTTTCTCGTTCGAACTGCATATACATTTTAATGAGGGATCGCGCTCACGCAAATCTGATTTATAGTGTACTCAATCTCGTTTTTCGCGAAGGAAAAAAAGAAGTGATCTTAATCCAGAAAATTGCAGTTTTTGTGGCGATCCCAATAATTATAATCGCCCCTTCGCCCTGAAGCTTCGTTATCCGATTTAAAAAAAAAGTTTAAAAAATGCAAGAGGAGCAAGTGCAAACAAATTACATTCCTTGTTAATTTTGAGGTAAAAGAAATGCTTTTCTTTTTTCTTAAAAATGTAATAAATTGTTGTAGAATACCTGAGAATGATTGCTGATATATATTTTTTTTTAATTGCAGAGATGTCATCAACTTGCACAGCAGTGAAGATGATCTCAAGAGAGATATAGACAAACTATTGGCAATAGTTTACCACAGCAGAACGTCCGTATGGGTTGCAATATCTGGTAAGTGTTGGTCTTAATTATGGTGAAAAATCTTTTGCCCCTCTGACATTTAACATTATCTTCCAGATGACACCAGGAATGGGGCATACAGTATTTGGGTCCAACTGGACAGACTAGCTTTCGGCCACTACTGGTTTCAAATTAAGCACGTACGAATCACCGGCAGAGAACTTTTCTGCGTAGTATCTGTTTTGAGGTGAGGAAAACATAAGCTGTAGGCAAAGGATGAAAATGCTCAAGAACAAGTCTTTGATGCACTTGTCGCGCTTCCTTACTCTTGATTAGGGATATTGAATATAATTTTCAACGGATTAGATGGTTTCCATCGAGAAAAAAAAAAAATCACTCAAGGTTTGGAGTGCGCCTAAGACTTTATTGAATTGGAGATAATTCTCTCTTTTTGAGGTTCGCGAAATACTGAATGATAATAAGAGGTAGCGCTTCAATTATGTTCAATTATTCTAACGAGATTAAGGATATTCCAGCGCAATGGGCTAAAATTAGATAAGGACTTGAAATTTTCAGAATTAGTTCAAAATGTGTGTATTTATCGTATGGCGATGTCCAAGAAAATTTGACCGTTCAGTTTTTACGTCATTAGATTCTAGAGTTGGGAAAAAATGCATGGGCTCTTCAGGCAGTTCCGAAAATTGGCGCTCAATCTGGTGAATTATGATTGATAGCGTCTGATTGAGATTAGATGAGCGGAAAAACTATTTCCAGTAAAGATTTGAGTTTAAGAAACAATTTAGGCAAGTTTGACGACGATCCACCGTTTCGTTATTTTTAAAAACAGCTACATTTTGTAGAAAAGGGAGTCAAATCAGCACTTAATGGGTTTTTAACGAAAGAAATAAACTTTTATTATTGTGAAAATACGAAGAACAGCTCGGGTTAATGCTTGTCAAAAGCGATAATTTTTCTCAATTTTTACATTTTTAACATGCGTTTTGAATTTTTTGATGAACTTGACTAGTCCGAAGCGCTGGAATATCCTTAAATCACATGTCGCAATCAGTCTGTCCAAGTGATAACTTTTTAAAATTGTGATTTCGTCTGTGCAGAAGTGTGCCGGATCAGCTGGTGAACCCGACCTTCAGCTTTTCCCAGGGTTTCGAATCGGCGATTCGAGCGTTGCGCGGCGTCGGCGCTACAGCCGATCAAGGTCCCACGCACTCGACCAACGCAAGTCAAAACAACGCTACTCCGACCCACGACTCACAAACTCCAGAAAACGGAAGCGGAAATCGACGAGCAACTCCAGAGAACCGACAGGAAACTCGCCCGCAAAGAAATCCCGTCGAGGACGCTCGACCATTCTCGTTTTTGAAAGATTTTAGGGGAGTGACTTTTGAACAGATAAAGGCGAACTTTTCCAACGAAGACTATGGCTACGGTCTCGTGAAAACTTTACTATTATGCTGTTTCTTCACTACTATCGGTGCGATGAACCTGATGTACGAGTGCCTGGTTGTCTTAACCAATATCGTGGTGGTGACAGGCGATGTAACTATTAGAGGAATACACGCGGTTTCGAGATTAGTCGAAAGTCTATCGCCAATATTCCTCGGTGTTCTTAACTTTGTTGGCAAGATAGTTACGGGATTGTATATTTTGATTGCGATGTTACTTGGATGTGCGCCGTACATGCCCAATCAGCAGAAAGCTTCCCCGCCAAGACGCCCAGCTCTCATGTACCGATAGAGACCACAAACCTCCTGCTTAGAATCTCCCACGAAGCACAAAATATGTTCCGCTCAAGTAAGCGTATGTTTGGATTATGATGTTTTTATACCCAAAAGTTAGCATGATCATAATATGCTCAGAATCTTGTAAACGGGATGGAATCTGACAATCCTCGAAAATATGTAATTTACGGGGAAAAAAATAGTTTTGAACTGTTGTAAATCGTTCCTGTAAATGGGCAATTTTAAATATTTCAGCCTTTAATCCTCCCAAACCGAATGAGAAAACTAACTTTCCTAAAGCAGGATGAGAAAAAACTATAGCTTCTTTTATTTATGTTGGATATATTTCGTGTTACGTAGGGTTAACTCGGCCTTGGTTATTCGGTCGAATTCTTTAGACTTGGCTCGAAAACAATAAATGGCTGGACCTATTCCTGCCTTGGGTACCGTTGCCGTGACGTTGTTGAAAAGCAAATCAGGATTTTTTTTACGGAGTTTTTAGGTATGGTAGAATGTTTTTGATTTCCAAATTAGCTCGGTTTAACTGATGTGACTGGTGCGAGAATGCGCCTTTGACGGGGGAAAATTGATTGAGCATGAATCTTAAGCGAGTTATACGCACCGTGGCATTTTTATGCGCTGCTATCAAAGAGGCTAGTTTGTACTGTATTACAGCTAACTCAAGCTCAGCTATTTGTAAGTCAAGGATCAAGTTGTCATTGATCGGGGAAATATACTCTAATCATATCTGCTTATATTGTCGTTTCACGCGCATTGACCTGCGTTTATTAGCAAATATTCTCATGTGGAATCACTCTCTTTACAAGGGACCGTTCTTAAATTACCTTAGGCCTTTCGGGGGAAAGTGTTATTTCAAGTACATTAGATATAGACATACTTGGGGGAATCTCTTTTTGAAAAAAACAAAAAAAACTCCCTTACTTAATTTAAGAATGTCAATATCGCTGTACCCAGGTGAGTTTCTGTAAAACTCACCAGCTGTACCCAATGATAATTTTTAGGTTTATTGTAAAAGGTGCTCCATGACGGAATATATCGATTCGGTCAAAAATATTGGCTTGAATCAAAGTTGCGATATTTCAGGGTTACCTTAAAAAGAATCTTGATATTATTTGATGTTTCTTCTTTAGAAACACGGCACTGAAGTATTATCTTCTCTACATGTATGTAATATTTTGTTTTCTTGCTTTCGTTAAGTTTTTGCGTTGCTTTATACACACTGGTTATCTATTGAAGGGACTGAAAAATGTAGTGTATTTTCAAGGTGATCTTTGTAACCAAAGGTGTACAATGTTGTTGAAGTCTTAGCTGCTAAATAAAAGAAAATAAAAAGATCAATAACCTGAATATGTTCTTTAAAAGCCCGGATACCTACAATAGTTTACATAATATGCAGTGAGTTCCTTTTATATTTTCCTAAATCTGTAAATATTTGTCGCTTTTCCGTAAATTTTGTCACTTTTTTATCTCCATTTTTAAGACCCTTCTCTGTTAGTCTCATTCGTCGAGGTATTATATTTGCGCGGACTGATGACCTTCCAATATGATCGCTTATTCGCGGCCTGCCCACGCGTGGAAGAGCATTGTAAGTTACAGCCCTGCATAAATCTTCGGATGTGTCCTCTCTGTTAAGAATAAGGGGCAGCTTGGTCTCCTAACCCTGCGAGAACATAAAGGGATACCTCATAACCATGATGCCAAAATGAAATCGCCATCACTGAACTAGATGTGCGAAATCCCAATTGTCATACCATCAGTGAACAATTTCCCACAATAAAAACCAGGTGTATGAAACCATTCATTGAATCCGACATGATTCGTCAGTAATAAACGAAGAGTCTCTTTGAGAGGATACTACTATCTGAAGACATACGTGTGAAAACAGATAACTCAGTTTATTTCGTTGTCTCGCCAAATACACTTTTTCCTTAACGCCCATAAAATAAAGGACGTTCTCAAGCTCTTGTTTTCCAGTCATATGTTCGAATTTCCATGACTTGAGATGTATTTAAAAAGGTAGGAAGAACCGAGATCACACGGAGAGACCAGGCAATACAAAACAGCACTGAATTCGACATCTAGTAGATAGTTGAGAAAGGCCTGTAGACCGTCTGAGCGAAAGGGTAAAATTTCGGGGGTAGAAGAAACGGTAGTCTTATTGGCATAATAACAACGCACGTCAACTATGGTAATGATTGTACCCGCCATGCGAACAGCCGGGAGGCAAAAAAATAGCTTCACAGAAGCCATAACGGAGAAGTTCATTGTGAACCGTCAATCCTTAAACTAGTGATATGTATCCGTTTCGTTTTCACAGCAAGATATATCGGATCGAGACGCTCCCGAATTCGTTGTAAGTCGCGAGTGAGCGACGTTATAAAGTCATATCAGGTACATAGATACATTGGAACTGAATGGGCGAGATGGCCCGTGTCGTGGAAGTAGCTGGCGCCGCGCCCCTCTGGACCCGTGGGACCACTACGCAAACTGAAGGATCCTGCACCGCCTCAGTTCGCGTAGTGGTCGAACGAGCCCAGGTAAAGAAGGGCCGTGTTGTACACCAAGCGGTACTGCTCCTGTCAAACAAACCAATCAAACGTCTCTTTTTACAACAAAGAAAACAAAAACGTACCGCCAAACCTTTCACCACAGAAACACAGCCGGAACACTGCCTAAAGCTATACGCCGTGAAAGCAACGTAGGAAAGGTGCGTAAAAATTGCAGACAGTCTTCGGACTGCGGAGGGCGACTTACCACGGATCCAACCATAGCAGGCCTCTGGGTTCGGAGAAGACGAACCGTCGTGGCCACGTCCACCAGCCCGTCGTTCTGCATGCGTTCCAGGAGAAGTGCCAGGGCCAGGAACACCCCGGTTCTGCTCACTCCTCCACTACGCACCACAAACTCACGCATTTAATCAACTCATTAAGTCCTTTCGAATATTTCTCATTGGGAGGCTAATGACCCGACATGCATTAATCCATAACAGTCCAAAGTATTTGGGGTGAAATCCAGCTTATTAATTTAGAAGGATTTTTCCCGTTAAAGTACCGTAAAGTGGGGCGAGTCGGGACTGGCGGGGCGATTTGGGACGAAGTTTAGAACCTTGAAGACAGAGAATCGACTGCACGGGCGAGTTTTCGGTGGTGCAGAGGGAGTTTTCGATGCTTCTCCGGAGTGCTTCCGAAAATCAAAAAGTCTGCTCATGCAGGTGAGTCTCTGTTCTTGAGGATCTAAACTTTGTCCCAACTCGCCCCGCCAGTCCAGACTCGCCCCACTTTACGGTACGAAATTTTAAGCTTTGAAGAATGCCTAAATTTTTAAGTTTCAGGTTTCCATAGGGGTGATATTTTTTAAATTGTAACAATACTGAACCGAAAAGACATTCTAAAGTAAGTTTTTCTGTTTCCGAACGGCATCGCTGGCCGGTAGTGGGTTAATATAGTGAGACTTGAACGCACGTAACCAACCTAATGCATTTTAATGGAAGGTGACTCGAACGCACGGAACTAAACCTAATACATTTTAAATGGGTCAGTCGGGTCAATAGACACTCCCTTTCTAAATATCACCGAACATTCCTCAAACACTTCAAGACGGAAAAAAAAACGCAGGTGGGAGTGGAGCTCACCTGCAGTGCACCACGATGGGTCCGTCGTGTCCGAACTGGGCCTTGGTCTTGTGCACCTCCCCGACAAGCTCGATGAGCGAATCGCTGGGCCAGTCCGTGAGGTGGAACTGGCGGACGGTGCGGGCGACGTCCACGTCGACGGCGTCGTCCGAGACGGTGCGTCCGCTGCCGCCGCTGCTGCCCGGGGTGTGCCGGTTCGACGCCATCACCCGGAACTCCCGGAGGACGCAGTAAGTGAGATTGTACTCGGCCAAGGGCTCCACCAGGATCGCGCCGTAACGCAGAGCGCGCTCCGACGGCCAGTACTGGTGGCATTTTTCCTGTCCAACAACGATGAGTGTTTTCACTCTCATTAGCGGATTAACGACGGGTTATGCTAACCTCCGAAGAAAGCACACGTCTGATAGATCTCTAAACGAAACACTCTCTAAAACAACTGCCCGCCCCAGATTTCCTTGAAATTTCCAGGACTGCAAGGTAGCGGTATGGGAAGATACCCAAGCCCAAAACTTGCTGCTTCCTTAAAAACAGTGTTTAATCGTTAACAAAAACTATTTTTTCGATATAATTTAAAACCAATAATCATTCCTTGAAGAACACCTAAAATAAGTGCTCTGGGCTGAAATTTTAAGGATTTTGTGACGCTTCCAGCCGTTTCTAAAATATTGGCAGTTTTTCGTATTTTCACGCTGTTTTTAGGGTATGAAAAATGCATTCTGGCTGCAAGCTTTGGGCTTGGATATCTTTTCATTCAATATCTTAAAATCCTGAAAATTTCAAGAAAATCGGAGGCGGCATGTTAAGGTACTCTCCTTGTTAGTCAGAGCGAAAGGGTTTCAACCTTGTTGGAGTAAGTGCAATTAAGCAGCTGTCTTTGATTCTTTTCAGGAGTGTTTGAAACAAGCTAACGATGAGAGAGACAGGAGTATTGCGTTAGTGTAAGACAAAAATCAAGAGGTCTGGTGTGGGATAGGAAGACATCTCTGCGTGCAACAGAACGCCTTAGTTGTTGTCTCTTGACCTTTGAATACCGGTCGTGGTAAGTAAATACGTGGGCACAGAATTCAGGAAGGAATAGTATAAAAAGGATTGATTAGTTCATTATTTCAATAATAACAAGACATTGTTAATACCCTAGCTTGATTTGGTTGAGGCTAATAGAAGTTAACATGCTTAAAAATGACGTGGTTTAAGATAGAGCCCCAAAAACAAATAATTGTTGTGGTTTAGAACACCTCTCCGAAGTTCGAAAGCGATTAAGCTATTAAATGCTTCCGTAGTTAAACTCAAACTAGGTTAGTTTGAGACTGGGTTTATGTGAGCTGGCTTGTTGGATATGACAGATCGCGAGGCAAATTGATTCAGAACCGAAGCTAAAATACAGTACATGTTCTTATCTGCCGAGGAAACAGAGAGTCAAATTACCTGTCCTTGCTCCTTGAGTTTGCACAGCATCACAACAATGGCGCAGTTCTGCTCCCATAGCATCTGCCAAAAATGCTCCGCTGTCGACGGCAAGGGTCCCTGCGTGGCGATGTACGCCGCCCGCTCCCGGTAGCCGTCCATGAAGCTCGCGTTGATGTAATCCGATGGAGGCGGAGACGACAGCCGGACCCGGCAATGGTCGTAAGGAAGGGCGTGAGCTAGGCGGTTCTTCGCGTGGTTCACCTCCTGGGTAGCCACCGTCAGGGACGCGTTGGGCAGCTCCATCGCCGCGAGACGCTGCCAACCAAACACCCATTCACGAATCCTCCAGAGGAACTCATCACAGAGGACCTGAAAACTGACTTTGGTGCCATCCAGTGACAGCAACCGAAACTAGCAGCCCTCATGGAGAGGGGCAGTATAGGCTGCTGCCGCCAGATGGCACCAAAGTTAGGCTTTTGGATTCCTCAACCGGAAAGATGAATTCACTTACCTTGAACTCGGCTTCCATATTTGTGAGGCCGCCCACATGCGATGTCTCTAGGCACTGGATGTGTTCCTTGAGGTTCCTCGCTGAGACTTGCGTGTTACCAATGAGGTAGGCTTCGAGGAGGACTTCGTACACGAATAGGTACTGCTCTTCAGTCTGGAAATTATTCGCGGTTGAATAGTCAAACGTCGACAAGATCAACGCCATATATCACTTCACGTCGTCTGGTAAATGAAATTTAGACGAAAATCCGTCTGACACGTCTTAAAACCAAAATAATTCGGTGTTGTTTATAAAAAAATGCTCCTAAATCCCATAACACTCAAAGAGGTCTTCTGACATCATTGGATTAGTCGTTTTACTCGACTAAGTTGACAAGCTATTATTTTGAAGCGTACTGTTTTGGAGGCTTCCCAGGTCAAAAAATATGCTGATTCGCGTATCCGCTTATTAGCCGGATCCGCTTAAAATCCGGTAAAAATTTTAGCGAACCGGTAAGAATTTAAGCGGATCCGGTAAGATTTTTAGTGGATCCCATAACGTGGGTGTCAGTTTCGGAGCCGCTGAGATGGGCTGAGCGGATTTTTGGGCCTGGGTTGAAACAGAGGTCAGAACTAATTACCTGAACCATATAGTTCCGCTGCATGCGAAGACAGGTGACGTTCCCGATCACGTCTATAGTATCGTCCTCCTGCATTCGCTGGAGCATCGAATCAACTACCATATAACAGCCAGTTCGTCCCACGCCAGCGCTGTAAAGCCACAACCATAACATCATAGCGTAGGCAAAACGGAGTTTTCGCGAGTAGTTCGTTCAGGACATCAATAGGGAGGCAGTTGGGTAATTTTCATAGCATCATTGGAACTTCCAGCCAGGGATGTTACCCGAAACCGAATCCAAATCCGAATCGATATCTTGGACACAAACCAAAAAGAAAAAAAATGAATTGATCCGGTTCGGGAACGAATCACAACGGCGCGCTATGACGTTGATTCGGTTACTGTTCCGCATCAGGTCATTATTTATTCTGTCCCTGATCCGAATCACTTTGCCTATCCGGCATTCTGTTCCGTTCCGGCTCCGAATCACGGCAGCACGTGATAACGTTGGTTCGGGTTTTGTTCCGGATCAGGTCAGGTCAATACCGATT
>Ga0058701_10005779_pt1 | contig 10343 bp, 7 predicted proteins | sample AgamicOrMae_FD_97039 | JGI IMG/M metagenome (GOLD analysis project Ga0058701, IMG submission 97039) | Agave microbial communities from Guanajuato, Mexico - Or.Ma.e | ecosystem: Host-associated > Plants > Phyllosphere > Phylloplane/Leaf | place: Guanajuato, Mexico | collected 2012-06-04 | reverse complement strand
TTTTGTTGTTGTTTTTTTAAGTAGCAAGTATATAAATCTTTTATTGAAGGTTTGTCCTTCTTGCGCACGTTTTAAAAGTGCATTGAAATGTTTTTGTAATGTGTAATGCGTGTGTTAGATCTTACATATGTTTTGGTAAATAAAATAAACCTCAAATACAAGCTATTAAAATTTATTACTACCTAAAATAGCGAGGTGGCACACGTAGTAGAAGTGACTCCTGAGTCGAAAGATCCTCTCAGATTCCTCTACAGTTTCACACTGCTTTGGCTATAAATAACATTTTTACAACAAAGAAAGACAACAAATAGACGACGTCGAAGCTGTTTCATTGGAGTTCTAGTGTAGTTTACGATGACAAACTGGTGGAAGCCGCACGATTTACATGTCACTGATAATTACAACGAAAGCGTTGCGATGAAGATGACTTCTTGAAGAAACTTAGGTGATGATTTAGATGACGATGAAAAAGGCTGTTTGCGATGAATGATTATGAGTTGGTGACAATGATGGCGATGGTGAGATGAGTTAATGTAAATGATGGCGATGGTGAGATGAGTTGGTGTAAATGATGACGATGTTGAGATGATGAAGTATGGTATAGGATCTCAATAAAATCTAGACCATAATAGTGAAAGCAACAATGAACTGTGGGACAGCGAATTAAGGCAATTGTGCAAGGCGAGATATGGCAGATATACAAATCGATCTGGATTGAAGTTACCATCTCCCGAGCACACTCTAGGGTTATTTAGTTGGAGTTGCGACCATTTCAAGTGTTAAGCCCATTGACATGGGCCCTAAAGTTTCTCTTCAGAGAGGAGTTGACGGGTCGCCATTTGGCCTCATAATGCACAGCTGCTGTTGACGCGTTTGCTGGCACGCTGTCTCCGATAGGTGTTACGATGAATGTTAGCGTAATGATCATGCGGCACGATTCTAATTGGATATAGTTTCGGGAAAGTGGTTTACGTGTCACTTTCTCTCCTATCTCAATGAAAGGTATAAACAAACAGTGTATTAACTATGAGACAACCGGATCGAATGAACAAAAACATGATTATATCAACAGCCTTTTGAGACGGTCACCTACCGATAAGTCTTTTATGGGTTGTAACCCTTGCTGTAAGCAATGGTATTGTAGGAACTAGGTGCTCCATAGGAGGTGCTAGGTTGCGTGTAGGTCGAAGGTCCAGTGAATGATGAACTGCTAAGAGGAGCGGATGCTGAGTAGCCGGGGGGTCCATAAGTGGAGCTAGGAGACGACAGTGACAGGGATGAGATAGAGTTGAAGGGAGAGGAAATGTACTTAGAAGGGGCGCCGTAGGATGTGCTAGGGGGTTTAGCGTATGATATGCTGGGGGGACCGTATGACGTATCGGGGGCACTGAAGGCGATGCTCGAGGAGCTAATCTTGAAGGCATTACTGGATTGGGGTGGTCCATAGACAGGGCTGGGGGGAGCGGCATAGGCAATGCTAGCGAGGCTGTTAGTCTTGGCAAAGGCTCCGACGCCACTGGACTGGGGTCTGGCGTGGTCTGGTCCGAAAGTCACTGGTCCCAACTTCAGCCGAGAATCCTCAGGTGCTAGCTGTGAAGGCGTAAAAGCAGGGGCAGAGAGGGCTGCCTGGTGGGGAGCAGAGTAAGTCAGGCTCTGGCCACTGAGAAGAAGCGGTGATACCAGTTGACTTTGTCCGTATCCGAGTTGGTTGGAGCTGATTCCGGGGACGAGCAGAATCTGCTGGGCTGGAAGAGAGTATCCAAGGCCATGGCCGAGCTCAAGTCCGGAAATGCCCGAGTATCCTCCTAGGGACAGTTGACCGGCTCCGATAAGCAGCTGGCTGTAGTCGGCAGACGGAGCTGGTGAAGCGTATTGGTAGACCGGCGCACCGTAAGCCACAGAGGGAGCTGGGATGCTCAGAGTCGCTGGGAGAGTAGTGTAGGTCGGTGCAGGGGCTGCCACGGGTGGGCCATAACTCTGCTGTGGTGGTGGTCCGTAAGTCTGGGCTGGGGGAGGCCCGTACGTCTGAGCGGGTGGGCCGTAGGATGAAGAAGGCTGGGTGGCGAACACCTGGGTAGGTGGCGGGCCGTAGGACGCTGATGGGGGTGGTCCATACGACTGCGAGGGTGGGCCGTACGATTGTGAGGGTGGTTCCAAAGCAGCGTCGCGCTTGTCCTTCGGCCTAAAGCGTATCTCCTTCTTGTCTGTCGGTCGTACATCGGATTTGTTTTCGATCTCCTTTTCTGCTATTACGCATGTTGCGACTGCGAAGAGTATCTGCAAACAAAGAATGAAACTATTTCAATACAGGCTGTATACCAGTGAACTAAGGAGTACTCTATTCAACACCATCAAGCATCAATGTGCCAAAAAAATTCCAGATTGCTTATAAAGGCCAACTTATCTCATCGTACCAAAACGGATGTTGTACGCGGTGTTCGTTACGCGAAGTATCATGGTGTCAGGAAAATTCAATAACGGTGACGGGGACTTTGGTCATGGTATATAAGTTCTCTCGATTATAAGATTGCCATCTGACCAGATTTCGCCCAGGAATCGTGGACCACGCTAGGTAAACTTTTTTTTTGTCACATTCCGCCTGATGTTCTGTTGCCACCAAGAGTGGCAGCTATTCCTTTCCTTAGCATTGCACTACCCCCCCCCCAAAAAAAAACACCTATGTTCGTACAATATGCGTGAGTAAAAGGCACGATGTATGATTAAACCATCTGACATTATTTAGGACAAGGCTGCTCTTGACGTTAGCAGAGCATGACATGTGACTTAACAAGGTCCCAATACTCTCTGGAAAGACGCTCCAGATTTTGCATTACAGTCTAATTACTACGTTGAGTCTTTTTCTGTACCAAAGGTAGAAACCAATATCCTCCACCAACATTAGAATCATGCCGTCAGAGGAGCTACACTACATGCCTGAATACTTAACAATGGTATCACACGAGCCCATGAAGAGCAAGCGCTGAATTAAGCCAACCATTTTCTATTTCATGTAAAGCAATATCCGAATGCACGGATTGAGACATATCCTGGTATCCTCCGTTATCCGGGCAGTTATCGATTGGTGGGGTAGCTGCCATGAGCGCCAACGCCGCAAGCGCCAATCCGTAACCACAAAACGAGAAAAGTCGCTAACGCCAAAGTTGAGAACCGCTATACAAACCTTACCCAACTTAACCTAACCCAACTTAACCTAACCTATAAAATGATAGGCATACCTATCATTTGGCGGTTACGAACTTTGGCGTTTGCGGCGTTGGCGCTTGCGGTTTTTGGCGCTATCGGATGCCCCCCGATTGGTGTATTGCGATTTCCGACGAACATAGGTTTGTCTTGATTTTGCTTACAGCGCGATCTCCTATTTTATAAGCCATTGTCTCCGCACGTCTTTGCTATAAATATCCTCAAGACAACCGCTTTTGCACACGGATCACTTTTTGTCGTGTAACAATCGGGCGTTGAATGACAAGAGAGTTATTACGAGGAACATGAATGGAATCTGAAAACAACGATATGCATACTTTCCATAGTGCCTTACACAGTTTGGAAGAAAAGTAATGTGTAAAAAAGTGAATACAGTTTGAGGGGAAAAAAAGAAAAATGGAACTACTTGGGACATACAGTTGATTATTGAAGTACTTTTACTTGTTAACCATTTTTGGAATCGTGATATCTATGTGTCAAAACAAAGGTTTCGCGAACTCGAGCACCCATTGGATAGTAATTAACTGTCATTAAGTCGTATTACTCTGCCTCTGAGTAAATTGGCATAATTAACTTTCCTAGAAAGACAAGTGTGGCAGCTTTGTTAGTATGATCTATAAATCGAAGGTCATGACTATATTTTTTAAGGCCACTCGATTTTCAGAAAAGCACCTTATGGGAAGCCAGAAGAATGTTTTGGTTTGTAGTACATACTTCAGGAAGACTGAATTGTATTTTCTTTAGTCTTCATGTAAAACATTGTTCTGTTTCATTGTTGCTTTCATGTAGGGCCATAGAATCGGCCTGCAATAACATTTGAGACTAAGAGGGTATTTTTCCTCCTGTTAAAGAACAATACACAAAGCTCGCTATCGCTAAAGCCAAGGACATGGGATAAATTTATTAATTTCTCCCTAGTTCGTCGTCTGGACGCCTTGAATCTAGACGCTTGACTACCGTGCTTTGAATTAGTCGTGCTCCTGTTGCTGAGTGATAATCACAAGACTCGGAATAAAAATCTTTAGATTTAGGATGAATTAAAGCAGTTTTAAAAGCCTTGGGTTGCGGCAATCTCTTTGTTTCCATAAGATACGCTGTATTCGTGAAGCGTTTTAAGAAGGCAGTTTTAAATCAATCTTCTTCTCTGAAAGGGTACATCAAGTTGCGCCTTTTCGGGTATTTTTTTAATGACGCAATACCTGGAAGACAAATCTCAGTTCGTGGATTTAACGAAATGGATTTACAAAATGAAGTTTTCCCTCCTAGAAATTGTAAAAACACCGCGTGAGCGCAATATACGCTGTTGTAAGCACTTACCGCCCTTTCACTTGACTTAGCAGGATTCACCTACTTGATACCATGCAACGTTCAAATTTAGAACTATGACACGAACATATTGGCATTTTGGGGAAATTGGGAATATCTTTAAGGCCAGAAACTTTCCGATCAGAATTTTTCGTCCTTATGGCTAAAGTAAATCAAAATTTCTTATTTTGAGATTGAAAACAAATATATTATAATCTTGTTAAAATGAATTGATAATTTGATTTTCCCCCTTAAAAATTACACTGCTAAAAGAGAATTTTGAATTTACATGCAGCAAAAGTCAGATAATTGGTCTGAAAAACTCTTAGTCCAAAGATTTACTGAATTTCATCTATGTCATTCTTAAAATAATCAGATTTTAGAAATTAAAAACGATGTCAGAAATTCTGAGAATAATTGTGCTGAAATTCTTTTCAGATCAGTGATTTTACTTTTGTTGCATCTGAATTTAAGATGATCTTTTTTTTACGGTGTATCTATGATAATTTTGATAACCATACAGAAATTTTCTGGCGTATCGTTTGATGCAAAATAATGGAGCTAGAAGTCAAAAACTCGATTTCTATTTTATTTTTATTCAATTATGGAGTCTGTTTTTGAACTTGCCGTAATATTGGAGATGTTACATCATACCAACTTGCAATTATTCGTCCCCGTCATTCGAATTTCCATGATCTTTCGTAATTCCTACACCCAACCATACGCCCTCCCTCTCTTATATTAGCTCGTTATCTACTATCCATTTTCTCTTGTCCCCCTCAGTACTACCGTCTCCCCTTTCCGGAGGATGGCTCGAGCCCAATTTTTAAATTGTTTACATCTTCCTATTCATGTAAATGTTAGTTACAAAAGTGTGAATAATAAAGTCAAGCTTTCGATTTTTAATTTCCTTAGCTTAGGTTACCGATTGATTAGGGTACGTTCACCAGCTAAATGGCTCTATCTCCTCAAGCGCAATGCGTCGATACAGACTCACGGAGAAAGGTTTTGAACGTCTTTGCAGATTTCGCTTGACAGCTCATCAAAGTTAGCTGTTAAGATGCACGGCATTCAAAAGCAGCAGAATATTACACGATCGGTTTTAGAATACTCTAAAGATCACAGCTTTGTGGCTCTAAAAGGCGTTAATTTGCGAAAAGCAGTGACACTGCCGTGTCGTGACCTTTTAACGTCTTCATGTTCCCCAGGTAATGTGCATTCACCCGACATCAAGTCGTGACGATCTGTTACATAGCCTTCAAACAAACGAACAAAAAGTTTCAATCAGGCGCAACAACTAGACCAAAATACAAGCCAGCAAAAAGAATGATGCTTTGATTATGTTGCACCAAGTTGTTTGGTGTAATGGATTAAACTTAAGGTTGCCAATTTTCTAGCCATGATTTTAGTTTGCGTGGAACGGAATTCTATTCGTTATCAGCTTAGGTTTTGTCGGGCCTAACTGATTATGCCTTGTTTGTAAATTGTAGTGTGGATAAACTGGAAAAATAGGCCTTGTGTTCGGGATTGCCGAGGATAAAACAACTGTATGTAACTAAAACCGTGACCGCGAAATAATCCCTTGCCCATGTAACATGCTTACCACGAACGGCAGATTTACAATATTTAAGGAAAACTACTGTCAACAGATGACAGCATAAACAGATGCTGGTTTGTTGTATAACTGTATTTTCATTTACAGGATGGAAGCATCGCGCAGGTGTGAAGTGCCCCCTGTGTGATTCTCATCGATATTTTTCGAAGAGGTGTTTTATTTGGCTAAAGTTACGAGGCAAAAAGTCTATGGAAAGGCAAATATTCAAAGTCAAACTCTTGTTTTAACGTCAGCAATGATCTTGCGGAGGATATTTCAAAGAAATCAATAAATCTTTACATTTGTAGATCGGATGTATAGTTTTCACAACCTAAAAGCTCATTGTCCTCTGAAAAGCGAATGCCAGAGACCTCTAAGAGGTGGTCGTAATAATCAACAAGGTTAAGTCAAGGGCATGCATTGCTGTCGATTTTTTAAAAATCGGTTCTCAACTATGGATATTAATGTTATCCTTGATGATACCAACGACCGAAAGACAAGTAAAATTAACATTGCCAAGCTGTTTTTTTTGGATTTGAGCCACTGCTATCAACAAAAATCAGAAAAGAACAAACGCTCTCTGTCAGCCATTTATGCCCTTGTCTGTACAGCACCAACGAGCTAACCCTTCTCAGTTCATGTTTAGCTGCGTCTACGAAGTCAGTTCTTGAAATCTATTTACGTCCAAATTATTTACCCAATCAATGGTCCTTGAACGTCAATTTTCGTTCTATTTACAGCTCTAACATCACCCCGTAGGTGGTCGTGTTTGAGTTCAATAAAGAAATTGAAAGTTAACCCCGGTACAGAAACTCTAACCAAATACATATCGTCATTCTTATTTCCTAAAAACATCGTATTGGCCGTATTTTTCTAGTAGAGAAGTATCACACCGGCGCGTAGACGCAATGGAACAGTGGTTACAATTGCATGCTGGCCTGAAGAACTACATAATGACATACAGGTATAAGGAAAGTGCTTTGAAAATTGATTGTCCTACTTGCAGTAAAGTGAAAACCCTACAAAAAATTGCGTTACTCGGGATCTACCCAGTAGCTAACTATTGAAAATCATTTTTGAAAATCTTACCCTGTTCAGTAAACAAATAAGCATCGAATTCGTAGACTCAGAATGATTGCTACGGTCTGCCTGGAAAATCCGTTTAAGAGCACTTCCTTACCTCCCCCTCTCCAAAGAAAAAAACGTAAAGAACGGAGCGGATATTTCATCGTCTCTATCGGTAAAGATACACTGTTTTGTCAAATAAGATCTAAAAATTTCATCCGTAACTCAAGAATAATTCAATTTAAAATCACGATTTGAGAGTAGAACATGTGCAAGGAAAGGAGCACTCAACCACACACAGCTGATGTCACTAGATCGGTCACTATCACTGATGCACTGATGGCTTGAGCACACTGCACTTGTATCCATTTCGGGTGTTGCACTGATCACTGATTCTTACCAGAAGAGTGAACCTCATGATGGGTTTGGCCAGAGGGTCACGCAGTTGACGGTTGGCTTGCTAGAGGAGAAATGGTGGTCAAACGTGCGGCGGAGGGAGTTATATAGAGCAGGCTCCAGCGGCCTGCAGAGTTGTTGCAAAAGGAAAGTAAAGGCGAGGGGAGGGCGGACGGTAGAGGTGCTCGGGGCCGTCACCTGCTCCTGCTCGGACGCCGAAATACGATCCTCTGGAGGCGTGGCTGTTGGTGGGGGGAGATGGGGTTGTCCATCGCCCTCAGAAAGATTTTCAGTCCTTGGTCATTGTTTCATGGATTCAAGCTTTCTCTGTTAGACACAGCGTCTACATATTAAGGATACGTTTTGGTAGCATCTGTTTCGATTGGAATAAGCCTTTTTTTCAGATCACCCGAATGTCATTCGTGGGAATTCTTTTCAAAAATTAATTCTTGTTTAACCGAAGAGTTCCTTTGGTTGTACAAGTTATAGCAATAATGATAAAAAAACGTTAATTTCTAGTGGCAATAATGCAAACAATTTTTATTTTATTACAGGAAAAAGTCTAAAGACGAGTCTCAGATTTGCAGGGTTTTTGAAAAATAGTGATGGTAATATGTTAAGAAGTAAGTTCAACACAGAGGCTCAGTACACTCAAAGTGGGTTTCCGGGAGAAAGGAAATCGAGGATGAGTTTGATATTAGGCTTACAGTTAGTACAGCTTTTGAACAGTGCCGATGAAACGTTCTTTATTTAAGGCCTCGGACGATGTGTTGCTCTTGTCTTGGGTCTCCTATTAGAGTAACTCATCGATATTTTTAAGTGAGTAAAAAGCAAGTGAAAAGTATCGGGAATCAAGCGAACTGTTCTAACTACAGTATTATTCATTTGAGCCAAGATTTTTTTATGGATAGGAGGTAAATGCATAACAAGATTAATGAAGCATGGTGATTGAAAACTTGCCCTGCTTACATTTACTGCTGTGGGTACTTGCCTTACAAAATATTATTAAAGATTCAAACGGGACTTACAAGTGGAATTAAATAAATTATTCCTTGTAAGTAACGACAGCGATTGCAGAGAAAATTTCCAAGGCATTTGCATACTGTTTACCCCGCTTAAGACTACTTCAACCAGCACTACTTAACAAAAGTAAATGCGCCGTCTGTGAGATCTTATCTGATAACTTTCTTGCAAAAACACCCAAACCTTTCTCTGGAGTAACCATTTTTTTCCCTTCCGCTTGGAACCCCTTCCTGTAGCCGGTCACAACACGTCCATGAATTCGATTGTGTTCGCTCTGTTGCTTCGCCCTCTGACCTCCAATGGTCTCCGACCGGATGACTTCAGGACCTGCCCCATTCGCGCGATCAGTCTAGCTCGATTACTTAAGAATCAACAACTTTCGGAAGGAACTTGAAAGTGTTGGTCATCCGACAGGACCATCTTTTGACTGGAATATATATGCGACTGGACGATACTTTCACATTGTCTAGGCATTTCAATTCTAGAACGGGTTGGCGATTTCTAAAATGGATAAATTTCAGGGATCTTTCCAAGGATGTCATTAGATAAAGCGGATGGCTTATGAAACTGTTCCAGGATATTTGTAGCGGAGGATCAATGACCAATTAGTTTCAGCGTCATTGAGCGCTTCAGATGTGAACTTTTAAATACAAGTGCATTGATCAGCTCTTCCATAGTTGAAACCATTTTCAGAATCTTGCATACACGAAAATACTGTTAGAAGGATTTTATTCGTATAGGTCTTATAGTTTTTCCGCCACAGATATCTTTCTTTGCAGGGTATGAAGGTTTTTCATTTTTTACCTTTGATGTCTGGATTGTATTTAATTTTTTGTTTCAGGTATGAATTGCCCTTTTATAGATTTCCAGTATCTTTGGTAAGATCTGCTTATTAATATTTTACACGCCCGTGCGATCATGTCTCAACTCTTTTCGCATCAAACTGCTCTAGGAGTACTAAGGATATATTATTGAAAGTTTTCGTGAATGGCAAAGTTGCTTAAAATCAAGGTTAGGATCTTCCCCAACTTTCCTTGTATTAAAAAATACACAGTGGGTTAGACATGCATAGAACAACGAAAAAAGAAAAACCAACAGAAAACACTTTTCACGAATGTATGCGCCTTCCCATGGATTTCGCTCTTCTTATCTTCCTTGCAACAAAATATATGGCTTTATACAGTATTTTTAATAGCTTTAGATTACTTAATTTGCAAAGGAAGAAAATATTTTAAACCTCAAATTCTCGTGTTTTACCGCGTTTCCATCTTCCATCACATAATTGGGTTCAACAACCTACAACTGTCCAGGTTAACTGCCAAGGTTAGGTCACTTAGGTTTCGCTTCACTACCGCTCGTTTCGGCTGTCGCACTCTAAATTTGAAATAATCATGTTTTGACTAATTGATTTATTCATCTTTGACTATTTAAGGATATTCCAGCGCAACGGGCTAAAATTAGACAAGGACTTGTTATTTTCAGGATTAGTTCAACATGTGTATGTCTATCGAATGGCGAAGTCTAAGAAAATTTGACCGTTCCGTTTTTACGCAATTAAATTCTAAAGTTGGAAAAAAATTGTATGGGCTCTTATGGCAGCTCCGAAAAATGGCGCTCAAACTGTTGAATTATGATTGATAGCGTCTGATTGAGATTAGATGAGGATCGAAAAAACTGTTTCCAGTGGAGATTGGAGTTTCAGAAACAATTTAGAAAAGTTTGACGACAATCCACCGTT
>Ga0058701_10005777_pt1 | contig 10345 bp, 6 predicted proteins | sample AgamicOrMae_FD_97039 | JGI IMG/M metagenome (GOLD analysis project Ga0058701, IMG submission 97039) | Agave microbial communities from Guanajuato, Mexico - Or.Ma.e | ecosystem: Host-associated > Plants > Phyllosphere > Phylloplane/Leaf | place: Guanajuato, Mexico | collected 2012-06-04 | reverse complement strand
CGAAGAACAGCTCGTGTAAATACTTGTCGAAAGCGATAATTTTCTCAATTTTCAGATTTTTAACACGCGTTTTGAATTTTTCGATAAACTTGACTAGTCGGAAGCGCTGGAATATCCTTAAGCTACTATTCTTTAGTCAAATTTGACCATTTCAGATTTACAGTGCACAAGGAAAACAACAGTAAAAAATCAGTCCTTTAGTAGTTCCATTCCTTTTTTTGGGTGAAGGGAAAACGGGAACAGGTTATTTTTAAAGGAAAACCTATAAACAGCTACATCAATGAGAGGTCTCGTTGAGAGATCTCCATTAGATATTGTCATTGATAAGAGTAACAGAATTCGCTCTTTCCCTCTTTTATATTCTAATCCAAAACAGATTTTAGGACTACCAAAAACAGGAACTATTTTCTACTGTGAACCCATAAAGTGATAATCGAATTTTTTACAGAACGCCGTTTTATTCAATTGGTTTTGAACTCACGTTGATACCAACTCTAGAGATGTATTGAAAATATAATGGAATGTATAAAAATTCTATCTTTTCCGACTTTTTTTAATGGCCTATTTTATCCGGCTGTTAATTTTTTAATGGCTCTCAACCCCCTCAAGGTTAGCTTAGCTCAGGAAGAGTCATGCTTTTAAACGCCAATTTTTTTCGTTTACGTAAACCATCCCAAATTTACTCTGATTTGTTTACCCGAACTCAGCTTAGCTCCTTCCCGAAAATAAACTCGTTACTGTGCGTTTTGCGTCTTCTTCTGATTTCCTTGTGGCGTGTTCTCGAAATGCGACAAAAAAGCAAAAATCAAATTCTAGATCTCTTGAAGATCGAACGATTTTATTCCGTGCTTTTCTTTCGTATATATCTCTTCGTTTCAAAGTTACGGACGTGCAAAAAAATTGGAGCGCGCAATACTTTATTGACTGCTGGTACAGCAGATCACCTGCGCATGAAAGCCTGAACGCTTTTCTTTCAGGGTTCCTTTTAAAAATCGCATTATACGAGTTTTAAGTTTATTCATAGTTTTATGGGAAGATCGATTTGGGCGAAATTCTCTTTTTAGTCGCCAATAAAATGTAATTAGGTCGTAATGCACCTTAGACTGTAAATGAAAAGGTGAATGGCTTCCATGATTGAAGGTTCTTATATACAAGACTTGATTCAAACTCGATTCTTCAAAGTACAGTTTGAGCGGGAAATGTGGGGAACCGACCCGGATTCGACGCTAACAAGTAAGTTATCTTCGTGGCAACAATGCATATAGCGAAACGCGAACTATTGTCTCTATCACGGAACTATTACTGACAATTAATTCCGATGCCTCAGACCGGTTTTACCGGTTTCAATCACCATGCCAAAATGATACTAATTGACCCAGTTTTTGATAAAAGTGGCATTTAGGAAGAGAAATGACTAACAATTCTCCCGCGCATGATATGTGGGTGCAAGTTATAAATCAAAGTTGCAAAGAACGACCACGCGGAAAACTGGCTTTGTCAAAATTACAATTTTCATACGACAATTTTTATTTAGTTGCAGTTACGAAAACATTGTTATGGTGACAAGAAAATTGTAAAGGGGACAAAAAATGATTCTTATTTAAAAAAATACGGTTGTAGTCTGTATAGGAATAAAGCGCGATTGTCGGTGCGGTATTTGTTATTGCGACAAGGTATTTTTTGTATTTTTTTTGTTTTTGTATTTTTTTTGTATTTTATGTATTTTTTGTATTTTTTGCTGTTTTTTTAATTTTTTAAAAATTTATTTTTTAAATTATTTTTTTTGAATATTTTTTTTTGTGAGACGTAGTTCGCCTGTGCGTCGGCCCCAGTTGTGGCTTAGACGGACATAAGCATTGTTAGCACTCAAATCACGTGCCGTGAAAGAACAAGCTTAAACGGCGGTTAAGTCTGCCGTGCGGGGCCGGATCTTGACGACGAAAATTCTTCATTGTTAAGATGCGCTAACGACGTCTAGAGAGGACCCAAGATGTACGTTATTGTCATAGTGAGTCGAAATGAGAAGTTGCCAACTTGTGTAACGGGAAGAAATTTCCCCAATTACGCGTAAACCTAACGTCAACGCAAAGCTCTATTCCTTTTAGGTGTCGTCGAGTAAGACTTAAATATTTTCCCCGTTTTATTGGACTTCTCACACTGGTATGCAGAGTTATTGTTCACTATTCGCTCTTGATGTGACGTAACGTCTCCGGTAAAATAATCCCTTTTTTGGTCACACTCTGTAAGAACCAACCGATACGTAAGGTACCATGTGAATTCCGAGCCTATGAGGATTTTCTGAAATGACGATACAACCTGCTCGACACCAGTGCCACACGTGTTGTCCACTACAGGCTGAAAAGACAGGAATCCAGCCCGTAGTAGGCAACACGCATGACACTCATGTCGAGCAGGTTGTATCGTCTTTTCAGGAAAATCCTCAGGGGCTCGGAACTCACATGGTACACTCAATTTGAATCAGAGAGTCTCTGATATTCAGTGAGTTTTCACTGAATCTCTGAACTTATTCAAATTTAGAGTGTATGAAGGTATGACAGGAAAAGACCGTAATTTGGTTATTTTTAAAGATACTTGTATGAATAACCATATCAATGGAGAGCTCTCAACGAGACCTTTTCATTGATGTGGTTGTTGATAGATTTATTTTGAAAAATAACCAAATCACGCTCTCCCTCTGTTTCACCCTCTGGTGTGGGATTACCTTAAACAGTATTAGTTTTTACTGTGTTTCGAAGGATCGCCATACCGAATCTTTGCGGACCGGAAGTGGCGGCTGCCGCCTCTTATGTCCGTCTGCATTATTGATGTCTTATTCGATTGCATAATAATCACTCCGCACCTGTTTTGCATACTGACAATAATACCGTTTCTCCTCACGCCTTGACGTTAATACATTACTTAATGCCTCTTACTAGGTATCGTATAAAACTTTACACCTTCAAACCCAAAACTTTTAGAGTTACCGTTCATCATTGCTTCAATATTTTTTTTCGAAGTGTAGATTGGTCATGAATGAGCGGTAAGACCTAAATGTTTAGCTATCGGTATGTATAAAAAAAAGGATAAAGAAAACAAATATAGGGTCAATGGATTTACTTATTTCCTCAATAGCACTTCCTTTGGTTCGTCACACGGAAAAAAGGTCTTGTTATACCAACAAAGTCATTTGTTAGGGATAACAGAAATATTTTGTTACAACAACAAAATGTTTAGTTCTATCAACAAAACGTTTGGTTGCTGCAGCAAAATTTTTGGTTGACGCAACAAAAAATTCGTTTGTTGTCCCTAATTTTGTTGCCGTAACGAAACCAATTTTTTCCGTGCAGCATACCATTGAATGCGTAAGACCATTGGCACCACCCATATGGGCAATGAGCACGAGTTGAAGGGCGTAAACTAGGTCAAATCTAAAACTACTAAACGTCGCGCCCGCTCAAATTGTTCAGCACCTTTCAATATCGAAGGCGTATCCTTAGGGCGCTACGACCAACAGATGTAACCTCATATATGATATACAAAAGTACTAGTACTTTTGTATCAACCCATTACAGCCCAAAGTATTTTATGTGAAATTTAGCTTAAGAGAAATTCGATGGATTTTTTGCATCGAATTTTGCAATTTTAAGGTTTGGGAAATGCCTTAATTATTAAATTTTACGTTTCCAGAGGGGTAATATTTTTTTTTACATTTTAACTACACTGAACTAAAAACATCCTCTAAAATATTTTTTTCTGTTTTCGAACGGCATCGCTGGGCGGTAGTTGGTAGTTAATCATAAATTACGGTGCCTCGAGTCTCGCTGGGCTTACCAATAAGCCTGATGACGCTTGACTTCTTTGCGGGAGAGAAGTAAGCGGCTTCACTCTTGGCAGGTAAGGTTATACGCGGGAAAAATGGTTTTGTTACAGCAACAAAATTAGGGCCAACAAATAAAATTTTTGTCGCTGCAACCAAAAATTTTGCTGCAGCAACTAAATGTTTTGTCGCCAGAACTAAATATAGGTTGCCTTGTGCCTAGCTCTACTTTCCCTTTACTCGTGCCGGAGGTTGAATACAAGAGCAAGCGGCGTAGAGATTCGGTGACAGAGTTGTCTGGTGTCAACCAAGAAAACATCATTGCTGACAAGCAACCGTACATTCACAATCTGGTCGAGTGACATGACATGTTACTCGCGGAGGGAAGGTTGTCTTGACCTGTCCAGCCTTGCAGGAAATGCTAAACAAACCGGTTTATTTCAGATAACATAACTTATTTTATCACGGAAAAAAGGTATTTTCAACAGAAGTGCATTTGAGTTTTAAAGGTGGAGCTCTGTATTCCACCTTTCAGGCGAAGCGTGGCAGAGCGAAGCACAAAGCTCGTTACCGTAAGGTAACAGTAAAAACTAACCCGTGTTTTAGGTATTCCCTAGGTCTTAGGTACGAAGGTGAAACAGGGGGAAAGCGTAATTTTGTTATTTTTGAAGATAAACCTATCAACAACCATATCAATGAAAAGGTCTCGTCGAGAGCTCTCCATTCATATGGCTATTCATAGGGAAATAACGAATTTACCCCTTGCCCTGTTTTACCTTCATACCTAAAACAGAGATTAAGTTTTTACTTTGTTCGGTAAGGTTAACCTAACCGGTCGCCCAGCCTATGCTTCTCGTCATAAGACTCTCCGTGAAGTGAGCGCCATAAAATAATAGAGCAAGGTTAGGTTAAGTGCCTCTTTCTTCGCCCCGATTGGCTTGTAGAGTACTAATAAGTGGAAAATTCGACCTTAGAGGTGAACTGTGGAGCGACTTCCATACAGGCACGAGACTGGTCTAACCCAATAACCTACAAAAATAGACAAAATTAATAGGTGATAAGCTTAGAAGAGTATGGGGACCATTAGGGTCAAAGGTCTTTTCGATACGTGTTTTTGTCGTAGAGGAAAAGATAATCAGTGATATTATCTCATACAAATTAATTTATTGGTTAAAAGAAGGATCGAATCATTATCTAACAATTAGAGATGCAGCGTAAACGGAGACTTCAGTGCTCTAGCTCGGATTTTCATACCTCTTGATGTAACTGGAAGATTTAAACGCACGTGAAATTAGTGGCCTGGAAAAAGAAAATTACAGCGCTTTGTCGGCAATGCTTTGGTTTAAGGAAATATCACACAAAGCGTACATGCCCTGAATGAAATTGTTGGGACAACGCGTAATCATTCAAACTGATTGTAAGAGTCCTCTGAAGACATGCGTGGATAAGTGAGCAGGGGCACAATTACTGTAACTTATCAGGCCTATCTACAGTGGATTGTCTGCTTTGCAAATCGTCGGCTTAAAACTACGTTTAGCCGCTTTCAAAAGCGTTTTTTTTTTTTCAGTGAGCAGTTTGAAGCACGCTGTAAATGCTTTATGACAGTGCGAATTATAGTCCAAAATTGCAGTAGCTCGTGAGACAACGAGGAAAGTAGATTGAAAGTGGGTTTCTTTTGGAGCTGGTCGAGGAGCTGCGACGAAAATTCATTTGATACGAAAACAGCTTTGACATCGTGTGGTTCATTTTTAGCCGAGCGAAGCACATAAGGCTTTTAGGTAAATTAATCGGAGATAGTCTAGTTATACCGAAACTAACGGTATCTAAGTCTGATGCAGCTTACTCGGTGACGGTCGTAGCGTTAACGAAGCGAAGCACAACACTCTAAATTTGAATCAGTGAGTCTGTGAGTTCCAGTGAATTTTCACTGAATTTCACAGGCGCTCAGTGAATGAAGACACGGGACTATGCCGCACTAATTGTAAGGCATATCTTACGCTATCTCGTTTATCCTGGTCACAATGTTATGAGAGATACATCAAGGATGGAACATTAGAGGTAAAAAATACCACTTTCTAAATTTACGATACGCGCTGATAAGAAGCCGGAGAGTAGTTAGGTCTATGACAGTTCTGGGCCACCACCTAACCTAACTTAGCCTAGAGTTATTTTGCAACCTAACCTAGGGAAGCCTAGGGTCATTTTGCAAAATAAACCAAGGCTAAGTTAGGTTAGGTTGCAAAGTAACCTTAGGCTAAGTTAGGTTAGGTGGTGGCCCAGAACTGTCATAGACCTAACTACTCCGGAGTGTTATGCTGCAACCCGCATTACAGCATTGCGCGCTCGGTTGCCTACACTCTTTTCCTGCCAGGGTTCGAGTGGTGCGTTTCTTTCTGACTCCAAGTTTCTGTTCTTTTAGCACTCGTGCTGTGAATTTCAAAGATGACATTTTCTACCAACATCTTTTTGGCGAGCGGAGTGAGAGCGGATCGAGGCACACAGCTTCTAAACCTATCGTTGCCTATATCGGTGCCGCTTTTTTCTTGACAGTAAATAGCGCCAGTATTAAGCGGCATCAAAGGTGTGAACGAAGCGGAACCAAACTGAAGCGAGGCACAAGGCTCCTGTAACCTTTGCAGTTTACACCGCTCATAGTCATGTATTGAAGAACTGGATGGGGTTGAGCGCACACTGCACATGTAGAAAAGGCTTTCTTCATTGTTTCCGATCCACCATGAGAAAAGGGCCGCCCTTCTCTCATGGATCCACCCGCTCTCTTGTAGATGTAACAGTAGTGATAACGGCCCGTTCTCCTCATGCAGGTCGAGCTGCTTGGAATCGTCCATTGAACTGATTCTTAAAGACGGAATCAGAAGAGCAGACTAACTAGCGTCTAGGAGTCTAGGGGAATGCTTCTTTATAATTTTTGCGAGGTTACCGCATATTTTGGGTTTTATTTCTTTCGAATGAATTTTTAACCGATTTTTGCCCACTGCGGGCTGTTTTCGACCCATCAAAAATATCAACCTTCATGCAAAATCCTCCCAAAGATCACTTATTTCAAGTAAAAAAGTAAATCTAAATTAGCCTAAAGAGAAAATTTGGTAGTTTCAAAAAACGCCATTTTGCAAAATTTTGATTCAAAACGTTTTGATTATTCCCTTAAATTATTTTTTTCAAACTTCCTCTGGGCACAAATCGGTTAATTAAAATTCTATTTCCTAAAGCACTTTAAAAAAGTTGTTTCGCCTTGTTTGTCTGCACCAGATTTGTTGCTAACTAAATCCTCCCGTTAGAGTTGTTTCACCTACAAATAAAATACGTGGATCTATCTAATCTTTATGTGAACAGCAGGTTCATGTGAGTTTAGACTCTACTCACATGACAGATTAGACGCACGAGTTTCGAATTTCGTTCACTCAGCATTGGTGCCATTCCATTCAGGTTGACCACTTCAACTCAAACAGGACCAAACTCCAGTCGACGCTATATAGCGGAATCAAAGTTCAGTTAGATTGCTGTTGTGGTCTAGAACTTTTCGCTAGCTCCTGAAGTGCGCTATCCTTGAATGACCCTTTATAAGCAATTAATTTCTTATATTGCCCTAAAATAACTCAAAGATTTTAAAAGGAAAAGACTAGCTAGAGCGTTGCAAATTATCAGATTTTTTCGGAAAATCTTTTGACGTATGTTTCCGTACTTTCTACCACCAAAACCTTGAACTTTTTCATTCTTCGCTGCTCGTGTTTAATCAGGGTTCTAGAATATATCTTTTGGTTGAGCTCGGAGAGTTTTTGTTCTGATGGAGATGGTAAAGTTTCTCCTGAAAATGCTTTAAAAAAAAACAGTTTTATTCGTTCTTACGTTTCCTCTTACCACAAGGAATTTTCTGAAACCCTAGAAAAGAAGCAAACACTATATATTTAAAAAAATTCCTGTTACCTTTACCCTTTTTGGGGTGCAGTCAAAACGGCATCATGTCGTGTTTTCATTAAATTTTAAGATAGGCCAACCAACAGCCATATCAATAAGCTCTCACCGAGCCCTTCCATTGGTATGGCTGTATGTGACTGTAAAACTAGTGCGAAATCACGACCTATGGTCCCTTTTTACCTTCGCCCCAAAATGGGTATCGTTCCCAAAACAGGAATTATTTTCATCGGTGAATATTGCCTATTTTGCTTATGTAGGAAAAAACAATGACAGTATAGTGTCTTTTGCTGTCGTTGTATTACCTTGTCCGACGTCTTGTGAAGTCCAAACGCTGATTCGTCGTGACATTAAAAACCTCATAAAGCGGCTAATTACTCTTAACAACGTTGGACAAGTGCTTTTTGCACTAAGCAAGCTTTTTAAGACTCCTTTATTAGCGATTACCTCTTGGATTCATCCGGCTATTTCGCTTTTGAAAACAATAATGGAAACTGCGCATGTTTGAGTTGGTAGTAAACTAAACGAGGCCTTCGTCAACTCCGAAAGCATTTGTCATAGACTAAACGCATTCGTTGAATAAAAAGATGTATTGACCGGAAATTGACTCCATACTGAAAAATTGACCTGGGAACGATAAATCGACCTGGGACTGAAAAATTTAGGCCTGCCAGTAATGGAATATTAGCGGGGACTGCTAAAAGTCAACCGCGCGAGGGCCTAATGGTTTCAAGGAGAGAAAAAAACGTGAGCGCGAGGGCACGAAAATCGGTTTTATGCGAGAACGACACAGTAAAAATTAACTCCTGTTTCAGGTAGTCCCACACCCGTTTCAGGTATGAAGGTGAAACAGGGTTAAAACGTGATATAGTTATTTTTGAAGGTAAACCTATCAACAGCCATATCAAAGATAAGGTCGAGAGCTCTCCATTGATATGGTTATTCATAAGGTTATCTCCGAGAATAACCAAATTACGCTCTTCTCCTGTTTTACCTCCATACCTTTAACAAAGGTTAGTTTTCACTGTGGATGTGAGAGGTTGAAAATTGTCCTCGAATCGTACCTACGGTGATCTGTAATGCAACGAGATGTCGACTATGTCCGTACAGTGGGCCTTACAAGTCATGACTCTCTCATAAGAAATACGCGGAAGCAGGGGTCATGACTTTTGTTGCCCACTGTACTTTAATTGGACGGAGGCGTGATGGGACGTGTTGCGCTCACACAGGTGGACAGACGGTTGACAGGCCAAGTCGAGCGGAGCTCTACCGTGTCAGGTTTGTAGGAACTCTGTGCGCCTGTCTTCATCAATTAAGGTCACTTACGAAAAACGTCAAGTTACCTTTACTCGCTTGATCTGCTGTTGGCTACCGAGTTCGTGTCCCTTTTCCTGGATTAAAAGCAAACATCTCCACGAATTTAAAGTCAGGATGACGCACACGTGCAGTGAGTGGGTGCGTTCTTTCGACAACAGAGCGGGGGCGGGCCCTTGGGTATGGCCTCTCCCTCGACGGTGGCGCCACGGAAACAAAGAGCAAGTTTATCAGGATAACAATGATTCGATACACTCTAACAAGTGGAAGACGCCGGACTCTATACGAATGCGGATGCCCGCAAATAATATTTTCTTCGCATTGACTCAAAGTTTAGGAGGTCCCGCTTTCTTCACGGAAAAAAAGGTTTTGTTACAGCAACAAAGTCATTTTTTAAAATAGGGATAACAAAAATATTTTGTTACAACAACTAAATGTTTAGTTCTATCAACAAAACTTTGGGTTGCTGCAGCAAAATTTTTGATTGAAGCAACAAAAAATTTATTTGTTGTCCCTAATTTTGTTGCCGTAACAAAACCATTTTTTTCCGTGTTGTTACATCGTTCAATTTTTCATACTTATGACGACGCACAACCGCATAAGTTAGGTTAGATGCCCCGTGCGTCGCTACGCTCGTATTGGCGACGGGGGGTACAATTCAAGAGGTAGAAAAGGTACCTCTAAAATTTCGCTTTGGCCGAAAAAGTGGGGGCGATTTGCTTGAGTGTGCGACTGTGGAAACTGTATCTAGTCAGTCTTTCAGCAACCAAGCCGTGCTTACAGTGAAGAATAAGCTATAGCCTAATAATTAGCTGTAGATGTTAATTCAACGATTCAGAAAATAAATATAAAACCGGGAGAAGTTGAAGCATTGTGCGCAGTGTAAAAATAACCCCTTTTTACTCGTTCTTTACCTCACCCTAGCAACTTTCCATTTTAGAGGTGGAAAGAACGAGTATAGCGCTCAACGCGGATGACGTCCGTTAGCCAACAGGTATCACAGCCGAAACCAAAGGATATACAAGGAAAAGTCTCAGATAAGAAATGAAGCTCCTTATGCGGAGGTGTGAATGGGAAAGTTACGTCAAAACACAACATGCCGTATACAGTACTCAGGTGCGTGAACATTTTAACGTAAGAAGAGAAGTACTCTTATGGGGCTCCGTATAGGACCTGAACAGACTTTATTTGTATGCTTATGAGAGATACTGATGGGCAACATTTCACTAAAATTTCAAGATAAAAATTACTTTTTGAAAATTTGAAACTTAACGCACGAATGAT
>Ga0058701_10005776_pt1 | contig 10346 bp, 4 predicted proteins | sample AgamicOrMae_FD_97039 | JGI IMG/M metagenome (GOLD analysis project Ga0058701, IMG submission 97039) | Agave microbial communities from Guanajuato, Mexico - Or.Ma.e | ecosystem: Host-associated > Plants > Phyllosphere > Phylloplane/Leaf | place: Guanajuato, Mexico | collected 2012-06-04 | reverse complement strand
TTTTTGTCTCGAGAAACACGATTTTTGGATGATTTAATGATGCCAAAAGTAAATCAACTGGAATTAAAGCAGAGCTCGACAATCGGAAGTTGTGAGCAATTATTCAGAACGCTTGCCGCCCCAAGTCGCCCCATGAGCACTCCCCACGAGTCCCCCAAGGACCCCAAGGCATCGCACCAAAGATCCCAGCCCTGCAAATGTCGCGTCACACAGCCGATTGGTTTTGGACGTATACTGTCACGTAGCTCCAGTTTAAGTCCCAGATTTACAGCTACGCTGTCGCGGGCTTCGCCTTTGTGACAATGGCAACGTCACGAAGTTTCCACCCAAAAAGCCCTCATTTAAATGCGTCTCTACTGATAAGGAAGCTAATGTTTAGGACGGTATGAAACTGAATAGAACAGGATATACATTTTATTCAGTTTCCAAGACATTCATATCAAATATCAAATCAGAAGTCCTTGACTTTGAAGGAAAATGGTACAACAATTTGCCATCTGAATATTTTGCCGTCATCGATTTTTGAAAGCCTAATGTATAAACACTTAATAACATATAACTATAGGTGTTTCCAAAACTTCCAAAATTGTCACATAATAGATTAAAGGGGCTTAAAAATATACATGGTGACTTAATCCGGGCTCGAATAAAAAGTCGTTCAGCTCAAAACACATTATCTTGTCATATTTGGGCGCGAGGCGAGCTGCCTCTTGCATTCGTTAGGTCCTTCTTTGTTTTTTTTTTGTTTTTTTTTTCATCCGGCCATTATTGCGAAATTTAAAGCTTAAAGGCCAAATTTAAGGGTAGGTCGAAGGGGCTCTATACGTTTTTTTTTAATTGGCTCTTGTACGCGCGAAAGTATTATATTATGTATTGCCATAACACTATCGATGAAATATTTTGGATTTCCCAGCAAATGTCGATTTTCAGGAGTATTGTAGCGCGCCAAATATAAGGAAAAGACCTAGGAGTCGAAATAAGTTTAGTATGGATGGTTCGGTATGAAAACGTAGGTTATAATTTATATTATGGTGAGCAAATGATTTGTTAAATTCGTAAGGAAGTCAACGTGTCGAAGGTATTTCGGTGGTTAATAGGCACTTTCCATTGTTTCCCCGGCCAAAGTTTGAGTGGGCGTGGGCCGTCCCGGCGTCATTGTTGCCATGGTTGCCAAAGTACCTTTTGACTAGGGCAAGGTACTAAGACATACGAAAATAGGCAGGGAGGCCGATAGAAGTTATTTTGGGTTCCATTTCATTCCGCTCAAAACACGACATCATCATGTCATTTTTCTTTTTGGTCAATTTGAGTCATAGATTCAGTGAAAATTCACTGAATTGCAGTAAATATAGCATCACTGGATTTTTTCAATGGTGCTATATTGACTGAAATTTAGTGAATTTTCACTCAATCTCAGATATTCTCACTGATTCAAATTAAGAGTGTATACATTTCATTGTTTTACACTAATGAGTGAATTTAACCTTCAAGCCCGTCTTTGTAACAGAGAATATGAACCAAAATACGATGCTAAGAGTCATTGACTGTTTCTTTTAGGAAGCCACGAGGACATCTCTACATAAGTACATCAACTTTCGCCTCTGCCTTTCCTGTTTGCATATTGGGTATGCTACTGTACTGAGCGATTTTATGCTAATACGGGTGCTGATTGAAATAATCGATCCTAAACAATGTTGGATTAAGTTGATTTGGGCGAATGAAATGCGACTGGCTGTTGCGTCATGATGTCACCCAACCGAACGATAAGGCGAACTCATTTACAGCAAAAATTGATTAGCTCCAACATTTTCCACCAAAATCAACTAATTGATACAACAATCGGACGCCATCAAAGATAACATTTTGATTACACTCCGTTATGTAGGCTACTAGTCACTACGGAATGACTTTTTTGAGAGAAAATATTTTTCTTAATAGATATAATATAATTATAATACTGTATAAAATTTTAATAAACATATTAAAATATATTTTATCAGATACAAAAAAGGCAAATCACTGATATATCATTCCGTCATTATTGTTTAAAATTGCACTACCTGTGTTACACAAACCTGTTGAACTCCTAACTTACATAGTTAAAGCTACGGGCCTTTTTATGGGCTGAGTATGAATATTAAATAAGATTAAATAAAGATTTTAATTATTGAAACGAATAAAAAAGGAAAAGGAAATAAACATGTAAAACAATTGATTTTTATGAAGCGGATCAAGTACACATTATTCCCCAAAACGTGTGTTCTTAAAACTACCGCATGAAGAAAAATTCCCAGCTATTTTTTCCCGATTTTTTTTTACTTATTGTCGAATCGTTCTCGATTTTATTGGGCCACCTTTAATTTCCCTGATTTCTCTATCTTGTAACATCCCCCAAAACGGTCCTATGCTTCACTGTAAAAAGAATCTTAATTTCAGATGCAACAAAAGTCAAATTACTGGTCTGAAAAACTTCCAGTCGAAATATTCACTGAATTTAAGGTACATCGTTCTTAAAATTCGAGCCTTATAGAAATTAAAAACTATGTCTAAAGTTCAGTGCATAATGCGACTGTTTTTTTTTCAGATCAGTGATTTGACTTTTGTTGAATCTAAATGCAAGATTCCCTTTTTACAGTGTTGAAGGTTAATATCATTGTTGTTAATTAAAGCTTAAAAAATAAGTTTCTAACGATTTTAAAAATAAATTAATCAACCTTACCAGTACAGGCGACGACGTACCTGAAAAAAAGAGCAAAAATGTTGTTAATCCAAATATTCCAATCAATCTTCCTGCCAAGTTTAGAAGTGATACATTTGACTGTCGATTGGCATTGCTTGTAAAAGAGCTGTTAAAAGCGTTTGTTTACGCTCTAGTCACAACTCCGGAAGGGTTAGAATGCCCAAAATATACGTAACTTTTGGGCACGCGTACTTCTAAATAGATTTTTACGACTTCAAGGGAAACTTCTTGTATCTCCCCAGCTAAGCAAAAAAAGGCGGATTTCTTTCAAGCTTGCAGTTTTATTCGGCTCTCCTATTTCAAACAGACACAGAGTTTCCAAACATTTCTCCTCATAAGTTAAAGCCAAAAAAATCGACGAACTTTGGTACCGAGATGCTGCGCTCATAAACCAAATCAGATTGCTCAATAGCTCACGATCGATTACGCTAATTTTAGGTTATGTAAAAAAATATTTAATTTAAGTTAGGTTATTCTGCCGCGCAACGCGTGAACCAAGCTCTCAATAAGATCGCCCACATGATTCGGGACTTTTAAGACAATTCGAATTATTACTCATAACTTAATTTAACTTAACCTTGGAGGTTAAGTTAAATTTAGGTAGAAAGAGTTTGAATAGGTAGTCAGGCTGCCTGAGCTGATACAGTTGGATCAAAGTGATAACGCTCAGGTGAAAATAAGTTCAATGCAATTCCATTGCGGTCAATTAGGGAAGGGTTAAGGTGGGTGGCATGATTCAAACTTCGTTATAACTTCGTTATAACTTCGTTAAATTTCGTTATAGGTTTGGTTTGTTAGCTCAAGTTTGGGGATGATTTCACTGTAAAAAGACTATCTTTAATTCAGATGCAACAAAAGTTAAATCACTGATCTGAAAAATTTTCAGTCCAAATATTCACTGACTTTCAGCTATAGGTATTGTTCTAAAAAGAGGAAAAAATAAACAAAAATGATTGTCTGAAATTCGATAAATGATTGGACTTTTTTTTAGGTCAGTGATTTGACTTTCGTTGCATCTGAATATCATATTCTCTTTTTACAGTGTTAGTAAAATAGAACAACGGTTTATACGAAATGGTCCATATAGTCGTTGCAAAAGCTCTGATTAAATTAATGTACGCTAATTACAATGAAAAGCAAGTTTTCCGTCCTCACCTTACGTCATTGGAAAAAAAGTACGAATCTAACAGTGTAGGTGAAAACAGCATCGGTATCGAGATGGCTTTGTGACACTAAAATCAAATCAGGCGCCAGCAAAGCGCCGCCCGAATCAAGTCGGCCGTGCGTCGCCACGGGCACGGCTGCCTTGATGCACCCGATCCGATGCACTGCACTTGTTTCGCGGTGTCATCCCGGAAAATGATCCAAGATGCGTTGACAATAAAATCAAGATTGGTCCGTCGCTCCATTTCGCGGCTTACACCGTCTCATCTCAAAGACCGATCATCCGGGGCCCAACTAAAAGTTCCCTGTCTCCTCTACTCTCTACTAGATGTATGACAAATGATATTCAATTTGAAGTACAGTAGAAAACGTATATAACGAGACCGGTTGTAACGAGCAACAGGATATAACGAGTAGATTTGGTGCTGAAGTCCGGTCTCGTAGATGCACGTATATGATTATAGCGATATCGGTTATAACGAGAACCGGTTATAACGAGCGAATTCGGCTTGATATTGGTGTTCGTTATATACGATTTCTACTGTAATTACCATTTCTTCTGGTATACGGCTAATGATCCGAACTATTTAAAAAAATGACTAGTTTGAAAATTCATAAAGAAAATGTAATTTTCAAGAAAAAAGAACTAATAATTTGGCATTTTTAAAAGAGGACGCATTTATTTAAATGTTAAAAATCGATTTTGAAAAATTCGAGGCGATAATGTCTGAATATAGTTATAAGCACACCATACAAATTAAGCTTTAAAATTTAGTTTTTGCAGTATTTTCTAAGGATCAAATAAAATAAAGAATATTGCTATTGACCCGACATGCATTGATATAGGGGGACTTGAACGCGGGTAACCAATCCAATGCATTTTGAATGGGAGGTGACTTAAACACATGGTATCCGACCTAATGCATTTTAAATGGGTCAGTCGGCTCAATAGACACTCCGTTAAATAAAATAATTGACATTAAAAAACAAAAAAAAACAACATTAAGGATGGTTTCAAATAAGAGGAAAAAGGACAATCACCAACATTTCTTTTTAAAAATCATTTAAATTGACAATAATAATATATTTAAGAATTATCCATAGTTTTAGAGGAGCATATACCAAAGAGAAAGGAGCTTGTGATCCAATAAAACGCATGAGCTGATCCACGGAGTTTGACTTGCGTTTGAGATATGTTGAGAATATGATTCGAGTAATATGGGTAGGCAGCCAGTGGGGCGGTAAAGGTGCAGCTCGGTGCAACGAGGCGCGCTACGGGAGCGAGGAGCGAGGCGTGCTCAGCTTCGGGACTCTTTCTTTTATTCCAAAGAGATTGAGTTTCACTCTAGCGGGTGATACGCTGCATTAGTACAGCACCTATGTTTCTCCTCGGACGCAGTACACTGCCGCCGAAAAAAAAGAACCATCAAGCTACAGGAGGATGGGTGAGGTTAAGTCAGGTGCCCTGTTCCTGGCTCCTCATAGCAAAAACAAAACCCAGGTTTGGGGAATGCTATACCAGTTTTAGGTGTGAGACCTAATAAACGGGGGTGATACGTATTTTGGTTATTTTTCAAGATGGGCCTATGTTCAGCCATATCATTTGAAAGGTCACGGCGAGAGCTTTCCATTAATGTGGCTGAACATGGGCCTATGCTGAAAAATTACCAAAATTCGCACTACCCCCGTTTTAGTTTCATATCCAAAACAGGTATAGCACTAACCAAAACGGGGGTTTTGTATTTACGGTGCTCTCATTGTGATGAAAAAGAGAGAACTTCAAAATTGAAGAGTACGAAATCATCCTCCCTTAAAAAAACCGATTTAATAATAATTTCCCTTGTCCATTCTTCGAGATTTTCTTCTACGTCACCCCCTTTAAATTCTTTTTTTTTCAAGGAAAAGTATTTCCGAAGCAGACAAAATCTGACATTATACTTATTCTTTTTATAAAAATCTATTTTTAATTTTTTCTTCCTATTTTAGGAGAAAAAATTGGAAATAGTATAATGCGAAAATGTTTAATTTCGCAAAACATGGTAAAGCACTAATAAGCAATTAAGACAGTTTGCACACTCGAAAAGCCGTAACGTTGTGCAGACATGGAAGCCCGTCGTAATTGAGTCATTAAGAGACCTTTTAATATTAGCGCTCGTTACGATCGCGTTTGGTGAGTGTAAAATCGATTATCGATCAGCAATCGCTTCTGACTACCATTATGCGATGGTCCATATGCCAGCATCACGGCGAGGCCTGCATGCACAGCACAGCCTGCCTGTACTACATCTTCTGAGGTCACAACTGGATTCACACACTACTCTACAGTGTTTGACACAAAATTGACTGATCGAAAATCCGTAAATTATACGCGGATTATTGAGATTCAAAACATTTTGAGCCAAATCCATATTATTGAAAACAAAACACCCGTCTCAGGGAGTTTTATCTCTGTTTTGGAAGTGAGTTTAAAACAGGACGTATTTTGGTTGTTTTCTGAGATACAACTGTGTTCAGCCACATCAATGGAACGCTCTCGCTGAGACTTTTTCAATGATGTGGCTGAACACAGGTCTATCTTGAAAAATCACCAAAATATGCACTACCCCCGTTCCAGTTTCACACCTAAAACAGATATGGTACTCCCTGAAACGGCTGTTTTGTTTTTACCGTGTACTTTTTCTGACTAACAATAAGCTTCCGACCAGAGCCAAATTTCGAGCCATTTCAATTGAGACATTAGCGATAAAATGATATACTAACATACTTTTTAGATAATGATAATGTTACACAGGTTTGTGTCTACGGCGTTCCATTTGAAAGCACTCGCGGAAGCATGTTAGCCGCACAGGGGATTGAATCAGGGTAGTATTAGCAGACTTTATTATTTGCTATCCGCTCCTGCTGTGGTTAATGCTTCCAGCAGCTGAATTAGAGAGGGGAGCAGCGATATATTTTCAGGTGAAAATTGCGGCGAGTAAAAGGGGTAAGTAGAATATTTTACGGATAAATGTGATGGTTTTATCAAAGAGACATTGCTGTAAATGGATTAAGTTTCGATGCAAAAAAAGGCAGAGTTAATAATTACTAGCGAGCTTCTGCCTTGAGAAAAGTACCTTGGGTGGCCATATGCTTCCAAGAATAAAAGTAAAGGTCGTGGATATTCGCCCGTCGGCGCAAATACATGGAGACTTGAACGCACGTAATGCATTTTAAATGGGAGGTGACTTGAATGCACGGAACCCAACCTAATACATTTTATATGGGGCAGGAGGGCGAATAGCCACTTCGAAAAGTAAAACGGAGATTTGGCTCTTTTTGTAAGAAGATTTTGAATCGTTAAAAAGGACGATTTTTAAAAACCGGCAGAAAACGTTTTTAAAATAAAGAAATTTAAAAAAAAACGTACTTCACGGGGAAAAGTCGATTTTGCAATATATTTTCGACGGATGTTTTAAATACGGAAATAATTTTAACCCAGAAAAAAGTCTAATAAAAAATATGAATTTTAAAATTAAGATATCTTTAGGTTAGTTTTCGACGTAAACTATACGTAACGATATCAAACAAAACGGTCGCGGCGAGGTATGCACATTGATAATACTGTTGATATGTCCATCTTGAAAACCAAATTAAAGTCATGTACCATGTTCAATTTTTAGACCCAGATTTTATATTGAATAATAGACCCAAAACAGAAAAGGAGTCACCGAAAAGAGAATTGTTTTCAACGCTGCAAGCAAAACTAGAGACGTAATTCTCTTCATTAATTCTTTGTTCCCCTCTTTTGTATTCGTACTTCAATATTTTATTTCGGACTGCATAACAGAAAAGTACCCTTATGTTCTATTTCCAACATGTATTTGTGTCCATAACTCAGGAATGGTATTATTTCCATCGCTTAAATTAATACCTGATGAACAGTGCGGTACTCTATTTTAAAGAGTGTTTATTTCCGGATGAACAATAACGAGTAAACTGAAAGGCTTTCAACAGTTCAAATAACCTTATTGAACGACTGCACGCGAGTCTAAGTAAAAACGCGGAAGCATAGCATATTTGCACGGCGCTCTCTCGACCTTACGAATGAAAAATGAGCGAAGCCTCAACATCATCAAAGTACCCGCTAATAGTGCATTGTGCATACTGCATCAGGAAACATTGGTCAAACATATCCCGTTCATTTGTACTGTTATCAGCCCGATATCTCGTTCAGATATGTTGGCCGAGAATTCAGATATGGCATTAGCACCTCATCACCAACACAGCAATAAACGTGACTGGCGGCACTCTCTCTGACAAATATATTCGGCGATGGTTAGACTTAAATCAAGTAAAAAATACTGTCTCAATGCTTGAAGCAAGAATTCAAAGGATTTCAATCTGTTGCTTCGCAAAGATTTCCGCCTAGTATTAGAAACAATCCTAAAATTACATTAAAATCACGCACATTGCAGTCAATATCACAACTTTAGACAACTTTGATGTGGTTATAGTGACTAAAAGTGCATTAATGGCGGCGAGAAAACTGTAAATACCACAAAAACGATTGTTACTGCAACAATAAAGAATGTTGACTTGTGCATAAAGTGCGATAGTTACGTTCACAAATACCTGCCACTTTAATTTTTTTAAAGAAATTTTCAGTTTCTTCTTTTTTTATTATTCCATTTTTTTTCGTGCACGCTAGAAAAAAGAAGAATTTTTTTCCTAGAAGCTCCCTTGGCCTCAGCCGATGTCCGAAAGCTCAGAGCTCTATGTGGACAGGGGTTGGGATAGGGAAGTGGAAAGGTGTATTAGGTATAGGTTTGACTTTTATTGGTCGCTTGGTTTACAGGGGTGCGCCACTACCCCCGGCTGTGGTCAAATTGGATCTACCCCAGCATTTGCCAGGTGGTGAATGACGACCACAGAACCTTCACCAAGGTAGCTGGCCCCGGGGATCGAACCCGGGACCTCCCGAATGAACGTTCTAGACGTTACCACTAGACCACCGCTCTCGGTAATTCATATAATTTAAAAATTTTAAATTTGTTTTAACAGTGAATTTTTACTCCTAAATACTAAAAAGTGAGCCATAATTAGTTAATAGCGAATCACTTTTCACTATTCAGGAGTGACTTTTCACTCCTGAAGTAATTTTTAACTCTATTTTTTAAGCGTGCGTATTGGTTTTGAATTCAACGTAGTTCCTAGAAACAGTGTGATTTAAGAATCGAAGCCGTGATTTGGTTAAAATATTTTTGGCGTATTGAATAATCACCGACTAAAATTGATTATGATGATCATTGCGCCCACCTTTCCAAGTTCCTCATTTTCATGAGAATGACTGCAATATTTTGTCGAGTAGTTCGTTTACGCCCAACTTAATTTACCGATACCGGAATTAGTGCACTTGAAGAAACCTCCGCTCCTTCACGTCGCTCGGAGCAGCGCTGCAACGCACCAGACGATCATTACCTTGAAATTACCGGCGGTAATAATCAATTATTTGGTTTTCGTTGGGGAACAGGACTGAGCGCCCAGGCACTCTGCTGCACTTTCGGTGGCTGCACAGATCTTCAAAGATCCCCCCCCCCCTTCCTCCTCCCAAGTAACTATAAACGCTATTTTTTGTCACTAAATGTGTTTTGTTTGACAGTAAAAACAAAACCCCCGTTTTGGTGAATGCTATGCCTTTCTTGGGTACGAACTAAAACGGGAATACAACGTATTTTGGTGATTTTTCAAGATAGAGCCATGTTCAGCCACATCAATGGAAAGCTCTCGCCGAGGCCTTTCGAATGATATGGCTGAACATAGGCCTATCTTGAAAAATAACCAAAATACGTACCACCCCAGTTTTGGTTTCATACCCAAAACAGGTATAGATAGCATTGCCTATCCATACACGGGGTTTGGTTTTTACTGTGTTCTCGTTTGTACACATAGATAATATTAAACACAAGTTGTTCCGTTTCTGTTTTTTAGTGTCCCACTTTAAAGGTGACTCCTTTTAGGGCCTTCGTTAGAGTTATTGATGTCAACCGCAATGCGCTATTCCGAGGCACAAGTTTCACCCGCCGTCTGCCATGACACAGCTAATTAGTATGTGTGATGGCTTTGGAATAATTTACATGTTGCTTTTGATCTACGCCGTCTACTTTGGGGTGCATAACGCTGCTGCTATGGTTGCGCGGTGCAGTGCGGGTTGCCGTCTCTGTCAAGCCCGAAGCAAAATGTTGTACTACTGAGTGACTTCATTTTAAATAAAGAAGCTGTGAAAAACGACTGTTTACATTGCTATAGCACTCGTCTCTTAAAAAAAGTGACTATTCACACGCTACCCTATTTAAATGTATTATGTAGGGTAAAGGCTCAAATCCGGGTCAGTGGCTCAATTCCGGGTCGGTTTATATTTTCGCGGTTTTAGCACTGTCAGGAAGCAGGAAACGCAATTTTTCCA
>Ga0058701_10005775_pt1 | contig 10346 bp, 6 predicted proteins | sample AgamicOrMae_FD_97039 | JGI IMG/M metagenome (GOLD analysis project Ga0058701, IMG submission 97039) | Agave microbial communities from Guanajuato, Mexico - Or.Ma.e | ecosystem: Host-associated > Plants > Phyllosphere > Phylloplane/Leaf | place: Guanajuato, Mexico | collected 2012-06-04 | reverse complement strand
TTTTTTTTTTTTTTTTTTTAGAAAAAATATTTTTTTTTGTATTTTTATTAATTTTTAAAATTTGTTAATCTTTTTTTTTTTTTTTTTTTTTTTTTTTGGAAGAGATGACTTTATAAATAAAACCTTATCGAGAAATTCAATCGTTATAATTTTCAAAAAAAAATCCAATTATTTTTTAAAATTAATCATGAAAATGTAATCTGGAAAAACGCGTTTGGGGAAGTTCCTTGACAAATTGTTCGTCCGTCCAAGAACTTAAAAGGTCTTTGTCATCACAAGTTTGATATCACTTGAATAACCCTGTCTTGCTCTTGTGCACGGAGCTTGGCACCTATTTTGTTTGTTTTCCCGGTTGTCAAGTTTATGTCAATCAGGCCAGTGGGAAGGAATGCCAGACCTGTTTGTCAGATCTGTGCATGGGTGCGTATTCATAACCTCTTTTATTAGTAAGTGATTGAATAAATTGACGCCATTCAGATGTCGAAGAGCATAGGCTGTCCAGAAGCCTGCTTATTTAAATGCAAGCTGTGAATTTCTGGGAATCATTTTCCTTGCATTTGATTCCCATTTGCCAACGTTGTCTTGAGAGCATTTCAATGCAGATATTATTCATTATTCCATTTCTCCTTTATTAGGAGATGTAGCCACTCGATTCTCGCAAAAACAAACGCAAAATAGAGATATATTTTACCGATCTTTTTCACCCCGAGCCCGGCCGAAAACTTCTACCTCGTTTTTACTTTCCCTTGCGGAAAAATTCGACTTCGAGATTTTGACGGATTTTGACGTTTAGAGACTCAAGAAGTCCGGAAAAGTGAATTGCATACCTTAAAATTACGGAGCTGCTATCCGCCGGATTTGACTGAAACATGGAGGCATAAACAGAGACAAACACTCAAAGAAAATATTTCAATTAGAAACTCAGATACAAAGGATACCAAAAAAATCAGTAGCGAACTTTTGACATGGTTTGCTACACTACGGACAGTTTCCTCCCAAACCCGTCTGAAAAGCCTTTTGATGCGGTTTCTGTATTCCTGGAGATTTGTAAACAGTGAAAAAACCGTCTCATTAAAACTTTCAGGCAATCGTATTTCTTGCAGTTAAATATAGCCTTTCCGAATCGCTGTAAAGGTCTTTCAGATTAAACCGTTGAAATACAGCACTTCCTTTCCTTTCTCCGTTGCAAAAATTGAAGTAGAGTGAACTGCTGGTTTGACAGATGCATCATCTCTAGACTAGAGAGACAGCTGCCCTGTGAGGCTCTCTACTCTAGACCATTCGCGGCTTATTGAGCCACATGGTTTAGTATCTAAATCGAGATTCACCGTTAGTGTGCCATTTAAAGATATATTTAAAAAAAAAAAGACTTTTGGCTCAGAGCCAAATCGGAACTATCCTATGCCGGTTCTGATATTCAGGCGTTCAAAACTTGGATAGTCCATTTTTCAGTTTGTGTTGGTACCACTGAATTTAGGTTGGGGAGGCCTCTGTGTTTCAGACGATTTTCAATGGTATTACCAACCTAAATTCAAAAGAACAAAAGATCACTTGTCAGCCATTTATGACTGCGCCGGTAGGTTTAACCTAGGTGTAGGTGACTCAGGTTGATTTAAATGCCTTGTGCCTCGCTTCGATACCGCTCGGCTGTCGCTAAGCTTGATGTAGCTTACTACTTGACGGCAGACTTGCAGATACGCGGCACCAGGCTTCGCAACTGCGAGGTAATGTTGATGTACGTAAGGTTGCGTGCCCTGTGCCCTCTCCGAAGACTGGGGAACAAGCAGAGGTGGAGAATGCAAGCTCTGAAGTTAACAATGAGGAGTCTCTGTTTATTACGCCTCTATATTGCTCTTTAAACCGGAGATAATCTCAAGATTAAAATAAACAGACGAATTAACCTGGTTTGCATCCACGGTCAGAGGGGAGCTCTTACGCAGCCGGACAAAATTAGCTGTTATACCCGACAATACCTGAAGAAAACTGCTTTTCATCAAGCCGTCTGGGTCTGTCTCACATCTGTGCGGACGTTTGTCTGAGTGTCTGTCTGCAGAGGGGTAGCTGTCATAAGCGCCAAAAACCACAAGCGCCAACGCCGCAAGCGCCGATCCGTAACCGCCAAACGAGAAAAGTCGCAAACGCCAAAGGTCTTAACCGCAAAACTAACCTTACCTAACCTTACCTAACTTAACCTAACCCAAATTAGCCTAACCTAAATTAACCTAACTTGACCTAACCTATACGAACTTTGGCGTTTGCGACTTTTCTCGTTTGGCGGTTACGGACTGGCGCTTGCGGCGTTGGCGCTTGTGGTTTTTGGCGCTATCGAATGCCCCCCTCTGCAGAGCACGTTATTCTTTCATCCTTTTTTCTCACACTGTTTTAAGCTGCCTTATAGCTGTAGTTGAACCTTACGTTATGAGCATTTATATATAGAACCGCGTTAGGTTGGTGGCTTGTGTGTTGCTCCCTTCGGCTCTGACCAAGACTGATGCGGCTTACTTCTTGCCGGAGTCGCCGCAAAGTAAGATACATAAGGATTGACGGACTAAGCCTGTCAGGTACACGGGGAATCGGAAAAAAGGAACTTTTTTTTTTTAATCTGAGAAATACGTATACTTGATTTGGTTGCATATGGCAAACAAAAGGTTTGTACAACTTTTGAGAGACATTGTGTTCCTGCGCTACGCGAACGAAACATCGATAATTTGAAAAGCCTCGCTCTTGCTACTCTTACCTTGAGTTTAATCCCAAAGGACACAGCCGTGTAAAGGGCAGAATAGTGCACAAGAAGCATTTAATGGGACGAAGGGAACGTTAATTTTTAGTCCAAAAAAGTTTTCGTAGCCTTCCCCACCATTTCAAAACAATTTGTAACCAGAATCTGGTCTCATATCAAACTCGACTTTTCGCTCTGTTATACAGTGACGAATAAAAAGTGACCAAAACAATTGTGACTAATTCAAGTGAGACCAGTCCGCATGGAAACCCATTACCATACTTCCATTGACGCGTGAATGTACCGAATTTCATGTTCAAGACCGATACTTCACGTTCAGAAAAAGGAAGGGTTTGTTAATCTGCAGCAAAAGTGCTGGAAGGAGACTTGGTAGCCTCGCACAGAAACAACCAGGGTTTGTTCCTGATTTATAATTTTCTGTGGGTTGAAACTCAAGTGGCGTTGTTGAGTGGTTCGTGTCTGTCCACTTTATTATTTGTGGGTTCGATTCCCACTTCCGCTGAATTTTTCCTACTTTTCTCTCGACCGGGGCTCGTCATAAAAGAAGACCAACGAACACCGCTATTAAACGTGTTCTCAGTGGCCGAGTGGTTAGCGTTGCCACGTTACCAGTGATGGTGTCTAGACTCGTGTCTAGACTCGGTTAGAGCGTCGTGGTTGAATTCCGCGATTCAGTGCCGTCGGAGGGAAGCCTCTCAAAATCGCGAGGATCCCTCGAATCTGGCCGGATGGATGACACCTCGCCAGCCACGGAGCCGCTAAGAAGACATCTACCTTTGCTTCAGACCTGACGAATTGCGCGTCAGGAGGTAGCCCCTCAAATACCCCATATCTCGACTACTAGGGAAGTTAAGGGAGGGCTTAACCACGGGCAGTTTTTACTTTTCAATTTTATTAATGCTGCAGATGGAGAAAGAAGCAAGACCACCGTTGATTGTTGATTAGGTTTTGGCGAGCCCTATATGACACCCCCCCCCACTCATAGGGGAAAGGGTTGCCATAATCGGTTATTAAATTATGAGGCCTTGTTCCCTTAAAGTAATTAGCGTACCTATACATTTGGTTTAGCCGAAAGCGTTGGGGGGAGGGGTTCAAAAAGTGGCCTATTTTGCGTTACACGAAAAAAAATGGTTTTGTTACGGCAACATAATTAGGGACAACAAATAAAGTTTTTGTTACTGCAACCAAAAATTTTGCCGCAGCTTCCAAACGTTTTGTTGATATAACTAAACATTTTGTTGTTGTAACAAGATATTTTTGTTATTCCTATTTTAACAAATGACTTTGTTGGTATAACAAAGCCTTTTATAACGTGACGTGGTGTTGATGAATCCCTAACTCGGTCACCATACTTGACTAGTTTTCGGAAGATTTCAGATTGGGAAGACGCGTATATTTTTGTATGTAGTTCCCCCGCGCTGAAATTGACCACCATGTGACCCTTTAACTGCCGTAAGACTGAATTTCGAGTCCATCCAAACTGAATTTTTAATCCATTAGCGCAGGAATGCGCTGAAAAAAAAAGTGAAAAAGGCTAACGCTTCGTTTCCGAAGAAAATAATTATTTTAAAATTGGATCTCCATTCCTGTATTTCACCCCGTATCCACTTTTCCCCGATCAACTTTTCATTAGAAAATGAATATTAACGACATGAAACTCGGTAGGTTCGATTAACCTTAGGTCATGCTCCTATTGCATCTCAGCTGTCGCTCACAAAAGTGCCTTGTGCCTCGCTCCATTACCGCTCCTCTTCGCTATCACCGCTCACTCGTCGTTGGCAGCTCTAAACTATACACCTTTAGGCTTGGTTTACCCTCGAGTTTCCTCTGGTGAAGTTAGGTTATACATGCCCAGTGCCTCGTTTCACAGTCGCTCCACTCTTCCGGTGGAAGGCGGAACACAAGAGATGGACAAACGAAACGAGATCGATCGCTATTTTGTTGTCATTAAGCTAAACATCGCTTAATGAGCGGGGCATTCACGCCGCTGTCATTGTTGTAAAGTAATACGAGTTGAACAAAGTGTTGACAGGTCGATAGAAAGCTTAAGTCTTTATTCTGCTTAGGCTCTGCTGGGTGTCCGCTTTAAAGACAGGATTTCTCAGTTTAAGCCTTAAAGCTCTTGAACTCGCTGAATCTAATGAAAAAGTCCGTTTCTCGCGGGACGTCCAAAATCTCAACTTTGAGAGTTAAGGTACCCTTGAAGCTTAAAACCAAAGGATACAAAAATGAACAATGTTTACGTTTTGTTCCCGGCTTATAGCACCGAAACTGTTAAGGCTGTAACAAAAGACTTCGAAGAAAAGTTCCTTAAATCTACTGTAACTAAAATCATTGAGAATTTTTTTCGGGTGATAATTAGAAGCTTAAAGGACGGGTAGTTAAAAACTCATTATATGCGTGTTGACGCGCCAAACTGTTAATTTCCGGACACGAGCCCTATTACATTTGGCTCAGCTCAAAACGAATTCATCCTCCCATTTCCGTTTAATTCATTCTTCCAAAGACGACTGTATGAAAATGAATTTGACGCATTTTGTCCATGTCCAAAGCATTTTATGCAACCTAAAGGTAGAATACCTGGGTAGCTGTCATAAGCGCCAAAAACCACAAGCGCCAACGCCGCAAGCGCCAATCCGTAACCGCCAAACGAGAAAAGTCACAAACGCCAAAGATCTTAACCGCAATACTAACCTTACCTAACCTAACCTAACTTGACCTTACCTAACCTATACGAACTTTGGCGTTTGCGACCTTTTCTCGTTTGGCGGTTACGGACTGGCGCTTGTGGTTTTTGGCGCTATCGAATGCCCCCCGAATACCGTCAGTGTCTACAATATTGTTACGAAGGTTGCATAAGCATGTTTTATCAGGACATCATATATTATTTTCATTTTAAAAAAAATATTTTTGAGAGCTTTTTAAAAAAGATGTGTTGTTGACTTTGTTTTATTAGGCAGCTACGTGATTCTCTTTGTTGCTAATTTTGCTCCTATTCTCTAGCTTTTGGGCATTTTTTTCAACATTATTTTTTGTGATGAGTTTGATTTGGAATCCGGTTCCTGTCGGAAATCGGAATGTAACCTCCGGGTATCCGACGCGACTGTGCGGCATCGCGTTGTGCCGGGCTTGCCCGCCTTTCAGGGTCATGACATGACCCCTCTGCAGGCCACCGAGAAAATCGATATTTTCGTCTCTTGTTCCCCCTCTTTCGTCTCCTAACCTCCTTCATCTTAATTTTCGTTCAATTTGCTCACTTATATCTTAATCTATTACCTTACCCCATGCCTCCTCGGGCACACACGCAAAGAATTATCAGGAATTTTATGAGGACATGAGCGCTCCAATATATTCAACGGTTATTAAATTACATTCACTGTAAGCCAGTGGGGTCAATTTAGTTGCGTGTGAATTTCAACGATGATTTTGTAAGCCCTCCGTAGATTACTGAATGAAGACCAGAGCCAACTAGACCTAGACGCAGAGTTCACCTCGTCGGGGGCTGATTTCATACGTTTGCCCCCTTTTGGTGAGGTTCACAGCCCTGCAAAAGGGTTAAACTAGCCGTAGTTAACAGTCGAATTTGAGGTGAAAAAAGTTACCCTATTTTTGGGGTTGAATTAACCCCAAAGACTTAAACTGTTACGTGGAACTAGTGTTATGTGGAACTGTTTGTACGTACTGGTAGAAAAGAGCTGACTTCGGGGGTCATTCATTAGCCACGTGTCCCTTTTTTTGTCGTTTCGATCTTCCCCTCCCCCCCTCCTATGTACTGCTTCGTTCACAATCGTGGGCAATGGTGAAAACCCCCGCATTTACCCTTCAAACATCGTTGGGAATTTTCTAAAATTTGTTCAAAATGTGATAGGAGATAATACAAAATTTGAAGAATAAAAATAACTTCCTCCTTACTCATAATATTAGTCGATTCGTTTTTCGTATAATTATGTCGCTCAGAGTTGAATAATTTTTAACAATAAAAGTCGCAAAAAGGTCCACGTGTAATGGAAGTTCAATCAAAAATCAGTTTAATTAACTTTGCACGTGTGCTGCTGTCGCTCGCCATCTTCTCAGCTTGGCAACTGAAGTTACACGCATGAGGTATGAATGCAACTAAATGAGTGAGTTCATCGCAGAGTCGGTTTTAACAATGGAGAGCGGGACTTGCGAAGTTGCCTCATCGCAATGGAGGGAATTCTCAATCAAATAACGAGTGGCTTAAAATATTTATGTTGGAAACACCGATGTTCGTTGAGGCACCTAACGAACTTCCGCGGTTTAAATTAATGAAAAATTGAGCGTGGTCACAACAAACGTAACTTTTAAAACCCGAAAGTTCGTATCAATAGTCAACAAACTTCGCTGGCCGGTCCGACCACGATTTCAAACAACAGATAGAAACATACTTTCTGTATCGCTGAATTGATTAATTATTACTCAGACAACGCTGTGGGTTATCAATGCATTGTAATAGTGCCCCAAAGAGGTGGGCACAATTGCGCGGAAAAAACGTAAATTCGCCTTTTTAAGTCCTACCACACATCCAATTATGCAAATTTTACAATTACCCCCCCCATTTGCCTTTTTAATGATAATTTTTTGTGCCTATTAGGGAAATTCCCATTTCTGTGTTGCAAGTTCAAAATAGAAAGAATCGTTTTGAGACCAGGCAATGGGGTGGCTCAATAAAGAGCTCCCACGAGAAGGAGCTGATGATTGGTGGATCCATACAAGTAACCAAAAAGAGTATCTTATTTTCTTAAAATCAAAAAATAAAAACAAAAGAGTTATCAGATTTTGACATATCTGTTTTGTTTTGGGACTGACTTGCTAATATCCACTTAGATAGAAAGCGCTTGACAAAGAGGTTTTCAGAAACAGGCCGATGATTGATCTGTCTTTAAAAATAGTCTCACAATCAGTAAAACGTCTTCTATCCTTCTCTCTTCACCAAAAATAACTTGATTGATCAAATCTGTTTGGGATTCACCATTGCGTTATTTGAGAAGAAATTGAGCGTTTAAGAAAGAATTAAGTTGCTTGACATGTGTTCTTAAGTTATAGTTTGTTGAGCACGACCTGAATTGGCGCAATGAATAAGGTTACCAAAAAGACGACTTTCTGTGCTCCCTCAGTCGCACCTCTTTGTTTTTTCCTCAATTACTTTTTTTTATACGTAAATTTAAAAAAATGAATTACTGTAATTGAACTATTTTTTATGCACCTCTACCTCTAATGATCCGTGGAAAACTTGTGTTTTGAGAAGTCTTCAAGTTCAAGAAGACACGTCAAGAAACTGAAAATCATCACTTAAAGTAGTAAATAAGTGCTAGTAATAGCCACATCTGCTGCTTGCGGAACATTAGAGTTAGTGGTTAATTCTGTTATTAGTGTGTGAATTTTGCACTTATCGCTAGCATAGGGGCTACAAACCTAACAAAGGACAATAAGTCTTGGTGTCTTCAGGACTTGATTGAGATGTCTTACATTCACTCGTTAAGATGTCTTAAAGCACCTTCTAATGTATCAACCATGACCTGCAGTTGACAAGTCTCAAAAGACATGGTAACTGTCTTACTGACATGGAATTCTTTTAGAGATGGACGTCTTACAGACGCACGCGCACGTTACAGAATGTAAACGTCTTATACAGACACGCGGACGTTTTATGAGTTATGAATCTCTTGAACATTGATATCTTACAAACCCAGACGTCTTACATGTAGTGAGTACGTTGACATTGGGCGATGTACGCTGCAGTAGAAGCCACGTGGCTTGGCGTCGGCGCCGGCGTCGCCCCTGCCGCGGCGGCGTGTGTAGGTGGCGCCCAGCGGCGTGAGGCGCCGACGAGAGGCGCCGAAGGTACGGGATCAATAGAGGCGCGCGCCACCGGCGCGCCACCCGGCTATTTACATCACTGGACCGCAGACTGAATGGCGCCAAAATTCAAACCCGGCGGGAAACCGGCAAAGGGAGCGGGGAACCACTGTATGCACAACTACTCACGAAGATGACTGCAACGTTGATTTGCCGTTTTCGCAGATGAACTTTACGGAAAATTGAAGGCCAAATATTTTTTTTAAATCTCTGTTTTTATTGCTTTTGCGCAAGGTGGCTCTGGTCTGGACTTCACTTCAGACCAAAACGGGAGACGTTTTCTGACGGCTTTTGTTTGATCGGGTCATCGACTTACAGGGTGGAAGGCAGCTTTCTCGGGTAAGTCCGGAGGAGTTCGGCTTCGTTCGGCCCGAGGAAAGGCTGCCTTTCACCCTGTAAGTAGGCAACCCGCACAACCAAGTATAGCGTCAGGAAACGTCTCCTATTTACGACGGGAGTGATTCCACCATTATGGAGCCACCTTGCTTCTACCTCTTCGGTTATTGATATCATATCCAGTTTTGATCAAAGTTACAAATGGGAGACTTCGTCGAAACTCTCCAAATCAGCCGTAAGCTGGTTTTCGCGAGGTCGCCGAGCACGAATGAGTCACTACATTTGTGCTATTATGTTAATCAATTTAATATTCGCCAAGGTTTCAAGAGAGATACCAGAAAGATACCCCTGAAAAAATTGCCAAAAAGTGCTTTGAAACTTTGCGATACCAAAATGATACCTGAAGGGCAGTCTTTTGCAGGCAATGATACCAAAATGATACTCAAAAGATACTTCAAATTTTATCCCGGGACCCTTCTTACACAATGAATCATCACGTAATCTTAGATCGGGTGTCACGCCCGAACTTACCTGATTGTCGTGAGACCTCCTGCGAAGCCCTCCCTCTATTTTGGACATCCAAAGGATGTTTATCGTGTGTTATCTCTGGTCGGTGAAGTTATGACTTGGTACTGTGAGTGTACGGCGGTTGTCAATAACGTTAGAAGGGGATGGACGAGGTAGACTGTTAGCATACTTCGAAGGAAGCTTGCCTGAAACCGGACCTTTTTTTTTGTCAATATGGGACTGGAACACAAGACCTTCGAACTTACATGCGGAGACACTATTTGACGATGCAACAACGCCCCTTGGTCTGGCCGTCGCAGCTGTGATTATCATAACGAGGCTAATGACCGGTTCGTAATCCGCGCCCGAAACGACCGTATCAAAATATGCACCAGACAATAAAAACAAGACGCAAAGAAGCATGGGCCACGCCCTCGCATAAAGTACTCGTTCTTTACCAAAGTAACCGAATGTTTCTCTGGATGTTTTGATCTTATATCGACACTATTGCCCTTAAATGTCCCTATAAGTCATGGAAGCCAGGTTGTCCGATCTGAAAAGTCGTTGCCTGGGTAAACGCAAAACGGCGGCGTGCTGTTTACGTTGCGTATGTAGTGCACGCTCAAGACTTTGGGTACTTCTCTGTGCAGCTCTGGCGCAGTTGGGACTTTAGTCAGAGCCGCAGCGAATATGGGGTGAGGAGACTCGTTACTACCCTTGAAAGGATCAGATTTTGTTCTTATTGCGTAGGTTTGTATCCGGTGCCAATAAGGTGTCGTGGCTGAGTGGTCAGCGTGTCCGCCTGTCAATCTCGCGACTCGGGTTCGATTCCTAGTTCCCGCTCCATTTTTCTTTCTTTCTTTCTCCGAGGCCACGTCACTTAAGT
>Ga0058701_10005774_pt1 | contig 10350 bp, 5 predicted proteins | sample AgamicOrMae_FD_97039 | JGI IMG/M metagenome (GOLD analysis project Ga0058701, IMG submission 97039) | Agave microbial communities from Guanajuato, Mexico - Or.Ma.e | ecosystem: Host-associated > Plants > Phyllosphere > Phylloplane/Leaf | place: Guanajuato, Mexico | collected 2012-06-04 | reverse complement strand
TAAATATCGCGATATCGGTTATAACGAGAACCGGTTATAACGAGCAAATTCGGCGTGATCTTCGTGCTCGTTATATACGATTTCTACTGTACTTTCTGCATAGGTTAAATTACCAGTAAGTAGCTCAGCGGGAGCCCCTGCAAAGCACTGCATAGGCAATATGAGTACATAAGTGGCGCGCGGGTTGCCTATACCTGACGTGTCAGGGGCTCTTTTGCGAACATCAAAGGACGCTGCTGGCATTTTCCTTAGCGATGGGTCGAGGAGTTCATTACGACTTCCGGCAACAAGATTTACAGTATCTGCGTCACTCGTCAGAGGAGTCCGATAGACGCAAAGTATGACAATGTTACGTGATGTCTCAATAAGGAAAAAAAGAAAAACACTAATTGTAAGAAAAGTCGGTTAAAGTTTACTAAAAATTAGTAAAGAAGGCAACAGCCAACTCTGCTAGAAAACGTTACCGCAGATTTGCCAGTAAACGTTACTGTAAACAGTACTGTGTAACGGTAACGTTGAAAAATTGTTATCGTTTACTAGCTTGGCTGTCGCACTTTTCAGCTATGAGTACTAATTTTTAGTAAACTTTACTGACCCAATTTTCTCAGTGACTCAAAATTTCGATCTTTTTCTTTCCTTTTTTTGACTTTATTGCTAAAAAAAGAAAGTTAATAAAAATATTGTACTGGTAACCAACTAGCGGCCTCAATCGCTAATCCAAAGTTGACAGACTGCTCGCGTGTCTGCGTGACAATAGAACACATTGGTCACCTAATAAAATACTGCAGGTGCTAATGTGCAGCTAAGATATGATTTGTGGGGCTTTTCACCCTTGAGTTGTGGTACCAGTCGCACTGCTCTCTGGCGCCGCTGAGGAGAGCATTGCGCGCTCACTGCTCAGTGGTGCGATCGATCACCTCGCAGCGCCATCTGTTGGCAGTGCTCTGAGTTAGTCTACGAGGATGTCTTGGTTTTCCCGGCGTGTTTTGCTTTGAGGCCAGTTGGCGGCAGACCGTCTAGCGCCACGCGTCTTGAGTACCTAGAGAGTTTAGATCGAGAGTCGCGAGTATCTGTTAATACTTCGGGGGATTTCCGCGGGCTGAAAAATCAGTAAGTCAATAAAAGTGCTAGCGCAACGTAACCCCCAGACCTTTTTTGCGACAATGCGTCAAAAACTTAAGAGGTACTTAAAATTTAATTAAAAAGTGTTCACTGCGTTCGAATACAGAGCGTGAGTTGTTATACGATTTTTAAACTACTGCAAACTGGGCATCAACAGGTCAACGCTTCTATTCATACGTGTGATTGAATTTTCGTTATCTTGTAAGCACTTCGGTCGGTACGATGTGAAATCGAGCTTCGAGAATAACTTATCATGAATTGATATTCGGATTCAAGAAGTATTATGCGGGGTGAAAAAATTCTGTCAAAATAATGTTTGGCTGAGAGGACGAAAAGATTAATAATGAACCACAGTCTTAAGACCCCCCCCCCCCAAAAAAAAACATACATAATACTCCTCTACGATTTAAAGACGCGGTCATTGTTAGCTTGAGGCATATAATATTCTCCGGAGAATTGATATTATCCGAACAATTTTAACTTAAGTAGAGGTGAGAATAAATATAAGCCTTAGACAAACTCCAATCTAAAATTAGGAATGAAACGAAGGCTGCAGAACGCCCTCAAAATCAACTTATTGTATACATTTATCGTATCAAATAAGTTGCCCTCATGAAAGTTATTATTTATTCATTAGCTGTGCAATAATAAGGGGTAGAAAAAGATTCTCTTTTGGTTAAAGTTGAAGTTGATGATTCTGGGAACTGGTACTATCATAGACAGAAAAAACGTCCCCCCCTGCAACCACCTGGACATCGGTGCGTTGCGGTTGCCTACCTTATCTCGGAATCAGCCAATCACCTGCCTGATTTCGAGTTAATGTAGGCAACCGCAACGCACCGATGTCTAGGTGGTTGCGGGGGGGTCGTTTTTTCTGTCTTTGATAGTACAGCTAAAATAACCTTTTCACCTATTGTGATGTTCAAGGTGCCAATTTGGGCGAATTTCGAGCGGTGACCACTCAGCGCATCACATCTGCCAAAAATAATTTACTATTTTGACTTACTTGTTAGCAGACGCGATTAAGCCAACGGTGACTTACCCAACCCAGACAATAGGATGGTGGAAAATCCTCGAGAAAAGTAATGGAAACTTTTGGCTTAAAAAAAATTAACCCAACACAGAATAATTCTGCAGTAATTTAAAAGCGATTAAACGTAAAATGCGAACTCATAAAATTGTTACAGCGGATCTTTGTATCTGCTTAACAGACATGCTCGAAATTCGACAGGGGCTTAAGTTTAGGGTACAATTACTATTTGCAGTCGGGAAGCCGGCTTTACGGGGGCGTTTCAAGATAGGCGACCAAACACGCTGCATTTGGCACAGTCAGCTCGACTGTGCTGACAAAAGACGGTGGAGTGGGGGTAAGCAGTCACAGGGGCATTTCGACGTAACTTAATATGTCATGTCTTTTAACTAACCTGTCGCCTTCTTTGAATTTTCAAACCAAAAGATGACTCACGTGGTCTGCGGATGCTAGAGCTGGGTTATGAGAAAGCAAGTTAGAAGCAAAGTAAAACTTGCTTGTCGAACGAGTTTCAATTGGTTTGATATTTACGAAACTTGATGGGAAAATATAAAGTAGGCATTTCAACCACTATTTTATTTATGTATGTTGCTATTGACCCGACATGCATTTATATTGGGAGAATTGGACGCACGTAACCTAACGTATTTTAACTTGGAGGTGACTTGAACGCACGGAACCTAACCTAATACATTTTAATTATGGGGCAGCCGGGTCAATAGACATTCCCTATATTTATTGTCCAAAAAAAATTAATAAAAGTCTCAAAATTTAACCGTGGCAAAATCTTAAAAATTTACCGAACGAATGAAAAACTTACACGAAATGTAAGTAATTTATTTTAGGTATTCTAGTATTCTAGCTTCCAGAAAAGCATTTCAAAACTCGTAATGTTTTGCTTTTGCTTTTAAATAAAAATTCTCAAGCAATGGGTCAAATTACTTTGCTTTCCCTTCGAGAACAGCGCCACAAAAATACTTCCTGTCACGACTCCATCTTAATTCTGGCAAAAGCAGGATATGCACCAAAATCTCTTCCTTTCAGATGGTCGACCCGATTTCGGTCGTTATCAGAATCACAAAAAAGTCGAATTCGCAGAAGAGAGTCTTCTATCGATTTCAAAAAGAAAAACCTGTTATCGATGTCCTTCTTTTTAAAATATGCAAGTGCGCAAAGTTGCCGCCTCGGCTTCGAATGGCAGTTAGAGAAAGTGAGACTCGAAACAAAATTAAGAAAATCCGACATTTTTAAATAAAATCCTCATGCTGTTATATTTAGTAATAATAAAAAATGGGTGTTGCTATTGACCCGACATGCATAAATATAGGGAGACTTGAACGCACGTAACCAAACTAATGCATTTTAAATGGGAGGTGACTTGAACGCACGGAACCCAACCTGACGCATTTGAAATGGGGCGGTCGGGTCAATAGACACTCCCTGAAAAAATTCTGATCACTTCTTTTTCCCATTTGAATACGCAGTCTTCTACCTTTCCATGATTCTACTATTCTGCGGAGAGTCCTGATTTTCTTTTGTTAGCTCTGTGATATCACTGCTCGCTTCACGCAATCTTTTCATTACGAAAAAACACATTGCGTTTCAATGACAACTCGCCACTTTGCTCGGCCTGTGAATAGCTAATGCTCTCATGAAAGAGAAAAGCTTGTTTAGAGAAGATGATGGAAGACTGACCTACAGATGCGTTTTTTTCTTTTCTTTTTTCTACGCATGTTCTAGTAAATAAGCCAAGCGTGCATAACAGGAGGCTGTGAGCGGGTGTATTAGCATGGATGTGGACTACAACTGAAGTTGCTGTGGAAAGCGTTCCCTAGATTAAGCATTGTCATCCGAACACAATTTGGCTGTTAACTCTACTTATGATCATAGGCTGCAAAATCGTTTAAAACAAAACATACAATTTAATCGTTTTTTGAACTAAAATCTCTTTTAAACTCCTTCATTTTTTGAAGATATTATTAACTTTTTGGGGAACTAGCAATCTGGAAGGTTTTTGTTTTCTTTCCTTAATCAATGAAAACGAGCGTTTTTTTAAAATTAAACACACAAAATGGACTACATTTTTGTGAAAAATATTGATTTTCTTGCAGCTATCGGCACATTTTGAAAAGAATGAATTGCTATTTCAAAAACTGGAGTTACTGATCATGCCTATGGCAAGCCCTCAGGACGCCAAGATTTTTTTTTTTCGTTAAAAACGTATTACGTCTAAATAAATGTTCCATGATACGCGAAAAATGAAACTTTAAAGTGCCTTTTTTAGACGCTCTAACATTTCTTAGATGTAAAATTGAAAACATACCCAAAACTGGTCTTAAAGAGCCTTGAGAGATCGTAGGCCGCAGCCTCCATAGCAATACTTTTGATGGGGATAAATAAAATACCAATATTTATTTTAAAAAATATCACCTCTCCCCCAAAAGAAACATCGTGACAAGGATGAAATGGCTAGTATTTTTCATGGAACAATTTTCCTTCTCAAAAAGAAAGCTGTGTTTCTCATAAAAAGCGCAAAAATCCAAAAAAAAAAGAAAAGAAATCATGAATGAAAATGGTTTTTGAGCTGCTGATCTACGAATCAGTTCGTAAACTACGCATCTTTCCCGTCTAAAATATTTAAAAAATCGTTAAAATACCTTTATTGCGATAAAACTATATTAAATACGTTTTAGTCACGTCTTATCGACAATTCGACGCCTTCCCGTGCTTAACAGTCGGTCGATCACCGGTGCAACATTAAATAACGAGACAAATATGTCTTCCAATTTTCGAATATTTTCATGTCAAGAAAGAGCAAACTTGCACGCTCAAACTCGGACATCGTGCAGGGTATCACTTGGTGCAGTCTGCGACCGGAAATTGGTTTACCCCAATTAGAATAGCGTACCGTATTGGCGATGCTCAAACCAATGAAATTATTCCGAAGCGAGGGTAAGCCTGGAGTATAATCAGTTGGGGACAGGAATAATAATTTTTGCCCCTGATATTACTCGTTCGTTCTCGCGACTATTCATCACTGGTTTCGTAAAGCTCCGTATTCAGTCTTTTGTAAACGACTGTCGGGTGTTCAGAGATCAGCTACGATGTACTTCACACAACTTCTACATACTTCACATAACTCATTCAGTATCGTATCTTGGGATATTGTATCACGTTTAGATACAGTATTTATCATAACTGTTCTAGAGCGTTGAAAATGCGAATAAAAGCCCATTCGTGCATAAGTTTAACCCACGACCGCCCAGCGATGCCGCTCGGAAACAGAAAAAAAATTACAGGATCTTTTCAGTTCAGTATTGTCACAATTTAAAAAATATTACCCCTCTGAAAACCTGAACTTTAATTACATAGGCATTTTCCTAAGCTAAAAATTGCGTATTTTCATGGAAAAATTCCTTTCAATTTCTCTTTTAAAAGCTAAATTTCTTTCCATATATTTTGGGCTGTTATGGTTCAACTAAATCTTGAATGAAAAAGATTCTCCTTATTTAATGGAATGGGGACCTTTATATCATAAAAATATCTACGAACCTAAAACCATCCTGTTCGTTAATGCACTTATAGGGTTATACCCTCCCGGCGGGCCCTGGGTTTCCCCCATGCGTGCCGTGATATCGAGTTCGCATCCCCCCTCCCCTCCGAATGATCGGGTAATAAATATTTATACCTTTTCCAGTAACGAAACGAGAGTCCTACACTCCTCTTGACAAGCTTCAGTTGTTATGCTGACGATTAACAGTTCATTAAATTTACATTTTCAGCACATTTATCAGAATTTTTGTTTGAAAATACAAATGTCCTGAATGTTAAGTAAAACCGTCTTGAAAATCCAACTGAGTTACTAAGAGCGCTATCTCAAGCCCCACCCCAAAGAGAACATACGGATTCCCGCTGTTTTGTCCTGGCCATAGAGAAGATTCGATTAAAGATAGCTCCTTCTCTTTTCAGAAGCGAACAAAACCTTCGGTTTTTTTTTCTCTTACCGACTTAATAGGAAGGAACTACGCCAGCGTTGAGTTTTCGTCAGCTTACGATCTGTTAGTTGTCAGAAACCGGATTCACATTGACGTCTGGGCGCAGTGCGACCCTCTATTGTAGAGGGATTGTTTATTTTCAGACCAGATCTCTAGATTTCGTCGACGTATTCCAAGGAGGCCATATTGAATGATTAATCGAATGATTTTGGGGTCCCCTGTTTGAGAGCAGTGCCAAATTTCACCAAGACTAAGTGAAAGGTAGATGGCAAATGTTTCTAGTGCTGTCAATTTTTTTGGCAAACTTAGAGCTAAGATTTACGGTTGAATGTCTCTCGAAGGTCCCTCGAATTGATTTACGACAGGAAATGTTTGGTTTAATACGTATGTTAGATATTATTCACCCCGAACCGATAGCCACCGTAAATACGTACCGTAACTATTACGATTTAAAAATATTTCGAGATGTCCAAGCCTATAAATTGCGTTTCTGTTGACTGAAATCATCATCTAAATTGAAAGCCTATCGACATTTTTCTGTGCTTTAAGTGTACATTGGTCAGACACGTGAGTTTGGTCGTTATGGATTGTTTTAGGTTAGTATTTAAAATGGTATTTAATATACCTAAATAGTACGAGATTTTTGTATAAGGTCATGTATAGTTGTAATGGGTTAGGTAGTTACGTTACTTCAGGTTGGGCTAGGTTAGTTTAGCAACTAAGGTTATGTTTACTAAGGTTCTGGTTATAGGTATTAAGGCAAAGAATCCATCGCTCAACTTAAGTTTGATGAAGCTCATGTCGAAAGATTTTAATTGCCAGGCCTTCATTAACGGGCTTCCCAGAATAACAAAAGTCATTAATTACTTGCCTCGCGTGATAATTCGGTGAGTTACGGTCGAAAATTTGAAAACTTGAAGAAACATACCGAGCGAAGTGAATAATCGAATAAGGGCGATTTAGTGAGGCACTGCACGAGGTCACACTTTCGGTTTTCAATGTCGGATTTCCACCTGCGATCCAACCCTTATCTCTAAGTTACAGCACAATTGTCTAGCCTAATCGTCAGGTACACGTAGTCTAAGTTAAGCTATGGATCGCCAAGCCAGATGCCGCTTAACAACTCAGGCTCTGTCGATAATCACAGAAATTCTTGGAATATTTTTTGATTCTACGGTTGGGAATATTGAGAAGCTGAAGATGGCTGGCAAGAGGTGGGCGCATCGCCAGCTCCTCGCCTACAAGACCGTACCAAAGCGGACCCGGTTCGTCCGTCCTTGCTGCTGCATTATTCTCTCGCGTCAATCGATGCCTTTGCTGCAGGATTGGGGCCACGCATTGGGTCGTCCGGATTGGCATGATCGCTTCGACCAACCCTAACCTTTCCTTGATTCGCTCACTCCAACCTCACACTGTTTTACGTACAGAATGTACACTTCAGGGCCCTTACTGTGATGCCCTTGACAAAAGCGCACAATCCTTCAAGAAGATATCTACATGCTTTCTGCAAAGGTCGTCTTTAGGAATGAGACGTAGGTCTACCGCGTCAACTCTGTAAAAGGAAAAAACCCGTTTCCGGGAATGCTAAACCTGTTGTGGGTGTGAAACCCAAACGGGGGTGGTACATATTATCGTTATTTTACACGATAGGAACATGTACATCCATATCATGCAAAAGGTCTCAGCGAGAGCTTTCCATTGATGTGGCTGAACATAGGTTTATTCTAAAAAATAAGGGAGTAGTGCGTATTTTGGTCATTTTTTAAGATAGGCTCATGTTCAGCCATATCATTCGAAAGGTCTCGGCAAGAGCTTCCCATTGATGTGGCTGAACATAGGTCTATGTTGAAAAATTACCAAAATACGCACCACCCCCGTTTTAGTTTCATAACGGGGGTTTGTTTTTACTCACGATCTGTAAGATTACCTTGAGGATTTGGACCGGAGCCCCAAATACGCAATTTCAGAGCACGAATCTTGTTGCATGCTACGAATGCGCGCGAAGTCCTTCACACCTCTGCTGCGGCTGCGGCCTGCGGGTGGAGGGCGGAACGAGCGCCTGCGGGAGGTGGCATAGGCAACCAGAGATAGACGCATGGCGTGCGGGTTGCCTGCCTAAATCGCCGAGCCCCGGGGCTGTAGGTGAATAATACGATTGGTTCCAAGGTAGAACAATGCGCTATGTACGTGGGAAGAGCTGTTTGAATCTGTTCTGTTACTCGAATCCTAATGAGATTCGAGGTGGCTGGAGTTGCCACTAGAAGACGTCTTCCGGATTGAATGATTTGAAGTGATTCTCGTATTTCAAAATGTTCGTGTTTCAAACGTGTGTTCCACGTTCAACAGAGTAATTGTGTGTGCGGAAGTAATTTGATGATTTAAAATCATGATGTGATGGCAAAATAATTGGAAAATTACCCGTCCATTCTTGCCCCGAAAAAAAAACATAAAAGGTTTTCAGAAATTTTATATCAAACAATTAGTAAAATGGTAATTTTGAGATGATGGTGAATTATTGCTTACGACATAGCTGCGACAGCAAGTTTTACTAATCGCTATTAGGATATCGTCGGTCGAGTTACTTATATTGCTAATAATCATTTGTATCGATTCATTCATGTCATAAAATTAACAATTGAAACATTTTAGACGCCTGCGGTAGTGACTGTACAGTCAAGAGCAGAAGACTCCAGTCATTACCGATAAGATATTTTACTGCATCAGGAGGCGATCGCTTTTGTCCCGACTGTACTTCGATTCGATAATTCGATAAAACGGCTGTGCAAGGTTCGAAATGACACGTTAAATATTTGAAGGAAGTGTTACCGGGTTAGATACAGCTCCCCGAAAAATAGAGAAACCCTCAGTACAAACCCTGACGGCAAAATGCCGTAGACTAATAATTAATTCAGGAAAGCGACAATCCTTGAAACCAATTCTAATCGTAATTAAGATTGTTAGAGTAATTATGATAAGTCGGCAATCTGGTTTAGACAGTTCCTTCGTTAGATTCAGGTTAATTGTTTTCACAAAACTAATTGAACTAGATGTAAAAAATAAAAAAATAAATGAATCATACCGCGAAAGAAATCCACATAGTAAGCCCAGGCAGTGTCTTCTCCGCTCAAACAACAAGTTTTGATAGTTTGCGAAACATCTCACGAGGAGAAAAACTCATAACTGATCGTTGGCAGCATGGTCCTGTCTTGCAATACCCGCGAAATATCATCAAAATCGACAGAGATAAAATGGCTTATAATACCAATGTTAGAAAGTCCTTTTCGTTATTTTTAAAAAGGTTTGTTTTCACGTATTTAATTGCTGTCGGTTTGAAATAAAAGCGCCGGTTTTCGTCGATTGCGCTTATTTTGGCAACACTGGATACAATGCGAGGAAAGTATGAAGAATCATCCAGAGAATTTCTCATTAAATATCAACGATAAGCACAGAAACGCGTCCAATATGACAAAGAGTGGGCCATCTTTACCTTGTTGTGAGCGAGCGATTTTTCATCCTTTATTCTCTCCAAGGAGGCTCGATGATCTCGACAGAGAAATTTTCTGTTTAGTGAACTCTGACAACTGCAAATTGAGTGACCTCTGACAGTCAGACAATTCTCTTAGAAGTCAGTCAACTTTTGCTCTGGCTTTGTAACTGCCCCCTTATCACAAACAGACGCTTTTATACGCATCATTATTAATAATATCAATGTCAAACATTTTGCCTTTGTGCACGTTTTCGAATACGTGCAGTCGATGTTCGACCCCAATTGTTAACATAACCCTCCTTAACCTCGCGTAGCCTAACTTTGCCTCTATAAACCTTTCGGATGGTAGGTAAAATTGTATGAACATTGTGTAAGTCCGCAGTTTCTAAATATTGTAAAAAATCGCTCTGGTCCTTAATCCTACGTCAAAAATATTGCTTCTACTTACCGGTCAGGATTTAAAGGAATAAAATTCCAATATGAGGCAGGCTCGAGGGCAGGCTTTTCTGGAGTTCCCAATCATCAGATAATCTAAAACAGTAAACATCTCAAAATTAATCTAACCATCCGATTTTCGTCAGTCTGATCTTGCCTCAAAAATAAGAGAGAAAAAAACAACTAAAAAACGTTTGAGTTCTAGACTTCTTTTCTAGACTTCATTGCAAATCAATTTTTACTACCGTTTTCTCGAGGAAAACATTTCTAATGTATGTTTT
>Ga0058701_10005773_pt1 | contig 10351 bp, 4 predicted proteins | sample AgamicOrMae_FD_97039 | JGI IMG/M metagenome (GOLD analysis project Ga0058701, IMG submission 97039) | Agave microbial communities from Guanajuato, Mexico - Or.Ma.e | ecosystem: Host-associated > Plants > Phyllosphere > Phylloplane/Leaf | place: Guanajuato, Mexico | collected 2012-06-04 | reverse complement strand
TACCATTGGATTGCTCAGCTCGAGAGCGATCCAAAACATACCCAACATGCTAGGTTATCTTTAGTGGTTCTCGAGTTAACCGAGGTTAAAATTTTACAAAATCGCGAAATCTGGCAACACTGTCACAGACGCAACGGGAAGACGCGTCTGTGAAGTCGTAGATCGGCGATAAGTTATACAGCGGTGCAGGTTAGGTTGCCTACGCTGTGCTGTGTAAAAAGGTTCCGATGAAAAAACTCTCGTTGCAAATTGATTGAAATGAATGTATTTGTTTGTTGAGGCTGTTTCCCTTCACGTTCGATAAGTGTTAACCATGTTTTCCTCCTTGAGATTTTTCACATTGGCTACAGTTAAGCCTCGACTAAAAGCGAACGCTTTAGTAGCCTCTACCACCCGTAACAGCATTAAAAAACTAAAAAAAATAATACAAAAATTACCCGTAGTGAAGCACTCCCTTAACTTCCCAGATCTTACGGGATGGGGTGTTTGAGGGGCTACCTCCTGACGCGCAATTCGTCAGAGTGAGCTACCACGTCTTCTCGTCGCATTATTATCTGCGGGTCAACAAAAATCTTCTCCTTTACTTCTTTTCTGAACACAGATGCTAGATTTTTACATTTACTTCGAAGAATGTATAGTGAAGGCGCAAACTAAATCGAGTTAAAGGCCATTTTTTAATCCCCTTTAAAACTTCGAGGAAACCAAAATTCAAAAAATAGTTTTTAAGTGTGTGTACCGTCTGTTGCACACATGGAGAGAATCTCTACAGGGGTTATGTTTTAAACACACTACGTTTGTTTCTGTTCCGACATTCTGAAGTAAGAAGTCATTATTTTAGGTTGTAAAACCGGGTACGGCATGAACCAAGCGAGTCATAAACTCCTGACGATTTTCTGAAATGATGATGCAGCCCGCCAGACACTGGTGCCATGCGTGTTGCCTACCACGGTCTAAAAAGGCTGGCATTCAGCCTGTGCGCGGAAACATGCATGATACTTGCGTCGAGCGGGCTGCATCATCTCGGGCGATATCCTTAGGGACTCGTAACTCGCTCGGTGCGTATAAGCCCGCGGGTTTTTGGTTGATTATTCCCTCAAGTTGCCTAAACATGTTTTAGCTATGCGCGCATATTTTTTATTTACCTGTCAGCAGCTCCTCACGCAGAACACTTCATCTTGCTGCTGTCACCAAGCCGCTGCGGTGAGCATTTGTTGACATTGCCGTCCACGCCATGCTCTCAGCCGAAAATCTCAATTATTTAAATGGTATTTTATGCAACTCGGAGCAGCAAATTACACGTAAAAAATACGATTATTTTTTATCTTTCACAAAAGACGTGCCCAGTCTTACTTAACTTTACGAAATGTAACTTCGTTAAAGCCAAAATAAAGACGTGACTGAGTTTTCTTCCACTTTTAATCAAAACTTCTATGTAGTCAGGTTTCGCATCGCAAGAAAACGTAACGCAACATATTGTAACGCATCAAATCGTAACGTTACAGTAACAAAACGTAACGTAACTTCTTTCCTCTAAAGTTATCAAAACATGTATAGCATGAAGTAACGTAGCAAAACGTAGCGTAACAGAGTAGCGTAGCAAAACGTACATAACGTAACAAAGCGTAACGTTACAAAACGTAATGTAACCTTCTTTCAGCTCAACGTAACAAAACGTTATATAACTTAACGTAAGGTGATCTCTTTTATCCGAACCTAATTTAATGTAAACAAATCATTTTAACTTAGTTTCCAGAAAATGAAAATACAGTTACTTGTAGTTCATCAATTCGAAAGTCCGAGAAATCGTTTCTTTCATCTTTCGCAGATTTGAGTCTGCGAATAATAATTGCTTCTTTGATTGCGGGCAGCAGACTTCCTGGAACTTCAGGTTGAGGAATCTCGAAGAATGGAGATAGCGGCGGGATGTTTTTTGACCTAGTTATGGAAGTTATCAGTGACCCAAAAATGGAGCGATTAAGGAAGACGATGCGCTGAGGTCAGAGGGTAAGTCACTGGCTAATGACCCCATTGTCGAGGAACCAGTGAGCAGCGCGACTGGCGTGGCCCGCCATTGCGACCCTGTCCCCGGAAGTGGACGCCGATTGGAGGTCACATATCCCCACAGAGAATCGCGACTCAGTTTGCCCTGTGCTTTCATCGTCGAAGGACAACATCCAGTCAAAGCAGCTGTCAAGACAGTAAGTAACCTAAATCTGCTTCAATTATTGCGATGTATTCGTCTGTGGAACCAAACATAAGTGTTCTTTGTTAGGAGAAACAACACACCGCGTTCCGAAAGCGTGGTTCCTCACTGTAAATTTTAACCCCCATCTGCCCAGCGATGCCGTTCGGAAATAGAAAATATTATTTTAGAGGATCTTTTCAGCGCAATTTTGTCACAATTTAAAAAATATCACCCCTCTGGAAACCTGAAGTTAAATTATTTAGGCATTTTCCAAAGCTTGAAATTGCGTATTTTATTAGAAAAAAAATCCTTTCAATTTCTCTTGCGCTAACTTTCATTCCGAGTGCTTTGGGCTTTTACGGGTTCGAGCTCGAATTCTCCACACCGTTGTGTTTCACCTTATCGACAAGTGAACAGAAAAAGGACCCTCGATTTTGAAGTGAAAAGTGCAAGGAACTTCCAATCCGAGTAGCTTGATGAATATTTGAGCGAGTGATGAAGCATAATGGGTACTTGTGATAATTCAGGTGTCAGCCATTTCTCCGTGAACTGAAAAATCAGCACGGGGTCATTAAACCCCTAAAAACTAGGGGTATCTTTCCTTATTTTCAGTCGAGCTTCCAACAGACACGCAAACGTATCGGGCCTAACTGCGGTCGTTCCTTTGGCAGCCGATATTCAGAAAGACACACGCTTTCCATAGCTAAATAAAATCGCTTTCCCTGCCAGTCATGAAAACCGCCTGCAAAAAATTGGATCCTATAAATAGTCAACCTGAGGCGGGTCGGCTGACCCAGTGAATATACCTTAAAAACGGAGGGTGGGGTTTATAACACGTTTTCTAGACGTTGAGCGGTCTAAACCCCAAATCCGATCTGACCTCAAACTGGATTTTTTGCGCGAATGCAATATATCTTCCGAGGACATGGAAGTATGGAATCGCTTATAGCAAAATCAATAAATTCGAGGAAAATACGAGATGGGAATGGAAAGTAATCGATCGAGAGCGCCCACGATATCGTCCTTAAGGCTTCGTTGTTTCAGGGAATGGTGGTGACGACTTGTGCGGTCCGCTACAGCTCCGCGACGCCCGACGAGGTGGGCGTCGACGCCTCCGTCATGGACGAGGTGCGCCAGCTGCTGCGCGCGGCCATCAGCAAATCAAAAAAAGGTGACACCAACTCAAAAAGGCCAATTTAAAAGATGCACCATTAAATTAAGTTGCCAAAAAAAAAAACACTACCGCCCAGCGAGGCCGATTGGAAACAGAAAATGTTATTTTAGAGAATCTTATCAGTGTACTTACGTCACAATTTTAAAAATATCGCTCCTCTGGGAACCTGAAATGTCATAATTAGGCATTTTTCAAAGCTCAAAATTTTCGTATTTCATTGGAAAAAAAACTTGCAATTTCTCTTCAGGTAAAATTTACTCCTAATACTTTGGGCTTTTATGGGTTAATATAGCCTCAGCCTTTCATTTGTCCACATTTACTTTAAAAATTGTAATGGTGCCAAAAAAATAGTTACACTGTATAAAAGGTTTTGTCATACCAACAAAATCATTTGTTAAAATAGGGATAACAAGAATATTTTGTTACAACAACAAAATGTTTATTTCTATCAACAAAACGTTTGGTTGCTGCTGCGAAATTTTTGGTTGCAGCAACAAAAAATTTATTTGTTGTCCCTAATTTTGTTGCCGTAACAAAACCATTTTTTTTCCGTGTAAGAAATGATTGTGTTTTCAACGGATACGGTTGTAGTCTGTATATAAGCAAGGCGGGATTGTCAGTGTCACAGATTGTTACTTTGACAAAGTCATTTTTCTGCGTGTCGAAAAACTTTTTGATTAAAGGCCAAAATTCACAAATGATTCTCTGGTCAATTTGGGATTTTCGTCAGGTTTGATTTGCCCGCTGACGGACGATTTCCTTCTGCGGTTCGTGATGTCCAGCGACAAGGATATCAAAAGAGCCTTTCACTTGGTAGGTTGCGAAAAACTAGCACAGGCTTGGTCACTCGTAGCAACGTCGGGTGACGTATTGGTCATATGGCTTCGCAGGTAGAGGAATATTTCAGCGCGCGCAGGGATTATCCTGCCGTGTTCCTGCTGGGGGATCCTCATTCGTATCTGCCGCTCTTCCGATCCAGCGAACTAGGATACGAACTTGCAGATCGTGACCCACTAGGAAGAAGGATGTTCGTCGCCAAAGTCGGTAAATATCGACGAGTGCAATTCTCTCATTAAGTCGAAAGGATTTTTTCGTAGCCATTTAAAGCAGAGTTCCTGCCAAACACCAAATACATCATTATTACAAAATAGAGCCGGTCTCGTTCAGTCGACTTCTGCAGTGTTGTCAGATTCCGCGACTCCGTCAAATTTAAACGCGTTTAACCTTTTAACAGTTGAAGATAACATGACGTTCAATCATATTTTTGGAATGCTCAGCTCGAGAGCGATCCAAAACATACCCGACGTGCTAGGTTAGCTTTAATGGTTAAAAAGTTAGACGCAGTTAAAATTTACGAAATCGCAGAATCTGGCTACACTACTTCTAAGCTCCTCCGATGTAAAACAGTGCAAACTAATTCCTGTTTTGGGTAGTACTACCTATGTTTTGGGTGTGGAGGTAAATCAGGGGATGAGCATAATTCGGTTATTTTAAAACATTAACGTATCAACAACCATATCTACGAAAAGGTCTCGTCGAGACCTCTTGATATGGTCTAGATAATGATATATTTAAAGAAATAGCGAATTCTGCTCTTTCTCTGTTTAACCTGTTCTTAACGGATCCTTAACACGTATATCGGAGTACCTAAAACAGGAGTACGCTTCATTATGACTAGTTTTACAAATTCAAAATGACAAAATCACGCTTTTTTATTTTTAAAACTATTTAAGCAGCTTTTAATCCACGTTAAAAAAACGAAAAAAAAAACATCATTAAGACCGCCTATCTTTAAAAGAAAGGTTGGCTTAAAAAATGCCAAAAAACAAACATAACGATCTTAAAAAAAAAACTTTTTTTCAAAGCATTTGTTTTCTAAACACACAAATTTTTAATGGCTAAAGATCGATTTTGCAAAATTTTTCGCAGATTTCGGCCTTGGACGATTTTTAGCAAACAAGAAAGCCATACTAAATTGAAATAATCATGGTACTTAACCCACTACCGCCCAGCGATGCTGTTCGGAAACAGAAAAAAGTATTTCAGAGGATCTTTTCAGTTCAGTATTGTCACAATGTAAAAAATATCACCCTTCTGGAAACCTGAAATTTAATTAATTTGGCATTTTCCGAAGCTTAACATTGCGTATGTAAATGGAAAAAATCCTTTCAATTTCTCTTAAGCTGAATTTCACGCCAAATAACTTGGACTGTTATGGGTTAAGACACACCTAAATTATCGTAAAATAAAAATCACTCATTTTGAGACTCAAGAAAAAGTCACTCCGTACTTCATTCCAACCTAGAACGACTGTTAATTGACTTCCATCTTCCATCTTGTTTTGTCTTTTGCAGGAGACATGGACCCTTCAAGACATAAATTCGAAGACATCTTGCAGTCGGTTTTGATGACCCTCGAGGCTCTGTCGGTCGAACCGGATGTTCAAAAACTGGGCATGGTCGTGTTAGTAGATCTGACACGATTCAGCTATAGTCTCGTCCGCTGGCTGACCCCTTACAAAATTAAAGTCTCACTAAAATTCCTTCAAGACTGCATTCCAATCAAGATGCAAGCTCTTTACTGTATCAATGCCCCTAGAGTCTTTAACATAACTTATCAGGCTGTGAAACCCCTAATGAAGGAAGAATTCCGGAGAAAGGTTAGTATTTATTTTCGTAAACCGCGCTGTTAAATACTGAATTTTTCGCTTCTATTGAATTTTATATTTTCTTGCAAAGCCAATCGGAGTGATATCGAGCAATAACCTAGCCTAAATTCGCCTAATCTAACCCCTTTGTTTCAAGATATCTTGGCACAACGGGAATCTTTCAAGTCTGCACAACATTCTTCCCCGAAACATTCTTCCTGCCGAATTCGGAGGGACCTGTGATTTGGACAACCCAGAGTGGTACCTACCCGTTCTCCAAAAAGCGCCCATGTTTAAAGGTTGGTACCAAACTAATTAAAAATATTCCACGGTCTAATTGAGTACACACGATTATTATTTTTCAGATTCTCGTGAGTAGGTCTATTCTCTGACTGATTTACTTTAAAATACCCGACTGGGTTCTATCAGATTCTCATATTCTTCCAAACTATTCAAAATTTAATACAATGCGTAAGAGATTGATTCGAAATTCACTCAGTAATCCGCCGATTTTGGATCAAATCCTAATTTCTTAATCAAAACCATACGAAATCTCATTCTGAATCATTATCGTGAAAAGCTTTGTCAGAATCTAAAGGATCTACTTCAGATCCTGATAGACTGGCGAACCCTGAAAACCGAATCAATAAAACGATTTTGATTACTATTTATTTTCCTCGCAGAGTTACGGAGTTACGGCTACGTCAACGACAAGAGCGTTGAGAAGACGGAGTGACAACGCAAACAGACGTAATCCTATTTTCTTTCCTTTTTCTTCTTGTTTATTTTCGTACATCAACGCGTGCAGACCAGACTGGAGCAATTACCGCATTCGCAAAAAAAAATCCTCTCGCTTTGGATAAAATATCCTTTTAGTGACAAATCTTTTTCAAATTAAGATGATAAATTTCGATCGGATAATGACCTGCTCCTTGGCTCATCGAAAAATATATCGACTTTGATTTCTAAGAACCAGAGTTGCAAAAAGCTCAAGAACTGGAATTCAGCCCATGATAATTTGTGTCTGCGAGAATTTCATTGCGTTTAATTATGCGCTTTTTTCATACGAAATTGTCTGTTTAAACATTTTCTCTGTTATTAAGCAGTTGCTCGCAAAACACCAATTTTTCTCGGTGGGTACTACATGGGCTGCGTGGAATAAACTTGGGAATGATCTTGAGTAGGGGAAGAAACAAAGTAGAATTGTTTAACTTGCGCTGGAAATGTATATTTTTGTATAAAAGTATGTGTGATTCTTTGCAGACTGTTTGTACTTTTCTTTCCATTTATGGTTAAGCTGTATGATATTTTTAATAAAAAGTGTAAAAAATGCGATTCGTCATGATGAATTTTCAGAAATTTTCAGTGCCTACTTATTACAGGAAAAGTATCCCGAATCTCTAAGAAGTAATGAGACACGTCGATAAGTATGGCACTGTTTCAAGTATGGTTTTAATATCATACAGGATTATGTGGTTTAAGTCCTCTATCCATAAACCGAGAACGTGAGTATTGCAGAAATACTGCTCTAGTTCGGAAATAAGCGCGCAAAACTAGAAGTAATTAATTATTGAAAAGGGTTTCTCCAGTTTTGATCCAACCCTTAACCTCACCCTGTTCTTCTTCGCCCTTTGGATCCCCCCCCCCAAGAGTGCCTAGGAATTCGACCTCGACTTCAAGCATTAACGAAGGTTCTGGTTTTAGCAGACCGTTTCCAAATGCATGCGCACTCAAACCTTAATATTGTGTATTCGATCAAACGCCAGGGTAGGCAAAAAAGAACTTTGATTTGCTAAATGATTTACGTGCTGGATGTGAAAGGTGGGCAAACGAGGTTCCTCAAATCTTCTTTTCTACCAAAGCTTTCTTCATCTACCGAAAAACTGAAGCTTTCTTTTCCATCCGCATGACTTAAGTAGTGGTTTTGACTTCAACAATATGAGCTCTCTTGTGGCATAGTGGATAGCGTGCCAGACTGATAAGTCATTCGGGAAAAGAGCCGACCTGTTTTCAGACAAATAAATGTGCTTAGGTTTACTTTATTACCAGGGCCGATAATGGAATCTTGAACTCAGATGCAACATAAGTCAAATCACTCATCCGAAAAATTTATTCAGTCCAATTATTTACTTAATTTCAGAGATCGTTTTTAATTTCTATAAACGTATAATTTTAAGAACGATAAAGACGAATTCAGCGAATATTTGGACTGAATTTTGTTCACACCAAAAATTTGACTTTGTTGCATCTAAAGGTAAGACTGTCTTTTGACCGCACACTGGTCCACATATCGCTATAAAATGTCTTATTTTTACGCTTGCATATTACTGCGCTTGCGAGATACTATTTAGCAGACGCTGAAGCTCATTATCACACGGAAAAAAGGTTTTGTTATACCAACAAAGTCATTTGTTAAAACAGGGATAACAAAAATATTTTGTTACAACAACAAAATGTTTAGCTCTATCAACAAAACGTTTGGTTGCTGCAGCAAAATTTTAGGTTGAAGCGACAAAAAATTCATTTGTTGTCCCTGATTTTGTTGCCGTAACAAAACCATTTTTTTCCGTGCAAATAGAAAAGTTGGCTTTAACTGGACCAGGGTTTGAAAAACAGTGTATCTCCGCCGCAGTTTCCCAAGAGGGATTTTCGCACCTGTTTACTATCGGACTTATCCTCCCCTCTTCGGCAAAAACAGACTTACGACACCGTTTTGTGACACCAGACATTCGTTTACCTGAACTGAGGCTAGGGTTTATCTCAGTTTTACGCTTCTTCAGTGAACTGTGACCCACATTTAAGCTCGTGACCTACATTTGAGCATTTAACCGACATTTAAGCACCTTCAGTTAATCTGGAAACACCGCGTTAATATTGAAGCAATTTAGAAAGTAGACTAAAATTAAGGTTACACAGAGATGAATCCGTGGTACAATGCGACTGTGGTTTCTTAGTACTGAATCCTAAAAAATGTCACTGTCAAACCCATATACTCCGTGACGTCATTCCAGGAAAAATCAGAGATGGTAACGTGTCAACAGTTCAGTGTCAACAGTTCGGCCAAAAAAGAAGAAAAAAACCTTTGAATTGAATGTTTGATTTCACCCTTGTTTCCGTCACACAGCATTCTAATCCATAGAGAGCCTGGAATCCGGAGGAACTGATAGTGTCACCCCCTTTGGCTGGATTTGATTGGTGAAGCCACTGGTGACGTGACAGTAATTGAACACTCGGTGGAGAGCTGAAGGGAAGAACTAAACTCACAGAAAAAGTGCGTTTTTTCCTCAGCCAAATAGATCTGCAAAACAAAAAATTCTTGTATCCATAGAGGAGTATCTGCTCGAGGGGTTTGGCTGATAACACCCTGAATTTGAATCAGTGAGAAACTCTGAGGTTCAGTGAAAACTCACTGAATCTCAGAGGTTCTCACTGATTCTTTACAGTGAAATCCAAAGGAACGTAAGAGTAACCTCGTTTGATGCAATGAAGTCTTCTAGTCTGAGAGGATTAAAATCATTTAAGAACTAAGTAAAGCAATTATCCCAAGCACGATTTTATTTGAAGGACAGAGAGGTGGTGTCTGAAAACACTACGGTAGGAAACGAACATTCCTTAATGGCCTGAAAAAAAGCATTCACAGGTGTTTGTGTTCAACCCCATGAAGGTAAAACGAGTTAAAACGCAAAAAAGATTCCCTTTGCAGGGGTGAACCAAACACCAAAAATAATCGATTTCTGTAACGAATCTAGTAGATAATTGCAAGAATAGGAGTCATCCGGAAGAGACTTTTAAATGACGTGGGAGGAGCAAATCTGTTATCAGCGTTGCTATTAAGACCACTTTATTTTTGAGAAATCGCGCGTGTAGTGTTATGTCAGTGCATTCAGGTCAGTGATACAGACGGCGTGTTTTGGTTTATTGACCCTGTTGCTCGGCGCGGCATCAGTCTAAAGGCTCAAAATTCCACTTTGCCCGCTAGAGAATAAAAGCAAAACTCCATGACACTGCTATTGTAATTAGATTTGTGAACTTTAAGCTGGGTTTCTTTGGATGATTTGATTTTTTTTCCGGAATGCGGGACCAGTTGCTATGGGCATCACGATGTGAAGTAATAGGATTGGATAAGGCTATGTTGTGTTAACTTGGGTTAGGTTCGGTTAAGATAGGTTTTGGTACGTTGAATAGATATGATACTTAACAGACGAGAATATCAACCTGACCTAATAGTATAAAGGATTATTGCCTTAACATGTTTAAACCAGACTTCTAACACATTGTCATTTTACTATTCCAACTGAATTTTGCTGCTCAATGCATTATCTACAAAAAAAGGAGGGCGTAAGAC
>Ga0058701_10005772_pt1 | contig 10352 bp, 3 predicted proteins | sample AgamicOrMae_FD_97039 | JGI IMG/M metagenome (GOLD analysis project Ga0058701, IMG submission 97039) | Agave microbial communities from Guanajuato, Mexico - Or.Ma.e | ecosystem: Host-associated > Plants > Phyllosphere > Phylloplane/Leaf | place: Guanajuato, Mexico | collected 2012-06-04 | reverse complement strand
CCGCGGCCCCCCCCCGGCCCCAGGGTCACCAAGCGTCAACCAGGGGCCCCTCTCGCCCCCCCCCCCCCTTCGCTGGGCGCCGTGGCCGTGGCAAACAGAGGGCCGTGCGAGCGCCCGCCGGCCCACTGCCCACTGGCCGGCCGGCGGCGCTTTCGCTGCGACTGTGGCCCTCGGCGGGACAACTGGAGTTTGTCTGGGGCTGAACAACACTGGGCCTGTTTCTCTCTCGGCCTCCACCTCTGTCTCTCGCTGGGCCACTTGTCTTTCCCCCGCGCGCGGCCCCCTCGCATTTCCATCTTATTATTGGCCTGCTTGGTGGCTCTTTTCGCGGGCCGCCGCCGCTGCCCACGGGCCAGCCCCAGTGGCTGGCTCAGGCCCGCCTCTGCCAACGCTGGCCAGCTTTCGCTTTTCCCCACTGCTGCCGGCGCGCACACTAAAATCAGACTGCCCAAATCCGCTGCCCCAGTGCTGTTGCTGTTGCTGTTGCTGCTGCTTGTCCTTGTCTGTCTCTCTCTCTCTTTCTGGCCTCTTCTCCTCGTTCGCTGCCAATTCGACTCGCACACACACACACAGACAGACACAAAAACCCAAATTCGCTCACACACACAAACAAACTCGCTCCTCAATCTCCCTCGCTTGCACTCTCTCTCTCTGCCTCATACACTCTCTCCCTCTCGAAGCAGCAAGCACCACCAATCCGAACGGGCCAGTGTTTCCATTAAGCAACCCTCAGGCTGCCTCTTCCATGGCGGCCCCATTCTAGTAGGAGAACAAATATAAACAATCGACATATATATGCACCCAATCAACAAAGCAAGAGCACAATACAGCAGCAATCCGTCTGGCTAATCACAAGCACGGTCGCCATCAAAACAGTCGGCAAGATGAAATTCAAATTCCAAATTGCAAAACTACACTTGTTGAATAGTTTGCTCTTCGTGAACACCCTTTCATTAGCACTACAACCAAATAATGATGTTATGCCACAACAGTATCAGCACAACAATATACTCTACTTTGAGGTTCCAGAAGGGGCGCCAAACAACACTTGGATTGGCACCATCAAATCAGCTGATGGACAGCCACCCTATCTGGTGGTACCCTTGCCCCAAACGCCAGAGAATGAGCTCAAGGCTGCGCTAAATATTAATTTTAAAACTGGCGATCTCACAACAAATGGTGTCCTCGATCGCGAACACCGAGATCAATATCAATTTATCACCATTGTTAGAGAGCCCTTTGCCGAAATCAAATGCTATGTCAATGTTAAAGATGTTAATGACAATGCGCCAATCTTTTTAATGCCCTCCCAGAATGATACAAACTTTGTTATCGATGTCCCAGAGGGCCAATCAAATATCAGACGAGTTCTACCGCTTGCAATTGATCTCGATTCCCCTCAGTTTGGAATCAAGGAGTTTAGAATTGTCAGTGGCAATATACCAAGCGGTATGTTTCAGCTAGTTGAACATGAGGCACCAGCTCGTTCAACCCTAATTCAAGGCGGCCCTTCAGACGATTCTGTCCTCTTGGGCACAGACAATCCTCAGCTCATGCAACAGTTGGCGCAACAGGCAAATGTACTAATACCAAGCCAACCATCAAGTAGTAGTAAATCAATTAATCCATCAAGCACGTCAAAATTTTTAATAGATCTCGAAGTCATGCAACCACTTGACCGAGAGAACCAGTCTACCTATCAATTCGTAGTTGAGGCCATCGATGGTGGTCAACCACCTGGAAGATTGTTGGTCACCGTTAATGTGCAAGATGTCAACGATAATGATCCAGTTTTTTCTAGAAAATTCTACGAATGTCATTTCAGAGAAGACACGCCCAAGGGGACCCTCATTTATCGTGTCCAAGCTTCAGATGTAGACCTCGACCTAAACGGACAAGTTAGTTATCACATCAAACGAACAGCAAGCACCACCAATACCTATAATAATACAATAATCAGCAAGCAGAGAACACAAGCTTCACCTCAAACGATTAAGCAACTATTCGATATTGATCCCAATAAGGGAGAAATCTATCTTGTTAATTCCTTAGATTTTGAAACAGACCAATTCCATGAATTATTGATAGAGGCAAGAGATCATGGAAAGCCATCTCGTAGCGGTTTCACAACAGTCAAGGTCTATGTGATTGACGTGAATGACGATCCAGTGCCATCAGCTATGAATCGAATAATCGATCCTCGTCCCAGTGGTGCCTCGGGCGAGTTCGATGTAGTGGCCCCGCAAAGTTTAACCTTTAATACTATTAATTTCACCAACTTATTCACTCAAATGAGCTCGTCAGTTATGTTTGCAATCATTCTGCTTGGCATATTAGCAGTTTCATTCTCAGTTTGTCTACTCAAGATCAAGAGTCGTAGACCCGAATCAGACTACAATGACACTGCAGGCCTGACAATTCAATCAAGCAATGAACAAAGTAAAAGCAGTCCAAGTCACTCAACGAACAATCTCGAGCATCCGGGAACCCTCGAGATAGTCCATCATCGGCACCATGATCACCAACGTCGGCCCAATCCGCCGAGTGGAAAAATGAGTCAGCATCAATATTTGTCTGACAACTTTTATCACGACTCGCCCCCAAGAACACTCTTCCCCTGGCCCCCAACTCAAGACGGATGCTTCGCCAGTCTGGATCCCCCCGATCCAGGTTCGACGATGGACTCGACGACAGCCCAACAGCCGCTAGATCGCTGGTTCGATCTCGGAGTTTCGTCGCAGTTAGTCTACTCGTACGATTTGTACAGCTCATACAATTGGGACTACCTCAATGACTGGACCCCAGAGTATCATAATTTGATGCCGCATATATTAGAAAAGTCGTGCTATTAATCATAATTGGCGTCATTTTTAACTCTTCGCGAGACTAGGGGGCGATAACACAAACATGAGATATATAAACAAGGCTCCAGTGAATGAGGATTGAGCAAGTCCTCTGCAAGCAAGCATTCTGTGAGACAAATCCTAGCCCTGGGGTATGATAATCTGATGAATTCTAACCATCTCAACTGAATGGAGGCAACTCAACATGACGATCTCAGATAAATTTTCAAGGATGTTATCAGAAAAGTCCCCGACTTTTCCCCAACTGGGACTGGTAAGAAACAAGCATACAGAGAAGGTTCAGAAGAGACAGATTCTTCCTAATTTACCTTCTCTCCACCGGATGCCAATGCCCCCTGATTCATGAGCCCTCTTCGAAAACTTGAGGCAAGGAGATAGCAATAGATGTGATAGCTACTGTGATATTCTGTTTGACTGCATCCATCAAGCATCATAAGCAATTAGAATAAAGAGATGACAAGAAGGTTTTCCAATGAACACTGAAGTCATATTAGGAGAAATCTAGACAATTATATGAAAGCTTAAAATATCTAATTTATAATTTTTCTCAGGTGCCATAGCTTATTTCACGCTAGCCTTGAAGAGATTTCTTTTGTGATAACTTCCTCCCGAGATACTTTTCTCGGATCCGACTGTGATTTCGGAGTTGGCGATGCAGATCCTCCACGATAACTAGGCTTTGCGTCAATCTTCAGTCGAGAGAATGATTCGTGGGTGACATTAGTTATTTTCATAGAACACAGAACAGTCCACCATAACCCAAGTTGTTGTCAGATCCTGTGGATCAAAAGTTGGTGATTGTTTAGGGGCGAGCCATAATCTCTGTCTTCTTTCAGTGAGTATTATTCCCCGACGCACTCTTGTGCATGGTGGGCAGACACAGGAAGAGATAAGAGGGCGCAATAAAATTGTCGACTCTCCATAATTATTCGCCAACAGATATCCGAGTTTTATGTCAAAGTTTTATGTGATGCCTAATTGAGATATGGCGAACAAAAGATTTCACTCGGTTATCTAAGGTCTGGTATTTTGTTGCTAAAATCAGCAACAATTCCAAGAACTCGCTGTTCGAACTCGAGAATTTGACGAGAATCACTTGCAAGTCACAATCTTCACAACCAATCGTGCTGAAAACTCTTTTATAGGTGGCCTGCTGATTTCTCAGAAAATTCTAGTAGCTCTTAACATAGATGGGGGCTTGATCCGCTTGGTGCTCATTGCGTTTGATCAAATCAAGCTCGATTCAGGAGCTTTACAGCATGACAACTTGTCATTGACAAGTGGTAAACTCCATCTGGCGTGAATTAAGTAAGCTCCCCTCAGGGCAGAGCTGAAAAATTGTCACCAGCCTGCGCAAATACTCGATATTAAGGAAAGCTCAATATTAATCTGGATGAGTTTGATGTGTTGGTTTCGGAAAAATGCAGCGGAAGTTGTAACGGAAGTAAAAAACGAAAGTAAAGTCGCCGCCCCTTTGTGAGCTTGGGGAGTGCTGATTGGAATGCCAGTCTCGCCTGCACCTTTTCGAGCCTTCGCATCTTTTTGTCGATTGTCAATAATTCGATGCCTGCCGAGAGATGGCATGCACTTGGTGTCCAAAGTGTTTGGAGCGCATGCGTGATGGTTTCATCCGTCTGAGTGGCCCCTCGAAAGTGAGGCAAATGTCAAGATGACCATTAGATGGATTCTTGACAAGATTCCATGTAATTCCAGATGCCTGACGGGGTGCACAATTGTTGGAGGCTAGTATGCAGCTGGATGAAGGAACAAGTGTGGCCAAGAATCAAGAATCAAGCATGACCTTGGTGGCAAAATGTCGAGGGGAAATCAGTGAAGCTGGCCAGTGTGGTGGAAGAAAAAGGTGAAGCGAGATGAGGAGAAGGCCAAAGAAGGGAACATTTATACAACATTGGCTCCCAAGCACCTCGTGTAGTTACAAGTTCCGCAGGAAGCAGCCTTTAAGTGTGGCGACTCTCAGTTGGTCATGGTTGTTGCTCACATTTGTGGCCCTCCACTCGTCTTGGGCCAACACTGCTGCCGGTCAGCCGCTTTTGGTGCCACTGGGCCTGGGGGAACAGTCTAAAGGGGCAAGAAATGGGCTCCGGTTGGACAGCAGCTCAACAGAGTTGCCCAATCGAACCAATCGGCCGGATGAAGTGGATCCCAAACGGCGGGAACCATTCATGGCCCAGAGCATAGTGCTGGAGAACGGGGCCACCACGTTCGTCTGGTCGTTGGAGGACTTTTTGGCCAGCCAGACGAGCACCACAGAAGTGGCTCCCAACGGAACCATGCAGACCACCGACGGGCCGCGCCCAGACGAGCAAGGCGAACGCGAGCGAGAGCCAACCACGGCCGAGCCAACTTCGAGGCCCACTTCAAGCGCGTCTAGCACTTTGGTGGCACCTGTTGTCGCGGATCCCGAGGGCAAGTCGTCCAAGTTGGCCATCCTGTTCGGCTTCGACACCCAAACGGAACGGCCCAAAGGCCACAAGCCGGAAGGCCACAAGCCGGAAGGCGAGAAGCTGGAGGGCGAGAGGCCGGAAGGCCAGAAAGCGGCCGAGGAGCAGCAAGGGGGCGCCGTTTCGGAGGGGCCGGCGCATCCTAAGGAGGAGCGCCATCAGCAAGAGAGTGGCGAGCACCAGAAGCACCCAGAGCACAAAGAGCATGGCTCTCATGGACACTCGTCGAGGGGCGCCCACAACGGATCGTCGACGGGCCCTAAGCCCATTTTGCAGCACTGGCAAATCAAATCGTTGCTAAATGTCACCCACGACTATCCGCTCGCCTATTCGCAGATCATCTGTGGCTACGTTTGGCCTCTAATGGCGGCCATAACTTTGTTTACAAATCTCATGATTGTCTTCGTTCTAACACAACGGGACATGCGAACGCCCACCAATGTGGTCCTGATAGCTATTGCAATTGCGGATATAATTCCCATTGTGGTACCAGTGCCCTGGTTTGTCTACCTCTTCGCCATGGGCAACGAGAAACAGGTCCTCTATCCGCCAATTGTGTGCTACTTTTATCAGCATTCAACCAGATCAATAAGTGAAATTTTCTATTTCCTCTCAACTTGGCTCAATGTTCTACTGGCCATACAAGATTATTTAGTCGCTTGCCATCCACAATTAGCGAAAAAGTATTGCCAAATTAGAGTGGTCATTTTGGAGATTATTATGCTCACTTTGTTTGCATTTCTATTGAATTTGCCCCAAGCATTGAAGTTGGTATTTAAACCGGTGAAATTTTACTACCAAAATCAGCTCACTTGGGGCTGCAAGGCTTTGCAGGCGAAATGGTTCAAGGATTTGGTGGGCGAGTATGCGGCTTTGTATGACGACATTTTCACCGCCATCATTGTGGTCTTCGTGGACGGTGGGCCGGCCATTGTTTTGATCACCCTGACTGCTCTTTTAATAAGACAATTGCAACGCCAGCGCATCAAGGGCCACCTTTTGATGGAACAGGCGCGAACTGCTAGCAAGAGACGCCGAGAGAGACACAGGCAACAGGAGTACGAGTCGTCGGCGCGTGTCATGATCTTTGTGCTGCTCGCCTTCCTTGCCGTCAAGATCCCCTTCGCTACCACCTACACGCTGATGATAATTCAATCCAGATTTGAGGTTCACTTTGTGGAAAATCTGGTCGACTTTCAGAAGGCAATCTCGATTACAGATTTGGTCTTCGTGCTTAGCTATCCAATCAACTTTACCATCTTTTGCTGCTGCTCGAAGAAGTTTCGCCACAAGTGTGCCCAATTGTTGAGCGAGTGCTCAAACAAGAACGAGGCCCGATTGAATAGGGGCCGCAAGTTCATGTCCAGCATCTCGAGCAGCATCAATGGAAACTCCTTTGTGTCATCTGTTCGCCGTTTTAGTAGCAGTTTCTCGGAGCGTTCCCGCGATTCCACCGCCTCGGCAAACTGTGTCTCGGCCAACCAGACAGGCTGGTGGTCGGCGTCAAGTTTGAGCAAGCAGCAAATCGAGCACCTACGCCAACTGAGACAGGCCAACGCCAGACAGGCCAGTCTGGGCTCCATTGAGGAGGAGAAGAGTCGCGACCGCATGATGTTGGCCGACGGCGACGAGCGGGCCACCCTCCTGGGCAACCGGAACCCCTCGATGGTGCCCAACGGGCTCTTCGAGACCAGCGGACGAGCCTCGGGCCCCGGCGGAGGGCCTCTGATGGGCGGCAGCGGCGAGCCCAGCCGGGCGCCGAGGCCCGAAGATCTGGAGGGGGCGGGGCGCGCGGACGAAGCCATCAGCGCAGGCGAGTCAGCAGCGGCGGGCGTCGCGGCCCGCGCGGAGCCGGAGGGCGGGGCGCGCAGTCCGCTCGAGGACGGCAGTCTCTGCGTTGAGTGCATACTGCGCTACGAGCAGATGCGGGCCCGGCTGTCTGGGGGCACCACTGCGCAGACCTTTGTGGCTGCCGGCCCACTGCCCCCCGAGGGGCCCGACCCGCAGCTGTCTGGCCGCGCCGGGTCGGTGGTCAGCGAGCTGCCACTGGGCAGCTGGGCGGGCGATATGGGCGCCGTCACGCTAGCCAGTGTCTGGCAGCAGCAGCAGCAGCAGCAGGCGAGACGGGCCAGCCAGATTTCGGACAGCTCCAGCGGAATCAGCTGGCCTGGAATGCAGATGTTCCACCAGCAACAGCAACAGCACCACCAGATACCACCAGGCCTGCAGCAACCGCTGTCTCTCATCTCACTCCAACATCACCACCAACAGCAGCAACAACAACAACAACAACGGGCTCAGCAACAGCAAAACGTGCCCCAAATTATCACAACAACCTGCGAGAGCATCCGAGAGCAGTCGAGCCAGGAGGAGGAGAGCTCTTTGGCGGAGGTGAACAAGCAGCAGAACGAGGAAGAGAGCAAACTGAAGGCCCGAGACCAGGAGAACACCGACTCGGCGGCCCCCTGGTCCAGCATGTCGAACATAGGCACCGGCTCGCCAGTCTCGCACCAGGACGAGAGCAGCCTCGCCACCGAGGGCCAGTGTGCCGGCCAGAGCGAGCCCACCCTTAGGCATCAAGTGTCGAGCGCCAGCGACCAGTCGGAGGCACCCCTCTCGAGGCCAAGGAACGAGCAGTTGACGCCACCAGCTGCGGCCTACCAGGCGAGCGGCTCGTCGGCGGGGGAGAAGCGTGGCAGCGCTTGGAGTGCGGGGCCCCAATTCTTCGGGGCCCACGACGGCAGACACAAGAGTGATCCGGCCGCCTTGGGGCTGGGCCGCACGATAAGCTCGAGCGAGGGCTCGGCCAACGGGCTGCGCCAAGTGAGACGCCAGTTCGAGGTGAGGAGCTCCTACTCGGCGAGCAGCAGTCACGAGCGGGGAGCTGCCGCCGCCTCCAGCACCAAAAGCAAGGCGGCCAGCGACGACGACCACAGGCTGACCAGCGATTCAAGTGGGGCTGGCCGCTCGAGATTGAGACACCAGAACCGCGCCAAGGAGCCCGAGGATTCGAGCAGCGGCTCAATGAAAATGATGGACAGACAAAGGTCTCTGTCGTTGTCCAACTCAAACCTAACAACACTTCCCAACGCCACTGGCCTGCTGGCCGACGTTCTTGTTGGGGCCCTGCTTAGTGCCAGTGGCCAGCCGGGCTGCGAGTCCAACAAGCCGAACGAGAAGAAGAAGAGCAAGGGTGCAAGGAGGTGGATAAAACGCGGAAAGAAGTGAGCGACCTATGCATCGAGAGCGACCCTGGTCGCGTGTTTAGCTTGCATGCGATTAGATTAAACTTATTCAATTCTGTTAGAGAGCAATTTCGTGCTCATGTCCAGCTCTAGTCCAAGCAATTGTTCCATCTCAACGTCTACGAAACAGACTAGGAGAAGAGAAAGTGAAAGTCGGAGAGGAAAAAGTAGCTCACAAAATGCTCTGTCACGAGTTTGTCTATTTGTCTGCTTGCTCTTCTTGTGTGCCTCTGTTTCACTCTTGGTGTTTATCTTGCCCAGATGTCGACTTTTTGGCCTCATTGCCACATGGCCTCTCCTTTACGCTCAAGAAGCCGCAAGCAGGCAAACAAACCGATTTGTCCCTCACGATAAGCCGAAGCGCATAGCTTAGATCATTCCACTGCTGACCTGCAAACGATTACCCATTGTATCATCCACCAATGGCAATAGATATTTGTGTAATTTGTGCACTGCCAGTTTTCGTTGACGCTCATTGGAGACCTCGAGGTCGAGTTGATTGTAGTGCCCTCTCGCTCAAGACAACCCATGAGCTTGGGGTTGCAAGCCAGGTTTCAAGGCTGAATTTTAAGATCGTGACGCAATTTTGGCACATTAGTGACCAATTCTGCTGCATTTGGCCTCGATTGGGGCCCAATTGGTGCCCTGGTCCTTTCAATAGACGTCTGGACTTCCACAAGAACAAAGAACCGGAGCGGAAATGATGATTTTTGCCCCTTTGGATCCACGTTTGGTCCAACGAGCTCGCTGGTGGTTTGTTGAAAACTGAGCACCTGGCCAGTTGAGCATCAAGAACAACGAAAATGAATGTCGCTTGAAAGTGGACGAGAAATAAGAATAAACAAAGGACGGAAACTGGTCAATCAGTGGCGGGAATTGTTCCATTCTCATACCGTCTCGCCACCACCAAAGCAGACACCATTTACCAGGCCCACGAATGGCTTGCCAAAGAGGAGTCTCAACTGTTTCCGGTATTCGTGCTTCAACCAATTGGCGTACATATCAAGGAGCCAATTGTTTTTCCTCACATGCTTGTTCTGTTCGTGCAATATTTGTATGGTGGTCATGACTTGGCTACGTTGGATCTCTTTGTACAGTCTGTCGCTCGAATATAAACCGCGCGCCGTTGAGATCAATGGTGGCTGCAAATTTTCACCGTCAAGGTTTGTCCCGTTCGCAGTTGATGGCCGCACCTTTTTGCTCCTGTCCAAAGCAATTTGCAGTCCCACCAAATGGTTAGCGAGCCCATCCGACCTAATCCCTTGGTCCAAAAACAGTTGTTTGGCCTCGAAATTGACCAATCTGAACCGGAGTTGTCCAACTGCTTCCGAGGAACTGCTTATGCCCGTTTCGCTACTCTCCTCGATCCCACTCTTTGGCTCAACGTCCACTGTAATCCGATTGCGAAAGCCCAATAGTTCCAGGAAGAATGTACCCTGCTCGACTTTAAATTTGGTGCACCTGTTTGTGTTTATGTCAGCAAAGCGTCTCGATGTTTGTTGCGACCGTGACTTTGACTCGGATGAGCTATAGGACCCCTTGAACTTGGATAAAAAGTTCTCTTGTTGTTTCAGCTTGGGATACAGACGCCATCTGCTTGTGAGCCATTGATCATCGTGCTCTTGCTCCAGGATGAGTCTGAAGTTTCCATTTCTCCTCTGCTCCCCAACGCTCGAATCTCCAGCTATATTGTTTCCAGATTTCGCCCCACTATCCAACGACAGCGAGCAGTACACCCTAGTCAATGGGGCGCTAAGTAGCTGGCTAAGTCGGACAGGCAT
>Ga0058701_10005771_pt1 | contig 10353 bp, 3 predicted proteins | sample AgamicOrMae_FD_97039 | JGI IMG/M metagenome (GOLD analysis project Ga0058701, IMG submission 97039) | Agave microbial communities from Guanajuato, Mexico - Or.Ma.e | ecosystem: Host-associated > Plants > Phyllosphere > Phylloplane/Leaf | place: Guanajuato, Mexico | collected 2012-06-04 | reverse complement strand
TGTTTTCTATAAAAATAGCTTTTAAAACCCGTTTTGAAGCTAAATTAGCATAATAAAAGCTTTTACGAAACTAGTTTCACGGTTTAAACGCCTTCCTCCGTATAACGTTTACCTCCATATAGCGTTTGAAACGCTCGGTCCCTTGGAAAACGTTATAGAGAGGTTTCACTGTACTTACATTTTTTTCGTCTTTTTTAAGTAAAAAGCTTCCTTTTTGAGGCACTCTCCTCTAAAAGATTATGTTTCGATGAAACACCAGTGGCTTCTCCGAATTAAGAGTCTTGGATGGATTTGCATTGAGCGTAATCTTTCTAAGATAACGCTGTCATGTAAGTACAGTACCTACGTACATTGTCTGTTTGCGCTCATAATAAAAAGATTTCGTGAGTGGTTAGTCATTGCGTTAGATCATTAGCGGCTTTTCAATTGTCGCCCTTATCAAAATCACAGAAGCAAAAATTTTGTTTTCATTTGTCACACCAAAAACTTTGCCCCCACCTCAACCACCAGTCGGGTTTTTCGAGGTTCATTTTAGGCATATTAGTTTGGATCTTGTCAGGTAATGGTGGGTTTGACTCACATTGTCAACATAGAAGCATAAGCATATTAGAGAGGTTAGGTAAAATAAGTAAGTTAGTTTTAAAGGAGGTTTATTCAGGTTATGTTAAGTTGGGCTATGTGTACGAAACTTCGTACGCACCGTACATAGAAAGAGGTGAGACAGAGCGGGTTTTGATTTGGTCAGGATTAGGTTATATTTCAGTTAGATTTAATGCGGTTGAATAAGGCAGGGCTGTGTATCGAGATGTAGTTAGGTGTAATGAAAAAGTCAAATTGGGGGATAGCTCTGTTTTGGGCGAGATTATTCAAGTAGGCTAAGGTAGATTAGGTTTGAGGAAATTTGATCAGGTTCATGGTTACGTTTCGGTTCCTGTTGGCAAGAGAGGCTAGACGGACGATGGATTGGTTTTGGCTAGATATCTAACTGAAAGTTAGGTTACATTTGAAGAAAGTTAGGTTAGGCTGAAGTAGGTTAGGTCCCTGTTGCGGTCGGATGGATTAGAACAAACTCACGAAAGGAAAGGTTAAAAACCATCTTCAATACACTTTTTTTTTTCAAGCCACAGGTTTGCTGGCCTATTGGTTTGGCGACCGCATCGCACCGCCGCAAACAAACGAGTGCCGGTCCATTTTTTCTCCGATTTCCGGAAGGAAAACATTGTTTCCGGTGTTGTCCGCCTCTGATGGCTTTTAACGCGATCTCGCTTCCACACGGTGCATTTAAATGGTCGAACGAGCTGTACCGGTACGCCTAAACACAGCAGTACCACGAGCGAACTCAACGACGGTATGCATGTTATTCCCCACCACAACGGAGACGCGGACATTTCTCTACACACACACACACACAAAAAATACAGGACTCAAATACAGTCTCACTGTGCCAATAAAAAAATCGTTCTTAAATAATATTCTCTGTTTTGGGTCGGAAGTTGCGATGGTGGTTAGGTTTTGTTAGCTTTTTAACATAGACCCAATACAACAACAATATAGCGGAAAGCGTACGCCGCGAGCCATTCCGCTCGATGTGACTGGCTATCGATAGGCCTATCGCAATAGCTGAAATATGTTTATACCGCGTTTTACTCATGAAACAGGTGAAGGGCTTTTGAACAGTTTTCTTCTCATAGAGATAGCCATATCATTCGAACTTAAGCAAAAGGTATTCAAGCTTCACTTAATTCGGCGTTTAAGAATTACCGGTTCCTAGTTCTTTTAATAGCTCTCTTCAAATTTTCCCACCGACGGTCAGGGTTGTTTTTGGCTCGGACCTACACATGCAGATTAGGCCTATAGGATAAATCGTAGGCCGTCTTATAATCGCTATAGAGTTTCGGCAGGTCCAAACCTGTAGCGGCCTAGTCCTGCAACCGGACCGGACTATAACGCAGCGGTTGGTTGGAAGGATACTGTTCCCGCTGCCAGCATGGAGGAACACTCTCCTGTGAGAGACCCCTGATGGAATGGGCAAAAGAACTCCGGAACCATTAGACGTATGAACCCCAGATGGTGTTTTTTAGGTGCATGAAACTTCAATGTTACGGAATAGACTTTTACCGTGGATATATTTTTAGCGAGAACACTATTAATCGCGCTTAACATGCGGTCCGGTCGTCAAAAAATCGTAGAGTGCGGGGAAGTGGAGGAGAAAAGCTATGTCGTAAACGGAAATGGGATTCTGTTGGAAAATTTCCTATTCGCTGAGGTGACGACTTTATGAATCTAAATGGTCTTCGTCTCATGTTCATACGACGAAAAACGACGGAGTTCTATTCTCCACAACTTTGCAATCTTACCTCTCTTTAGCCGAAGACAAGGGCAAGGATCCGGCAGGGCATATAAGGTACCACCCCAAGCGTGTGTTCATCCACGCTGCCAGGCCCATTCGCTGGACTAAAGAAGCAATCGGAAGTGCCAAGCATAGCAAGGTAGCTGGACACCATCCATAACAGAATCCGAATTCACGCAAGGTAACTTAACCTAACCTGCATCAAGAGCTCATATCTAAGAACACGGAGGAGATATCAGTCCTAGTCTCATTGTTTGAGCTCGGTCTATTAATGAAACCAGTGGCGTAGGAAGGGTGGAGGCAGGGTATACATGCCCACCCCCTTTTAAATTTTGATAAGGATGCCGCCAGGCGTCCCTCCGGGACGCCTGGTGGCATCCTTATCAAAATTTTTCCTTAGACGCCCTCATGTTTTAAAATTGGTGGCCGTGTAGTGCCCCCCTCCTTCTTTGTGTACACGCAACTTTTGTCATCCCATTTTTCGACCAAATTTTTTTAACCTCATCAAAAAGGCCTTATTTTACAAAGAGAGAGTCGATTCGATTGATGTTCTTGAGCTTTGAGAGGAATTTGCGAACAATGATTGCAGAGAAACGACACTTGGGGCTGTCAGTGAATTAAAACTGTGTTATTTCTGATTTTTAAATTCAAATTCACGGTATTACCCACGATGAGTTTTTTTACGGCGTAAATACCGAGAGCCACACTGATTCGATCAAATATAACCACGGAAAAAAGGGGGGGAGCGCCAAATCGGTTACCCCCTCTCCCTAAATCTCGGGGATCGTTTCGCCACTCAATGAAACTAACCAGAAATCATTCTGTACCCCGCTTTACTATCAAATCGTACTTGAAATAGAGGACGCTTCCAAGTAAACAATTCACAAATTTTCAGGTGATGTAAAAACATACACAGCGCCGCGATCGTGTCACAAGCAGTTCATTTCTCTCTCCGATCGTAAACACCACTTAAAAGACGAAGGCAGGTCACGCAGGGCCGAATCGGGCCGGGCCGGGTCTCCCGCGCAACCAAACCAGTGTTTTCCTTTTTTCCTATTAATGGGCATTGCATTTGAGTCGACACACGCAGTATTGTCCAGAGACAGGGCGACGCTTTAAACAGATAACTTCTCTTTCTCTCTCTCCCTCTGATCTCTTTCTATGATCTCGCTTTTCTTTTTTTTTTCTACGAAGTCCAAGTGAAATGTTTTGACCCAAAACTCGACAAAGCTTCAGCGCGCTAATTTTTTCGTCTAAAATGAGTGACCTTTAATCTGAAGTAAGTACAATTAAAGGGCTTTAGAAAATTAATTTTATAAGCCGCAAAATGATTTGTAAAAAATATGTTTTGGGAGCCCTAAAATGCGTGTTAGGCAATACAACAAATAGTCTGGTAATTTGGTTTGTTTACCGGAAATAGAATGTAGATCAATGAATAACCATATCAAATAAAAAGATCTTCCTGATCATTTCCGTTTGATTATCTTATTGATAGATCTTTCTAAAAAACTTGTACGAGTACGCATAAAACCCAGTTTGGCTTAAAACAAACTCTCACCACGAAAAAATTGACGTACGTTCGGTAGGAAATTGCCATATTTCAAGAAGTGACTATAACGTCATAATATTTAGAGTGGCGCACGCTTGTTACAGTTGGTGCGGTACAGCCGAGTACAGCCATAACAAAGTCCGCCGCTGCGAAGTCGAATGAAAGGCAAGACACGCCACGATCCGCAAAGAGTTTGATACGAAAAGAATCGTGATTCGAATAACATTATAGACCCGAGTCGGACCAACGAAGAATGAGAAGGCGAACCAGGAGTGACGACTGAGGGAGAGAGAAGGGGAGCCAACACGTATTCTGCTCGCAGCAGCATCAAAATTTTAAGACAAACAAGGAAATCCTTCAAGGCATTATTGATAAAAGAATAAGCATGCAAAATAATAAAAAAAATATTGTGTAAACCGATCCTTCCATTGAAAAACCGATCAAGTGAAATGGTGTGTTTCAAAAATCAATCAAGTGAAAGACTACGTTTCAAAAAACGATCAACTGCCATGTACCGGTATAAAAATAGCTGTTGATCGTTTTTTCAAATGAACGCTTTCACTTGATCGATTTTTTGAAACTAGCATTTGTACCTGATCGATTTTTCATTGGAGGGATCGAAAACACTCTATTCATAGAATTGAATCTGGCATTAAAACCCAATCAATCAGTGAACCTCTAACAATAGCGAGTCCAGTGAAATTTTCTGATCAAACGTAGAATTTTTCACACTCCGATTAAATTTTTGACAGTCACTAATTTCTGTTCTTATTTTTGAAAAGTATTTTATTTCAATGCGCCCTAGTGCACTTTAAAAGTTGAAGTGGCAGCAACTCTTGCCTCATCATTATTTTCAGAGGGGAAAAGGAGAAATTATGCCCATGCATAATTTCTCCTTTTCCCCTCTGTATCTTATGGTACTTGTACTAGTCCATCCCTTCTTTGAGTTTCTAAAATTCACCATTTTAGTGAACACATGGGCAAAGTCGAACGTCTCGTTCAGGCATATGAGATTTGGGTAACGTTTTTGGGAAAAAAACTTTCGTAAGAACACATAAAGGCATAGACAACTGCTCTTTTTTAAGGGTTTCCCTAACTGAATAACTCAAAAAGTAGAAGGTGAATGTTGCTGATGCCCCGTAAAGTGGGCCACAAAAGTCATGACCCCTGCTTCCGTGTATTTTTTATGAAAGCAAGGGTCGTGACTTTTGTGGCCCACTGCACGGGACATCAGCATACCTTTTACATACAAGATGAAACCGTTATGACATGTTTACCCTTTTGGGCCCTTTTGTCGCCAGCAGGCTCGTTACGTGCTTCCTCTCCCTCTCTTTCCCGTTCCCTCCCTCCCTTCCGCCCCATTTCCTCCCTACCAATTTCGTGGGTTTTTGAGTTTAGGACCGTTTGACTCGGATTTCGACAAGACGTAACGTGCATGCCTTGTCGAAATCTGTCCGAAACGACCCAAAACTCCAAAATCCACGAAGTTTAGTGGGGAAACATGAATGCGGAAGGGAGGGAACGGGAAAGGGGAAGGGAGGGAGAAAACGCACGTAACACAAGCCTGCAGGAATTCATTGACAGCGTATAAGTATCACTAACAACAACTAACAACTTGTAAGTCGTTTCTCAGTAGTACGAGCATGATAAAGTGGCTTGAGGTGACCCTTCCTTACAGCTGCGTGCGTTGGACATCCAGGCACTCAAAAGACAGGTCAAGAGGAGAAGCGTTAACTGGAACACAATAATAGGGTTGTTACACCAGCAATACTGCACAGTCTTCGAGGGGCTTAGGATAAGGAAGATATTTGTGAAACCCCTGATATCAACTTACAGCCTACCTCCTCCTTAATCATGCCCTTCGCCAATTCATTGCAGTAAAAAGTGTATAATTAATCAACGCTTTTGGTCTTGACTGCCAAGTCGATTATGAAACTCACCGACCCCAGTAGATCGACTACTCCATCGTTACGGGGTCACGCACTATGGGCTCCTGTCACGGACCTCCGAGATCATTGGGGACGGGCGCATTGTAAACAAGATTTTCCTCGATACTTTTACTAAAATCACATTAGTGTAATCAGTAGTACCAAGGGAAAAAAGCACAAATTACTGATTTTCCTGTTCATAGTATTCGGTCAAATTGGGTAAAACACCGTCACATAATTGTGGAGTGGTCCCGTTATGGGACCTTTCTTATCTCATGGAGCCTTCGACGGGCCCACGAGTGAACCTCTTTTATCCAGACGCTCGGTTGGCGTTGCCAATCCCTGCTACTGTTAATCGTTGCCTTTACGCCTCCGTTCCACATCTACGATAAAAGTCCCGCGGCTCTCAATGCCGCCTGCCTGGTCTTGGCTTCGAGATATTGTACAGTGATGTCCATAAGTGACGGGCTAAACAAAGTCTAATCTCTTTTTTTTTATCGTGAACTAATGTGAGTTGGCAGCAGCGCGTGGGGTTGTTCGGGAATGATTCCGGGGGAAAGGCGGGCACCGCTTCATGCCTCCACACCCTCCCACCACCCTCCCTAGGCAATGCAACGAATACACATTAGTTTACAAAAAAAGTCATTATAATTTGTTTGGCCTGTCACTTATGGACAACACTGCACACTCCGCGGTACAGTTAGCCTCTATGAAAATTTGAGAAGGATGCGTTTCCCACTTGTTCCTCCTCCCGTCGCCATGCTGAGCTGAGTGACAGCGGAGCGAGGCAAAGGGCAACCAAATCACCTATTGCCATCAAACGTCATGTGGCATCTATAAAGGCGGGGTTCTCGACAGGAGTTAGGTGGGTCGTGGGTCGGATTTTCGTCGAGGTATCGATGACTCCTGGTAGAGTTTCCAGGACACCTTTCAAAGGAATACGGCATTGTAGACGCGTGCCGCGCAGAGCAAGATCGCGCAAGGTTCAGCAAGATGGCTAAATACACCCAATCACTTTGCTTATGCCTCTCCTGTGGAATATTCACAGGTTTAAACAACCGATACCGATAGACTTTAATTAGGCATAGAATATGGAAGGCGGCGTAAAAATGGGTAACGCGGCCGCAATTGTGGCCTTCGTAAAATCATGTTCGATTTGCCAGTTCGGTGTTTATAGGGCTTACTTAACTCTAGTACAATTTTTATTTGATATATACTGTTGCCTGTCATTCCTTACAAAATCGGAAATTGAACTCTGGAAAATATTCTTCTGTACCCACAACGATTTTCCTCAGGACGTTACGATACCGTGAGGTTTGGGAATTCCGTTAAAAAAATAATTGAAATGTTAACATAACCTAATCTTGCGAAATTAAACAAAGGTCATAACCCAGTATAAACTGCATTACCGTAATCTAGTGCCCTTTAGGTAGAGAAACGCCAATGGAGTCCCTTAGTTGGACTCCAAGAGAGTGACAGCAATACGGATTCCCATGCGTTAAGGGACACAATGTGAACACCAGATGGCGTCTCAATATTCATTGGTGTTTCTTTACCATAAAGAACTTCACCCTGATCTTGTCTATTCTTGCCAAATGAAATCCAACCTTGCCAAAAAGATTGAACAGCGCAAACGAAACAAACGTGAACAACCGGGTACCGTGACTTTATTCGAAAACAAAAATAAGCTAGCAAAGACCTGCCGAACAAGATCCAATCTAACAGGATCAAAACAAACCTGACCTCACCCTTACCTCAGCGACAAATCGCCCCCGCAATTATTAGCCTAACACTACCGAGACTTGAACTATAATCTAAACGGTCGTATGACTATCACTTTAAACCTAACTTAGCCGGACATAACCTGACCTGATCGCGGCTGACTTAAACTGAGCAAACCTTACCTCAAATATCGACTTACCATAACCTACCCATATGGCCAAACGGACCACATGTATACCCTTAAAAAATGCAAACCTTATTGCAAAGTAAGGTGGGTAAAACCACCTTATTGCAGAGCTAGCCGCGGAAGCACACGCACATGAACCAGTACGCTGAATATACAGGGCGGCGTCTGTAATTTGAAAGTTGGCGCCAGTCTTGTCAACGAGTTAAGAAAGGCAAATTTGAAGCTCGGCACGGTTTCAGTAATAACGCGGCTTTGTGATACGGGCGTTGTGCGCGGGCTGCCCGGTTGCGGGCCCGCCCGGATGCTCCCCATTAGGCCGGCAAGCTGCTCAATTGCCTGCAGGCAACTGACGAATCCGCCCTGCGCGCCCGCCGCCGCAACCGCAGATCCGTGCCTCACCAGATTGCTCCTCCAGACTAGGAATCTTGCTGTCAAAATATTGCGACGTGCTTTCGCTATCACTTACAAAAGTATCCGCAACAAGTGTCTTTAGACCAGCCCAACAACTAGGGAAATATCTGTTTCGAGTTAATGTACCGCTGTTGGCTTTGAAAGTTTATCAGTTCCTTATTTTGGTTAGTTTTTTAAGTCTTATTTATTGATAGCTATATCAACAGAACGCTCTTGCAGACTTTGTTCTCGTATTTTATACAGAGCTATTGATGGGTCTACCTTGAAAATCAACGCATTACTCGACTCCAACTTTTTACCACGTACGTTGTGGCATCGTTTTGCTGACCTGCCTGCCTAACGCTCTCCCTAACCCGCAACCGACTAACTGGAGGATGAGAAGAGAGAGATGGTCGTCTTTATTTACCTAAGAGGGCTCCCCGGGGAGCGTATCAATTGACATTGTTTCGAGGATCCAAGATTCCTTTTCGTGCAATTTCGGTACGCTAACAGTAAGTATTTGAATTCATCTAATTGAATCTGACCATCTGTGGAGCTAGCTAGTTGCGACGTCATTCCTCAATTACGGCACCGGTATCCCTTAAAATTGAAGGAATAGTACAAATGTGCGATTATAAAGGTCCATTGTCGTTCTAGTACGAGTTTACTACGCAGAGCACGAAATTTCTTCAACTAACCACCGTAATCATGGCAGTTGGGTCCCAATGACGTCAAAATTCACTCATCCGTATGAAGAACTCAACAAATGCGATTGGCAAGGGCTAGGGTTTTCTGTTCATAAAATGGCTATTGGAAGGTCTACCCTGTGTAACTAAAATACTTTGTTGTACCTGTTTTCCCTTGGTTTCAGAAAGAAACATTGAACTGCTTTCACCAGGGTTTTTTAATGGTGGGCTTTGACAAGGAGGATTTTTCGCGAAATTTTTCTAAAAATGTATCAAGTTAAAATATTTGTGGGAGCAGCGTCGCCCTATTCAGACATGAAATGCCGGTGCGTGCAAAGTAAAACCACCTTAGTGAAAAGGTAAATATAATCGAATCAGCGTTAGGCAACACGCACTGCACTTAAGTGTTGAGTTTGCCTATTCACACATGAATTAAACCGCATCACGGTTTCAACCTCTGCTATCTTTAACGCCCACGGAAACAAACTAATGTAAAAGAATCGATAATACGGAAAGCCGCGTGATTCCTCGATCCCTAAACACTTCTCATCAACAGGCTGATTCCGACAAGAGGAAGCGGCATCAGGTTCGGCGACAGCCGAGCAGTAAGAGACAATGGAGCGAGGCATGACGCACCTAAATTATGCTAACCGGACCTGCGTGGTTGGTAGCTCCTAATGTCATAATAGATTAAAACAAGGTAGCACAAACAAGGTAAAAAAAACAACTATAACAAAGTTTACTTTGCGTCTATATTGCCCTGCTGCCAGAGATTTTCCAATCCAGCAGGCGTCTGTCCAAGTGCAGGGCTGCCGTCAAATATCAAAGACACATTTGAAAAATCACGCATCGAAATGGCCTGAATGTTGATATTTTGTGGCTGTCCAAAGCTCCGAGCAATTGGTTTGAGTTGAGTGACGTAGAGAAGGCTTACGATGGCACGGGTCAAGAGTACTCGTCTACATTATAGTGCATCGACAGCGTTGCATAGAAACATCCCCTCCACACGAGAGCTCATGCTATGGCAACTTTATTAAAATTGAATCAAAGAATAATGCACCCTTTCCGAAGCTGCGAGCAATATCGCAGGTAAGAAAAATACTTGATTTGGATAGTCATGTCTGTCTCAGGTATGAACTAAAACGGATATTTCGAGATCATAATAAACTAGTCTCGCATTTGAATCTGGCGAATTGAAGTTTTCGGAAATTAGTGCGGGTAATACTGATTAATGCATATTTTAAAAGCATACAAGATCTCGCGTTCAGTTGGTTCATTTTAATGGTATTGCCAACATGAATTTATGAAAATAAAAAAAAATCCCCAGACTTCAATGCCACGCGGTCCCTTGAACTCCACTAAGCATCCATATCTCGCATTGTTTTTTTGAGAAAGGTGTACAGTACTCGAACTACAAATCGATACCTCCAACGAAAACTTGACTAGTTGTAAAAAGGAAATTCAAAAGTCGAGTTGTTCGTTCCTGCAGATTCAAAAGTCTTCCAGTTTCCTTTGCAAGATTCAAAAGTCAACTTGTTGGT
>Ga0058701_10005770_pt1 | contig 10353 bp, 5 predicted proteins | sample AgamicOrMae_FD_97039 | JGI IMG/M metagenome (GOLD analysis project Ga0058701, IMG submission 97039) | Agave microbial communities from Guanajuato, Mexico - Or.Ma.e | ecosystem: Host-associated > Plants > Phyllosphere > Phylloplane/Leaf | place: Guanajuato, Mexico | collected 2012-06-04 | reverse complement strand
GTCACATTTGGAAAGAACAAGTCGTTGTATACAATTTAAGAAAATAGGGACTGGGAAGAGTACAAACCAGGGAAGAATTAAATGAGGTGTGTAAGGTTGCTTCTATGGATCAGTGTTAAAACTATGTCTTGCGCTTTGACGTAACGTTTTTTTTAGAAATAAATCAAAACAAACAAACAAAAAACAGTGGAATATACTCACCTGTGTCGCGGTCAAGTGAACGTATTGTGTTGGGTGTCGACATCTCTGTAATTGACAAGTGAGACTAGTGCGTCGTGCACTACGAGTCTTACGGACGGCGCACTGCCCTTAAAACTAATCAAAATACGAGGCGCTTCTAAATCGAGGACGGTTTTCGGCTGTATCCGGACACACTCGGCGAATCTCGGCGGACATACGTTCAGATTGACCCACGGCGCCACCTTTGAAAAGCGCGCGGAACCAGCGATAATTTAGTTTTTCCCAACAGAGAAAATTAGTGGTCTTGACGTATTGGGCAACGATTTGGATTGGTCGAGTGAAATTCCGTTCCAAGAAAAGCTTTTTTCCGGAAAGAATTTTCAAAGTTTTATCTTGAAAACCAACTGAATAGCCATCAATAGTGTTGTATATTTGAACAAACAAGCTCGGTTAGAGTTTTTCATTATTGATGTGGTTATTGCAATCGGCTAATAAAACTAACCGAAATTCATCGAATAAGCATCAATCAAAAGACAAACTGATAGAGGGACAAGGCGAGGACTTTTGGTATAACTATCGTTTACCATATCTTGAAATCTAACATACGATACATACACGTTGCTTAGAAAAGGTATAGGAATGGCGGAAACAGGTTTTTGTATCGCTATCTTTTTCGAGCAGAAAGTGCAGTGTTTCCGGTTCGCTTTGAGTTGACGATTTGAACGGCTAAAAGAGCGTTTTGTTGCTCGGGCCAAGATCATCTTAAAATGTGAGTATAAATATCGGTGGCTTGCTTGGAAAAGAAAACATCTCCGATTGACGTCACAGTTTCTTGGCAGCAGGCACCGACCCGCCCCTCCCCTCCCTCCTCGACCCTCCGACCCCCTCCGACCCCCCAGCGCCCGCTGAAAAAGACACTTTAGACATGGTGCAGACATTTCCCTAGCATTTTTTTGCTCTCCAAAAACTTCTCTTCTATCAAATGACTACAAACCTTTTCATGTCATTCCCCTAACAAGTAAAAAAAAATTCAGGTCGATATCTTTTTCATACTTCATTGACGAGGTACTGTCTGAATATTCGATCCGGGACGGATGTCTAATTTTTTTTTACTTCCTTTTAAACAATTTGAATGTGTATTCCTTTCCCTTTTTCAGACGCTGTTTTAGTACATTTAAGGGGACAAGTTATCAGGACCATTCTTTCTTACATTTATATTTAGGTGTTACTATTGACACGACGTGCATTCATATAGGGAGACTTGAACGCTCGTAACCAACCTAATTTTAAACAGGAGGTGACTTGAACGCACGGAACCCTACCAAATACATTTTAAATGGGGCAATCGGGTAAATAGACACCCCCTTTATATTTAATAGAAAAATGTACAAATTAATTGGTTGAGGGATGGGATTCTAGATTTAGTATTAAAACTGTTAAGGTGGATGATGGGTTACGTTGTGGAAGCTTGAGGTCGGTTAGGTTCGTTTTTTGTTTTTTTTTTATGTGACTCATTAAAAATCAGGAAAAGCAGGTCATGTATGCTCGATACTAATCGCCAACCTTCTATGATATGCCGATTAACGACGTACAAACGCGTAGGGTAGGTTAAGTTGGCTTGTGCTTAGCTGTGGCTGCGCTCCGGTGTTGCCAGATCTTATGCCACTTTTTAGTAGAGCCTCGACGACCGTTAGAAAAGTTATCTGAAGGAGGGTAAGTGTCTTGCTTCTCTCAGCGTGCCGACGAATGGAGGAACGCGGACTGTAACATGCAACGTTCGAAATGGACAGTGCAGGAGTAGAGAAGGAAAGTAAATAGGTGCAAACAGATTGGCTGCATTGCTTTGACTGAAGCTGCGTTGACTAAACAGTGCCTGTACCTCTGCCAAATATCGGTTTAATTTAATTCAGCGTGGCATGGTGCTGAACATTTGGCAACGCCTATAAGAAGAAGCCGCTGTTGTCATTTTTGTCGCGGAGCGGAGCGATGTCTGGCAAACCTGGGGGTCATTAGCCTACCTTCGAAAATTAACGCTAAACGCGATTTAGATACCATGGATCAAGAGAAGCCCACCGGAAAGGGTGCAACAATTTTCATTAAAGGTTCTGAATAGTGGCGGAGGTACCCGAACAATGACGCTCGTTTCCGATGTTCCCCGAACAGCGGGAAGGGGTAGCAGCTCGGTTGAGGCACACGAACATTGACGGAATTTCTCGAAGTTTCACGAGCAGCGAGTGGGGGAAGCAGCCGGAGTTTGCCGAATGGTGGGCGGGGATAGCAGCGGTTCCCGACGCTTGCCGGAAAGAACCGATCGCTCGAATTTTCGACAGGGGTGCCGAGACGTCCCGCGCACTTCGGAGTCATTCGGAAGGGAACACGGAGTTACTTACACAATTAATCCAAGGGAATTTTCTTCTGGATATATATTCCGTGTGGTCCATCTGAAACAGAAAACGAGTCACTTTAGGTTAACGGCAAAGAAGCGTTGGTCATCCCAACCCCGCTGTCTCGCAGCAAGCAACTTGACTTTCAGCCAGAAGTAGTAGATTTTGCGCCAAATTTCTTACTTTCTTCTTTTTAAAGTGCGAGAACGCGAGAGGGACTTTAATGTCGATACGTCTGGATTCCAACGAAGGCGCTGAGCGGAAGGGGCGGCGCCTGATGACAGATCAGTGACAGACTTTTGTGACAAGTGACAAAAGGAGGAAGCTGTGTTGGTCCAGCACCTCTTGTTTACTTTCTGCGTTCCTTTTCTGTTCCGAGAAAACCTCTAAGATTCGTGGATGATAAACCCTCATTACAGCAGGTTTACAGACACATCTTTACGCGATACTTAGAGGTAAATTTAAGATCATACAGTATTCTAAAGATTTTCAGTTCTTACTTTCTAGAGAGCAAGATTAAGGACTTTGACCACTGAGAAAGTGAGCTTCGAAGGAAATCTTTGCAAAGGTAGATAATTAATCTAGCTCTCGGAGTAATGTTTTTTTATTTTTCCGTATTTTAGTTAGCGATAATTTTCTGTTGATCATCTCGAGGAAGATTCAAATTTAGAAAGAAGCGTGGACAAAAGTTGCATTAACTATTTTGGATAGTTAAAACTCTTTTCCTCGTTGAGACTTAATGAAACATTTTCAAGTATGGTTAACTTTATTGTCGCGCCCTTGGCAAGCTCGCCTTTAAAAGAGGATACTTAAACACGCTCCGAGACGGCCCAGTGAATTTACATGAGAGTTGCGTGCGAATACACACTTCGTCGAAATATTAATTCATCGTGTCATGAGCTATCCCGAGCCAAAATTAATAGAAAAAAGTGGCTTACTTTACATCATGAAGCAAAATATAAGGAAAGACGGTAAAAGCCAGAGTTTGTGGAAAGCATGCTGTCATTCATTTTCCGACGGTCTAAAGGTGGAATCACGCGTCCAGATATGAGAAACCTTCATTTGGGATTGTACCTACAAGCTATATATCAGAAGTCACGATTTCATTCATATGGGCTGATCACTTTTTTTGTCAACTGTACTGTACATGATGCCCTTTTGGGCTTCACCATAAGTACCTTGAGGCAGTGGTGACATGTTCAACATTTGGTCGGGGCAAATTGCCAGCGAAACCAAAGATGACAATATCTTTTCCCCTCCTTTGAATGGCGAGATCATATGTTAAGCGCCCCATGAGAAGCATATCACAAAAGTCTATGAATGCATCCTTATGAATCCACTGTTTTTGGGTTCCTCATACGAGATTCGAAGGTTGCATTTTCAACCTTCTGTTTTTATGTCTTCGCCAAGTGAGAGAGGCAAAAAGCATTTATCTTAACCTGTAACGGCGGCAAAACTTCATATCGCTTACTTGTCGGCGGGAGTAACTGCCCGCGAGAAGTAAGCTGCAACAGGCTTGGCGACCGAAGAGCGGAGCGACAGTGGAGCGAAGTATAGGGCTCGTAATATAGGAAATCCTTAGGTTCTTTCTCGCAGTCAAACTGACATATTGGAGCTCCTTTGACACTCCTTTCCCGGCCCCATTTCCCTTTTGTTTGTTTGCGAAAGCACAAGTTCTTATTTCCGTTTTCACCGAAGCACATCAAAACAAAAGGACGGTTTCGGAAAACAGGAGGTGCTGAATGGGATAAACAAGCCTTTAGCCATTTAAAACTACTCTCCAAGAATCTCTGAATGACCACAATCATCATATCGATGCTTAGCATTGAAGGTTTTCAGATAGTATGAAAGCTGCTTTTTAACCGTGGTTCGTGTAAAAGCACAAGGAACTGTTAACGGCGAATACTTAGAAGGGAGCGTTTATCTGTCAAAACTCTGTCTGATTAACAGGAACAGGCACCTCGCTTTCAGGTTGTCCCGTATCTCTTTTAAAATAGGTGAAACAGGTTTTATACTCATTTATATTGATTTTCGAGATATCTTTGACAAGAGACTTATCGAACTATTGGGATCAGCGAGAGCTTTCTTTTTAGTGTATTGATGGGTTTTTGAGGAAAAAAATATAACTAAAGTACAATTTAAACCGTTTGACTTTCACGCCTAAAGCGGAGGTGCAGGTTTACTAAAACGGGTGGGTATATTTCATGGGTAAAGTTCATATTGCCTGGATTTTGATGTTTCAATCGTTGTAATGCGGGGAGCTAACTTGCTTGGCATTTATTGTATGTTATAAAAACCATTAACCCATATAATCTAGTCGGGCTATTTTTGATCAGCAATCACAAAATTCCGAAAACAAAATCGATTTTTTTAATTTAATTTTTCACCGCCATTTTGTGCAAATTAACCGAATAGGACTAGTTTGTTTCTCGTCACAAAAAGTTTATCCATTACAAAAATGTCGTAAAAAAATCTTATGACACGATGTTTAAATAACTGCTCTAGTTTTATGTGTTGGTGTAAATCCATTTGTTTGAGGTGCATACGAGTCGCGGCAACCAAACATGGTCATTAAAATGGGGCTATTTTGTTGGAATCTTTTAAATCGAGTTATTGGCCTGCCTTTGAGGAAGTGTAGTACGGTCGGCGGGCCGGCATGAAATGTGTCCCCCCTCCGTGGGACAAAAATAGTTGTCCCCTCTTCCCCCTTCCAAATCGCGTGCCGTGGCTCTCTATGGCGCATCACATTTTCCCTGCCGGACGAATTATTTAGGCAAAAATGGAATTAGCGAGAGCATTCTCCATGGAAATGAAGATTAAGATGGGATCGACATTTCGGGCGAACGGAGAAACAACACAAGGTGGAGACATGAACGTCAGTCTTCAGGACGTTTCTGTCTTGGTCTGTGTTGGGCTGAATATTATCGCTCATTATCTTAACCTAGTTTCACCTAACTCGACCTAATCTAATGACCTACCGTTTCTTAACTAACCTAAGCTTAACGTGCACATTAAAAGTGAAACACCTGTTTCAGGCAGTTCTAAACCTGTCTTGGGTGTGAAACTGAAACGGGCTACGTATTTTAGTTATTAAAGTTAGGCCTATATTCAGCCATATCATTCAAAAGATCTCGGCGAGAGCTTTCGATTGATTCGGCTAAACATCGGTCTGTTGAAAAAATTCTACAGTACGTACTTCCCCCGTTTTAGTTTCAAACCCGAAACAGGTATAGCTTCCTAAAACGGGTGTTTTATTTTTACTGTATGACAACGTTGAATAACTAAGCTCTGTTGTTATTAGTCACAGCGAACTTCCTTGACCTAGCCTAAACCTGGGTAGGCCTGTCCGGAAAATCGAATGGGACCGGAGAGAAGGAATAAGCCTGTGCACTTCCAAGTAACGCAATGGAATTTGGGCTAATGAAATGTTGAGGTGTTTGAATTGAAGCGAAGTTAATGAACGTGGTTCCTGGGAGGATTCTTATAGAGACGACCTTTGACACCAAACACGGAAACGGTGTCTTTGACCTCACCAAGTTCGCCACTCTGTCATTGCGACGTTAACCAACATAACCTGTCAAAACTTATGACGGCTAACATAATCAAATCTGCGCAGGCCATATTTACATAGAGCATATTTTGTTTCGGTGCACGAAAATACTATAAGAGCGTACTCTCATGAAAACACTATGCCTTAACTTTCTGACTAGCCGGATTTGGCCTGTTTTTAAATGTCTGTTTTACCGTGAGTAAAGTTTGTCCTTCCTGTCAGTGATCCTTTACAAAACTTGATTGTCCAACCAATTATTTTTTCTTGCGATCTTGCAATTACACACATCAAGGCAATGGGGCTACAATATTTTGAGAACCTTCAGAGTGATTCGCGAAGATCAAATTTTAAGCCTCAAGAAGATTTTTCTTAACCAGTTTTTAATCTAAAACGAGTGGAACTTCAGTCTTGAAATGATTTTATTTAGGTGGAAATATCACTCACGTTGGACTCTGAATTTGAAGAGTCCCTGAGAATCATTGAAAATTCACTCAAATTCAGTCAATTTAGCACGATTGAATTTTTCTCGGTGACTAAAATTCAGCGGATTTTCACGGAATCTCAGAGATTTGCTATAATTAAAATTTAGTGTCTATGTTCGATTAATAATTTGTGACCTCGCCATCCATTTTACCACATTCAAGTAAGAATTTGAGCGGATTTGCATGGAAGCCTTTAACATTTCTTAGAAGTCGCGTAACTTTTCATAGAAACATCGTGTAACGATTTGGACAAGTCTCTAAACTGCTGATGTTAGCATTCACACGATTAATCAATGCAACGAATTAAGTACCTAAATGAGTCATCACAGTGAATTTTGAAAGGCGGCATTTCCTTCTAGTGTTTTACCGCACTTTCTTCTTTCGCTGAATTAAGGATCAGCGACATAGGCGTGGCTTTCAGATCACCTACCTTGTGCCTCACTTCGCTATCGCTCCGCTCGACTGTCTTATCGCCTCCCGCTCATTTCTCGCCACCAAGAAGTGAGCGACGTCGCGCTTGGCATTAACTCACGCAAGGTTAGAAAAAATCGCGTTGCCCTTTGTATTCTCCTCCCAACGACCACAGATAGCCCGCTGCAGGGAGTGCGATTTTTTTAATTGATTACTTTTTGTAATGAATTATGGAAGTATTGTGAGTTACTGTAATATGGGAGTACATTATCTTATGAAACGAAGGCGGACATTACGATGGCGTCTAGATCTTTGCCGCGCAGTGGTGATAGATTTACCACTTTTTAAGCATCACTTACGTAGGCGAAACTCGCGAAGCGAAGATACTCGTCGCAGGAGAGAATTCGCAGAAAACACGACGAAAATGCGACAACAAACAGCAAAGCACGTTCGTGACGTTTTCACCTGAACGTTGCTAGAAACTACGAAACACGTTTAAAACTCTGATATACTTGAATGTAAAAACTTTGATATTCAAGCTTTCCCTTCTTATTTAACCCCTTCACGCGACGGCGTATGAGAATCCTTGATCTGATGCTCACCTCAACCTAACTAATTGGAACCAATAAGACAACTTCTGACCTATCGTCAAGCCGAATGTGATGTGACCTTAGCCCGAATCACCTGAATCCTTACCTATAAATATCTACGCTATCTGAGGATTAATTAAAAATCAAGAAAAATTCACCGCAACCCAGTAAAAAATAACCCCTGTTTTAGGTAATTCCACACCTGTTTTAGGTATGAAGGTGACACAGGGGGTGATCGTTATTTCGTTATTATTGAAGATAAACCAATCAACAACCACATCAATCGGAAGGTCTCGTGAGAGCTCTCCGTTGATATGGTTATTCATTGGGGTATCTTTAAAAATAACCAATTACGCTCTTCCTCTGTTATACCTTTTTACCTAAAATAGGGGTTAGTTTTTACTGTGAAGTGGGATATTTTTCATAGGCGTGTATTGAAGAATCGAAAAAAAATCGCGTTTTAAGCGGGTTCGTGTTCTTAGCTGGTCGCTTATTAACGGGACTCAGATAGTAGTAGCAGTTGTTAGCTAGCCGGGATACTGTGTCTCTGGTGTCACTCGGATTTTGAAATTCGACCAGCCAAGCCAGCGGAATATGACGAAAACGTTCGGCGAAAACGTTCGACGAAAACGTTGGACAAAAAGGAGCCGACCTCGGTTAGCTTCGACTCGGCAAACGCCGAGTTTATACCCGCGATTGCAATAAGTGCCATTTTCGACTATTATTAGACGTTTTACAGTTAGTCTTCTTCAGAAGTGTTCTATTTTGAGTCCATCTTGCCGCGCTATCGTTTGCGCTAAACGACCAATATTACGGCGTGGAGCTATCGCTATTGCTAAAACTGGGCCGGGTACTAAGCTGCTCAAATTAGAGCACCTTTTTTATTGTCGGCAGTTTCGACTTTATCTTGACATTTTACCCGCAGTTTAGCTATATAAAGATACTTCTTTTTCTCAATCTATATCTGTAACTAGGTTCCTCTTCAGTATGTAGACCTGGATACGTTATTTTGGTATATTGAAATTTTATCTATTTTAGTAGATTTTATTTCCCTTCTTTAGGCGTGATTTTAAATTTGCCCGAGCGATCTCCATGCCGAGCAGAGTCACGCGAGAGTCACGCGAATGTGCAAAGTTCGAGTTTTCGCGCCGATTAACGTAGCGAAAAGACGGGCAACAGAGTTGGTGTGAAGCAATCAACCCTGTGCGCAGTTCGAAAATGGGGATTTACCAGCAGCTTAAAAAAACTAACAAAATGGCAAAAGTGACAAAAAAAAACTCATTTTTGACCATTGTCGCAAGTGTAGCATGGCGCATTGTTGAGTCTGTTGGTCTCACTCTGTGCACACACAAGGCATGTATAAGTTCTGCTCTCATTTGGAACGATAATATGTGAGCTATTGTTGACAGATTTTATCACAAGATTTTTTTGGCTCGTTGCTGGGATGTCCTGAAGCAACCCCGTGGCGTGGCTTGCAGCCCGTTTTGAGGTTCCTGTCACTCAACGTTCGTAACCTCGCTCGCCCTCTTGACAGATAAACCTCTCCATCGATACATATTTTGCTCAGATTGAACACACCAGGTAGTACTAGGTGACACCTATTTATAGTAGAATATTCAAGACTCATCTTAAATATTCTTCGATATTGCTTACTGTTATGAGTATTGCTCATTTGTCGAAGTATCGCCAAGGCAATTGAATTTTGCCTTGGTCTAAAAAGTACGAGACTTGGATACCTTACGTTTAAGTTACGTCAGTTTTCCTTCGGCTTGATCGAGTTGACAGTGTGGAATAAGGTAAGCCAGACTAACTTAATTAAGGCGTGGTGCGCTAGTTTAAGTTACGCTCTTTCTAAATTTGAATCATTGAGAGTCTCTGAGATTCAGTGAAAATTCACTGAATCTCAGAGACTCTCACTGATTCAAATTTAGAGTGTCGAGCTCTGTAAGTTTATGAGTAAAGTTCGGTTAGATTAAATGAAGACTGTTTTTGGGTACGGTACGTAAAGTTAGGCTTGGTCACGTAAGGTCTCTTAAGGCCAAGTTAGGTTAGGTTTATCTAATCAATGTACTCGTAGTACCAAGCCCGTTTGTAACCTTTTATTTTATCTCGCCTTTCTCATTTTATTTCAAGCTACCGTATCCTGCCTTGGGTCCTAAACTTCTTGCAACTTATCGGTGGCGGTTGAGATTTTAAAAATCGAGAATTTGGGATGATTTTTAAGGTCGCGAGGCGAATTACGTCGGAGACATTTGGCTGCTTCGGTCTCTGGACCGAAATAGCACAATCATCATTTTTGACTCGCCGTCCACGGTTCAAATACTGACTCTGTTCGCAGTCCCAGTCATGCATTACACGCCTATTAAGTCAAAATCTATCAACGCAACCAATTTTTTATACTGAAGAGTCGCCAGAGCATCAGTATAATAGACGCATGCTCTCGTCAAACTTGAAGCGTTATTAGTAATTAGCTTTACATCCTCGAATAACGGCCGTCTTTTATCGGGTAGCTGTCATAAGCGCCAACGCCGCAAGCGCCAATCCATAACCGCCAAACGAGAAAAGTCGCAAACGCCAAAGGTCTTAACCGCAATACTAACCGTACCTAACCTATCAAAGCTTAACCTAACTTCACTTAACCTAACTTGACCTAACCTAACCTATACGAACTTTGGCGTTTGCGACTTTTCTCGTTTGGCGGTTACGGACTGGCGCTTGTGGCGTTGGCGCTTGTGGTTTTTGGCGCTATCGAATGC
>Ga0058701_10005769_pt1 | contig 10354 bp, 9 predicted proteins | sample AgamicOrMae_FD_97039 | JGI IMG/M metagenome (GOLD analysis project Ga0058701, IMG submission 97039) | Agave microbial communities from Guanajuato, Mexico - Or.Ma.e | ecosystem: Host-associated > Plants > Phyllosphere > Phylloplane/Leaf | place: Guanajuato, Mexico | collected 2012-06-04 | reverse complement strand
GCGTCGTTATATCCGATTTTTTCCGCATGTATTGTCATAGCGGGCCAAACTTTTGGTCATCATTCCGTCGTTATATCCGGTTCGTCGTTATAACCGATGTCGTTATAAACGATTTCTACTGTAGTACAGTTTCATTTTGAAGCCATCCATTTACAAAGTAGGTGCCTCGCTCTGATGTAAAAGTCCGCTTTATTGGTGATAAAGGACCTGGAATGAAATACGTTTAGATAAAATTTTTAACAACAACAACAAAAAAGTCTAGAATTTTAACTGCCTTGTTCGACTTGATTCTTGGCTTGTGCATTTGCCGCGTGGCAGAGATAATCAAGAAGTCTGAAGCGTGACGTTGCTGTGCGGTTTTGAAAGGCGGTTTTATCGGAGGTATCTTGTGGGCACTGGAATCCAAAGCTTCCGGGCCGCTAATACGATCGCGAACAAAAGAAGGAGCTCCTCCGAGAAGGAGACGGCAAATTGATGAAGGCGAATTCACCCGAAATAACAATTGCGGATGAATCAAGGAAAGGAGAGGAAAAGTAAGGTGGCGAGGAAGGCACGCAGAGGACGAAGAGAGGACACTTTTTTCGATCCTTTCCCAGATGGGGCCATCCATTTTAATTTGCAGCTGAAATACAGGCAGACTTTTCGAACCTCATCCCAACTCTGTCTGTTTCTTCTTCTTTCTCTAAACGAGATATTTGGGTTTAGCTACGTTTGCTGGATAACCGATCCAGGCCCAGGGAATGCTCAGTAAAGTTTTTCTTTCGATGATACGACTTGTTGTAGCTTTAAATATCGAAAAAGTCCATTCCAGAAACAATTCTTGCTCTAGGTCAAGATACCCTGGTTGAACTGTCCGTAGTACGGATAATTCTACATGGATATCCGCACGGATATCCATGTAATGGCTCAAAGGGCGAGGATATCCGTATGGATGTCCGTGCCCTCAAACCATTTACATGGATATCCATACAGATATCCGTGAGGATGTCCTTGTCGAATTATCCGTACTACGGACGGTTCGACCAGAGTAAGGTTGTCGGTTTGTAGTAATAATTAAGGATGTTGCAGCGCAATAATAAAAATAAGACCCTGGAACCCTACGGTTAGGTTTAGAGGATGTATCTTCAACATATTGCCAAAGTGGAAGTTATTGACCGTGTAGATTTGCAGTTAACTTCCAAAAATGAACAAAAATACTTGTTGCCGTATGGAGGCAGCACGAAAAAAGCTCAATGTCTAAAATTGAGGCCAGTTTTTCATAAGACACAGGATTAAAAAACTTTTCCAATGATTCGAAATACTAATGCAAACTATCAAGCCAAAAAAAATCACAGTAAAATTAGAAAATAGTGGTAAAAAAACTTTCTAAAAATATGAATTTTGGTGTAAAAATAAGTCGAACTAGCCATTATACACTACTAAAAAAATTAAAACCATTGTTAGACTATGATATGATAACTATTTAAGTGCACAGAATCATTTTTTTTACGTGCGTGCTACTTACTTGTGTAAGTGCGTTTACCGCGTAGGTGAATTGTAACCGCGGCATGAAGATGAACTAGCTCTAACCTAACCTAGCGTGAGATCATTACATACCCGTTTATCAAATAGAACTTCTAATCCTACGATTACCTGCTTACCCCTTTTTAAATCTTGGCTTCTCAAATCCAGCCTTAACCAATGATGATTCAATCCAATCTACGCTAACGCAACGCGTGTATTCTATCCGAATCTAACTTACTGTTTCCTAACCTAACTTAACTCGTAGCTTAACTTAAGTTTGGTTAAAAAACTTTTTACACAAAGCGGTAAAAAATGCAAACTTTCAACTATGCGAAATGCTGGACGTCCTCCCGATCAAATAGGCCCCCCAAGTGCGGGTGTTGATGTACCGGGAAGGAAGTCAGTTTACTCCATTATTTTAGGAGTGACTTCAATCAGATGGAGCTACTGACTTTAAGCGAAAAATATGCTTGAAATAACTCATCTCATTACGACAAACAAACTTGGTTCACGCCTAAGAAACAAAGTTAAGAAGTTGCGAGAAAGTTAAGCAATGAGCACTCTCGACTTTCCTCCGAAAAATGAACAAAATAGTAGACCCTGCCTACGATTTGGAGCGGAAACATTTCCCAAAGTATTGTTACGATTGCTTTGCCTCGAATTTCTTTTTAAAAGTGGAATGAATAACTAAAAAAGTGTTTTAAACTAAAACTGACCTAGCAAACTCAGTGTCAACTCCAACCAAGCTGGTCCTAGCCACTCTGACGAATCTTATCCTTTAGCTAACCACACCTAAGTGTCCTTGAAACGTGGTATATCCAAAACTATCTCGCATTAATTTAAACCAACAGAATAGGACGTAATCTAGACCAACATCCTAACCGTATCTACCAAGTCTAACATTACTCAGCGATCCTAACGTCATCTTGCAAATCTACTCCAGACCAACCTAAACTAATCTATTGTCTCATTCGATTGCTTTAAATGAAGCTGTGCTAGTTGAAAATGCTGTTTAAAAGCTGTACTACTTAAAATTTATAACCATAGGAATTAGCACATTTGTAAGAGCATTTTCAACCAGTACAGTTTCATTTGAAGCCATCGTCGTAACAACTATTGGTTTTGGTGAGAACACTAATGGGACCTAGCGCGACCCAACCTAACCTAAAATCAGAGAACTTCCGTTTTTTGGTACTTCCGTGCTATCTTTCACTCCGATCCTCCAGTGAATTCGGAATGTTTTAGGGAGTTCTTGTGTGGAAATAAAATGGAAGAAGTACGTATTTTGATTTTCTTTCAAGACCTTTGAATATCTTTCAAAAGGTCTCGGCGAGAGCTCTCCAATGATGCGGCTAAATAAGTCATTCTTAAAAAAATACCTAAATACGTACTAACCCCGTTTTATTTTCAGGTAAAACAGGTAAAAACGACCTAAAACATGATTTTGTTTTGTGTTCACATCATCAAAACAGTTTAAAAAAGATCTTTTCCGCCCGGAGTAGAATCGTTGGAAAGCTAATTCTTCTGTCCCAAGCGTCCCACTTGGACCCACTTAGCACACAACTCTCTCAAGTGTACGCCCCCCGAAACATTACTTGAGTTAATTATTGCGATATCTGAACATGGCTTAACGCCCCCCCCCCACAATGGGTCTGGTGGAAGTGGGGGGGATGCGATTTATGTCTCACCGTCCGGGTGTTCAATATCAGCTTCTGTGATCTCCCCCAACTCTCCCCCCACGACTTTGGAAATGACGAACTTGTTTTCAAAGTCCATAAACGCCGCCTCAGCTTCATCAGTAAGTCTTAACTCGGCACATATGATAAAAGCTAAGTTTGTCTTTCCCCCACTTTACTCCCCTTTCCCTATGAGGTAATGTTCTGTCTCTCCAAGCAGAATTTAATGGAATAGTTTTTAGGATGATTGAGTGAATGTTTTGCTGGCACTGTTTAGTGTTGTTGCCACGAAGAATGTGGGGCCCTTAAAGGGGATAGTTGCCACCACAAATACGAAAGATGAGGCGATCGAAATGGACGTTTTGATCTGATTGGTTGGGAGCATCATAACAGGATATCTCCCGTCGGGATTGATATTTTGACAGGCATGCAGTGTGAAGAGGTGAGCGTATTTTGACAAGTTTATAATGGATATTTCAAGGTTGAGTCCGGGAGTCACGACACCAGAGACAAAATTTACATGGAAGAAAACGTAAAATTAACCCATAACAGTCCGATGTTATTGCAGTAAATTTAGCTTAAGAGAAATTGGAAGGATTTTTCCACTAAAATACGCAATTTTAAGCTTTGAAAAATTCCTAAATTATCAAATTTCACGTCTCTAGGGGGTGATATTTTTTAAATTGTAACAATACTAAACAGAAAAAATCCTCTAAAAAAAATTTTCTGTTTCCGAACGGCATCGCTGGGCGGTAGTGGGTTAAATTGGGCCCTAAAATGTACGGTGGCGTACAGGAACATGAAATTACTTTTTCAATGATTCCTCTTTTGATTATTGTTTAGCTGAAGTACATTTTTCTAGATTGTGCCATAAAGTTCGTTATCGTAAACTACGACTAAAGCTCATATTAGTAACTAACGAAGTAAAGTAGGTGACGAGCGCAACATGTGGGAGAAGGTATTGAGCTAATAAACTAACGCAAATCATTAAATATCACTTAATCGAAACATCATTCTGGCCTCGAGAACATAAATTTTTGTTGTCAGTGGATTTTTTCCCACGCTAAACCGTGGTGGCAGTCCTAGGGGACGGAGGAAAGTGTTCGACACGGAAAGTGCTTGACAGGGAAACTGTTCGACAATTTCGGGTGTCGTTTGGTTGGGTTTTGTCGGACAACTTCCGTGTCGATCACTTTCCTATACCTCCTGCTTAGGATTCAGTTGTTGAGGTGAAAAAAAAAACAAACCAGTGTCACAACATCTAGGAAAAAATCATGAAAGTCGACTATTTCCGTTTTAATGCGTTAAAAAGTATAGCATAATGCAAACAATTGTGTTATTCCACCCCCACCACAGACACCCAGCACGGCTGCCAGCATGATTTTGCGCGGGATGAAAATCCACTTTCACCAACTTATGCTCTCGACTGTACACATTTTACCTTTAAAAAATCTAATAAAATTTTTAGTATTTCAAAAGTATACTGTAGATATTAAATACTTAGCGATTATTGCAAGGGTTGGAAGTGAAAATGCGGTCGCCGAAAAAAAAAGCGTCGTGATTGGCGGACCTTGTGACGCCACCTCGACCCCCATCCACCCTCCACCCCCCTCCACCTCGAGGAAGCCCCTCGCAAGCAGAGCGAGTCCCCAGAGAGAAGTAGTGGGCGCCGTTAGTTGGTCGGTGTGTCTCACCATGGTCGTCAACTTCAAAGTTTTCAAGAAAACTTCGCCCAACGGCAAACTTACGTTGTACTTGGGCAAGCGAGATTACGTAGATCACATCAGTTCGGTGGAACCCATCGGTATGAACGACCTGACGACCAGCCTTAACGCTACGCTATTTAGACGCCTCGAGCGACCTTTAACACAATAGTCACGCGTAACGGTTTGCAAGAATAGATGGTTATGGCGAGCTGAGCAGCTTTACTTTTAGCGATGTTTCAGGAAGTAGGGACTGTTGGGGTCATTAAGACGATTTTTCAAAATTATTTCCAAGGCAGTTGGGCTTCAGAAATTTATTTTATTTGTAATGTAAATCACAAAGGACCTAATTTTTGAGTGAGTAAGCTTTTCTTCGGGGCATGGCAATGTACCTCCTTATGCTGGGTATCTTGGGTACGATTGCAATTTTCAGGTTTGTTGACCATTCCCGGGTTTGGAGGCAATTTTCAGGTTTGGTGAAGATTTATGGGTGTGGTGACGATTTTTGGGTTTGTTGACGATTTTTAGGTTTGGCGACGATTTTTGGGTTTGGTAGCAATTTTATATTTGAAGGCGGTTTTTGGATTTGGAGGCAGTTTTCGGACTTGGAGGTAATTTTCGGATTTGGAGACCATTTTCGGGTTTGGAGGCCATTTTTGGGTTCAGTTGGGATTGGGCGTGGTGGCGTTTAGGGGCAACTTTTGTATGTGAGAACGCATTCGGCGAGGTGCAATAAGTTTTCGAGTGAGATGATGATTGTAGGGTACCGTATAGTCTACGACGGTAATTTTAGAACTTGACGATTATAGGGTATGATTGCAAGTCTTCGGGGTAATGGCAATTTTAGGAAACCACGCAAGTTTTTTAAGCACGTAGTACTTTTAGGAGGTGCTACTTTTTAGCACGGCGTGGTCTCTGGTATACCAGATTTGCCTATAGGCAAGCGCATTGAGACACCATGATTGCCCTGGATTAAAGCATTGTGGTACACCCTAAATTTAAAGGGCTATATTTTATACACTTGGTATTCCAATTTTGTTTATCTTTTCTTCACAAATGACGAGAATGAAACTATACCACCACATAGACTAGGTTAACCTAGGATTCATTTGGTTTCTTCTGTCACGTTTCGCTGTCATCAAGCCTGATGCCGCTTACTTCGAGCGTCAGCAACTTGCTCCCAGAAAGTGCGCTGTATCAGGCTTGTTAATAACATTCGAAGACAGCGCAGCGAAGCACATGGCATCTAACTTAATCTTGGTTTACATTATCTACGCATCTGTATGTCTATATCTTCATAATATAATGAAAGGGTCGGAAATACGACTTTTGAAATGGGCAGAGAAGAAAAAAATAACAACATTGGTTTGTCTTTTGGATGTGACCTCAAAAAGATGCCTTTCTTTTTCTGTGGAGTAATCAGGATTTTTGTGGTATCCTATGACATTAGCTTAGTGGTGGTAATCAGAGGTCAGAATGATGTTTTGTTTAAGTGATATTTAATGATTCGCGTTAGTTTATTTGCTCATTACCTCCTCCCACGTGTTGCGCTAGTCACCTACTTCACTTCGTTATGATAACTATTATGAGCTATAGTCTTAGTTTCCGATAACGAACTTTATAGCACTAAATCTCTGCCCAAAAGCTTCCCCAACAGCGGAAATTTGGCTTTAGGCGGGAAAAGTATATATAAATAGTTTAATATCAGTCCAGCTGCAGTATTTTGAACGCGTTCAGATACCCCTCGTAAAAGTTTTGTTCTCCAGTCTCTTATTTGTCGAATACTCTTCTGTCCAAATATCCTTCTGCCCCAATACCAAAATTCTCGCATATTCAGATAACCTCTGCCCAGATATCCAATTTAAAGATACCCCTCTGTCCAAATACGTACTCTTCATCCAGATACCCATCTATCCAGGTACCTATCTGTCCAGATACCTCTCTAGCTAGATGCTCAGCTCCTCAATGAACTGTCTGATTTATATCTGTCTTGGAACAAATCTGTCCACATACGTTCTTGTCTACATAGGTATCTAAGTCCAGACCCACCTCTCCTGGGATATATCATAATACAATCGTCCAGATACGCCGCTCTTATTTTACCATTTGTCCAGATATACCACTGTCTGTATTCACCACAGTACCAAACCTATGCTGTTAAATCCAGTTATACGTTTGTCCAGATACCCCGCCCTATAGAAGCCTCCCTGTTATAATATCCGTTGATTGGCAGCTGCCGCTGAGAAAGAATAGTTACATACCCTATGCCTCGCTCAGCTCAATTTAGTAAAAAAGAAAACAGACGATATAAATATCGTCTCTAAAAATTGGCAGTATGTTATCAGCGAGAACTAACTGCGAGTATGAGTAAGCAATACGGCGTACACGCGCGTGTTCGGGTTGCCTAAGCATCGATTGTCAGGGGCTCCCAACGAGAGCAAATCGCTCAAGAGTACCTATTTATTCCGAATCAGGACAGAAAAGTATCTGCTCAATTTTTATCAATGATGTAATTGTTTCAGGGTTTCTTTCGTTTGAGCAGCGGCCGCACCCCACCGCATGCTCTTTTCCGTTTCAAATGGAGAATTTAACCGTTGTTTCCAAAAGGAAGTGGTCTTCCCCTAAAAGAGAGAATAATGATACTCGAAAAAAATCGAGTTTGAGTTTCTTTTTTATTGCTACAACCACAGCATCCGGTCCTTAGCCCCAAAAAATCGGAGGAAATGGAGATTCAAAGATAATTCCGCATATACGATTCAGCGCAACACAAAATAATTTCTTCTATCTAAACTTCTAAACACTGGTCGGACGTATCCAAGCGTAATTTAAACTTGTCTAAACCAAACCTAAGCTAGCCTTGCACTAAAAGAGAGACACACACATTTTACGGAGTACTTTCCCGTTTTAGGTCTAAAAATAAAACGGGGTTGTACGTGTTTTGATTCCTTTTCAAGATCATGTTCAGCCATACGATTCAATAGGTCTCGGTGAAAGTTTTCGATTGATGTGGCTGAACATGCGTCTATCGTGTTTACCAATACATATCCATGTTTTAGTTTCTCACCAAAAACAGTTACAGCATTCCCTAAAACGGATGCATTGTTTTTACCTTGCTGACCTTACTTACGTGAACCTAACTCTAATATATCCTGGGGTTCTAGCTTTCCATAAATATTTATCCTTGTTTTATTATCAAACCATCTTTTAGTTTTTCGTAGCTTAGATTCTTACTTTAGCTTAGCTATCTCAAGTTTACTTAAAGTACCCCCTGTTTTCCTTTTTTGAATCTATGCCTTATGTAACGTAACCGAATATGGACACTCCTTACATGGCTTATCCTCATAACTTAGATATAACCTAACTTTACCTGCATACATTTTAACCTAACGTAGCGTAACAAATCTCGTTAACATTTGAGAAAGTGGTATTACTGCTTGCCAGCCTGACAAAGTCTCTCTCTTATTCTGGTGCACACAGTCACAATCCCGTCAACGAGACCCCATGAAATCGCTTCTCTACTTTACCGAACTGCCTTTCTCCGTGTTTGAGTGCGAATAGACGGACGACCTTGTATCAACACGGAGCTCCATCAAAGAGGCTCTGTTAAGCATTTAATGACTTTTAAAAGTCAATTTCGTCATGTAAATACTGGAGGAGAGGGTAAAAGTCTATTGCCTCGAAAAAGGTTTAAGAAGTATCTCCTCTTTTTCTTTTCTTTTTTTGTTTGGTTCCATAGATGCAAAAGAAAAACCATTAATCACTTTGAAAGGAACGTCTTATGCAAAACGGGTTAAGTCTGATTTCATGGTCCCGCACTTTAAAGAACGCCGCCGGAGCTAAGATGAAGCGAGAGATGGCCGTATTTCTTTTTTGAGAAACAAGTGCAAGATTTTTTAGTGCGGAAGTTAGATTATGCAGCCAAACTAAACTTTAAAACAGTTTCGAGAGCAAATTCGTATAACAAGCTAGATAGGACACGACTCGATTTTGACATATCGACTGAACAGTGAACATAAAAAGTCGTGTTGCATTCAAACCCAGAAACTTTTTATCATCGGATTTTATGTTGGCAGTAAGTTACCATTGAAATGTCCCGACCATACGAGAGGACCTTTGCATTTAAATGTTATTTGCGATAGTATTACCAACGAATTTCGTAGTATCTAGATTCGAATGCGACAATATATTGTTCTGACAGTACTCTTTGTATCTTGATGAAATAGCTAGCATTCTAGATATACCTTAATTCGCCAAGGTTACGATTTAGATTTTAATGTGTTCCTGAGATGTCGCATTTTTTGGTTGAATCTTGTTGGGGTAAATTTTGTTGGGTTGAATCTAGTTGCGTTAATTTGATTGGGGTGAATCTAGTTTGGTTAAATCTACTCGAATTGGCGTTAATTAGATTGAATTCAGTCGGGTTAAATCCTGTTGGGTTGAATCTGGTTGGATTGTATCTGGTTGGGTTGAATCCATTTGAATTAAATTCTGCTTTGGTTGAATTTTGTTGGGTTTAATCTGACTGAATATGGTTGGGTCTAGTTTGATCGAGTGTGGTTGGTTGGGTTGAACAAGTGAGTTAAGCTAGGGTGAGACCAATACGTAAAATTGGAGAGTGTTTTTTGGTATCAGTGAATAAGACCATTATTTAGCCAAGTGTTGAAGGAAACCTCGTAGTCTTTAAACTGAACATGAAAGTGCGGAACAATCAAACCACAAGGACACGGAGTTGATGATAGTGCCACGCGCGAAATCTTTCCGCGTGCGAAACGGAAAAAGTGCTACAGGAATCGTGGCAGCGCGTTGATAAACTCAAGGAAACTTGGAGGAGGTATACATTTCGATACAGAGGGAAAGAAACGGAACATATCTTAGGCCTCAGGGCTAAAGTCTCCGACCAAGGACCTATCTCTTTTTTTTTGTATACAATAAGATGTTTGTCTGGAACGCGTTCTGCTCGCAACCAGCTCGGTACAATTTACTCCAGATAATTCTTGTTTGGTTGTAATAGGCTGATGATGGCCTAGCCTTATTGTATCGTTTTTTCATATTGAGACAAAACACGCGTTTTTTTGTAGTTGTATTTTCGATCTCATAAGTTCCACCTAGCAAGAAGACTGGAGTGAGACATACGGCCCTTAAAGCAAAGATAGGCCCGTTCTACCAAAATATAGAGAAAGCATTAGGTCTTTTGTACCAGACAACACATTAAAGTGAAATATTGTAGCAGTCTGAAATTTTTGTATTATGCCAAAATTTTAAAAAGTTTTACCTTCCGAGTTTCTCAAGTATTTGATGTCAAATCAAAGTCTGACAAAATCTGACTAAATTGCATTGAAAAACGCTTTTGATTTAGTTTTTGTGACCTTAATTACTTTTATATAAGTGAGGGTGAATAAAACAAAAGTTTTAATTGAAAGTTAAGAAGATCTAAAATCTTTTAGTTCAGTTAAGAACTTAAATGTGCCATCT
>Ga0058701_10005768_pt1 | contig 10355 bp, 4 predicted proteins | sample AgamicOrMae_FD_97039 | JGI IMG/M metagenome (GOLD analysis project Ga0058701, IMG submission 97039) | Agave microbial communities from Guanajuato, Mexico - Or.Ma.e | ecosystem: Host-associated > Plants > Phyllosphere > Phylloplane/Leaf | place: Guanajuato, Mexico | collected 2012-06-04 | reverse complement strand
TGTGTAACGGAAACGTTTACTAGCAAACCTGTAACCGTTTTACAAGTCACGTTTGGCGGTCGCGCACGTTTTGACTGTTGATACTAATTTTTTGTAAACTATACTTACTTTTCTCAGTAAATAAGGTTTCCGAGTTATCGTTGAAGAACAGCTCGTCTAACTAAAGGTAGCAAAAAATTTCACCCGAGACTGTCGATCAAAAATACGAGTTATCGACGTCTTGAGCTCCACCCTCAATCAATATTCCGTTACATTTTAAGGATTGTGACAGCACTTAGCGACCGCCTAGGTTGATATAGGCTATGTTAGGTTTGGTTATTTGCCTTGTGTCCCTCCTCTCGGCTAATCAGAGATAAGAGGTGAAACGCGAGATGAAAAATTCTGCCTTTCAAAGTGCAGTATGAAAAATTACAACGAGCTTGCCCGAAAGAAAAACAGTCGAAAAAACCCTTGTGGGCAGCCCCTCTTCCACAGCACAATACGCAGGGTCACATCAGTTATTTAGCTGCGCGCAGTAAATAAAGCTCCAAGGCCCGTCGTTCTGGAAAGCAGAGGCAATTAGGCAAAGCAAACATGTTGCCTAGCCGAGTCTTCGCCTGCAAGGAACACTGCCGAAGGGAGGACGCAATTCTCTCGAAGGACGAATGCTGGCAACCGGAACCATGCAAACCGATAAAACCCTTCGTTAATTACCGGGAAATTGAAAAGACGACCTTTTCAATTCGTTTTAAATAGTATTCTATTCCAAGCGGAGTGAAGCGACAGCCGAGCGAGGCACAAGGCACTATTAGTTTTTCGTGCTCCGTAAGAATTTCCTTCACCGGCTTGCTATTCAGCAGAGGTTGTATAGGTGAAGGTGATGTTAACCCTTTCTGCTGACCAAAATACACACATACAGTTGAATGGAGGGATTACAGCTCACAGAAAACGCAGTTTTGAATGGTCCTCGAACTGGACGGTTACGAAAACGTCGCCTCGAACTGGACGGTTACGGAAACGTCACCTCGAACTGGACGGTTCAGAAAACGTCTCCTCGAACTGGACGGTTAAGAAAACGTCGCCTCGAACTGGACGGTTAAGAAACCGTCGCCTCGAACTGGAAGGCTAATGCTTGTAGGTGCAGAAGTATTAAAAGGATTTAAGAAACAAAATTTCTATTCAACCCATAACGGACCATGCATATCATTAGGGAATAGTTTGCAACAAACGAAGAATGGTTACTAGTATTTCGTATGGCACTTCCAGATGTCCCGACACAAACTGGGTACAAAAGGGATGGGTAAACGGTAATAAGGGACAGAGTAAGGAGGAGAGTGGTTGAAAGTTTGTGCTTGACGCGAAGCGAATAGCCGGACTGTGCTATGCGGGCAAATGGGATGGTAATGTCATATCGGAGGCCTATGCGGATTGCACTGTCTCTTAATGAAGTGTTGCTGTGACAGCGACAGCGGAGCAGGGCAGGGGACACCTGACGTAACCTAGTTTAAGTTTATCTTGCCTGGCACTAAGTCGACCGATACGGTTTTCTTTTCGGCGGCAGCTGGATCACATTTGACAATACATTAACCCACCCTCTTAGACCTCGAGTGAAATTCACTCGTTTGAACCAAAAATTCACCCACTCGAAGCTTTGCCATGGTCATTTTTTGGTTTAAATAAGTGAATTTCACTCGAAGGTTTTTAGGGATTTCCCATCAAAACCGTCGGCAACAGAAAAAAATACATATTTTTGATGATCTTTTCGGTTCAGAATTGTCACAATTTAAAAAATATCACCCTTCTGAAAACATGAAATTAATTCATTTAGGCATTTCTCAAAGCTAGAAATTTCGTATTTTGGTGGAAACAATCCTTCCAATTTCTCTTAAGCTTAATTTCACCCCAAATACTTCGGGCTTTTAGGGTTAAGTTGAGCGCCCCGTGAATACTTATCCGCTTGGTAATGAGCCGTAACGCTAATACGTAGAAAATGCAAGCTTGAAAATTTCAAGTGTGAAAATTGTCCTCACTACCAATCGAACACGTTTCCTAACTCACTCAAAACTTAGGGATGAAAAATTTCACAAGGATGTCACCATTAGATAGAGATCACCACTAGGCACGACCGCCCTCGTCAGCAGAACGAGCTTCTATGACCCCCCCCCCCGTCGGGCTCGATCCCTTCTGTATTACCTCAATCTAGCAGGAAAACGGTGGGCGTAAGCTTTGCCGAGGTGTCATATGGAGATCTCCAGGGATACGGCTACAGTTTGTGGCATAGAGAAGTTTGCCCCTTCGCATGCATTTATACACAACGACATGCACGCCAAATCCGATTAATACTCCCCGCCTCCCCACTTCAAGTCGATCTCCAAAGCAATTCAAAAACGCACTGAATGAATGAAAGGTTGCATTTGCACTTTTTTCCCCCTGGCACGCCGCGGGAAACGATAAAAAAGAAGCATAGGGCACTTAACCTAACTGAACTAAACATCAAAATATCCAGAGAAACATTTGGTTACTTTGGTAAAGAACGAGAATATTTTTGCGAGGGCGTAGTGCTTGCTTCTTTTCGTCTCGTTTAAATAACCAAATTACGTTCTTTCCCTATTTTATCTTTATACATACGCGTATGACATGAGAGTACCTAAACCAGTAAAACTAGCGTTTTTACTGTGTTTTGAAGCACTCTCCCATGAAATATATACGCATTGCACTATAAAAGGATTAGGACTATATCGATTAATTCCGAGAATCGAGTGGCTCTCACTCGATCTTCTCATTAATTTATGATTCTGTAATAAATGAACAAAGGATTGGAACAGGTGAAAGGGTGAGTGGAACAATTAGTATAATAAGCACCTCTACTCGGTGGCAGAGGCTCCATGGCAGAGGCGGCATGGCTATCGCGAGCGCGTGCGCAACACACTTGGCCTGATTTACGGTGGCCGGAGGACTGTCGACACAAGATGAAGATTCGCTCTTTCTAATGGACACATCGAAGAAATTAACTTTGTTGTCTATTCAATGCTTGTCTCCACTTTATGTCCCATTTAACGTCGCGTTATCACAAAATAGGCTTTCACCGTAGGAAAGCACTCTTCTAGTTTATAAGGGGAAAAATTTCATACACACTACGTGAATAGTTTAGTGACAAAATATTGGACAAGAGTAATGTTCAACATTTTAGATATTTATTAGCCATTTTCTGGCTGTTAAACTTATAATTTTTGCAAAGATTTTCAGGTACTACGTTAATATTAAACATTTTATGAGAAACCAAGGTTTAGAGTTCAGATAATTTTTTTAAATTTGTTTCTGTATTGGAAACTTCTTTTTGATATTGAAGTAAGAAACTGCGAATAGGCAGTTTAAAAGGATTGATGGGAAAGTCCAATGAAATGTATTGATACAACTAGTCTTAGTTGTTGACTATTAATCAGCCATTGAATTTAAAAGTCATCAGTTCGGGGTGCACATTTTTTTTTTTTTGAATGGAAGTTATTGTGCAAAAATTTTTCATTACGCTATTTATATTGTCTATAACGGTTTTTATACTATCCGTAAAGCGCAGAGACGTAGCGAGCTAGCTCTGCACGCGGCGATAAAAGGTTTATGGGCACGGCAGTTGAAATACCGTTTAACAAGTCGATTGTCCTCGCTCACTCATCTTTAAATTCCTTTGTTTTGGGCAAAATGGCGGTTTCAAAACAAACACACATGCCAAAGTAGCATCACGTCCAAAGTTGAACGCTTACTCGCCCCGCAATCTTCGAAAATGAATAGATTTTCGTCGTGATAAACTGCGGGGAGACACAATATGCAAGGAAAAGTTTCAAGATAAGTTGGAAGACGATTTTACGACCTCCTGCGCAATCAGGTCAAACATTATCGCGCCGAAAGTGCCACTAATTCGCCAATAAATCGTAAAACTTTGTTACAACTTCGAATTGTGATACCGTCGATTTTCCGAGCTTCCTCCTACTTTAAGAATTAGTACCACAAGCGAATAAAAAGGCTGCATTAGCAAGAAAAAATTGATATTATGTAGGTTTGTGACTCTTCCGACTTTATTCAAGACCATTCCAAAACCTCCATGCAGAAAGGTCATAACTGAAAAACTCCGAGCTGTAAGGTCATAACATTTCGGTAGAAAAATTTAGTGCTTTTAGAATTTCAATTTCTAAGCCCGGGCTACTAGTGCAAATTTTATGTTAGCCTACTTGGTACATAAATTTTGTACGTGTTAAAAAAAAATGCTGCAAAATTTATCAGTGGGCGTAAAAATATTTCTAGTGTCTAATCAGAACTGCAGGGCACGTGTTTGAGAGCATTGTCACTGGATCGCAGATCCTAGAAAATAATGATTGTTAGTGCCACCAAATTTCGTGATGATGTTAAAAGTAAACCGTGGTTAACTCGAGAACCAATGCAGACAATCAACCATAAATTGTTCCTCCTTGAGCTGAAGAAACTATAGCTGTAAAAAGTTAACCAATTCAAATCCTGACGCAGTAGCGGCGCGAAGCCACGCTGATTGTCACCTGGCTTGGTGAAAGCCGCGGTGATTCAAGCCGAAAGGGCCTTCACAGCTTTCTTGGCGTAAATCGCGTTGTCTGATTTAGGGGGCTTATTTTATCCTCGAGCGACACGCAACTTTTGACCCGCTGAAGACAGGAGTGCATGGTACGCAAGCTTTCGCATCGGCAGTGTCGTCTCTCGCTTTACGCTCCTTTCCCATGCAACCAACTGGCGCCTTCAAGGGCCCCAAGATAATACATTTATGCACTGCAGATGCCGTTTGATTCGTTTACGACACGAGTCCCTAAAATACCCTTTGCACTGTAAAATCGAGAATGAAAGGCTTATTGTCATCTTTTATACTGTCAGTTTTATTTTTAAAGGCTTCCACCATTTTTTTCCATTTTTTTGTGACAAAACATTTTTTTTCTTGCCGTAAAAAGTTTTTCTGTAACAAGAAATTTTTCTCACTGCAAGAAAAGAATATTCTTGTGACAAGGAAACAATTCTTGCGCTTAGAAAAAAAATCTTGTGCCAAAGGAAAAATTGTTTAACTATAAAAAAGATGAAATTTATTGGCATCAGAAAACATTTCTGTGAGTGGCTGACAAGACTTCCGAACTCGACAGTTCATTTCGAAGTTGGAATTTTCTGCCTCTTGAAAGCCGCACCTCTCGTCGCCGATACTCGAGTGGAACGAAGCTGACCTAGTCTCATTTTGGTTAAGTTTTAAAAGTAATACTTCGAACAGGTTTTCCAAAATTAATTGCTCATTTTGTTCTCTATTTATAAACACATGATTATTTCGAGGTATGTTCCCGAGGGGTTAAATCAACCTCCCGATCACGCAATCACAACGAAACTAAAAAAAGTCCGTAAATACCCCCGTATATGCCCCACTCTTCCCTACTTAAGACAAATAGCATCTCAAGTAACGTAAAATTGTGTTAGTATGAGGACAGACCCTCAAAAATTGAAGTGTTTAAGGTGGAGGCACGTTCAGAAAATAGGCCATAAAAATGATACGCTGTGAATAAACGCACTCTCAGCTGACCGCTTCCATTGGCACCAAAGTGCCGACATAACCTTCAACTATCAATTTCCACGATTTCATATTCAAAGTTAAGCACTCCGTTTTGGCAGGGTGTTAGAAGGGTCGCAGCAGACACCAGACTATTGGATCGTCAGAACCATTTCCATGTCAGAATGGAACCACGTGAGCTAACCATAACCATATCCCGTAATTTCCTCCACCTCTGTATTTGATTATCTCTGTGGATTCGCACCTGCGGGGAGCGTGTCCCATTTGACTGCTCACCTCTTGCCACGCAATGGCAGGGATACCGTATCACTCCGTTCACTCTCAAGTTTTAAAAATGAAGTTTCTTTACCTTTTGTTAGTCTCTGACTTGATCTCTTGTTAGTGTATTCATTATTCATACTGATAAATATACGAGTACATCAGGTGTAGTGTGCCTCGCTTTGCTATGGATCTGCTCTTTGATACACTCAGCGACTATGGATTTGATGCTCTGTGTTTCATTGTGTTGTACTTGGCTTAAGATAGCGAGTGTTGCCTTCAAAATGTATGTCACGCAAATGCGAGATGGAGCTTTATTCTTTGGAAGTCAGATAATTGTTCCGATGAATTCGTTTGATGTCCAATAGTTTCATTTTGACGCTATTAAAAAGGTGCCGTTGAAACTTGATTGAAATCCGACTGAAACTCGGCGGAAACTAGGTGGAAACTCGGTGGAAATTCGGCTGAAACTCGGTGGAAATTCGGCTGAAACTCGGCGGAAATTCGGTGGATTTTCGGCTGAAACTCGGCTGAAACTCAGCTGAAACTCGGCTGAAACTCGGTTGAAACTCGGCTGAAACTCGGCTGAAACACGGCTGAAACTCGGCTGATTAGTGGAACACATCGACAACGCGATACAACTGAACGGTTGCTACATATCACTTTGTGGCTGCCTGTTCTACCGGTACTTTAGGGGCCGATTAAAATTTGAAGAGCGATTTTATAGTAACCACGGCAACAAAATGATCGCTAGACCAGCTGTTGCCTCCGCAAACAACCGGCAAGCTAGCGGCTGAAAGAAGCTATAATGCTGAAATGACCTCAATAGTTACCTCTGCATCAAATGTTTGTAATATTAATTGCACATCTCAGATGAATATCCTAAATTAACTACTTGTGAATCGGACATCAAATGGCAATTACAACAAAATTTCGATAAATTTGTGAAAGAAAAAAATTACACAAAGAAAGAAAGAAACGCATTATGGGTTCTAAAATTGACATACAAACAACTCCACGCTTAAGAGAACCGTCAAAGATTTAAACTAAAAAACCGAACAAGAACGTGATTGTTTTAAAGTTCCATCGTTGGTTGATTTTGCCGTAGTTCCGAACAAGTTACTGGTGCCACAAAGTTTTATTGAACAACACAGCAAATTCTTAAATGTATCATTTTAAGCTCATGCTTTCATTCAACATTACTGCTTCTACAACCCAGAACCACTAATCACAAGCAGCTCGACACAACTCAAGCGAATCACCTAAAATTTAGGAATATCCACATCAATAATTCAACTCATCCCTGACTAAAGATCGACCTTGAGCAGTTGGCTATAGTTCATGCAGACGGCGCGGGAAGGCATGACGCGCAGTAATAACTCGTGGATGTTAAAAACACTCGCGAATCACTTTCAAGCTGTCCTCTCCCAACGGCATTCCGCCATAAATTTGCAAGTGTACAACCTCTCCATGCCGTGCACATACAACGAAATGACCATCGTGCAAATTTAGCTTTTGTGCCTGTTTCGAAGGGCCTCGTTAAATGAAACAGCTGTCTATATTCTAGGCATGCAGAGGGGCGTCCGCGTGGGCCGGCTTAGCCACTGTTCCAGCCCGGTCCCCTCCGGAATAACACTCGCTGCTTCGCAATGACTCTCATCTTCAGGGCATGATTAGGCCCCCCACAGGGTTCCATAGGGTTCCATGGTGTTCCATGGGGACCACGGAACCCTGCCCGGCAGGTAGGGGTATAATTTCAGGAGTGCCGAAATGGACTTGTGGCGGATGTGCCGCCTATAACCGTACTTGGGCTGTACTCTGCGAGGTGTCATCAACAAGCGCGCTTATCAAACATATTTAATTAAGCTTCAATTTCAGTTTAGAAGCGAGACCCTTTTCAATAAGCGCGTACTTACGGTACCGGTTAATTTCGTATTCGGCGATGATTTGGCTTATGTGTATCTGACAAGAGGAACCGGGATAAAGTTAAAACGGAATATGAAATAAATAAAAGGTACAACAAAAATAAAGACACTCGAGCAAAGAATAGCGGACAGTCAGGATTTCACAGATACGTAAAATTACCTAAAGCATAAAAACGCATTTAAAGAAAAAAAAAAACTTCCAAAAGAATCCATTCGCAATGTGATAGACTACATTTTTTAGACCATTATTTTGGTTATTTGAAAGTTTGATTTATTTGGCTAAATAAAGGCAATCGGAATGTGAAGGTGAGCACTGAAAGAGTTGTTGTGCAGTGAAACCTGCTGAAAATCGTAACCTATTCGTGAATGCCAATATGAAGTGAGCACTTTATAAGGCCAGACCGAAAACGTAGTCGCTCCAAACCTTTAACAATACATCTTCCAGATGGTAATCGTAAACTTTAAAAACTTTTTTTTTAAGTGTTCAATTTTTTCCACAAAACAAGATGGATAAGAGCAATAAACATAAAAATAAGCACATAAAAATATTCGAAATTATTATTGAATTCAACTCACTATAAGAAAGGTCTTACTTTACGGAATGACACTAAAAATAACTTATTCCACTTACTTGTTAGTAAGAGTTTGTTTTGTTATTTGAATCCAAAGCATCTACGGGTTATTACTTAGGATATCCGCAGCTTTGCTCGGTTTTAAACCGCCTTTTCAAGCAAAAACTAACATAGTGTTAATAAAGTGAAATTTTCTAGACGCTAAAAGAAAGGTATTAAATTTAAAAAGCTAGATTTTTAATAAAAGTAATCTTATTATAAGGGCGTTATCTCGGCAGAAGTGACTTTTTCACAGCACCGTAAGGAAAAGCGGGCCCATTTGGCCACGAGACGAGCAATTGAGTATCATTAAAATTCTCTTTCGTCTTGCCCGAGGGCATAATTGAAGTGCGTGACAATTGGGGATGGAGACAGCAGAACGAACTGTAAGAAGTACAGTCGAGGCGGTGCGTTATACGACCTACTTCTAGAAAACCCATGCTTCTCTAGGACAAAAAAAGGAAAAGAAATCATGGTTGCATTAACTTTCAACCTCGAAATGAACATCACACAATCGCGGCCTCATGTGGGTCGCTGTCATAAGCGCCAAAAACCACAAGCGCCAACGCCGCAAGCGCCAATCCGTAACCGCCAAACGAGAAAAGTCGCAAACGCTCGCAAACGCCAAAGTTCTTAACCGCAATACTAACCTTACCTAACTTAACTTAACCTAACCTAAATTAATCTAACTTAACCTAACCTAGCCTGACCTAACCTATACGAACTTTGGCGTTTGCGACTTTTCTCGTTTGGCGGTTACGGACTGGCACTTGCGGCGTTGGCGCTTGTGGTTTTTGGCGCTATCGAATGCCCGCCGCCTCATATCATTCGCGGGAAAATGCCCAGGAAAATCAAATGATTTCAAAGCAAGGCACTCACATTCATCCTGACCTAAAAATAAACTAACCTAGCTTGAAGGCGCTCCCTTTCTCAGCAGCAGCAGTCTACCGCCAAAAGCATTATGCTTTGTAAACGCAGAGGAAACGAAAAGGAGCACTTAACATTATCTGGGTTAAGCCTAATCAAGTTCAACATATTAACACTTAACCTACACAGTTATTTGTCGTTAAACCTGATGAAGTAAAAAGAGGTTGAACAAAGGTGAAACGCAAGCGGCAAAACAATCAGCCTTAAAAACTGCAAATTGCGGACTTGTGATAGCTATGCCCCACGGGAACTGCCACGCCAATTTCGCGAGCTTTTCTTTCCCCGCCGCTGCGTTTTGCTAATACTGCGAGACGCCTCTATAAAATCTCAGCTAACTCTTTTAAAGTAATTTTCTGTAGCGGGACCGTTTTTTTTTTTCATATTCACGAGTTATTTTCACTCGACGCGTTTAGAGCAGGTATTTCTTTATACATTTTCTTTGAAATATTGACATTAGCACTAAAAATCAAAACGACGTATCACTAACGCCAAAACAGGTTCGCAGTATTACTATCATCTAATTTTTTTTCTAATGTGGCGCCACCCTGTTTAAACCAATGAAAACTTACGCAATTTTCTTCTCACCGACTGTGAACAACTATAATTTTAGGTTCTGTGTTTTTTAAAGAACGTTAAATTTTAACCCCCTTTTAGTAGTTTTCGAACGTAAAATTTAAAAAAAAAGGGGCGAGCCTGGGTGTTTGAACAATAAATGTAAGGCGTTTCTCGGAACCAGTCGGTTGAAAAACCGATCAAGAGGCGTCACATTCATGTCACGAAAAGTCTATATGGCTATAAGTTCACTACTTTTGAAGGTAGGAAAGGAAGTACCTATTCTAGTTATAAACATGCGAGCAAGTGAAGTGCGACAGAGACGGCGATAGCGGATGGGGCCCCGCCCAGCGGAAGTGCTCTATTTTAGCCACTACACCAAGTGGAGTCCGACCGATTTTCCAGACCCTGCCCCCCCCCCCCCCCCCCCCCGCCCCCCTCTTACACCCCCCCACAACCCACCACGGGGCCCCTCCCCCTTCCCCCACCCGCCCCTCCTTTTTTTCCCCCCCCCGCTAAAAAAAATATCCTGTTCTTTTT
>Ga0058701_10005767_pt1 | contig 10355 bp, 3 predicted proteins | sample AgamicOrMae_FD_97039 | JGI IMG/M metagenome (GOLD analysis project Ga0058701, IMG submission 97039) | Agave microbial communities from Guanajuato, Mexico - Or.Ma.e | ecosystem: Host-associated > Plants > Phyllosphere > Phylloplane/Leaf | place: Guanajuato, Mexico | collected 2012-06-04 | reverse complement strand
GTATTATTAGTGTAATTGGTTAGGTTTGGCGTGAAAGAGGGGGTTTTTCAGGTGCGCAGGCATCAGTATATTTTTAGGTGGAGGAATTTGATGATCGCATTAATGATGCCGACAAGCATCCAACAATTTGCCTCGCCTTCCTTAGTGCGTCCTGATTGTTTAGGAGAACTTTTATTCGAGGCGTGTAAAGAGGTGCTAAAGAGGAATACAACTTGTTATCGTCCGCTGGACTGGAGATCTACACTTTGACGGAGTTACGGCGCGACGTTTGAAAGTCCTAAACACTTCACTTTTGATTTGCAGCGATTTCCAGGTCGCTACACAAAAAACGGGTAGCCTTAAGGAGCTTTAAAAGTTATCACGAATCCATGGCTCAAGTATAAAGTCGACAAATCCGAACGAAGAGAAAATCTTAAAATCTACTGCGAGATAAATTATTATTAACAATCTTTTCCATAAAAACCGCACTTACAATTAACGTATTTTGCCTTTGGGCAACCTATCAACAATAAGAGCCTAGTCTTACTGGCCCTGAATAGCATCACACAAAAATGTTTTCTGATGCCAAGATTTTTTTTCTTGATTTACGTAAAGACAAAACATTTGTTTTTCTAGCCGCAAGATTTTCTTTCTTATTGACACACTTATTTTTATCTTTGTAATAAGTAAAATTTTCTTGCTGAAAAAAAATAAATTCTTCCAAAAGAAAAAAAAGGAAAAAGAAAAATTGCCACTCTATTAAGAAAAAATTTCTTGGCATTAGATTTTTTTTTAAGATTGCTTCAAAAAATAGGGTACATCAGCAGCCTTCACTATCATAGCTAAGCATAACCGATAAAGGTTAATTCAAAGAACTAATTTAGTCTAATAAGTATACCGGTATGTTATGTTGTCAATAAAACGGGACGGACATTTTCCCTGTGGAAAGATTTCAGCGAGCTGCTGTGGTATAAAATCTTTGCAGCTCTGTTTATTTCCTTTTCGCCGAAATTCATCACGCAATTCTGCGGTTTAATCGCCTCCGAGGCATTCCTTGGCCCACGGAGTCATTTATTCCTGTCGGTGTAAAAAGTCCTTTCAGGATATTTACTAGGTACTCTGTTCGGCCAAGGGAATCTTAAGGGAATTTATTCGTCTGATACCTTTTCGCGGTAATTAGCAGCAAAAAAAAGAGGATTAAAACCGATGGAGAAGGTAGCAAATTGAAGGTACCTGCCGTTTTTTACGGATCAAAAGGTCCTTTGACTAAACCCTTCCTCAAATCGATCTTTTGAACAGGTTCGCCTCTGCGTTAAGCGATTTCCTAACGGGGCTGCTGACCAGTATACCTTCGTAAGATGTTAGTCATTAGAATCGTCAAAAACAAAAAGAAAAAAATGTTTGGTGGAAAGTTCATCGAAAATTTTGGGTCATAAACGTATTGCTCACATAGGCGAAAAGCGCTTCCATTCGAAAAAATCCAACGCGAAGGCAAACCTCTATAAACTTACCCGACCGAACATAATCACAGATAAAACATCATAAATAACGAATAAAAATAATAAGGAAGTTATGTGTTCTTTTTTTTCATATATTTGCTGCCTTATGGACGAAAACATAAGGTATTTACGGATTGCCTGTAATATTGGATTGATTCCATGTGACTCACTCCACTGTTGTTATAATCGGCTTGGCGTAAAAGATATATTAAACATGATATATTAAATTTAATTTCCGACATGTGTAGTGTTTTCATTTGACCTTCAATCTCATGAGGCGTGACTAGGTCAGGAACTGTTCTGGGTACCAAGAGAGGAAGAAGAATAAAAATACAAAAGAGAAATACTCCAAGGAGTGAACTTTCCACCAATCCCAGCTCATATAATAATCAGCATCGCTGGATGTTAGTGGGCACTGTTTTACAAGAAGCCTGCTGGCAGCTTTTTCACCTGGGTTTATGCTTTAGAGGCACTTTGGTGGAAAACTGGGAAATCTCACGGAGAGAACTCAACAGCCGTCTAGACTTTAACTACGTATAACCTTGCAAAACAACAGCCAAGTTATTCAGTGGCAACAATGAGAATTTCGCGATTAATAAAAAATCCCATATCTGACTTTTGTAAAAGGTTGGAGAAGCGCTTGAGACGAACGGCCACTGGACAAGGACCTAAGACAAAAGTCAATACACTATCTTTAAGTTAAACTCGAGAATACATATAATAAAGAGTAAATTTCATATTCGAAACCAACGGAAAAGGTTTTTAAAAAACCTTCGATATACTCATGTCGCATAATATTAAATTAGATTACAAATATAAAATGCTCGTTTGATATTAACTGCACTTTTTTTTAATAAGAATACGCAAACAATTTTATGACCCAAAAATTAGCAAAAGAAAAGAAAGAGTATAGAAATAAGAATATCTATTTATTTTTGGAATTTCCAATCGGTTTTTTATAAGTAGAAATATCTTTGAATTAACTTCTAAGCACGAGGTTTTATAAGGTAGTAAATTTTGCAAGGGCTATGAACGATAATGAAAAATCCGCGGGGAGATCCTATAAATAGGATATGCCAAGTGACAAGATGGCTTTAAATTCTCCTCGTAAGATTTCTTTAATCGCATCTTAAGGACAATCAGATGGAAGGTTGGTAATTATTGAGCTCTCAATTAGCTTCCAGTCGCATAAATGAGTTGCGGCGATTTCTCCATCTTAATGATTATAATTACCATATACGCCAAACTTAAATGAATGACGCGGCGTGCTCAAGTCTTAACCGAATTCCAAAAGCGACGAATTTTTCATACAATGCACTACATACAAAGGAGATCTAATATGATATCGCATTAAAACTTAGAGAATTTTTACTCCTAGCGTCATCAATACTATTGCAATGACCGAGCGCGAGGTTTTATTTAGATGCAAAAGTATTACCAACACAATTCAAAAAAAATGTCACTAGATTCGAATAGCCTACTTCTTTGCATACTTTTCATACTACCTTCACGATATAATCGATACACGGAAAAACTCGCTTATCGTGAATCTTCTCAACCAAGGAAATGAATCACTTGCGTCTTGTTTTAAAAATAACAGCGGCCTTCAAATGCGCATCGTCATATTTTCTGCTGGCGCCACTTTCGGGGTCTATTTACAAATAACATAGTTTGAGAGGGAAGGGGGAGTATAAATGCTTCCTACAATTATAGTGAAAGAATGGCGGCGGGTGGAGCGAAGTAAAATATGTCTAACATATTCTCTCGGCAAAACAAAATTCGAACTAATCTCAGTCTCTCCAGTTGACTTGGCGTGTCGTCCCGCAGCGTGACCTTGCGTGACCTCGCCTATCTCCCATATTACACGAGATACGTTTAAAATATTCAAGCATGAGCATCACATGTACTCAGATAAGGGCGGTTCTGACCTAAATTTCTTTTCTGGCCCAAAAATTTCTGCTGAAATAGTGCAACATGAATTTTTAATATTATTTTTTACGACAAAAAATTATTAAGAAATTCAAGATGTAAAATCCACTTTTCAAAAAAAAACCGCGCAACGCTTTAAAATAATTATATTGACAAAAATTCAGTTGCTCTATTTTCCAAAACTGATGATTTCTGTCCCCTTGTATGACAGAATCGTTAAATTGAGCAATAATAGATATGGTTTTATTGAGAATATATCTGATATGATTAGAATAAACTGTATGTTACGTTCGATGAGCAAACCGAACCTGGTGGCTTACTGGCATTACCTCACTCAACCCTCAAGTAAAGTGACCTGATCCCAATCCAAGATACTTCCTTTTTGGCGTATTTTCATGTCGGAGACCGATTATTTAACGATTTTGCAAAACGTCACTTGTAATAATTATGAAAATCTAGTACACTCATCGTTAAGACTTTTTATGTCCCAATCTCGTTTTAATCCGAACATTGTCGTCTTGCTGCCAATATTGACTCGGCATAAATCTACACTGCATTGTTTATTTTTATTAACGCGATGTTATCCTCGTGAGTTTTAAAATACTCTTAAAACATCAATTTTTTATAATTTCAGGCTCTTGACGCATTGAGTGAGGGACAACCTTCTTCCAGATTTCTTTTTCAATTACAGGGTTATAAATTAAGTTCAATCTCCAAACAGTGACTTAAGTGACAATGTAGCCAGTCAAGTGACATGCTATAAATAATTCTAAGGTATTGCTCGGAGAAAAAATACCTGCCAAAAAAACAAACAAAAAAGTCTAAGGAAAAATTGAAACCACGAATTGCAACGAAAAGCTCAAACATGTGCTGGAAAAATTCTGGGGCAGAAATTTCACTTTCCAATTCGAGAATAATGTATAAGCAAGATAGGGGTTACAGCCGATGCTAAAAACATTTATTAGCTCACCTCAATCAATTCCAACCATCAAACGTTAAAAATTCAATTTAAAAAATCGTCAAAAAAAATGAAAAAAGGCAAAGGGTACCCCTTGGTTTTTAGCGATTTTTTGCCCTAAATGTGTTTATCGAATTTTTATTTTTTAAAGATTGGATGTGATTAAGAGAAACTAAAAATGATTGTGTGTTGCTCATATTGTCGATTTCAAACGGACCATGAGAGGTGGCAGTTCACGGCCGGGAGGCCGAAGAAAAAGGCGTACATTTTATATTCGACTTTTTGACACGATAAATCGACAAGATGAGCCACCGATGAGGATAAATATCATTTCTAGTTCCCCTGAAACAATTCACACCACCAAACGTTGAAAATTCAACAAAAAAATGGCTCAACATTTTGAAAAAAGAAAAAAAAAGGAACGAAGGGGACGTTCGTTCTGTAGATTCACAGTTATAAAAAAATGCAATTATCCCAGTACTTGGGTTTGAACTTTTTCCTCCTTTCCTACGGCATCAGAATTAGAGGCATAAGGTGGATCTCCAGGTGGGAAATGCAACCATGGTAAAAGCGAACGTAGGCATTTTTGGCTCTGCATTGCGACTTATCAAGTAGCAAGCACTCAATTCAACACGGAATTTCCCCACATCGGTGGGGCAGTCGATCTACGGTGAATATAAATAGAAATGGAGAGCGGATTTAGGCGAAAGAATGAACAAATTCCGCTCACGTTTCGGAAACTTACCGTTGTGCAAAAGCAGCAGGACGAATAGAGAGAGGACTTGAGCCATGCCGGCCGCTGCAGCTTCGATTGGGCCAACTGTTAGCATCCTCCGAGGCCCAGGATCGTCCAACTCACGCGGCAGGTACGTTCACCAGGATGCTGCGACCGCGGTTCGAATCCTGCTCGGGGCAACTTTTTTTCACTCCATCCTTTCGCCATGAGTTTGCGTCGCCTGCGAAGGCGAGATCCAGCAGGCGAGGCCCGCTGGAGATAAAGTCTCTCTTGGAAGACTTTCAGTTTTCATGACCTGGAACACAAAGTACAGGGCTTAGTCCATGAGACAATGAGCAGAATGATACGTCTGAAAACAAACCGACCCAGAAAAATCCATTTAACTGTGTTTGACTTTCACGCAGTTAAAACGAAACACGTGAAGGGAGTTCTATACCTGGGGTGTGAAACTAAAACGTGGGTATTACCTATTTTGGTTACTTCTCAAGGTATGCTCATGTTCAGCCCTATCATTCAAAAGGTCTCGGCGCGAGCTTTCCATTGATGTGGCTTAATCTATGCCTATCTTGAAAAATACGAGAGTCGTGCGTATTTTGATTATTTTTCAAGACAGACCTATGTTTAGTCATATCATTCAAAAGGTCTCGGCGAGAGCTTTCCATTGATGTGGCTGAACATAGGTCTACCTTGAAAAAATTACCGAAATACGAACTACCCCCGCTTCAGTTTACACCCAAAACAAGGGTAGCATTCCCTGAAACGCGGGTTTTCTTTTTACTGTGCACTAAAAATATTTTCGATCTGTTTTTTTTTAGTTTTTTTTTTTTAGTTTTTCAAGGACCAGGGGTAAAACTACCAACTGAATAGATGTCTTACTGTCGGGGCGAGATGAAATAGGCGGGAATTATTACGCAGCAGGTTGAAAGGTCGCGCCAAGGCAAAATTAATTTTGTGAATGGTGCGACCTCTTTGCTATCGCGATTCAGAGTATCACAGTTCACAACCATTGAAATGATGAAGGGCTGGGGGACAACACCAATCTTTTAGATGGTTTACGTAGAGTTTGATCCATTAAACCCTGGAAAAGGAAGAAAAAAAGAGGAAACAAACCCGGGTTTCAATCGAGAAAGAGACAAAAGCAGCTAGCTGTCTCACACATTGTTGCACCCGGCAATGCCAAATGCGTGGGTGCGACAGTAATACGGTTTAACAGAACTCGCTGTCTCTCTCTCTCTCTAAAACCAGTCCACAGGTGGTTACATTTCTTCAAAGTAGCCAATTTTAAATTTTACAACAAATCCCTGATGTTTTTTCACTGTCCGAAGCACTTAAAAAAAAAACACGTTGCGTTGAATATAACTTTCAAAAATGAGGGGAAAAAAAGAATTGGGAAATGGGCGCATTAACTCTTTTTCTTTTTTTAAATGCGCTTGTGTGTCCCATATTTCGTCCTGATGTCAACGAGAGCAACAGAGGAGAAACAAGGCCTGTAACCTACCAAACACTGATGTCGGTTAACCTTTTTTAAACGTAAAGGAGTCCCGCAATTTCTTTGAAGTGTCATACCGAAATCCCTCCCCTTTAAACGGGCTCAAAGCCAACGTACAGTCGAATAATGCATTTGAATGAATCTTCAGGATCATAAAAGCAAGGCATTTTACCGTATTTCCGCAAATATTATCATATTTCCGACAAAGAAATCTCTAAGTGATAATTTGATCAATTCCTGAAGCATTACAATGAGAAAGGCGTGTCTTGTTTTGAATAGAAAATTCTTCAAACAAGATGCAGCTTGCTTTGAAACGAGACTGAGTTATTCTTTACTTCTAGGAGGTTGTATTACACCGAAGTTCTCACAACCCAAAATAGATTACCTTTGTCCTTTTTCACAGAGGATAAAGTATTGTCATGATCGGTTTAGCGAGAAGGGCTTTGTCTAAAAATAAAATAAGAGATTAGTGTGCAGTACGTATACGTACTGCATAAGCTTCACTTTAGGCAATGTTGGCGTAAGATTTCGACACAATAACCCCATTTCGGTGGTACATGCCAAACGAGTTTTCTAGGTCATATCAACTACGTTGCTAGATTTTACGATATCGTCAAATTTAAGTGCGGTTAATAGAGATAATCTGGCATGTTGGATATGTTGTGGATCGCTAGTAAGCTCAGCAATCTAAATAAGTTTAATCACCACTTGAACTCCCCTGGTTGGAGCCTGCGTTTAAATTGGAACCAATCGCAAATCCCGGACTGCAAAAGCTGCTGTCCAAACACCGAGTCCTGTACTATCGCCCTGATAAATCTGGACGGTCAACACTTATATTTGAGCTATGTTCTCAATTCGTCTCAACTTGTCATGAATAGAGCAGACGCATTTGACGGAATGTTTAATCGCGTTGGACGGAGGTAGTAGCGTCATCACCATTTTAAAGGGACCCCACCAACAAGACGCTACGTTGTCACCGCACGCTATTTTATTCGGGAACCATAAAATACCTAACAAGACCCCGATACAAAACCCGCCTTCCCCTCTTTTTACGATTGTCTCTACTTGTTTCCTGATTGTTAGCGTATCTAGGCGACGAACGCATTGCTTGCCACTGATTAAAAGTCTACATACTCCTCTTTTCGCCTGTTCAAGAATGTAATTAAGGGTGTTTGATGAAACGGTCAACTTTATACAATGTATTCACGGGGGGAAAAATCAAAGTCAGGGACTTAAAAAAAAGTACCTGGACGTATTATCGCCTGCACAAGTTCGCGAACACCTTTTTCCGCGGGAGTAGCTTTTAGGTTGGCAGCACTCGGCGTTTTCGTCCGTGATTGGTCGGTTCAAGATCAACCTCCGGCGACAGCATCACCTAGTGGGCGACGGCTTGTGCTGCCAACCTGACGGCTACTCTCGCACAGAAAAGTGTACGCGAACTTTTGCAGGCGATAGTACAATTCAGCAACCTTTTCCGATTTTCATTTTTAAAATGTACCTTCACCGGCCATATTTTGACTGTAGATGGTTCCGAAGGTGCCATTTAAATGCATGTATTGCGACTACAAAAACGTCACTTTTGAAGCTCTGTGGTGTCAAAATGAGTTTGGTGAGGGTATGAGGTTTTAGAGGGGTTCAATAGAGGTCGTTTTTTCGTATTTTTTTAACTTCCCAGCCTTTTGTCTTGGACTTGACCGTTTGATAAAACATCCTTAACCACATTTAAAAGTAGGAAAGTGCTAGTTTTCCTTTTTTTATTAATTAAGACTTTTTAGAAGTTCTTGTGTACGAACGTTTTTGTGAAATAAACGAAAAATGGTGGAAAGCGCTGTAAGATATTTGGTCAGCGGATGTCACGCAATGGATTTTTCAAATTTGCATGGAGTTAGGATGCGGACGTTCAGGAATGTGAAGATGGTACCCCTCTCATGAACGCTTGAATATTTGCATTAATATATTTCCTTGCATACCGTTTTAAAAGATGCCTGGTCGGGCGAATACACGCGTCGCGTGCAAATAACCGTTCATGCATTATCCAAGCGAGTTATTACCCCAAATTGGTGGTTGTACAGCGATCCATTTTAAGACATGTTTTCAAGATGTTTTTCTCTGCATATGTAATCATAAGTGAAAATAGGAGTGGAGCAGAGGCTATCCATGTTGATGTTTTCTTTTGTCACAAAAATTCTCGCTATAGTTAAGCCACAGTGGTCCATTTGACATGATTCATTTCAACGAAACAATACGAACTTTACAACACAATTATCGACAAATGCTAGTGAATAGGGCTTCAGAAAAAAAGGGGGGGGGGGGTTGACGCAAGCCAATATTTCTATGTCCAGGTGATTACGGCGACGTGAAAACCGTTTGTATCGATTATCTCGCAAACCGTTCGAGACATCGAAATATCGCTTACAGTTAGTCACCCAGTTAGGCAGAATTTTGTTCCCAATCTATTTTAATCTCGATCAAACCCAATAACACGGAGAAAATGAAGATCCGCGAAAAAGCCTCTAGGATAAAGCAGGCTGCTTTCACGGTTAAAAACCAAGCAGCATATCGCTTGCAGATTTTTTAGATTAGTTTAGGTTACATTTGAATAGGTTGGTTTGGGTTAAGTTTGGTTCGGATAGGTTTGTTTAGGTTAGAGTGGGTTAGCTTAGAATACGTTAGGTAGGTATCATGCTAGGTTAGTAGGTACGGTAATGGTTGGATTGGTTAGGTTAGGTTTGGTTACGTTTACAAAGGTTTGGTTCGGTTATGTTAATGCGATAGATTAAGTTAAGTTGGGTTAGGTACACTGTAATTTTTTAAGGTAGCATTTCCAACCTTTTGGTTCGAATTTGGTGCTACCCTCCGTCGTCAAGCCGAGCGGAGATATAGCGGAACGAGGCAAAAGGCATCCAACGTAGCCCAACCTATATCATAAGCAAGCCTCTTGCCGTATACCAAGTTTAAATATAGTGCCTTGTGCCTCGCTCCGCTTGGCGACCGTTTAGTTGGGTAACCCTAGGTTAAGTTGGGTTAGGTGCCTTGTGCCTCGCTTCGCTATCGCTCCGCTCGGCTTGACAACGGAGGGTAGCACCAAATTCAAACTAAAAGATTGAAAATGCTACCTTCAAAAATTACAGTGTAAGGTTAGCATTATTACTAATTTGCGTCTCAATCTGTCAGGCTCACAATGACGAAAGATGGAACAAAAGAGGTGGAGATTACGGCCATTAAAAGTTACGGTGCACACATCGGCAATGTTCGGAGAGCGATAATCTTCGGACGAGATCTTTCGGGATAACGACTCGAAAGCTGGTCGCGTCGGTGCGACCCAATACACTTGGTAAGAACAGTCCACATCATTAAGGTAGTTCCGTGTTGGCCCAGCTAATACAAGCTCCATTTGAGGCTTCATTTGGGATTCGGTAGGGGCTCGACCAGTTAGCTTGCGTGTACAACCGGACAACTCCTTCGGGCTACTCTGTTTCATTTCCTTCGTTGGAGTTTGTTTTTGGTCCATAGAAACATGCCACTAAGAGCTTAAGGTTGGAATCTCAGAGTCAATAAAACCCTGTGTTGAAGAAAGCTATACATGTTTAGGGTGTGCAACAAAAACGAGGGTAGTGCGTATTTTGGTTCTTGGTTTTGGATCTCTCGGCGAAAGCTTTCCATTGATGTTACTGAACATAGGTCTACCTTGAAAAATAAAGGAATAGTGCGTATTTTGGTTATTTTCCAAGATAGATCAGTCTTAAGCCGTATCATTCAAAAGAT
>Ga0058701_10005766_pt1 | contig 10356 bp, 11 predicted proteins | sample AgamicOrMae_FD_97039 | JGI IMG/M metagenome (GOLD analysis project Ga0058701, IMG submission 97039) | Agave microbial communities from Guanajuato, Mexico - Or.Ma.e | ecosystem: Host-associated > Plants > Phyllosphere > Phylloplane/Leaf | place: Guanajuato, Mexico | collected 2012-06-04 | reverse complement strand
TGAGTTTCGCCAAGCGGCATCCAATTGCGTTCAATCTCACCCTAATCTGAATGGGGGGAGGGGAGGGGTGGGAGGGGGAGGGGGATAAGTTGCCTCCCGTGAATACGCGACACACGGGCTTTGTACTTCTCTTCCACGATAATTGCTTTTCTCCCTATCCGCCCCTGCGACAATTTTATTTTGCTCTCAACACAACTTGGTCAGCAGAGCCGGGGAATTAATAAAGAGGATGCGGGATTAAGGTAAATGCAAACGTATCCATGGAGCATGTTTGGAATGGTTTAAAGAGAGCTGAGGTTACTTCTTACGCTTCAGCTATAGTCCCGATCCCGGAAGGTAGAGAGAAGTATCCATAAGAGGATCAAGAAGGTCGCATTAGAGGTGGAGCCAAAACCAAAGTCTAGGAAAGTTTCGTGATAAGGAAAGTCAAAATCAGAGGACAAGTACTATTCACTGTCAGTAGGCTAGAGCAATGTTTAGCATTTTTTCTCTCCCTGATTTAACTAAATTAAAGTTTGTTTTAGAAAGCAACATTGGTCACCGTTAATAATCGATCTTCACAGGACAGGTTTAGCAAAATGATCTTGATTTTCTACATTTTGTTCCATTCAATTATAAATTTTGGGGAAAAAATTGTTGCTTACGCCCTATTTATTTGTTTTTTGAGCCGAAGAAAGGGTGCTACACTGTAATTTTTTAAGGTAGCATTTTCAACCTTTTAGTTTAAATTTGGTGCCACCCTCCGTCGTCAAACCGAGCGGAGCGATAGCGAAGCGAGGCACAAGGCACCTAACCTAACCTAACTTAACCTAGGATTACCCAACTAAACGGTCGCCAAGCCTGATGCCGCTTACTTCTCGGCGCCCGCTCAGGGGCGCCGAGAAGTAAGCGGCATCAGGCTTGGCGTCAGCCGAGCGGAGCGATAGCGGAGCGAGGCACAAGGCACTATACCAAAACTTGGTTTACGGCAAGAGGCTTGCTTATGATATAGGTTTGGCTAGGTTGGATACCTTTTGCCTCGTTCCGCTATCTCTCCGCTCGGCTTTACGACGGAGGGTAGCACCAAATTTAAACCAAAAGGTTGAAAATGCTACCTTAAAAAATTACAGTGTATGAGGAATACAATGAGCGGGTGCAACGGGAGGGAAACTGGAAAAGGTGAGATGAATCTTTCGGGGAAACACGAGCAAGCTCAAATAATGTATTTTTATTTATTTTTATTTTTTTCGGGAATGTGTCTTCAGTGGCACTGACGGTGAATGTTATGAGCCGGTGATGGCATTTCTATCTTTTAAAGTACGCTGTGACTATTCACACGCTGCCCCATTTGAAAATGTATAAGGTTGGTTTCCGTGCGTTCAAATCTCCCTTGTATTAACATAGGCGTGCGAATAGAACTGACCTTTAAAGTAACCCCGATTTTGCCACTACGTTTAATCTCGCACACGAGAGAATGATTACGATTAATACGCACGCTTTTCTACTCATTACGGCCCTCTCCCAGGTACCGAGAACCACGCTACAACCTTGCTGGTAAATAAACAGCGCCTCCTCCACAGGTCGCTTTTAATTCTTTTTAAATAAATCCCAAAATAAAAGTAGTTCATGGCGTTGGTAATTCACGCCGAAGCCAGAATAAAGCCGTCAATGCCCGGACGCCCCCTGCGGACTACTCAAGTGTTTTTCGTCATTTACGCGAGCGCCCCACTCCAGCCCAGCCCAAGAGGCCTTGTCTTACTATCGAGGAGGTGGGAAAATGTGAGTGGTCGTTTAAGGTCGGCCCCTCCGCTTCCCTCGAGCAAGCCTGAATGCGGCCAGGCAGGCGCCGGGAACGGACCGCGGCTATTCTCTGCCCCCAGGCAGCGAGGATGTTTAATTTGCAATCAACGCGTGAAGGGGGAGGGGGAGGGGGTGCGGTAGACCATGGAGCAGTGGGGCCAGGAAGCAGGGCTGCCAGCACGCTCACCAACCAAAATGGCTTTTCCTTGGCCCTTGAAAAGTTATGAGAAGGCGATGCGTGCTGTGCCTCGCCTCTTACCCCTTTTGCATGCAAGGGGAAACGGATAATGTGCACGGCCATGAACATGGAAACCACGAACATGGGCACCATGAACATGGGCATCGTCCACTTGTGCTGACTTTGGGCGCCAACCCCCTATCCGAATTCCCTTTCTCTTACTCACCTTTCTGGAGCACTAAGTGAATTTTTAATCCGTTTTCATTATTGTTTCACGGCCTTCAAAATATATACCAATAAAGCTCAGCAAAATGAGTCGCATGGCACGTATAACCTTAAAATTTAACCGAAGGTTAAATTAATCACAAAGTTCGATACCGCTTGCTTATGGCGGTATTTACCGCCACAAGCGGCATCAGGCTTGGCCACAATCCAGCGGAGCTGTAGCGGAGCGAGACACACAATGCACATAAGCTGTCTTAACCAACGTTATAGATGTCGTTATTTCGTATGACGCAATCAAAGGTTAAACGAGAGCTGGACACGAGAGATAGAAAAGACCAGCTTTCCAATGTATAGTGTGGTTTAGTGATTCATTTACGTTCGCCCTGCGCATTGCTGGATCATAAACGTGTGGGAAATTGAGGTTGCTGGACCAATACTACCTCCTAGAAAGTAGGACCTAAAGACCCCCCCCCCGTTATTAAGAAAAAAAAAGGATTTCATTGATTGCCAACATTATTGATGGTATGAAAAATGCCCAGACGATATTTAACATATCGCATCTTAGATATTGTTTTGACAGAAAACTGCCCTCAGCGATTTGTTTCAGAATTGGCTACCTTTCTCTCAATCGCTTTTTTTCTGCCCCCTGATAATATCCCCAAAATGCGCCCTAATTAAGAACTTGCGATGACGTAACCCGTAAAGCGGATATTCCGTACGATGTAGAAAGTAGATCGAAGTCAAAAGCCCAGCCGGTCTACCGGAAATGAAGCGGTAAGGCGATCTTATGAAGTGCATGCTTTTGTTAAAAGTTTAACCCATTTCCCTGGGCAAAAGTTCATTAGTTGAAAAAGCTGCAGCAGGAATTTCAGTGATATCTCGTTTGACTGGAATAGGTACCAACTCGCCTGCGAACGCAGCCAAATTAAATATTGATTACTGACGACCGGATATTAACAGTCCACGATTTTGATACGACCACTGATTGCTTTCGGAATTGGTTCCAAATAAGATACATAGTAGCTCCCCACAAATTTGATGTGAGTACCCATTAAGAAAATCAATTTCTATAGCGTCTTAAAACCGTATATACTTGAACGCCCACATTTTTTCTGAGTGCACAAGGTATTATTTTAAATAAATTGAAAACGCAAAGATATTTTTCTGCGGATTAGGCAGCTCTTCATCCGCGAAAGTCTTATAAAACGGTTTAAAAATATCACTGAAATAATAAAAAGTCATCTTTTTTAAAAATAAATTGTAATTTCAGATTTGATAAAAAAATCGGTAAGCTGATTTTTTTGTCTTTTTAAACTCATGATATGATCAGGTAAACAACAAGAAATCGGTCCACATTGTAAACTGGATACAACAATACTTAGATGTTTCGTGAGCTGTCTTCAAAACTGCAATGATGTTATTTTGTTAAAGTTTTGCCTCATTTAAATCTTTTACCGATAAAAACTTTTTACTGCGCGGATCTGACGATTTTTCAGTCAACGCAATCACTTTTTATTTTTAGTCAAAATGTTGAGGAGGTCACAAAAATTGTCACTGGCCACGAGACTCGTGGCAAAGGGGTATCACTCGCACAGCACAGTATAGAAATGTGCGTTAACGTCACATCTTTGTCGCCAACTTCAGCGCGACAACCCGATAAAAGTTACGTACCGGTACTCCAAGTAACAATCTAACTTAATTAATTGAAATCACGTTGCGCTTTTTGCGTCCTAAGTCACCATTTGGTTTTGACGCTGCAACTCGTTAATGCGTTGGGGTCAGGCACTCATTAATCATTCTAGGCCAGCCAAGGCCAGCAACGCCAGTACATCTATTAAACAAGATGGCGGAAGGGACGTTCTATTGTATTCCTCGGGATTGATTTTGCGACTGCTGCTTTCGAAGATGGCATCAGCCGCCTACAGTATATCAATTTGCATTCTCGAGATTAGCGCAAAAAAGCGATCTTGTGGGCGTCCGCGGAGTTTGCTTCAACGTGTGTGGGAAGGAATTCGACCACCCCTTGTTAAGGAATGATTCTTCGTTTTGTTTTACTGCAATGGTAGTGGCTGTTTTCATCAAGGTCATTGGGAGGAAAAAAAGGTGGGTTTGAAGATGGCGGTGGATTGAGGGCAAGACCTCCTAATAGGTGTGGACTTCGCGAAAGTACCGAAATTCAGCAGAGACGGAAGGCTGTTCTTCAAGAAAATGCTTTAATGCCTTGATCAGATCCTGATCAAGTATTTATCAATTCTTAATCGAAAAACGGCTAATTCCTGATCAGAGTCTGATCAGAACTTGATGTGCTGATTAGAACCTGAATATTGCAATTACAATCATAACCTAAAAAGACAGTTTTATTAGGTCCTGATAAATACGCAGGTCTTCTCTGGTCTTGAAAAGAAAATGGCCAGTACCTGAGCGAAATCTGACAAAATTGTAAGAATCTGACCAGGACCTGATCAGAATTTTGTTAGAATCCGATTGGATACTGATTAGTTTTCGAGGTGAGCCACTCGTTGAAAGAAAACGGCCTTTTTTCACTAGACAGATTTTTGTTTTTTGTCAGTATCCCTCTATATCCTTTGGATTCGGCAGTGATACATGTTGGCTAACGGACGTCATCCGGGTTGAGCGCTATACTCGTTCTTTCTACCTCTAAAAGGAAAGGTATAGGTAGAGAGTGGTAGAGAACGAGTAAAAAGTACTCCTTACATGATTGTTTGTGTATTTCAATCGGACTTCATCGTTTGCTGAGTCAAGAATTGAGTCACTTCCAAACACCGTTTTTTGGAAATATTCAGAAAAAAGTTTTACTATTTCCTTGAAATGTAAAATTCATAAACATTGCCTAGACGCAAATCGGTCATATATTAATGAAACGGATATCTTTCTTCTCTGCAAGATTCATCGTAACGTCGTCTCCATCCGAATTGAAATCCGCAAACTAGGCCATAGACTAGTATCTTCATTTCGTCATTGGATGAGAGCGTCCCGTCTTGTCTTGGCGCGCCCTCCCCCTCCACTTCCCCCGGTCATTGAAATCAACAATCAGCCAAGCGGAAATAAGGGACTACTGTGGCATTGGTGCCCAAACAGCATGTGTCGGTCGAGTCCCAACTGCAACGTATGGAGATTACTCTCAGCAACTCCGAATTTGCATAAGATACAAACACAAGACAACAATGCTCCCGGATGAAAGCAAGAAAGCTGAGTGTGTGGCTTGCGGCTCTCGGATTGGTCTGGCTGTCACTTCCAAATGGCTGTGCATGCCCCCATTCTTCCATGTGGCGCATGCCATCATCTGCCATGCATTTCTACCCCCCAATTCGCACATCTTAATTTTTCGCAGGGACTTCTTGGTCGACGTTGTAAAGACTCCTTTGGGGAATCAGTTTTATTAGACAATCGTTACATCAAGCATACATTGGTGAATACATCTCATTTTTATTTTTACTTCAAAGATGGAACAATGAAAAGTGATCTCGAGAGAAACTACGCAATAGGACTCACGGGTAGAGGGGGGGGGGTCAAGACCCGGTTACGTACCGTACAATTTTTAATATTTCTCTTCTACTGTAGTTTGGCGGCTTTACGGAGTTTGAATATCCAAACCAGAGGCTGTAAAAAGTGGATTCTGACCCGCTCGTATCCGGCCGAGTTTGAAAAGAATCAGTGTTGGGTAGCGAAAGGCCGGGCAGGCTTACCTTAGTGGAATCGCGTCGGTTGCTGCTCGCCGGTTACCCGTGATAGCCAACGGGTTTTCGAATACCCCGGGTAACCAAATACCCACGGACCGGCCTGGAGCTACCAGTGGCCGATCGGAACCTGCCTTGTTGGTCTGGAACTAATTGACACTGAAAATTCGTTGCCTTTGTCGCAGCCAAACGGTGGCGGGGTTGTCCGGGTTGCCTAGTGCACGTTCAAGACTCTAGGTTCTCCCATATGCAGCTACTCGCAGTCAGGACATTCGTCGAAGTGGCAGAAAATTTGCTATGAGAGGACTTGGTACTATCCTAGAAGAAAAAAAAAGTTCATATAACGTATGTTTGTGCACGGTGACATTGAGGTGTCATGGCTAAGTGGTCAGCGTATCTGCCCACCGATTTCGGGACTGTGGGTTCGATTCCTCGCCTTCGGCTGCCCATTTCAATTCACCATTTTATGATATTCTCCAATAAAATTCCGTTGTGTCAAAGTACCGTAATGAAGCATATTATTGAAAAGAAAATATTATTTTAATGAAGCATCTTCGGCGTGAATAAGTCAGAATTCAGATTGAAGATGGTTAACTTTGTAACAGCTGGACATCTCTGTCAAACAAAAGAAACGAACCGATGGTATCGCATGCGAATGGTAAGCGGTGGGAGTTGTGGCAAGTGGCGTCAAGCGGCGAAGCCCGGCAAGCGGACGGCTTTGGGGTGCAACAGCCCAGCCCGCCCTTGCTCCCCTCCCCACCACCGCGCAGTCTGCGTCCGTTGAAAGAAGGAGCTTCTTGGGGGTCGTTTTAATCCGTCGGAAAGTGCGTCTAATTGGGCTGGCGGGGCGAAAGGGAGGGAGAGCTCCCTTTCTCTTTCAGGTGCAGCATGCCCTGCCCTTCCAAGTCCCTGCAGGTCCCCGCTGCTGCCCTCGAAGGGTCTGCCGCTCAAGAGGTCGCCCTCAAATCGCGCTCGCAAGTCCGCTCAACTTTCAATACGTCCTCCTACTTCTCAACAGCCGGGAAACCATTAGTTGACCTCCCGTATTTCTGCCACGGGCTGTTGAAGAATACCGCTAGAAGTGTTTGGTGAAAATTCTGCCTTTGAAGCATTCGCAAGGAAGTTTTTACTTAAATTTGTAAATTCGACTAGTAAAAATAACGAAAAAAAAATCAATTGATAAAATTGCATTAAATATATTATTATTATTCAATTGAATCGTTACACTGCTTTGAGAAGTATATCCAAGGTTATTTCGCGAAACGTTTTTGGAACGTTGCGTTGGTAGAGTCTTTGTTACGTTCGAGGAAGATTCAAATGATACTGTGACGAGTCAAAAAACTCCTCCCAAAAAGGATGTCCTCTCTCAGAAATGGACGTTTATTTTCCCACAGTTCCGAAAGGCAATTTAATCCTGCCTTCCTGGTTTCCTTACTTGAACCCATTACTTGAATTATTGAAAACTTTTAGATAAAAAAAATAATTTTGGCACATTATTTTCGTGTCAATTATTTTTTACAGAGGTAATTTTGTCCTCGGAAGCAACTCGATTATATTTACTTTATAACATTCTTAGGTCGTGCCTTTACAAGTATGATATTTTTCTTATTGAAAATTATTCAAAGGTCTGTTTCATTCCAGAAGATACATTTAAAAAGTTCGTATGAGCAGGTAAACATGGTAAATATGAGAGCTCTCCTATCAAATGTTTTTCATCAGTTTTGAAGCGAAAATTCTGTGTTGCTATCTATAAAAAACGACTCTTCTATCAGAACGCACCCTCTAAATTTGAAAGTCATGTTTCAACTAATTGATTTAGTCATTTTTGTTTGACTATTTAATTTAGTCATTTTTAAATCCTGTGTAAAATTGTCAAAATTGACTTAGATATGGCGGTTGAAACATTTCTACCATATTTAGTATTAATACTTCCTAGAACCAATATTAGTTTGGTCCCTGAGTCTAAAATAAGTCATTTTTTATACTCTAACTATTCAACGAGTTCTTTTTTCACTACTTAAATAGTCATTTTTGACTAAAAAATAGTCAATATTGACTAATGGAGATATGAAAATTTCAGATACGAAACTTTAGTCATGTTTGATTATTTTTAATAGTAAGCTTTAAATGAAAAGGTAAATTGTTAAAAGTGACTAAATAATGGTCATTTTTGTCCACAAAATAGTCAAAATTCACAAGTTGAAAATATTAAAATTTCAGCTACTATTCTTTAGTCTTTGACCATTTTACATTTACAGTGCAGATAAATATATTGACCCTACCAAAACAAGGAAAACGATTTAAAAAACAAAAAAGAGATTACAAAAAAATAAGATCCGTCTGAAGGTGGCGTCTGCAGAGGCATAAGGACTTCGCCATAAACACCTAAGTGTGAACCGAACCGCAGCAAACTGTCGGCCAGCCCATCGGAACGAGCACTTTGGTTCCCTCCCCACTCGAAGCAAGTTCGCGTTCCGTTCGCACCTCGCCCATCCTCAACTTCTCTCCCATCCTCCGGTGCCGTGCGCCGTGCGCTACACACCATGAACCGGACTCCGCTTGTCAGTGGAGCCGGAGTTGCAGCTCTCCCCGGAGGTTTCAACTTTTAACGATCCAATGGGAACGTCCGGGAGTCAGCGTGGGTATTCGACACGCCGTGGAACACTTCGGCCGGATTCCTAACCACAGCGAGAGAGAGAGAAGAGGAGAGGAAAGGAAGTCCCCGAGGCGTCTGATTTGTCCCAACTCCTATCCCTACACCCCATTTACTTACGGCCTTCTCAAAGTTTTAGTCGAAGGAAACTACCGTAAACTGACCCACTGTCATTATCAACTACACTCCGGGAAACAAATGGCGTTTGCAAGTGCTGCTGGAGGAGTCCACAAGAGGTTGGGACTTGAATCAAGAAAAATGTAATCTAATTAACTTCTTTCCGTTTTCGACCTTGCGGATACTTGGGATCTCGATGTTTCTGTGTCTTAAGCAGAGTAGATTAATTGTGGGAAGTTTGCTAACATTTCTTACTGGCTGCCTTGATTATAGGTGCAAATTGGAGCAGTTGGGAAAGGGTATGAAAGCAGTAGAGAGGAGGTTGGGTTACAGAGCTTGGGTTACTGGGTGCGTGTTACTCAGACTACTCTAAGCAAACTATTTGTTTCAAGGAGGCTTCTTCTCTGTGTATCTAATTAGACAGGATTTAAATCTTAATATCTGCACATTTTTGTGGAGGATAGCTATTCCTTTAAACAAGCAAGTTTAGCAAGTTACAACTTGCTGAAGGCTTGTGCATCAAACAAACCACGTGATGTCCGTCTACCAACTACAAAGCTCTAAAAATCGGGAAGTCAATCTGACAGCTCTAGAGTAACAGGAATCGACTTGAAGTCTTACAGTAGCATATTTCCCACCTCTTGTCTTGTATTCCAGTTTACTCTTTCAACTGACGATAAACGACCTCCAGCCATCTAAGTCTAGGTTAGGTAAAATTAGGCTGCGTTCAGTTAGATGGGATCAGATCAGATGAAGTGTCTCGTACTTTCTACATACTTTCTTCGTACTTTCTTTCGTGTCTCTGCATTGAAGCAAAGCGTGATGTTGCTTCCTAGCGGCAGTCAACTGCAATGGGATAACACTTGACCGTATAGGTTAAGTGCGTTGTGCCTCGCTTCTCTATCGCTCCGCTCAGCTTAGTAAAGAAAAGCACAAGGCAGGTGAGAAATGCAAACCTCCGAAATTGAGCAAATTGCGTGGCGATGAAGACATTACACGGCGTCATCCATATCTGTCCGCAGTGGCACTCGACGCTGCTCAACTGCGGACGCCCCAGCGTTCGCCCCAGCGTTCGCTGCCGCCACGCAGGCCGGGCGTTGATGAGCGATCTGTAACTTGGCGATTTGGAACATTACAAGGCAAACGCTATTAGCGTGCTGGGTGCCAACGCTTTTGGAACCGGCCCGCCTACACGATCTTATCTCCCAGAGACTGCACAACACACCGAGGCGAACATAATACCAAATTTAGGGTGTGTGTGCTGGAAGAGAAGGAATGGGGGGGGGCATTGTTTCGAACAAACCACTTGAGAGGACACACCCCAGCAGACCTCTTCCTTAAGATATGTGGGACTTGTGCCTTGTCCACATTCAGAAGGCTAGATATTGGCATAACAGCGGGGTCCTTTGACTTGGACAAAACTCTGTAATCAAGTTGAGGAAATAATTGAATTGTTGCCCTGCTTTTGACATACCATGTTTCCTTCTAATTTCTGATTCTTTTCTCTTTTTTTTCAGGTTGGTGTCGCAGATGCAATTCTTCGTCGAAGGTGAAGATGGCAAGTGCTCATATATTTTGGTTTTATAGTTATTATTTTTTTTTATTCAAGCCTATAGTGCTTTTTATTAAGGAGGGTAAGGAGGTGAAATTCGCATTAATGTGCAACGGAAACACGGGGGGGGGGGTGCAAAATAGACACACGAAAC